>Ga0105044_10002329_pt1 | contig 25852 bp, 21 predicted proteins | sample MAT01_FD_78092 | JGI IMG/M metagenome (GOLD analysis project Ga0105044, IMG submission 78092) | Freshwater microbial communities from Lake Fryxell liftoff mats and glacier meltwater in Antarctica - MAT-01 | ecosystem: Environmental > Aquatic > Freshwater > Ice > Liftoff microbial mat | place... | reverse complement strand
TTTTAATTGATCATTTTTTAGACCGTTGCCAGGAAGCAGAGATTGATGCCATTTTTGATGGAGAAAATTTTCATGTGATGGGGGTGATGGAACATATTGAGCCGGCTGGTATTCATAGCGGCGATAGCAATGCTGTGCTGCCTCAGTTTAATCTTTCGCCATTGATTGTGCATACCATGGAAGAGTACGCCGAAAAAATTGCAAGAGCATTGCAAATAAAAGGGCTAATCAACGTTCAGTTTGCCATTAAAGATGGTAATGTATATGTGATAGAAGCAAACCCAAGAGCCAGTCGCACCACGCCTTTTATTGCCAAAGCATATCAAATACCGTATTTGAATATTGCCACCAAAATTATGATGGGTGTAAACAAGCTTACGGATTTTACCTACGATAAAAAGCTAACCGGCTTTGCCATTAAAGAACCGGTTTTTTCTTTCAACAAATTCCCAGGTGTAAATAAAGAACTGGGACCAGAGATGAAAAGTACCGGTGAAGCCATACGTTTTATTAAAGACTTGAGGGATCCATACTTCCGCCAGTTGTATAAAGAAAGAAGCATGCATTTGAGCAAGTAAAAATCCTGTTTGATATTTCAAAAGGTTTTTCTATTTTGTTCTATGCTTCGCCCTTTCGCCATACCCATCTGGAAAAAAGCACCCTTTATCCGGTTGCTGATACCCTTAATTTCGGGCATTATATTCCAATGGTATTTTCAATTTTCTTTACAGATTATTATAACTGCATTTATTTCATTTAGTGCAGCGTATATTTTGTTTTTAATGTTGCCCATTGCGTTGCGGTTTAAGATACAGGCGCTGCAGGGGTTCATTATTCAATTAATAATTGTGGCATCAGGGGCCTGGCTTACCTGGCAACAGGATCTGCGGCATCACGATAAATGGTATGGCAATTATTATAAAGATGGAAATTACCTGGTTGTGCGTATTGATGAGCCGCTGGTTGAAAAAAATAAATCTTTTAAAGCAGATGGTTATGTAGAAACCGTTGTGCAGGATGGAAAAACTGTGGCAGCGGAAGGAAAGTTGTTATTATACTTTTCAAAAGACAGCTTAAAAAGAAATTTGAAGTATGGTGATAAAATAATCATTCACAAAGATCTTCAAGCTATAAAAAATTCAGGAAACCCCGGTGCCTTTAATTACCAGCGCTATGCTGCTTTTCAGGGAATTTTTCACAACGTGTTTTTGAAAGATAATGACTGGGTTATTGCAGCAGGAAATTCAAAAAACAGGTTTAAGCAATTTATTTTTTCTGCGAGGGAATATGTGCTGGGTGTTTTACAAAAATCAATTCAATCGGGTAATCCCGATAACAATCGGGATGAGTTGGGTATCGCCGAAGCGCTGCTGATTGGTTACACCAACGACTTGGATAAGGATCTGGTGCAGGCATACAGCAATACGGGTGTTGTGCATATCATTGCCATTTCCGGTATGCACCTGGCACTAATTTATGTTTTACTGGTTTGGGTATTTGTAAAAATTCCGGGCATTAATAAATCAAAGTGGCTGCAACTGGTTTTAATTTTAACCATCCTTTGGATGTTCTCCATTCTTACTGGTGCCTCACCATCTGTACTGCGGGCGGCAGTTATGTTCTCATTTATTGCCGTTGGCAAAAATTTATTTAAGCAGGCAAGTATCTATAATTCACTTGCTGCTTCGGCATTTGTATTGCTCTGTTATAATCCGTATTATTTATGGGCGGTGGGTTTTCAGTTATCATACCTGGCTGTGCTGAGTATTGTGATATTTCAAAAACCAATTTATAATTGTATCTACATAAAAAATAAATGGATTAATAAAGCCTGGCAGCTCATGGCTGTTTCAACTGCAGCGCAACTGCTTACTTTTCCCGTTTGCATTTATTATTTTCACCAGTTTCCTAATTTGTTTCTGATATCGAATATGATTGCAGTGCCGCTATCCGGATTTATTTTATATGCCGAAATTATTCTGGTTGTTTTTTCCTGGATACCTTTTGTGGGCACCTATGCCGGTAAACTGGTTACAGCATTGGTTTGGCTTATGAACAAAATAATTCTCTGGATAAATGATTTGTCATTTGCAGTTTGGGATAAAATACCAGCCACTGTTTTATCTACCTGGTTATTGTATGCCGTGGTAGCTGGTTTTGGCGCATGGCTAGTATTGAAACAAAAAAAATATTTTAAAATGGCATTGGTTGCACTGCTGACATTTGTAATGCAAAGTATTTATAACAATTGGCAAACTGGCAGACAGCAAAAATTAATTGTTTACAATGTTCCCCGGTATAGGGCAATCGATTTTATAAATGGAAATAATTTTCAGTTTGTTGGAGACAGCATTTTACTGGAGGATGGATTATTACAAAACTTTCATTTAAAGCCGGCCAGAATTTATCAACAGCTTAATAGAAGATCAGATTCTTTAACTGGTGTTTTTAACCAGGGAATGTTTTACCTGTTCAAAGATAAAAAAATAATGGTAGCAGATAAACCGGTAAACTTTGAACCTATGGATCAAAAAATATATTTAGATATAATCATCATTTCAAAAAACCCAAAGCTCCGTATTGCCTCACTTGCCGAAACTTTTAATTGTAAACTATTTGTTTTTGATGCTTCAAATCCGGCATGGAAAATTGAAAAATGGAAAGAGGAATGCAGGGCCCTGAACCTGAAATGTTATTCCGTAGCCGAAACCGGTGCTTTCATCTACAATATTGGCATATCAATACCATCTTTATTTATAAAGTAACCCCAAGGGCTACGCATAAATATTAGATGGTACTTGCCTACCGGCTGGCAGGTTATACCTATTGTGAACGGCTTTGGTCTAAATACTGGTATACCGGTATAACCTGCGTTATAAGAAGTAGCCACCGTTGTTTTTACATTATGTACTTTTGCCGGCATCAATTTATTTACAATAGCATTAAATTTGAAGGATGTTTTATCTCCGGCACCTTACTGTATCATTTTTTTTATTTGCAGGCTTATCTGTTTTTGCCGGAGTGCCTGCTGGTGAACGGGAGCTTCATAGTATGCCAGTTGCATCTTTGCAAGCTGAGCCACCAGACAAGGATACCATTGTTATCAGGTTCGAATACAAACAATCTGCCCTGTTTCATAAATTCACCATGGAAACGCTTGACAGTGTTGTACGCATTTTGTTGCGTGATACTACCATAACGCTGGCTATTGATGGCTATGCTTATAAAGATGAAGGCTCCGATACGGTTTGCTATTACCTGTCGCTAAACAGGGCTTTGTTTATACAAACATATATTTTGGGAAGAGGTGTTGCCTTAACCAGGATCAATCAAATTAAAGCCTGGGGCAAAACAAGACAGAAATATGTAAACAAAGATAAAAATGGCTTGTTTGTAAACTGCCGTGCAGAGTTACGCCTGGTATATCCGCCGCCTCCCAAAAAGAAAGTATTTGTAGATAAAGATGAAGATGGTATTGCCGATGATGAAGATAAATGCCCAGATGTTTTTGGTTTAAGCGACTTTGAAGGTTGTCCTGATTCTGGTGCCATTGCTGTGCCGTTTGCTTTAGCCGACTGGGCATTAACATCGGCAACATATAAAGTACTAGACAGCATAATTATATTGCTGGGAGAGAATCCAGCACTAACCATTGCCATAGATGGCCATGCACATCTTGCCGAAGGTTCTTATGCTTTATGTACCAGACTTTCGCAGGAAAGAGCCATCATCGTTAAAAATTACCTGCTTTCCCGCATGGTTAACCCTTCCAGAATATTGGAAATTAACAGTTATGGCATATCCCGGCCTGCGAATATTGCAAAAAATCCGCAGCAGGTTCTTAAAAATGCCAGAGCCGAAATCAGGCTGAATGGTTTTAGAAAAGCCACGGCAGAACCAAAGCCGGAAATACCTTTTATCAAATAATCAACAAGGCGGTTTACAATACATTATTGCTGCATTTAAATCTGTAGTTTTGCGGCGAAATTATCTACTTATCGCTGGTATTTCTTAACCAGCCAAATTAATCAATGCAGATGCAAAAAAAAATACAGTCGGCCCTTATTTCAGTTTTTTATAAAGACGGGCTCGAAAACATTGTTCAGCAATTACACGAACTGGGTATTACCATCTATTCAACCGGTGGCACACAAAAATTTATTGAAGATTTACAGGTTCCATGTATACCGGTAGAATCGTTGACAACTTATCCTTCAATATTGGGCGGCAGGGTTAAAACCCTTCACCCATCTGTATTTGGTGGCATTTTGGGTAAAAGAGAAGATGCAGAACATGTTGCTGAAATGCAGGCATATGAAATACCGGAGATTGACCTGGTTATTGTTGACCTGTATCCGTTTGAAGAAACAGTAGCATCAACAACTGATGAAAAGCTGATCATCGAAAAAATTGATATTGGCGGCCCATCCATGATACGGGCTGCGGCAAAAAACCATGCTTCGGTTGTGGTGGTTGCGGCAAAAAAAGATTATCACCTGCTGGAAGAAATGTTAAAGGAACAAAAAGGAGAAACAAGTATTGAGCAACGCCGAATGTTTGCCGTAAAAGCATTTGATGTTTGTACCGGTTACGATATGGCCATCTCAAATTATTTTAACCAGTCAGATTTTATAAACCCATTTAATAAAGAGAAAACAGTTTTGCGCTATGGCGAAAATCCTCAGCAACAGGGTGTTTTTTATGGCAATACTGGTGAACTTTTTGAAAAACTGAATGGTAAAGAATTATCTTTTAATAACCTTGTTGACGTGGATGCGGCTCTTCAAATTATTGCCGAATTTAAAGACACTTTACATAATCAGGGTCTAAAAGTACCCTCTTTTGGAGAGCCTGTCCCTACACTTCGGGAGGATTTAGGGGAGGTCGTGTTTGCCATCATCAAGCATACGAATGTTTGTGGTGTTGCATCCAGGCCAACTGTAAAAGAAAGTTGGGCTGCTGCACTTGCCGGCGATCCGGAAAGTGCATTTGGCGGCGTACTGGTTTGTAATGCAACGGTTGATGTGGGAACAGCCAACGCCATCAACGAAATATTTTTTGAGGTTTTGATTGCCCCTTCATTTGATGTTGACGCATTGGAAATTTTGAAAACAAAAAAGAACCGGATATTACTGCGACAGAAAACTAAGTTATCTGCAACGCAGCAATATAAATCTGTTTTAAACGGAATACTAACCCAGCAAAATGATGCTGGTAATTATACAGATTGGAAAGAAGAGGGCGGACGGGAATCAACCGCAACTGAAAAAGAAGATTTAATATTTGCCAATATTGTTTGCAAGCACTTAAAAAGCAATGCCATTGCGTTGGTAAAAAATAAGCAGCTGTTTGGTAAAGGCTGCGGACAAACCAGCCGCATTGATGCCCTGCGGCAATCAATAGAAAAAGCAAAGCAATTTGATTTTGATCTGAATGATGCAGTGCTTGCTAGCGATGCTTTTTTCCCATTTGATGACTGCGTAAAAATTGCACATGCATCCGGCATAAAAACTTTTATACAGCCCGGTGGGTCTATACGTGATAAAGATTCTATTGAATACTGCAAGGCAAATAATCTGGCAATGGTAATTACCGGTCTACGGCATTTTAAACATTAAGAACTATAAATTGAAACAAAGGCTCTTTTGTAAAACAGCTTTTTGTCTATGTTTCAACAAGCTCAACTTGACAAAAAGCTGTCAGCCTGAGCTTGTCGAAGGCGGATTCCCAACGAGATATTTTGTTTAATATAATAACACAGCTCAAACATTAATTTCAGCTTCAATAAATGATCAGCAGTAAAAATTTACCTAAAGGCAAAGCAGGAGGTTACCTGGCCCTCGCCATCACCAGCATTGTGTGGGGTACCACCTGGGTTGCCAGTAAAATTGGTGTTGCCGAACTTCCGGCATTGCAAATGGCTTACATACGCCAATTTTTTGGAGGCTTATTTTTTGTTTGCTTTTTCATGTTCTATAAAAAATTATCATTGCCAACACGCAGGGAATTTGGTTGGTTGCTGATAATGGCGCTGCTGATGTTTGTTGTGGCAAACGGTTTTAGTACCTGGAGTCTACAGTACATACCTACCGGATTGAGTGCGTTAGTTGGTGCCTTATATCCCTTGAGTGTTGTAATTATTGAAAGGGTATTTTTTAAAAGTAAGAATATGACGATACTTACTTTTATTGGCCTGTTACTGGGCATAACCGGTATTGGCATTGTGTTTTACGAAAATGTATTTCAGCATCATCCCGAGGGATTTATTTTTGGTGTAGGATTATCAGTTGTTGCCATGCTTAGCTGGAGTGTGGGTACCATTATTATTGTGCGTAATAAAACAAAGCTGAACCCGTATTATGCCACAGGCTGGCAAATGCTTATCAGCGCATTTATCTTATTTATTATAGCAGAAACCACGCAACCAACTATTCCCTTTAAAAATATTTCAGCTACTGCCTGGGGAGCCATTACCTATTTGGTTTTAGCCGGCTCCTTACTGGCATTTGTTGCATTTATTTATTCGATGAAAAAATTACCGGCTGCCATTTCTTCCCTATACGCCTATATAAACCCGCTGGTGGCTATGGTTACAGCGGCCATTGTTTTGCACGAAAAACTTACGATGTATATTTTGTGGGGAGCTCTTGTTACTTTGGCAGGCGTTTTCCTGGTAAACTACAGCCTCAAGCGCAGCCGGGAAAAAATTATTGCTGAACCTGAGCAATAAGCCTTTCATACATTTCTCTCCATCCTTCAAACTCCTTTACTGTACCCAAAAAGTTATTATGCCAGATGGTAATTAAGGTTACATTTAAAGTTTTGCAAATGTTGTAATAATGCATTAGTTCTTCATACGCCTGTTCAGCATTTTGCTTTTGCTCGTAGTAAGCATTGGCATCCATAAAGCAAAATGGATGAATGCGTAATGCTGTATGAATTTCTTTCTCCAGATCGTACCAAAAAAACGAAGAAGCTACAGACGCCCTGAAGCCATTGATACTGCCGTAACCCATGCTGAACTCGTTTTCTATGCCGTCTTCAATTAAAGTTCGATATGTATGAGGCAAAGCAAATTTTATATAGTGCTGTCTTGATATCGTAATGTTTTTTATGCCCGACATTTCTGCAAGCCATTCTATTTCATCTTTTAACAAAGATGCCTTTACATTGCTTTGCCAACTTGGATGAATACCGATCTCGTACAACGCAGTGTGTTTTTTTACCAATTGCCACATGGCATTTTTATGAGGCAGAATATTTTTATCAAACTCCCCATTTTTTTCTGCTACCAAAAAAAAGTAGATGGGTTGTAAATGGTATTGCTGATGCAGCTTGTTCAGCCAGTCATAGCAATCAAAAGGGTCTTTTACGCTGCCACTTAAAACTTTAATTCTTTCTGCTGAAGGCGATTTTAAAAAGCCACCGGTATTTCTCAGTAAACCTTTGTATTTGTAGCAGTATGCAATATCAATATCGTAAGTAGGTTTAAACTTGAAACTTGGTTGTTGAAAATTGAGCGTTGAAAATTTAAAGTTGTGCGTAATAATCCGGCAGGGCATTTCTCTTTCAACTTTTCAGCCAAGTATTGTAGCCAGATATTGATCAGCGGTACATTCAAAAATCCTTCCTTGTATGCCAAAGAGTTTTCGTGAGCAAATCGGCCATACATATCTTTTGTGTGGGGCAGGTATTCTTCGTAACGGCTGAGCAAGTAAAAAGATGCAGCAAAAATGTCGAATGGAAAATCGCAGGCTGTTGTTTTAAAAAAGGCTTTAATATCGTTCACCATAAAGCAATCTGTTGCCTGTACTTTTATATTGTTTTCAAAAAGCAGCTGATGGTTCTGCATGTAAAATTCATCATCGGCAATTTTTGAATCGCTGTAATTGATCTTTGCTCCGGGGTGGTTTTTAAAAGATTCTGAATCTATGGTTAGTTTATAGTCGAGACCTAATTGTTCTTTAAAAATAAAATGGCAAATGTATTGAAGTCTGGAAGAAACGGTATGGGAGTATATAAGAAGCATTAATTATTTACACACAGGAATAGAATCCAGACACAATTCTAAAACTTCCTTTAATCGTATTGATAATTCATCCAGGCTTTTTGCCTGCGTGTGGGCATCAGGTACCGATGGAATCATTCCGATAAAATACCCGGTTTCAACATCCTGTTCAATATGTGCCGTAAAAAGTTTTTCCATAAAACCGTTTTCTCAAATTTACAATTAATTCTTATACCGCTCCTTCCACATCTGATTAAAGGTTTTCTGGCTAAAATTCAAATCGCTTCTGTTTTTATTCCAGCCTTTAAACATGCTGTTTACCACTTTGTTTTTTAAACTGCCACCGCCCATATTCATCATGCCTCTTTTAAGGCTCGCCAGGCGCCAGGCTTTCCAGGCCATGCGTTCAGTAAAGCTGGTTAAGCCTTCTTCTACCGATTCGTGCCTGTTCTCTAAAAGTAATTCATGCAGATTTATTTTAACCGCACACACTTCAGTACAATTACCGCAAAGCGAAGAGGCATAACTTAAATGCTTGAAATCATCCATACCCTGCAGGTGTGGTGTAATAACGCTGCCGATTGGGCCACTGTATGTGGCACCATAAGCGTGGCCACCAATATTTTTATAAATGGGGCAGGCATTTAAGCAGGCGCCGCATCGTATGCAGTACAAACTCTCCCGCTGTTTTGGATTTTGTAAAATATTTGTACGGCCATTGTCTAACAAAATCACATACATTTCTTCGGGGCCATCAGTCTCGTTTTGCTGGCGGGGACCAGTAACAACGGTATTGTAAACTGTCATTTTTTGCCCGGTACCAAAAGTAGCAAGCAGCGGCCAGAACAACCCAAGATCGGTTAATGAAGGGATCATTTTTTCGATACCCACAATTACAATATGTGTTTTAGGAAAAGCACAACTTAATCTTGCATTGCCTTCATTTTCGGTAACGGCAATGCCACCAATATCGCTGATGATGAAGTTGGCACCAGTAACCCCCACCTGGGCCTGCACATATTTTTCACGCATTATTTCCCGTGCTTTAAGCGTTAACTGTTCGGGTGTAAAATTGATGGGCGTACCCAGTTTTTTATTAAACAGTTTGGCAACATCTTCCTTGCTTTTGTGCATAGCCGGTGTTACAATGTGGTAGGCTGTTTCGCCATCCAGTTGCTGAATATATTCGCCCAGGTCGGTCTCTACACTTTCAATACCATTTTTCTCAAGTGCATCATTCAGGTGAATTTCTTCGGTAACCATACTCTTGCTTTTCACTATCGATTTGCAGTTTTTTTCTTTACAGATCTTTAAAATCTCTGCAATCGCCTGATCACTGTTTTCGGCCCAGATCACTTTGCCGCCCCGTTTGGTAAAATTCAGTTCAAATTCTTCCAGTTGCTGGTCAAGTGTTTCAATGGCACGCCATTTTATATTCTTTGCCCTTTCCCTGGCCAGGTGTACATCGGCAAATTGTTCCTTGCCCTTTGGCACTACGGCATTGTATTTGCCAATATTAAAATTGATCTTGCGCCTGTGTTCGAGGTCGGCAGCTTTAAGGGTGCTCCTGGCGATAAAGGTTTGTGATTGTTCCGGCATTTTGTTTTTTGGTTTCTGGCTGTTTATTCTACAACATTGGTAGATTGCGTCCACCATCCGGCAAATCAACTGTTGTAATTACTTTTATCTTTTATCTAAGCAAAGGTAGAATCTAATTTGTGAGAAATAGTATTATTGTATTGATATTCGATTATTTTTAATGCATACGTTAAGCAAATTAGAAAATAAAACGGAGTAACGAAAGACGCATTAAAAAAATGATTAAACTTAAGTATATGAAGTTGTTAATGATAGTCCCTTGCATTGTTTTTTTCTTTTCAGGCAGTGCTTTTAATGTGAAGAAAGAATATTTTGAAAAAGCAGCGATAAATGATAGTATTGTTGCTACCTACCATTTTGTAAATGAGTCCCAGTCAGAATCTATATTATTGGAACTTTACAAAAATAATACCTATACTTTTTCTGTACACGGCAATCATTATGATTGTTATTCTAAAGGAACCTGGGATAGCAAAAAGAGAACCATCGTTTTAAACAGTAATATTCAAAAAAAGGAGATCCCGATCACGATAACTCAAAGCTATACTAACTCCAATTCGCCATATATTCAAATTGACGATATTAAAAACAGTACAGGTTTTTTATTTAAGGATATCGAAATACTGATTAATAATGATACATTAAAATCCTGCTACGCTAATGTTGGCACTAATTGTAAGATCAAAAAGGAGGATTTAAAAAGTATCCAGATAAGGTTGGTAGGTAATACTACATCTGCCTGGCATCCCCTGGTATTAGATGAAAATAATAATACCCTTAAAATAATGGTAGACATTGATTTTATTCCTGAGTTCTATCTGTTTTTTAAAAATAAAAAATTTATAAAAAGAGGGAGAAAATTATACGACCCCGATCTTGGCGTTTATTATAAAAAAGGCAGTTTGAAAAGTGTGAAAAAGTAAGAAAATAAAAATACGAGCAATAGGGTATATATGTGTGTTAATTTTTTACATGTATGCTTTAAATAAACCTTTTTATAAAATAGCAATTCAGTAAACTTTTATGAGATCAATCTTTCTTCTACTTTTTGTTTCTTTTTGCACCATGAGTGTGCCAGCACAACATTGTCCTTATGACGGAACGCATTTAATTGCCATTAAGGTAGTAGATAAGGAAGCTAAAATGCTTACTGATATAAATACAGATTTTTATCTGGTGGAAGTAGACAATCCCATGGCAGATAGCTGCAAACATGCTGCAGGCTTGCTTAAAAAGAAATTTTTAAATAGCAATGATTTTATGGCTGACTATCACCAGCGTTTTAACCGTAATGGATATAATAAAGCATTGGATAACCGGTTAAAGGATGCCGGCGTTTTTGTAAAAGCCAATATGATGCTAACTTTAAATCAAACAGAAAATACCTGCATGCTAATTGGCAAAAGCGAAACAGTTTATACCAACTACATTTACCGGCAAAGAAAGTTTGAGGTAGTTTATGCAATCAATGGTAAAGAAATTCGCCAGCCGTTGCCAACTGATTTTATTTACTCTTTATGTACCGCTAACAAGGATTTGCAAAATTTTAAGACGATTACAATAACACTCTAAGATAGTGTTATGTTAAGTTCACCATGACGCAAATACATTTTCCCACTAAGCCGCGAAGAACACCAAGAAAAGGCTTTGTGGCTTCTGTGCCTTTGTGGGATATGATGACAGAACACACTTAAGTTGACGCTACTTACTTCAACACCGCCAACTCCTTGCCAATCTTCGTAAACGCCTCAATCGCTTTATCCAAATGCCTTTGCTCATGGGCAGCACTCAATTGCACACGTATACGTGCCTGGCCTTTTGCCACCACCGGAAAGAAGAAACCAATAACATAAATGCCTTCATCTAAAAGTTTGGCAGCAAAATTTTGTGCAACAACAGCATCGTATAACATGATAGGAACGATTGGATGTTCGCCGGGTTTAATATCAAAACCGGCTTCTGTCATTTTTGTACGGAAATATTTTGTGTTGCTTTCAAGTGTATCTCTCAGTTCGGTGGTTTCGCTCAGCATATCAAGTACGGCAATGCTTGCCCCCACAATGTTTGGCGCTAAAGTATTGCTGAACAGATAGGGACGGCTACGCTGACGCAGCATTTCAATAATTTCTTTGCGGCCACTTGTAAAACCCCCACTGGCACCGCCAAGGGCTTTGCCTAAAGTGCCGGTTATAATATCAATTCGGCCCATAACATTGCGGTACTCATGGGTGCCTCTGCCGGTCTTGCCCAAAAAACCGCTGCTATGACATTCATCAATCATAACAATAGCATCGTACTTATCAGCCAGGTCGCAAATTTTATCCAATTGGGCAATGGTGCCATCCATACTAAAACTGCCATCGGTTACAATAATGCGGCTGCGTAAATGTGCCGACTCCTTCAGTTTAGTTTCCAGGTCAGCCATATTATTATGCTCATAACGAAAGCGCTGCGCCTTGCACAAACGAACACCATCAATAATAGAGGCGTGATTTAAAGCATCAGAAATGATAGCATCTTCCTCACCAAACAATGGTTCGAAAAGACCGCCATTGGCATCAAAGGCCGCAGCGTATAAAATGGTGTCTTCTGTGCCTAAAAAATCGGCCAGCTTTTTTTCCAGGTCTTTATGAATATCCTGCGTACCGCAGATAAAACGTACACTGCTCATACCAAAACCACGCAGGTCAATATATTTTTTTGCAGCGGCCAGCACTTTTGGGTGAGAAGAAAGTCCCAGGTAATTGTTGGCGCAAAAATTAAGTACGGTCTTGCCATTTACAATAATTTCGGCACCCTGTTCGCTGCTGATGATGCGCTCTTTTTTAGAGAGGCCGGCAGTTTCAATTTCGGTAAGTTCGGTTGCTATGCGGCTGACAAATTTTTCGTTCATATAGTTAAGGTTAAGAGAGCAAATTTAAGGTAAAAAAAGCCTCTCCCCAACCCATCTCCAGAAGAGAGGGAACTGGGAGTTGGGAGCTTTTTAATTCAATATATAAAACTATATGAAGACCTCTTCGCTTCAATCTGCGAGGTTTCCCTCCCCTTGGGGAAGATAGGTGGGGCCTTTTTTTTCTTTTTTGTAACTTTTTATGATTCACCTTCGTATTATAACCAAAACAACCAAATTGAGGTAACTTTAACCTACCAAACCTTGTATGACGGAGAGAGAATATAATGAATGCGTAAACCTGTATGCAGACAATGTGTACCGATTTATCCTCAAAAACCTGAGGCATAATGAGGACGCCAAGGATGTAGTGCAGGGTGCATTTGAGAAATTGTGGATTAACAGGGATAAGGTGGAGAATGAGCGAAGTAAAAATTACCTGTTTACCATTGCTTACAACCAAATGATTGACCATGTAAGAAAAAGTAAAAGGATCGTGCTGAGTGAAGGTTTTTCGGAAAATGCAAAAGGGGCCGGTGAGCAAAAGCATGATGCAAAAAGAATTTTGAACGAGGCTTTGTATAAGCTAAGCGAAAAACAACGCAGTCTTGTTTTGCTTAAAGATTATGAGGGATATAGTTACGAAGAAATTGGGCAGATAACCGGACTGAATGAAAGCCAGGTAAAAGTTTATTTACACCGGGCAAGGTTACTTTTGAGGGAGTATATTGTGAGCCCGGAAAACGTGATATAGTTGACCGTTGTTCGTTGATGGTTGGCCGGAAAGGAGCCTGCGAACAACGAACAACCAGCAACGAACAATAATTTATAAATGAACATTAACAGACATAATTACGAAGCGTTTTTTTTACTGTATGTAGATAAGGAATTATCTGCTGCAGACAGGAAGAATGTGGAAGTTTTTGTGCAGGAGAATCCTGATCTGCAGATGGAGTTATCTCTTTTGCAACAAACCGTAGTGAAGGCCGATGATATTGTTTTGCATAAAAAGGATTGGTTGTATATGGAGGAAGATATCTCTGCCTTGCAGGAAAGCCTTTTATTATATGCCGATAATGAATTAAGTACTACAGATAAAAATGCAGTTGAATTACTATTGAGCAGCAATCCAACCGCTGAATCTGAATGGAATGTGCTGCAACAAACAAAACTGCAACCCAATATGGAAGTGGTTTTTGAAGATAAAGCTTTTTTGTACCGTAAAGAAGGCGGAAGGGTTGTTGGTTTTAAATGGTGGCGCCTGGCTGCAGCCGCTGTACTGCTGGGTTTTGGATTTTGGACGGGCGTTTCATTGTATAAGAATAACACACAAAAAGCAAATGGCTCTGAAGTACTGGTAAAAGAAAACAACATAAAACCGGGTGATCAAAAAACAAACTCATCTCTTGTTGATCAAAAGAATACTACAGCAGCAGTTGAAAATACAAATGCAGAAAATAGTACAGCAGCAAGCCAGCAAAGCAATGTTGAGCCAGGTAAAAAATTGCCAGTTGCTGTTGAAAAAGTAAATGATCAAAACAATGTTACTGTCAATCAAAATACAACACAGCAAAACAGTAACCCTAAAAAGCCTGATAATAATTTGCCTAAACCGTATTTTGAAAATGTTAACAATAAAAAAAGTAACGAAACAATAGTTAGCAACGTACAATCAGAAAATAACAACAGCAAAAGAGTTTCCGGAAGCAATGATGCGGTTGTTAAAATAAACCCTACAGAAAACAAAACTGTTGTTACAGGTATCGACATCAGTAAAACAAATCCCAATCTTACTGCCATGCAGGTAGTAAATACCAATAAAACTGCAGATGGAGAAAACAACGACAGTTATCTGAATGTAGATGACAGTAAAGAAAAAAGAACGGCATTTGGAGGATTTATACGTAAGGCAAAAAGAGTGCTGGAGCGTACCACCAATGTTAAAACCGGTGAGGGTATTAAAATTGCCGGTTTTGAGATTGCATTAAAATAATCACTTAAAATTTGAAACAGATGAAACAGCTAATTCTACTTTTAGCCACAGCAATTATTTGCTTAAACTCAACGGCTCAGGATGTGCCGCAGAAAAAAGACGAAAATAAAGATACCATCAGGGTAGGTGGTATGATCATTGTAAAAAAGGGTAAAAAAAGCGGGGATGTGTCCGTAAAAATCGGCGGCGACAATGGCAAAAGGAAAAGAAAAAACATCAGCACCAACTGGTGGATTGTTGACCTTGGATTTGCCAACTACAGCGATAAAACAAATTATGCCAATGCAGGCAGTTACCTGGTAAACCGACCTGGTTACCCTGCTTTGGATAAAAATGATTTTAAACTGAAAGCCGGTAAAAGTGTAAATGTTAACGTGTGGGTTTTTATGCAACGGCTAAATTTAATACAGCACCATGTACACCTTAAATATGGTTTAGGGGTTGAGTTAAATAATTACCGGTATAAATCTGCCATCAATTATAACGAAGACGGCCTGGTGCCCTACACAGCAAACACGCAAACCAATGCACCGTTTATATTCAGAGATTCTATCTCATTTTCTAAAAACAAACTGGCTGCAGATTATGTTACCGTGCCAGTGATGCTGAATTTTGTAACAAATCCTGATGACAGAAAAAACAGGTTTGGCCTGAGTGTAGGTATTAGTGCAGGCTATTTATATAGCCAGCGCAATAAGCAGGTAAGCAACGAAAGAGGAAAATTAAAAAACAGGGGCGATTATGACCTGGAACGTTTCAAATTATCTTATGTGGCCGAACTGGGCCTGGGGCCGGTCATGTTGTATGGTTCTTACAGTCCTAAATCAATGTACGAAAGAAGCCTGGATGTAAAGCCGTTTAATGTGGGCTTTAGGTTTAGCTATTGGTAAGCTCTCTCTCCCAATCCCTTGCCCATGTCGGTTTTACCAAAGTGGGTGAGGGGGCGGGGTTTATATACAGGCTCCCGGTAATTCCGGGGGCTTTTTTATATGTTCTTTATTTTTTGTTAATCTTTTCCACATGGGTAAAATATTTTTATGCGGCACGTCGTTTGTTTCTGAAAAGAAAATTATTTTTACCTGATGAGCATCACCCGGTTTTTACAAATATCTATATTGGCCTGCGTTGTTTTATTGGTATCATTTGTTCCCGTGCCTAAAAAAAAGCCAGTGCCTAAAAAGGCTGCCAAGCAGCAGCCTAAAGCTATTATTAAAGACAGTGTGCATAATCCGTATTACATTATTGTGGATAAAAGTGAATACGAATTATATGTATATGATGATGAAGGTTGGTATGCAACCTATCCCATCGTTTTTGGCAGTAAAGATTTAAGCGATAAAATGCGGGAGGGTGATAAACGTACACCAGACGGAAGCTTTAAAGTGGTGCTTAAAAAAATTCACCAGAAATGGGGACCCGAGCTGCTGCTTGATTATCCCAACCCAACCAGTTTTCAAAGATTTAATGAAAGAAAGGCAAAAGGGCTAATACCTAAAAGCGCTAAAATCGGCGATGGCATTGCCATACATGCCACCAGGCCTCATGAAGAATGGACCATTGATACTTACTATAACTGGACTGATGGCTGCGTTTCTGTAAAATATACCGAGATGAAAGACTTGTACAGTTACATACCTGTTGGTACACCGGTTACAATCAGGCAATGATGATTTCACAACTCGTTTATGAACAGCAAACTGCCGTCGCCATAACTCAGAAATCTGAAATCATTTTCCAACGCATATTTATAAATCGTTTTCCAATCATTTCCAATTGCAGCGGCAACCAGCAATAGCAATGTCGATTGCGGCTGATGAAAATTAGTGATAATGGCTTTGGCTATTTTAAATTGATAACCAGGCGCAATTAATATCTGCGATTGTGTAAATAACCTTTCCTGCCTGTTTGTTTTCATCCAGTTTAGTAAAGCAGCTAAAGATTCCTTTGCAGTAATATTGCTGTTGGCCAATGGCGCTTCATACACTTCCCACTGGCTGATGTTCAATTGTTTCAGTTCTGGTTGCAGCATTGCTTTAGCCCCCATCCAGTAAAGACTCTCCAAGGTTCTAAGTGAGGTTGTTCCAACTGCTACAATCGTTTTGTGCAGCTGTTCAATCAACTGTACAATCATTTCAAATCCAACATCAATCCATTCGGCATGCATTTCATGATCCTGCATGGTAGCTGCTTTTACGGGTTTAAATGTACCTGCGCCAACATGCAGCGTTACAAAAGCGGTTTGTATATTTTTTTCGGCAAGACTTTTAAAAACTGTTTCGGTAAAATGTAATCCTGCAGTTGGTGCAGCTACCGAGCCTTCATCTACAGCATAAATGGTTTGGTATCTTGCTGTATCTTCTTCCTCAGTTTTTCTTTTAATGTATGGCGGCAGCGGGATATCTCCAACCTGCTCCAGTACTTCTGCAAAACTTATATCGCCATTCCAGTTAAATTCCACCACATACGCATCAGCAAGTTTCTCAACTAACGTCGCTTCCAATTCCCAATTCCTAATTCCCAATTCCTGTGTCAGCTTCTCCTCCTTCCATTTACTCACTCCCCCAATCATACACTTCCAGGTAGTTTTTTTTGTTGCTGATAAAGTAGATGTATAATCTGCCTCAAAAGGTTCCAGTAAAAATATTTCTATAATACCGCCGCTACTTTTTTGAAAGCGGATACGTGCTTTTATTACTTTGGTATTGTTGAAGATGAGCACACTTTCTGCAGGTAGATAGTCTGCAATGTTTTTATAAACATCTTCGCTTATTTCTCCATTTTTATAAATGAGGAGTTTTGATGCGTCTCTTTCCGGCAGGGGATGCAATGCAATTCTGTCTACCGGCAACTCAAAGGTATAGTCAAGTATGGATATTTTTTTTGGATCGGTCATCTTAAAAATGCAGCAACTTCTGCCTCCCACTTTGCAGGTTCTTTTTTACACAGGCTTTCATGGCCAGCCATTTCGTAAATCACAAATTTTTTGTTTGTGCTGGTAATATTTTTAAATAAAATATCTTCTTCAGATTTGCTTACCCTTGGGTCGTTGCGGCCCCATTGCAGCAATAAAGGGCATTTAATGCTGCTTGCATATTCCTGCGGCTTCATGCTAAAAGCCCAGAAACCATGTTCGATACCGCCCCAGAAAGTAATGAGTGTAGCCAAAGGTTGTGGAGGAAGCCCCATCATTTTTAAGCGCCCTGCTGCTGCGTCTTTAATGGTGCCAAAGGGCATTTCTAAAATTATTTTTTCAGGAGTAAGTGCATAATCTTTTACCGCTTTAGTAATGGCAGATGCTCCCATGGATATGCCCCAAAGCACTGTGTTTTTTTCACCTTTGTTTTTTATAAAATCATAAGCCAGCTTTATGTCTTCACTTTCATCATAGCCAATGGTGCAGGTGTTTCCACCACTGTTTCCATGCGCCCTGAAATCTAATTGAAAAGTATTGTACCCCAGTTTATGAAAGGCTTCAGCCTCGGCATTGGTGCCGCTTTTTTTGCCCCCATGGCCATGAAACATGCAGATAGTTCCTTTGGCACTGTCGGCCGGTATGTACCAGCCTTCTAATTTAATACTGTCTTTGGTTGTAAGTGTTATGATTTTGTAAGTAGAATCAGAAGCATTGCTGTTTTGCTGTTTTACAGCATTGATACCAAAAAGTATATCCTTGGTCTTATCCCAGCCAGTCTTTTCTTCCTGTTTTTTTATGGTTACTTCACCCACATCATAAAAATGCGTAAACTTATAAGCATGAAATGCCACAACAATATTCAATAAAATAAAAATAGCAACAAGGCTGCGAAGCAGGAGTTTAAAAAACCGGGTCATATACAGTTTTGTTTTTTCAAAAGTAAAGTTAATAATGTTGTGAGCGGTATAAATTTAAGCGGCAGAATCGGTACTTTAGCCGCTCAATTAAATAACAAAACAAAATTTATATGCGAATTTTAAAACAGTTGCTTTTTGTATTGCTGCTTACAGGCACAGTTACAGCATTTGCCCAAACCAGTAAATACGAATGGAAAGAAGCTACTTCGGGTGGGTACACGTATAAGTATGTAACAAACGATCCGGCTAAAGCCAGGTTTTATACGTTGAAAAATGGGCTTACAGTTATTTTAAGTCCTGTTAATAAAGACCCACGCATTCAATGTTACGTGGCTACTAAAGCAGGCAGCAAAACAGATCCTTCAACAAACACCGGCCTGGCGCATTACCTGGAGCATATGCTTTTTAAAGGCACCGATAAATACGGATCGCTGGATTGGGCTAAAGAAAAACCTGAGCTTGATAAAATTGATGCTTTGTATGAAGAATATAATAAAACAACCGATGCCGAAAAACGCAAAGCAATTTATCATCGTATTGATTCTGTATCCGGCGTAGCTTCTAAATATGCGATTGCAAATGAGTACGATAAGATGATGAGCTCGATGGGTGCACAGGGCACCAATGCCTTTACTTCTTTTGAGCAAACGGTTTATACCGATGATGTGCCTGCCAGCGCCATTGATAAATATCTTGCTGTGCAGGGCGAACGTTTCAGAAACCCGATTCTAAGAATTTTTCATACCGAACTCGAAGCAGTGTATGAAGAAAAAAATCGTGGACTGGATACTGACGGAAGAAGGGTTTTTGAAAAATTATTTGCAGAACTTTTTAAAAATCACAACTACGGATTGCAGACAACCATCGGCACCATTGAGCATTTAAAAAACCCATCGCTTGTTGAAATAAGAAAATACTTCAATAAATATTATGTTCCCAACAATATGGGTGTTATAATGAGCGGCGATTTTAACCCTGATGTGATGATTAAAAAAGTGGAAGCCACTTTTGGGTACATGCAGAATAAGCCGCTTGCCAGATATAGTTTTCAGCCGGAGCAACCGATTACAGCACCCATAAGTGCCGAAGTTGTTGGCCCCGATGCGGAAAGTGTTACCATCGGCTTCAGGCTGCCGGGTAATAAAGATAAAGATGTGTTGCTGGCAGATTTGGTAGGACAGATTTTAACCAACGGCAAAGCAGGTTTAATGGATCTTAACCTGGTAAAAAAACAAAAACTATTAAGAGCATCAGCATCAGCATTTACTTTAATTGACTATGGTATTTTGTATATGCAGGGTAATCCAACGCAGGGCCAGTCTTTAGAAGATGTAAAAGCATTGATGCTGGGTGAAATTGAAAATCTGAAGAAAGGAAATTTCGATGATAACCTCATCACGTCTATCATCAACAATCAAAAGAAAAATAAAATACAGGGTACAGAAAAGTATTCAGAAAGGGCCAGTGATTTGATGGATGCCTTCACTTCGGAACTTAACTGGCAGCAGCAAGTTGCTTATACCGATCAGTTATCAAAGCTTACCAAAAAAGATATCGTTGCGTTTGCCAATAAATATTTTCAGGATAATTATGTAGTTATTTTAAAACGCAAAGGCGAAGATAAAGACATCATCAAAGTTGATAAGCCTGCCATTACTCCGGTAGAAACCAACCGTGATGCACAATCAAATTTTGTAAAAACGGTAAACAATATGCCGGCTACACCGGTAAAACCAGTTTGGCTCGATTATAATAAAGACCTGCAAAAATCAAAGGTCGGTCCTGCTGAAGTTTTGTATGTACAAAATAAAGACAACAGCCTTTTTCGCCTGCGTTACCGTTTTGAAACGGGAACCTGGAACGATAAAAAATTAAGCCTGGCTGCGCAATACCTGCAGTTTTTAAGCACCGATAAAATGAGTGCCGAAGAAATTACCAAGGCGTTTTATAAAATTGCCTGCAGCTTTAATATAAGTGCATCAACAGAATTTACAACGGTTACAATTGAAGGGCTTCAAGAAAATTTTAATGAAGCAGTTAAATTGTTTGAGGATGTTTTAAAAAACTGTAAAGCTGATGAACCTGCTTTAAAATCTCTAAAAGCAAGGATTACCAAATCCCGTACAGATGCAAAAGCAAACAAAGCAGCTATTATGAGTGGCTTGGTTAGCTACGCCAGGTTTGGCTCAAAAAATCCGTTTAGCTATACCATGAGCAATGATGAATTAAATAGCGCAACAGCAGAAGAACTGGTAAATATTTTACACGGGCTTAACAGCAACGTACATAAAATTCTGTACTATGGCCCGCAGCCATTGGCCAAGGTTGCAGCAGATTTAAAAGCTTTACATACCATACCCACTGCATTTGTAACAACACTTGCACCGGTTAAATTTACCAATACTACACAAACCAAAAATGAAGTTTTATTTGCAGATTACAATATGGTGCAAAGTGAAATACGGTGGGTTCGTAACACAACACAGTACAGTGCAGATAAAGAACCGGTGATTGATATCTTCAACAATTATTTTGGCGGCGGTATGGGTGCATTGGTTTTTCAAACCATCAGGGAAAGTAAAGCACTTGCTTATTCTACCTTTGCATTTTATGCAGTACCCGATAAAAAAGAAGACCCGTTTTATACCCTGGCTTATGTTGGTTGCCAGGCCGATAAATTCGACGAATCTATTATTGCTATGAATGAGTTGCTGAATGATTTACCGAACGTTGCAGAGAATGTTAAGTTTGCCCGTGAGGGTATTAAAAAAGATATTGAAACAGGACGTATCACACAGGATGGTATCATCTTCAATTATCTTACTGCACAGCGTAAAGGTTTAACGGATGACATCCGTAAGAAAACCTACACTGCAGTTGATAAGATCGGGTACAACGAGCTAAAGCAATTTCATACAGAATATATTGCCAACAAGCCGTACACTTATTGCGTGGTAGCATCTGATAAAAAATTAAGTGAAGAAGCGATGAAAAAATATGGTGAGTTGAAAAGGTTGAGCCTGGAAGAAATATTTGGGTATTGATTTTTAGAAAATTTTTATTTAAAGAGCCTCGTTTACGGGGCTTTTTTTTATTGCATTTTTTTTTCTTTATGTAAATTAAAAAGAAAGAGCACCCTTGATGTAAGAAGATCAAAATTAAAACAGAGATTATGAGAGCATTTATTTTAACAGCAGCCGTTCTGATAAACATGAACACAGCTGCACAAAACAACACAGCAGCAAACATTATTGAAGGCGGTAAAACCCTGGTGGAATTGGTACGTGTTTTTAAAACACCACGAAATGCAGTTTATTCGCAAAATTTTGTTGAGAAAAAAGACAGTTGTGTGCTTAAAAATGTTTGTGATTTGAGTTTTAAAAACAGCACCAGTAAAGCTTTGTATATAAGTTTGTACAAACGCAATGGCAATTTGTATGAGGCCAATGTACTCACCATGAAAGTTTTACCAAAAGCACAGGAATGTTTGTATGAATTAAAGTCGGGCATCTATAAATTTAAAATTCAAATAGATGGTGAGGATGATAAACTAATTGTATATCGTGAGGGAGAATTGAAACTGACCGCTTGTGAAAATATAATAAAGGAAATTAAGCAGTAACGTTTTATTGTTTCCCCATCCCTTCTTTTATTTTTAAAACCGTACCCATCAAAACATTTTTAATGATCTCTGTTGTATGTTTTGCATTAGGCCAGTTAATTTCTATTTCTTCAATACCAACAGCATTGCCAAGCCCGGCTGAAACCGTTAATGGCTTTGATCCAAAACTTCCACCCGTATTAACAATGTGATAAAAATTCTGAAAACTTCCGTCGGGTAGTTTTACTTTTATTCTTACCCTTGCACCAACCGCCATCTTATTTGCTGTAACTCCTTCCAGCTTTAATTTTATCCAGTGGTTGCCTGTAACCGAAGTGTTTTCAAAAAGTACATTCCTGAAATTATCTCCTTCCACCGCTCCGCCAACTACTTCATAAATATCCTGGTCACCGTCATTATCAATATCGGCAAAAGCTACGGCATGTCCCTTTTGAATATGGCCGGTATTGGTAGCGTAGGTAATGTCTTCGAATCTTTTTCCGCCGATATTGCGATATAATTTATTAGGGACAATGCTGGTATATGCCGGGGCACCTGTACCCAAATAATAATCGGGCCAGCCATCGTTATCAATGTCGCCAAAATTACAACCCATGGCATAGTTTACATGATCTACTCCATAAGCTTTGCTTACATCGGTAAAAGTATTGTTGCCATTGTTGTGATATAAACGGGGCAGTTCTCCCAGTGGCGGCATGCCCAGCATATCACGGGCAGCATCTCCACCCGCTTCAGGAAAACGTTTGGTATCATATCCCGAAACAAAAATATCCTGCCAGCCATCATTGTCAAAGTCGAAGAACCATGCAGGGAAACTGCTTAGCGGTTCTTGCACGCCGGCAGACTTGCCAATCTCTTCAAACATCCTTTCTCCGGGAGCTTTGCCGGGTTTATTGAGGAATAGTTTATTGGGCGAATTCAACGTAGAAATGTACAGGTCGGAATAGCCATCATTATTGATATCGCCCCAAACGCAGCCTTTCACATATGCGGTAAAATTTAAACCATATTTTGCCGACACATCAACAAATTTTCCTTTTTTGTTGATGAACAACTGGCTTGGAAAATTTTCGTGTGCAACAAAAAGATCAATCCATCCATCGTTATTAAAATCGCCCCAACTGGCCGTTTGTGTGGGTGCCGGGGAATATAGGCCAAGCTCCAGCGTTACATCTTCAAAAGTATTGTTGCCGTTATTTTTTATAAGTGAAAAGGGAAACCTTGCATTCTTCCCCCACCAGCCACCCCTGAGTGCAATGATATCGGCAAAGCCGTCATTGTTATAATCGGCATGAATAAGATTCAATGCACCGGTTATACCTACCAGGCCTGATGAAACTGTTTCTGTTTTAAATGTGCCATCCTTTTGCTGGTGCATGTACCGCATCTGATCATTCAATCCATAAGAAGATGCCATGATGTCCAGCAGCCCGTCATTATCGAGGTCTTCCACTACGCAACCACCCGATATGCCATTCATATCAACACCCAGTTTACCAGCAATGTCTTTTAAAATAATATTGCTGGTTTTATTTTTATTAAACACATCGGATTCTATCAGCCATTGTTTGGGAACTTCAACAGGATATTTGTTAAGGGTCATGTGAGCAATGTTCAGCAAATACCTTGATTGAATATCATCCGGAAATTTTTCAAGGAGCATCTTATAAATTTCAATTGCCTGCTCCGAGCCGGAAGTAAGTTTGTGAATGCCGCCACCCTGAATGGGTATGATGCAGCTTTCTGCATTATGATTGGCGGCACAATTTTCGAGCTCGCCTTTTCTCATATAACAAATGGCCAGCAGGTCAAAAAACGATTTATTTTCAATGGTGAGATTATCTTTTGTCAGCTTCATGGCGTCTATTATCTGCTTTAAAACTCCAATGGCTTCGTCGGTATTCCCGGCATTTAACGCTTCGTTGGTGTACAGGAAATAAATCTCAAGCCTTTTATAGGGGTCTTTCTCCGTGTCAAGTCTTTTCCTGAACATATCCAGGCGCTGCGTATTCAGGAAAAAGAAATCCTCGGGCTTTGCATTCTTTGCAATACTGTCAAGGATATGCACCATCTGCAGCGTACCTTTTGTTTGTTTTACGGTAGATACCAGTTTTATTCCATCTGGTTCGCAACAACTTTTCATTTGGGCTGTTGCCTGAAAAGTAACAGAAAGAAAAAGGAAAATGAAAAAGAAAAAATATTTTTTATGATAATTCATTAGGCTAAAATATTTACGGATATCAAAATTAATTTAAAATCAGTTCTTAGAAATGGTATTTATATTTTCCCCTCTTTTATTTCTTCCACCACTCCCGGGTCAAGCAGTGTGGTTGTATCTCCCAAATTTTCTGTTTCGCCTTCGGCAATCTTTCTTAAAATACGGCGCATAATTTTTCCGCTGCGGGTTTTTGGCAGGCCACTTACAAATTGAATTTTATCCGGTTTTGCAATAGCGCCAATAACCCTTGTTACCGTTTGCAAAATATCTTTTCTTCTGCTTTCCTCATCGCCATGATGCCCGTTATAAATAACGTAAGCATAAATTCCCTGGCCTTTTACATCATGCGCATAACCAACTACAGCGCTTTCAACAACACCAGCGTGCATGTTAATTGCATTTTCAACTTCTGCTGTGCCAATGCGGTGGCCACTTACATTCAACACATCATCAACACGACCGGTGATTCGGTAATTGCCCTGTTCATCTTTTAACGCACCATCGCCTGTAAAATATAAATTGGGGTAAGTAGCAAAATAGTTGGTGCGGCAACGTTCATGGTCGCCGTAAGTAGTTCTTAAAATGCCGGGCCATGGAGCTTTGATGCATAAATTCCCTTTCATGATACCATCCTCATCTTTCTCTGTTATTTCTTTTCCGTTTTCATCAACCAGAATTGGCTGAACACCGGGCATTGGCAATGTAGCCCAGCTTGGTTTAGCCGGGGTTACACCTGCCAAATTACTTATCAGGCAACCACCTGTTTCTGTTTGCCACCAGGTATCAACTATAGGACATTTTTTCTTGCCAATATTTTCATTGTACCAATGCCATGCTTCTTCATTAATGGGTTCGCCCACCGTGCCCAGTACTTTTAAGGAGGAAAGGTCCTTCCCTTTTAGCGGATCTAAACCATAACTCATTAAACTGCGGATGGCAGTTGGGGCCGTGTATAAAATATTCACTTTGTGTTTATCAACAATGTCCCAAAACCTGCCTGCAGTTGGCCAGATAGGGATGCCTTCAAACATTAGTGAAGTGGCACCAGCACTTAACGGACCATACACAATATAACTGTGCCCGGTTATCCAGCCAATATCAGCCGTACAAAAAAATACATCGCCGGGTTTGTATTGAAAAACATTTACAAAAGTGTAATTGGTCCATATCATATAACCGGCGTTGCTGTGTACCACGCCTTTTGGTTTGCCGGTACTGCCGCTGGTATATAAAATAAACAGCGGGTCTTCTGCATCCATTACTTCTGCAGTAAAACTAACTACGCCATTTTTTTCAACCTGTTCTTCTGCAATATCCATTTCATCTTCCCACCAAACATCTCTTCCCTTTATCATGCTTACCGGTGTTCTGGTACGTGTGTAAACAATAACACGCTTTACCGTTTTGTTGCCAATCAATGCATCATCAATAATACTTTTCAGCGGAATATCTTTTCCGCCGCGGTAAGCACCATCGCAGGTTACAATAAATTCAACGTTTGCATCTTCTAAGCGGTCGGCAATACTTTGTGCGCTAAAGCCGCCAAAAATTACGCTGTGTATGGCACCAATTCTTGCACAACCCAACACGGCATAAGCCAGCTCGGGCACCATGCCCATGTATATACAAACGCGGTCGCCTTTTTTAACGCCATTGTTTTTTAAAACCTGAGCAAACTGGCAAACCCTTTT
>Ga0105044_10002326_pt1 | contig 25861 bp, 18 predicted proteins | sample MAT01_FD_78092 | JGI IMG/M metagenome (GOLD analysis project Ga0105044, IMG submission 78092) | Freshwater microbial communities from Lake Fryxell liftoff mats and glacier meltwater in Antarctica - MAT-01 | ecosystem: Environmental > Aquatic > Freshwater > Ice > Liftoff microbial mat | place... | reverse complement strand
CAGGATCAGGTAGCGCTTCATGCCCTTGTCGGTGGCCGCGAGCGATTCGCTGCGCGCGGCGGCGATGTCCTCTGGCGATTTCTTGGCGGCTTCGGCAGCCTGGGCGGCGGCATCGCCGCGTTCCTTGTGCATGCGCTCGCGGAGCTGCGGCGGCAACTCGACCGTGATCTTTTCCAACAATTGTTCTTCCAGGGCGGCGACCTGCTTTTGATGCAGCTCGTTATCTTTCTTTGATTTAAGGCTGTTTTCCACCGCTTCGCGCAACTTGCTGAGATCGTCCAGGCCCATCTGCTTCGCAAACGCATCGTCCAGGGCGGCGGCGCGATTGCGGTTGGCCGACTGAATGGTCACCGCAACGTGCGCGGATTTGCCCGCATGTTCAGCCGGAGCGAAGGTGTCAGGCAGGGTGGTGTCGAATTCCAAAACGGCGCCGACGCCCTTGCTGGCGAGCATTTCGACGACCTTTTCAGCGGGTGTGCCGAGCAACGGATAACCGCCGACCAGATGATGAAAGTCGTGCAATTCACGGGCGACCGCGTCGCCGACGGTGACTTTGCCGGTCATGGTGACGCTGTCGTCTTCGGCGATGGTCTCGCCCTCGGCCAGCGCCGACAGGGTTCCGGCGCGGCGGGTTAACCCGCCGATGAATTCATCGATCTCGGCCGGGGTCACGCTGACGTCTTCCTTCGGCAGCGTGAAGCTTTTGACCTCGGGCGCGGTTATCGCGGGATGAATTTCAAAGGCGAAGGTCAACGAATAACCGTTCTCGCGTTCGCTGCCAACGTGGTTCAACGGGCCGACCGGCTTCAGCTTATGCTCTTGCATGGCCTGGCGCAGACCTTCGTTGGCCAATTCCTCTTCGGTTTGGGTGGTGGCTTCGCTGCCGAAGCGCTTTTCGATCAAGCCCTGCGGATTCTTGCCCGGGCGGAAGCCCGGCAGCTTGACCTTGCCGGCGAGACTGCGCAGCACTTTGCCACGCCGTTCGGCGACTTCATCCTTGGACCAGCGCAGGCTGACCTTTTTTCCGAGGGTGCCTTCGTTGACGATTTCGACCTGCATGACGTACTCCGTGCCACCATGATTCCCGGGGCGTGGGGGCGGGACATCGTGGGCCGCTTGGCGCCGGGGCAACTCGTTTCCGGGGCTGAGCCAACGGGGCTGCCGCTACCCAACGACATGAGAGCGGTATCGGCCCCTAAGAATGGCCGAGAAACGCAGTCACCACCTGGGCCGGGTCGGTGATATGCACCAGTTTCTGCACCAGACCAGGTTGTTTCAGGCGCATGGCGACGCTGGCGAGGGTCTTGAGGTAGCGCGGATGGTCGTCGTCGGTGGCGGCGAGCATGACCACGATCCGCACCGGGGCGCCGTCCTGGGCCTGATAATCGATGCCGTGCGGCAGCAGACCCAGACTCAGGACGAAGCCTTTGACGGTGGTCATCCGCGCATGCGGTAGCGCGACGCCGCCACCGATGCCGGTGGAGGTCACTTCTTCGCGTTCGTAGATGGCTTTGGTAAAACCAGCCGGATCGCCGACCAGCGGGTGGCTGGCGGTGCGTTCGATGAGGCGCGCAAGCAGAGCGGCCTTGCCGATCGGGTGTTCGATGCGCAGCACCCGATCCGCGACTAGGTACGGGGCGAGGTCGATGCCCAAGGCATTGATCATGGGAGGACGGCAGGCAAGGAGGCCGCACGCCCCCGCGGGGGCCGACGGGTCAGTGTCTGGACACGGCGCATGGGCGGCACGAGTCCCGACTTAGCGCGACTCGAACTCCGTGAGCAGGTCGACTAGGCCTTGGGCGGCGCGCACCTGGTGCAGAAATTCGCAGAAATGTTCCTTCCGGATCTGACTCGCGAAACTCTTCATCAATTGCAGATGCTGTTCTTTTTGTTCGGGCGGGGTCAACAGCAAAAACACGCTGTGCACCGGCTCGCCGTCAAGACTATCGAAATCGATGCCTTTTTCGCTGCTGCCAAAGGCGCAAACGATGGATTTGATCAGCGGGGTGCGACAGTGCGGAATGGCGATGCCATGGCCGATACCGGTTGAGCCGATCGCTTCGCGGGCGAGGGCCCCTTCGATGATTTCCTCTGCATTTTCGGCATTGATTTTGCGCGCCTTCACCAGGCTGTTAATTAGGATCGTGATCACTCCGCGTTTGTCGGCATCTTCGGGCAAGACCGTGAAGGCCTTGGGTACGATTGCTTGCGACATCCGGGGTAGCGACATGGAAGACTCTCGCTGCATGACGTCGTTCACCATAGGGGGACAGTGGAAGGTATAGGGAAACCGGGGGAGGGCGTCAACGCCCCTCGTTCAAGTGTTCCAAATGTAACAAACGTTCAATGCACCACGTGGGCAGGATGCAACCGGCGTTGACGAGCAAGGCAATAACAGGCGATCGCTCCGGCGACAGCGGCATTCAAACTCTCGACCGGGCCGGGCATCGGCAGGGTCAAACGGTCGCGGCAGGCCGCATTCCACGCGGCATTCAAGCCATGGGCTTCACTGCCGATGACCAGCCAGCGCGGCACTGATAGCAGGTCTTCGGGAGCCTGCCCGCCGCTTATCACCAGCGCGGTGAGCGGGGCTCCACCGGCCACAACCGTAACGGCCGTTTCGGCCGGGTAGGTATGCACAGCGATGCCAGCCAGGGTCCCTGCGGTGGCCTGGACTACCTTCGCGCCCCAGGGATCGGCCCCGCCGATGAGCACCACCTGGGCATAGCCAAAGGCCACCGCGCAGCGCAAAAGGGTGCCGACGTTGCCGGGATCGCTGACGTCGACCAGGACCAGGCCGCCCTGGATGACCTCAAGTGGCGGTGGCGTCGGCAGCGGGAACCGCGCCAGCCAGCCCGAGGGCGACTGCGCTTGGCTGACGCGCGCGGCGGCTTTGGGGGAGCAGGGTCGCGTTGGCGGCCAAGCGCTGGGAATCTCAGTATCAGGCGGAGTCAGAATGAGATCAGGCAGCCAGCCCGCGGCCAAGCATCCGGCGATGGCGCGACGGCCCTCGATCAGCACGGCCTGCGCTGCGCGGCGGCCCTCCGGCTTATGCAATTCCCGCAGCTCGCGGACCAGCGCGTTATCAGCAGAAAGGGGGACGGAAAGCGGTTCAGGCACGGGAGAATGCCCACCGTACCGTCGCCCCGGTGGTGGGCCAGCCCGCGGCGCCTGCGCCGGGCCGCCACCAAGCGCCTGTGGCGGGCCAGCCCGCCGTGGCATCGGCACAGTCAGCATCTACGCTGACATCCGCATGGTCAGCCGAGCGGAATTAATTGCGCTGTTGGAGGAACGGGCCCGTCGCCTGCGCCCCAGCGATGAGAGCCTCAGCCGCGCCCTGCGCCGTTGCGTGCGCCACGATCTGCGCAGCCAACGCCGGGGCAGTGGCCGCGACGTGGCCATAGACGCGGAGCCCACGGATCCCCAGGCCCAGACCGCCGACGAAGACGTTGGCCTGCCGCTGACCATGGCCGGCATGGCGGACGCAGGCGAAACCAATGCCCCGATCGCTACCGCCGTGGCGCAGGCCAACACCGTCACCGATCAAAGCGTCAATGGAACATCAGTCGACCCCATCGATTCCGATGCAGATATTCCGCGTTCAACCACGCGGCGGCACACCCGGCGCCTCGAATCTGGACGCATTCTGGGCGGCTACCGCATCGAAGGGCTGCTCGGCCTTGGCGGCATGGGCCAGGTCTATCGCGCGACCCAATTGAGCATGAACCGTCAAGTCGCCTTAAAAGTGTTGTCGCCGCGCTATACTGAAAACACCCGCTTTCGTGAACGCTTCTTGCGCGAGGCCCGCGCCGCTGGGCGCCTAGCCCATCCCAATCTGATCGCGGTGCACGACGTCGGTGAAACCGAAGGGTCGCTGTATTTCAGCATGGAACTGGTCGAAGGTCAGACCACGCGCGACCGCTTGGCGGAATTACCCGACAATCGTTTTCCCGACGACACCATTTTCGCCATCGCCGCGCAGGCCCTGGATGCACTCCGGTACGCGCACAGTCACGGCGTTATTCATCGCGATGTCAAACCTGATAATCTGATGATCACCGCCACCGATACGGTCAAGCTAGCGGATCTCGGCCTCGCGCGCTGCGATCAGGACGCGGAAGAAGATTTCACTACCAAGACCGGCACCATGATGGGCACGCCGTTTTACATGCCGCCCGAACAGGGCCGCGACGCGCATCGCGCCGATCAACGCGCCGATCTCTATAGTCTGGGCGCCAGTTTATTTCACCTCGCCTGCGGTCGCGTGCCCTTTGAGGGCGAAACCGCGGTGGCGATCCTGATCAACGCCACCACCCAACCGCTGGAGTTTCCCGAGCCGCGGCCGGGCGAACCCGTGCAGCGGCTGATCAGCGCCCTGATGGAGAAAAAGCCCACCGATCGCCCTGCCAGCGCCGGAGAAGCCTTGGATCTTTTGCGCCAATTGCAGCACGGTCATAGCCTACCTCCGCCGCGGCGCCCAGCTGTCGAAATGGCTGCTGCTCCGGCTGCGGGAATTGCTCCCAGTAAGCCGCAGGCCAAACCGCGTTCGCGGCGGCGTGCCCGCTGGCGGTGGTTGCTCCTTTTCGCGCTGGCAGTGATCGTCGCCGGGGCGGTCGCAACCATTCTTCTCGATCCGACCTTCCAGGCCCGGCGCAGCGCGCGGGATTTCGCCGCCGACCATCGTTACGCCGCCGCCTTGGCGGAATTGCAGCGCGCCAGCGAGCGCAACCCCAGCAACACGAAACGAATTGATCAGCTCGCCGCCAGCATCCAAACGGACTGGAATGCGTGGGCAAAAACCCAGGCCGGACCCGGCCTCGCAGAAGTCCAGGCAGCCATCGCCAGCCGCGATTTTCCCGCTGCCGAAAAAGGTCTGTCGCGGCTCGCCCGCGAAGAAGCCTGGCGCAGCCCGGCGGTGCTCGCGGATCTAGAAGCGCTGGAAAGCAGTCTCAGCGACGCCGTGCTGCGCCAAAGCTCTGGCGATGAACGCCGCCGCGTAGTCCAGGAATTCGCCCAGCGCTGGTTGACGGACACCTTTACCGGCAAGGCCAAGCTTACCGCCGATAGCGTCGGCAGCGTCGAATTGCGTGGTAACGGCAGCGCGAATTTGGGCTCCGTGCAATGGCGCGGACGCCCGGTACCGCTCGGCATTCTCGTCGAGGTAACGTGTAGCGGCCCCCAGATGGTCACGCTGGAGGTCGACGGTAAACAGCTGCGCCTGAGCGCGGGCGGCATCCAGGTCGAGAAAAAGCCCGGTGAATGGACCCTGCTATCGCCGGGCCCGACTCGATTCACCATCGCTCGCCGTGGCGAAGGGCTCTTGGTCGACATCGGAGGAGAATCCCTGCGTGCGCCCACGGGCACCGTGACCATGCACTGGGAGGCCGCCGACAGCGCGCTGCTGCTCAGCGCCCATGCCCAGCCGCAGCGTTCGACCCGGCTCAACGATCCGTGATCCGCCACGCGCCCCCGGCGACCACGGTGGCGTGATCGAGGTGCTGCTGCTGGGCTTCCAGGCCATCCGCTCGGCGCCAGCAATCATCTTGGTTTCCCCGGCTGCTTGCCGTGGTTTCCAGACTCAATTCGCTGCCGTCTGGCCGGCGCAGTCGCCAGTTCCGCAGCAAGGGGCGCACGCGCAGCCAACGATCGCTACCCGGACAATCGGGGAACAGGCCTGGGGCTGCGCATAACCACCACACCGACATTTCCCCGTTGTCCTCGTCGCCAGGAAAGCCATCCGGCTGCGGACGATATAATTCGGTCAAGACCCGCTGCACGGTGTCGCGCCACAACCCGGTCGCCCCGCAGTGGGCGAGAAAGGGCAGAGTGGCATGACTCGGTTGATTGGAATGCGCGTATTGCCCGAAATTGACGCGTGCTCCGCTGATGCGCAGCACCACATGCAGGCGGAAATCGGCATGCATGTCACTGCCCGATGCGGTGGTCAGCAATACTTCCCCGCGTTCAGGGTTCACCTGCATGCTGGTGGCAAAATCGCCACGGGCGGCTCCGGCTTGGGCGGTATCAATAATCAACCGGCGCGGACCCTGACCGTGGAATTGAATCTCCATGGCTAGGCCATGTGCCGTTGGCGCGGCCTCTAGGGTGATGCCTGCGGCCGGCATGGTGCAGCCAAATTGGTGTGGCGCGCAGGCCCTGGAAGCGCCAATCCCCGTAACGGAAAAACCATCTTTCCCGGGGCGCATTGACCGGTGAGAAGTGGTGGCAGCCCCATGGCACCGCGGTCAGCGGCAAGGCATTGCCGAAACTGAGGTCAGGTTCGCTGGCGGTGTCGATCAGCGGATCGACGTGATGCAGAGTGGACATTCGCCAGTCTACCCGGTGCTTGTGCGGTCGTGTGCCCGATCAGCGAACGAATTGCCTTATATTGACCCGGGCGGACACTCATCGCCATGGTGAGCGTGCTCAGTTGGCGCAATGGTCCCGCGTCGCAACCGTGGATTCGCTTCTCGGCTTCGCCCGGATCCGTCCAGGCGCATGCCCATGATTTCGTTGAATGGTTCTGGATCGACGCGGGGCGGATGCGGCACGAGTGGGCCGGCCAGGTCACCGAGCTGCAAGTCGGGGACGTGATGCTGCTGCATCCAGAGCACCAGCACCACATCGCTCCGCTCACTGCGGATGCCAGCCACATCGTCATGTCCGTCGAACCGGCCTTGTTCCAGTGCATCGCTGCGCGCCTGCGTCCGCAGGTGCCGGACTGGCCGTTTCCGCAGCGTCACCAGCCGCCGCAACGTCGCCACGTATCCCTGCGGGCCTTGGCGCGTTTTCGGCATGTGGTCGAATTGCTGCCGGTGCGTGAACAGACGCCCGCCGATGCCGAATTAGCGGTCGCCGCGACAATCCGGATTCTCGCTGACGCTGGGCAGAGCCCGTCCACCGCGCCGGCATGGTTGCGGGGCGCGGTCGCCGCATTGGATGATCCCCTGATCGCCGCGCGTGGGGTCTCGGCTTTCATCCAGGCCTGTGGCCATCCGAGCGCGTTGGTATGCCGTGCCTGTCGGCGCTTCCATGCCTGCCGCCCGAATGCCTTGGTCGAGGGCGTTCGTCTAGATCACGCGGCGCGGCAATTACGCGCTTCACGCCAGCATATCCGCGCCATCGCCGGCGCCTATGCCTCGTTGAGTCACTTTTACCGCGCATTCGCCCGACGCTTCACCTGTGCCCCCGCGGCCTATCGCGGTGCGGATGGCTTTGCATGACGCCTGCGGTGCTTGCTCAGTCGCACCGTCAGCACGCGGTCAGGGTATCGTCAGGCACCTGGCCATATATTGTGCGTCACCTTCGGCTGCTCCCGCGTTGGATTAAGGTCCCTGTGTCCGTTTTTCGCCCGCTCCTCCTCGTTCCCACCGTTCTGCTTGCCACCGCCTGTAGCCAGTCGCAGCGGATTCCTGCGTCACCTGCCCTGGGCGAATCGGTGTCGCGCGCGCCGACGCCCGTAGCCGTGCCGGTGACCGCGACTGAAAAGAGCTTGGCCGCCGCGATCCCGGTGCAGGGCCCGGTGCTGATCGATCACGGTCCCTTGCTCGAGGTCTTCAGCCGCGAGGCCTGCGTCCGCCAAGCCCTGACCGCCAATCGCGCCTATCTGCAGCGCGCCGGCGCACGCGAACGGGCGCGACTGGGAGTTGAAATCGCCCACGCCGAACGCTATCGGCCGCAGCTCACCGCGGACTACACCGCCGCCACCGAGGCCGCCGATGGCGGCTCGGCCCGCGTCGCCGCAGATCTACCGGTGCCGATCATAGGCGTGAACGTGACTCCGTTTGCCACCAGCGCCTGGGATGACGGCAGTGATGTCTATCGCAGCGCGTACGGCGTCGCTTTTTCACGGCGGGTCTTCGCGCTGTCCGAAGCGGTGCGGCAACGCCTGCCGCTGAGCCAGGCCGAAGTCGATTATCTCGCTGCCGCCTTTGAGCTGCTCGCCGAGGCCAAGCGCCTAGAACGGGACGTCACCCGTAATTTCCTCGCCGTGCAGAATGCCCAGGCGCGGGTCAAAGTGCGCCTGGCTCGGGTCGCCGATGCGCGCGCATTTTTAGATAATGTCGAACAAAATGTGCAGCATGGTTTCCGCCCTGCGGCTGACCGTCTGTTCGCTGAGATCAGTTTGAATCAGGCCCAGGCGGATCTGGTCCGCGAGCTGGCCAATGAACGCGACGCGATGGAGCGTCTGCTGAATCAGCTCGGCCTTCCCCTGGCATCGCAAGTCGTGTTGCGTCCCGAGGATCTCGACACCCTGCCCGCCCTGCCTGGCGATTTCGCCACTGACATGGCGTTGACCTTGCACGCGCATGAGGACCTGATGGTGCAATCAGCGCGCCAGGAATTGGTGCGCGAGCGCATCCGCGTCGCCACCGACGAGGTGGCCCCCCATGTCACTGCGACCTTTACCGCCGAACGGCGCCTTGAAGGCAATGAAGCCTTTGGCGATAATCTCGACGCCGATAATCGCCTGGCGCTGCGGGTAGACGTGTCCTTGCCGTTGGATGGTCAACGCGTCGAACGGGCGCGGCTCTCCCAACTGCGGCGCCAGCTGGCTGATCAGCAATTGGCCTACGACGATATCTTGGCCCGCCTTGAACAGGATCTGCGCGCCGCTTGGCGGGCGTGGGAACGCGGCCGTACCGAAGCAGAATTGGCCGCCGCCCGCGTGGTCACCGAACGCGCTCGCCTGGAAGCGGTGCTGGCGCGCTACGAAGCAGGCGAAGTCGATAATCTCGAAGTGACTCGCGCCAAGCAGGCCCTCGACGATGCCGACGTCCGCCTTTTGGATGCCCGGATCAATCTCGCCAACACCGTGGCCGAATACCGCGCCCTCCTGCCCGCCCAGCGGGGTGGGGGAGAGGACCACCCGTGATGTATTCGCGGGCCGTCGTCGGCTACGCCCGCACGGTATTGGCTGCAGCGGTGGCCATGGCTCTCGCCGTGACTGGAATCGGCTGCGGCACGACGGCATCTGCGCCGACGGTGCCTGCCGACCAGACCCTGACCGTCGGCACCTGGACGGGTGGCCCCATCACCATCACCGTGCCTGCGCGCATCGATCATCGCCAGCCCCAAGCGTATCACGTCCTGCGCCCGTGGCTGCCGGTGCTGGAGGCCGCTCCCGAAGGCGCACGTTTGGCCGCGGGCGACCTGATTCTTGCCGTCGATGCCGACGTCGCCAACCGCTGGCGTGATAATGAACTGCGCGTCGGTGCCGCGCGTGAAGCCGATGCCCGGCGTGCCCGCCTGCTCGGCGAACGTTCTCTGATCGACCTGCGCGAGCGCCTCGCCGATGTGCAGGGTCGCATCGCCGTGGCCGACGCCGCCATCGCCGCCACCCGCGTGCGCGATGAGACTGTCATCGCCATCGCTCGGCAACAATTGGCCGACGCCCAGGCTCGTCTCGCCCAGGCCCGCGCAGAACAACAGCGCCTGCACGACCTCGCCGCAGCGGTCGCGGTCAACCCGCGTTCACTGCAACGTGCCGCCGCCGAGGCCGCCCTGGCTGCGGCCGAGGTAGCCGGCCCGGCCCTGAATTTGGAAATCCTCGAACAGACCACGAATGCGATCACTCGTCGCCGGCGCACGCTTGACCGTGAGCGGCTCAACGCCGAAGCATCTGGCGTGCAGGCGGAACTCGCCGCGGTCGACGCGGGTGAACAGCGCGCTGGATTTATCGACGATAAAGACATCGAACAACGTCGGGCGCAGATCGAAGAATTCGCCCAGGTCATCGCCGCCCCCGTGATTACGGCGACGGACGCAGGCGTGCTGCGCTACGCCAAAGATTTTACCGGACGCGGTTCCAAACCGGGCTGGAATGATTTTGCCGATGTGCTTGATCCGAGCGGATTGGTGGTCGTGGCCCAGGTCGCCGACCGCTGGCGGCCCTGGCTGCGGGTGGATGAAGCGTCTTCGCCACCGACGGTCTCCATCACGGTGCCCGCGCTGGGCCGGTCCATTCCTGGGCGAGTGGTGGCGATCGCGGCGCAGCCGGAAAATGCCGCTGATGGCACCGGGTCGGTATTTCAGATTCAGATTCAACCGTTGGCAGCACTGGATCTGTTGCTGCCGGGCAGCACCGCGACCTGTGCGATCGAACTTGATATCAGCGGTGAGCACAGTAATAATTCGGCCCTCGCCAGTCTGCCGGCCTGGGCCATTCCTGATCCCCGGCATCCGCAGGTGACTGCAGAGGATGGCAGCGTACGCACGCTCACGGGTCTGCGCTGGGGACATTCCTTTCTCATTATGGCCGGTGTCGCGCCTGGCGAAAAGGTCGTGCCGATCGGCATCGTAGCCACCGCTGCTGAGCGTTTGGTCGGCATTATCGAACCGGTGCAATTCCACCCGGTGCGGGTAAGCACCCGCAGTTATCGCGATAATTGGCGCATCCGCTGGTTGATTGCCGATGGCAGTACGGTCACCGCCGGCCAGCCAGTCGCAGGTCTAACCTATTCCGGCTGGGGTGATCCTGCAGAGCGTCGCTTTGCCGTCGCTTACGCCGAATTAGAAGCGGAAGCGCGCCTGACCCGCACGCGCAGCGAGGTCGCCGCCAAGATCGGCCGGGCCGCAGCGGCATGGCGACAAGCGCTGGTCGCTGCCGATTCGGCACGCTTCGAAGTGCTGGTCAGCCAACTTGAAGGCGAAGATCCTGCCCGCCTCGCCAGGCAGGCCGAGGTCGTTCGTCAGGAAAATACGCTGCGTTCTGCGACGACGCGGATTGAGGAATTGGCCGTGCCCGGGGTTGCCGACGCGCTGTCGGCCCACGCCGCGGCGGCGTTGCGGATCGCGGGCGAACAGGCCCAGCTGCGCCTGCTGCGCGCCCGCTTGGACGCCGTGGCGGCGCAGCGCAGCGATGACTATGTGAGCGTGCGCGAAACCGCGGCGGCGGCGCGGGATGCCCAAGCCGAGCTCGCCAAGAGTCGCTTTGATTATCTCATCGCGCGTCTTGAAGGTCAGGCGCAGCTGGCTCGGGCCGAATATGATCGCCGCCAATCGACCACCCGCATGGAGCGCGATCGTCAGCGCGTCAACGGCGAAGAATTACGCGCTCCGCTGGGAGGAATTATATATCAGAGCCCTCGTCCCAATGGCCGCTTATTGCAGATCGGGGATTGGCTCGACCTGGATGAACCCTTCGTTATTCCTACCGGTTCAGAGCGCAAAGCGGTGTTCGAGGTCACCGATCATCTGGCGGCGCAATGGACGCAGGCCCAGGAGCTGGCGGTCGTGATTCCTGCCCTGGGTGCGCAGTCACGACCGGGGCGCATCAGTCAGATCGGCCGGGCCCTGGTTTCTTCGCGCCGCAATCGCGGTGAAGAGTGGGCAGACGCGCGGGTGGTTCTCGTGACGGTGGTCTTTTCCTTGGATGCAGAAGAAAATCAGCGAGCACCGCTAGGGAGCACGGTGTATGCCGACCCGTAAGGGCACATCCGGCAACCCACTCCGGTCCGCAGTTTCTGGATGTGCCCATACGCGCATCCTGATCATTGCGCTGGCCGTGTTTATCCACGTCGGCTGGGCCGAGGAATGGGTGGTCCCGGCGCAGCCCTTGGTCGCGGAATTCCATTTCCAGGCGACGGTCGACATTGATCGAGCGGCAACGGAATTGGTGTTGCCGACAGCCCGCGAATTGGTGGCGACCTGGGTGGTGCCGCATGGATCGCCGGTGGCGAAGGGCGATCCATTGATCGTCTTCTCGTCGGACTGGCATCAGCGCCGGGTCAAAGAGCGCCAACGCGATCTGGTGGTGGTGAACGCAGATATGCGCCTGCGTGAACTACGCCTCGCTGCCGAGCGCAGCGCTATCGCCGATGAAAGCCAAAGTCTGCGGGGGGATCTGGCGGTCGCGGAAGCCAGCCTGCTCGCCGCTGATCGCATCGATCCGCAGGCCATCGCGTTGGCCGAAGCCACCCGCGATCACGCTATTGCCGAACGTGCACGCCTCGACCGCGTCCTGGTCTTGGCGAAACGGGCCTTGGCGGCGGGCGAGATAACTCAGGACGAAGCGGCCCGCCGTGCGCAGGACCGTATTAATGGTGTTCAGGCGGTTGCGCTCGCGACCGCGGAATTGGCTGACCTGCGTGGGCGTGATGTCGCGCTGCTGCGGGAACGTCGGCGGCTGCGTTGCGAGGATCTGCGCATGCGCCTTGGTATTGATGCGCAAGGACAGCCGATCAGCGGCGCCGGATTGACTGGACGCATGGAAGCGCTCGATGCTCAGCAGCGCCGCGAACGCCGACAGGTGCAGGAACGCCGCGAACGCGCCGAACGCGAATTGCACGAAGCGACCCGGGATGCCTGGGATCATGTGCCGTTGCGCAGTCTGACCATTGGCGCTGCCGCGTGGCATTTCTCAGCGCCCGGTCCCGCTGCGGATAAGGATCTCGGACAGGCCGTCCTGGTCACCGACCAGCTTTTTACCGCCACCAGCGGTTATGGTTTTGCCGATACGGTGGGAACTCTTTTTCCCGTGCTGCGCCCGGGCCGCCCGGGCAAGCCCGGATCCGGAGCCGTGATCGTTCGCGGTCAGACGTCTTTTCTGGCGATGCTTCCACCAGGGACGCATCCGCTGCGTCTCGAACTCGGTGATGATCGTGATTGGGATGGGGTGGTGGTCGCGGTAGTCGACGCCGATGGACGCCGAATCATCGCGGTGGCACGGCGCATCGAGGCCAATCGCCCCACCGTGGTCACCACCACGATTCGTGCCGGCGCGCAGCCGGTGCGCATCGAATGCGGTGATCGATTCAGCAAGGCTCTGCGCGCCCCGGTGGCGGGTCTGGCGTTGCCACGGGAATGGATAGCCCCCGGCTGGAAAGCGGGCTGGACGCGCGATCCGGCGGCATTTGTCGCCGGGACCGGCAGCGTGCGCTTGCGCGCTTTCGTGCATCAGGATCTGGCGCGGCTGCTGCGCGCGGCCGCCCCCGAAGGCGCCGCCGCCGAATCTGAGCACACGGAACCGGTGGATCTCGCTGAGCAATTATCGATTTCCCAGGTGCATTGGCAGGGCGCAGACGGACAGCGCGGTACGGCTGATGTCGCCAATGTGATTGGTATCGCGGTGCCTTTAAGTTTGCGGGCAGACGCTGCGGACGACGGCCCTTTGGATCAGCTCGGCAATGAAATCATCCTGCGCATTCCGGGTGGCGGCGATCCGACTCGGCTACGGCCCGGGAGCGCCGTGACGGTGAACGTCACTATTCCGGTACCTACCGACTGCACCGTGCTGCCGGCGCATCTCCTTGGACGTTCTGGCGAACGCTGGTATGTGCAGGTAGTCGGCGCTCCGCCACAGCGCTGCCAGGCGGTCGCGGTCGCCGGGCGCTTTGTCGTCACCCCCGCTTTGCCTGCGGGCACGCGCCTGCAACCGGTGTCCGTAGACGCCGCTGATGCCTTGGAGACCCGCTTTAATGGCGAGATTGTCGCGGGGCGCAGCAGTCCGGTGGTCAGCGTCACCACCAGCGGTCGCATCGCCGAGATGATTCCCGATGGTAGTGTGGTCACCGCGGGGCAACGCGTGGTGGGCTTGTACAGTCCGTGGGTGGAAGAACGTCGAGAAGAAAATACCCGCCGCAGCGAGCAGGCGGCACAGGCCTATGCTGAATCGGCGGAAGCCCGTCGGGTCGCTGCCGAACGCGCCAGTGTCGAACACCGCGCCCAGGTGGTCAGCGAAAATATCGCCCGCTTGGATGCCCAACTCGCCGCTACCGCCGATCCACTCGCCGTCGCCATCGCGACGGCTGACCATGCGCGGGCTGTCGCTGAAGATACGCTGGCCCGACAGATTCTGGTGCGCGCGCAGGAACTGGGCGATACGCAACGCATCGACAGCGCGCGCCGCAGCGCCGCGCAGGCGGCGGTGACCTTGCAGCGCCGGGCTTTAGGCCTAGCCGCCGCCAAACAGGCGGCTGATTGGTTGACCATGCGCGACACCCAGGCGCTGTGGACAGATGCGCTGAGTGATCTCGGTGGTCGCGAGCAGGATCTGCTCCAGGCCCGTGTTCAGGAAAAGGCTTCGTCGCTGCGCGCCGAATTGGCGCTGGCTGATGCCTTGCAGGGCAATCGCTGGGAACGTCAATTCGAACAAGGGAAAGATCTGCTCAGCCCCGTCACTGGTCGCCTTTTCTACCGCAAGGGCTGGGATGACCGCAGTAACCGCAACGCCACCTTCCAAAAAGATTTCTGGGTGTGGCGTGGCATGACCGTGGCCGATGTGCTCGACACCGCTGATCTGGCCTTCGAAGTCGATCTCCCGGAAACCCGGGTGACGACGCTGACGGTCGGCAGCACGGTCACCGTCATCCTGACCCGCTTCGATCATCGCCGACTCGACGCGAAAATCGAATCGATCGGACGGGCGGTGGTGGCTGCGCCTGACGATGATCCGATGGGGGTGGAACGACGCTTGGGGTTACGCCGCGTCGTGCGCGTGCGCTGTTCGTTCGCAGTCCCCGCCGAATTGCGTGATCGTTTGATTCCTGGAACCAAGGGTGAACTGGAACTGCCATGAAACGTGCTGTGTTGGCTGCCATTGGTATCGTCGTCCTGCTCTTTGCGGCGGGTCTTTATCGTGCGCTGCGCGCGCCCACACCCCGGATTGCCGCCACCACGCAGGTCGCCCGCGGCAGCGTGGTCGACACCCTGGTGTGCCGCGGTGAATTCCAGCCCAAGGATGGCATCCAGGTGAAGGTCCCCTTCAACGGGCGTCTCCAATTCATCGTCGATGACGGGAGCTGGGTGGAGGCTGGTGCGCAGGTATTCGCCATCGGAGAGGACGAGGCGGTGCGGGCCGCCGCCGAATCACGCAGTCAATTATTGGCCGAGCGCCAGGAATTGCGCTTAGCGACCTTGCGCCGTCAAGCCACTGTCGACCAGCAGGATCGCGCCGTGACCAAGGCCCAACGCGGGCTGCGCCTGGAACAATTACGCTTTCGCATTGAAACCGCAGCGCCGCAGGGGGGCGATGCCCTGATACGTCTCGATCAGGAATTGCAGCCCCTGGAAGAACGCACCCGCGTTGCCCGCACTGCCGCTGAACAGAGCAGCGCCGCTTGGCAGTCCGCGCAGGATGCCTATCTGGAGGCGCTGGATCGCCGTTCGGCTGCCCGTGATCTGGCGCTACGGCAACAGACGCGCATCGATGAATTGACCGCTGAGGCCCAGCGTGCAGTGGCCGGTCTGCAGGCCGATGCCATCGCCGCCCGCGACCAAGCCGCCATCGATCTGGCGACCGTGCAGACGGAACATCAGACCTTGGCGAGCGCATTGGCAGACCTCGCCGGGGTGGTCAGTCGCACCCGCCTGGCGCGCGCGGCGGCGGCGCCCGCGCGCGATGCCGCGGAAGCGGACGTCAGCGCGGCCGAAGCCGCCGAAGAAGAGATCCGCATTGCCATTGAAATAGAAAAAAAACATCTGCCCGCCACTCAGCTGACTCTGGATCTGGCGAGCGCCCGGCTGAGCGCAGATCAAGCGGCCCGTGAAGCGCAACAGGCCGACGTGGCCATTGCCGCAGGGGCGATCAGTCAGACCAAACTCGCCGAGCAGCATGAAGCCGCCGCCCGTACCGCGGGACAGGTCGCCATTCTTGAAGCGCGCTTGGCCATCGCCAGCCGACCGCCGCTGCCCGAGCGCTTGGCGGAATTGCAGGCGCGTATCGCGCGCGCCGAGACCCGCGCCAGCGCCGCCCGTGCGGATCGTGATCGCGCCATCGCCATCGCCGATCAGGACATCGCCCTAGCCCAGGCCAAGGTCGATCGCCTGACCTATGAGGTCGAAAGCCGGGCCGTCTTTGCCGAAGTCGTGCAGGCCAGTCTCGCTTTTCTTGATCAGGAGATCGCCACTTTGGATCCCGACGATGACACAGACGCCGATCGTCTGCGCGAAGCCGAACACGAGCGCACCGCGCTGCGCGAACGCTTGGCCGGCCTGGCCGATACCCCGGCCAACGTGGTTATGGCACCGGTCGCCGGCGTGGTCCGGCTGCAACGCCATGATTCCCGCCCGAAACAGGTCGGGGATGAAGTGTGGGAGGAGGATATCCTGATGGAAATATTTCCGCCCGGACGTTTGGTCGTGGCGATGCGAGTCAATGAAGTCGACGTCGCCCGTCTGGGGATTGGCATGCCGGTGCAGATCACCGCGCCCGCGCTGCCGACCTACCGCAGCGGCGGGGCGATCACCACCGTGAGTGCCTTGGGTCGCGATAAGTTGGATGGCACCGGCAAGGTATCCGGGGTCATCGTGTTCGCTGGCGAAGTGGCGATCACCACCGCGGATCCTGGTCTGCGCCAGGGTATGACCGCGTTGGTTGCGATCGAATTGGCCCGCCGTGACGAGGTGCTGCACCTGCCCTTGGCGGCAGTACGCCAGACCGGGGAGGGATGGACCGTGCAGCATCTGGTTGGCGGACAGGTGCAGCTGCAAGCGGTGCAGGGGACCCCGTTCGGCAATCTCGATTTTATCATTACCGACGGTCTGCAGGACGGCGACGTGGTCGCGGTGGAGTGGCCATGAGCGAAGCGCGTCCCGTCATTGAACTGCGCGGCATCGAGCGCACCTACGTTCTGGGGGGAGGCAATGTCGTGCAGGCCTTACGCAGCATCAATCTGACCATCACCAGCGGGGAATTCGTCGCCATCGTCGGACCCTCGGGCAGTGGCAAAAGCACGCTGATGTATCTCCTTGGCTGCCTGGACCGGCCGACTGCCGGCAGTTTTCGCCTGTGCGGCGAGGAGATCGCCACCCTCGACGACGTGGCTCTGTCGCGCATCCGCAACCGCCGCATCGGTTACGTCTTCCAAAGTTATAATCTCCTCACCGAAGTCGACATTGTCGATAATTCGGCCCTGGGTCTGCTCTACGCGGGACTCTCGCGTCAGCAGCGGCGGGCCCAGGCGACTGCAATCATTGATCAGGTTGGTCTGGGGCATCGCCTGGACCATACGCCGCGGGAATTGTCTGGCGGTCAAATGCAGCGGGTGGCCATCGCGCGCGCGCTCGCCACCGATCCAGAGATATTGCTCGCCGATGAACCGACCGGAAATCTCGACCAGCATACCGGCGCCGAGATCATGCTGATGTTGCGTCGGCTGCACGCGCAGGGCCGCACCATCGTTCTGGTCACGCACGATGACACGATCGCGCAGCAGGCCGATCGGGTCGTGCGCATTGTCGACGGCAGCATTGTCGCGGATGAATTGGTGCCGCATGCGGTGGACCCCAACGCCGTCGCGGCGGTGGTCGCCAGCGCTGCGACCGTCGCCGGCAGCGGCCGCATCGGCTGGCGGGATCTGCTGCGCATTGCCTATCGCGAAGGTATTCGCGCCCATCGTCTGCGCAGTTTTCTCACCACCTTGGGTATTGTTTTCGGCGTCGCCGCGGTGATCGCGATGACCGCGATCACCGAAGGAGGGAAACAACAGCAGCTTGACCTCATTCGGCAAATCGGGCAGAGCAATATCACCATCCGCAGTCTGGATCTGGATGGGGTGCGCTTGTTGCGCCAGCGCCGGATCAATCCGGCGGGATTAACCCGCGATGATCTGGCGGCCATTCGCGGCAGCGTTTCCGATATCGACCATGCTACGGCGTGGAAAGTCATCCGCGCCGAGGTGCGCAACGGCGCGGAGGTCAACGATGAGGTCCGCGTGCTCGGCGTCAGCGGCGATTTTCGCGAGGTGGTCGATCACCGCTTGGCGCAGGGGCGGTTCATTCGCGCCTATGACGAAGACCGCTACGCGCGTGTTTGCGTCTTGGGTGCTGCGGTCGCGGGGCGCTTAGGATTGCCCGCGGATCCGCTGGGCGAGACCATCATCGTCGGCGATGAACCTTTCGTGATTATCGGCGTCATGATGGCCAAGGATTTCGGCGTCAGCGACGTCGCCGATGCCGCAGTGGTTGATCGCAATCACGATGTCTATGTGCCGTTGGCGACGGCGCATCAAGTCTTTCCGACGCGATTGCGCGAAAGTCCGCTCGATGCGATCAGCCTGCGCATGCACGGGGACGACATCCTGATCGAGCGCAGTGCCGAGATGCGCCGAATCATTGAGGCCCGCCACGAGGCAGCCCAGGACAGCGTGGTGGTAGTGCCCTTGGAAGCGCTCAAACAAGCGCAGCGCACGAAAGAGGTTTTCAACGTCATCATCGCGGTCATCGCCGCCATCAGTCTTATCGTCGGCGGAATCGGCATTATGAACATCATGCTCGCCACGGTGACCGAGCGTACGCGCGAGATCGGCATCCGCCGCGCGATCGGCGCCAGTCGCCGCGATATCTCGGCCCAGTTTTTGTGCGAGTCGATCCTCATCACCGCGTTGGGCGCTGCCGTGGGTCTGGTGCTGGGCGTCCTCGCCGGGCTGTTGGTGCAGGCGGTTTTCGGCTTTCCGGTGGCCTTCAGCTTGCCCATCGCCGGGCTGGCGGTGACCAGTTCCCTGGTGGTGGGCATCGGTTTTGGCCTCTACCCGGCTTGGAAAGCAGCGCGTATGGACCCGGTTGAAGCCCTGCGTATGTAGGCACATGGGGCATTTTCGGGGGGGGAACAACTACGCAGGGGGATCGCCGTAGAGCGCGAATGTGATCCGATCCGTTTGGTTTGACATCCTTTGACATCATCGCGCATGTGCGCCTTTATACTTTTCGTCGAGGACCACCGCATGACCACTCCAGCTGCCTTTGCGCCGAAGCCGCGCGCCTATCGTCTTTTCAGCTATGTCGGCACCCTCCCCTTCTTCCTGGTGCACCTCGCTTGTTTCGCGGCGATCTGGACCGGGGTGTCCTGGTGGTCGGTGATTATGTGCTTCAGTCTGTATTACATCCGCATGTTCGGCGTCACCGCGGGCTACCACCGCTATTTTGCGCACCGCAGTTACAAAGCCTCACGGGTGGTGCAATTCTGCATTGCCCTACTGGCGCAAAGCTCAGCGCAAAAAGGTGCCTTGTGGTGGGCGGCGCATCATCGCCATCATCATAAGGCCTCCGACACGCCAGAAGATCGCCATGCGCCCAAGTACGGTTTCCTGAACTCCCATTTCGGCTGGATCCTCAATCCAGACAATGATGAAACCGCGTATGAACTGATTCCGGATCTGGCGAAATTTCCCGAGCTCCGTTTCCTCAATGACTACCATCTCCTTCCGCCGTTTGCCCTGGGTGCGCTGTCGTACTTCTTCGGCATGTGGATGGGCAATGCCTGGGAAGGTCTGGTCGTCGGCTTTTTCTGGAGCACCGTGCTGTGCTGGCACGGCACCTTCACCATCAACAGTCTGACCCACCTCTGGGGTAAGCGGGTCTATCCGACTACCGATGATTCACGCAATAGCTTTATTCTGGCGATGATTACCTGCGGCGAAGGCTGGCACAATAATCACCATTACTATCAGACGTCGTGCCGTCAGGGCTTTCGCTGGTGGCAGATTGATCTGTCCTACTACGGACTGACCGCATTGTCGTGGGTGGGCTTGGTGAGCAAATTGAAGCAGCCGCCGCAAGCGATTCTGGACTTAGGGTTGCTCCCACTCGACGAATCGGCCGGAGCATCGGCCGGAGCATCGGCAACAGAAGCAGCCACGGATGCAACGCTGGAAGCTGAACCGGCGGGCACCGGCGATTTGGCGCTGGCAAAGTAGGAATCCCCACAGCCTTTCTGGGGCTGGTACCGCCGCTTGGCGGCGGCATCAGGCTCCAGGCTTGCTCGCCGCGCGCTTGGCCTGGATCCGTGGGCTGCCATGATCGCGGCATGCGGCATCGCATCTTGCCCAATGTCATCCTCGCGGTGGTCGCTCTGGTCCTTACCGTGGCGATCACGGTGGGTTGGAATGTGATCTTCGCCAGCTATTACGGCACCGCCTTCACCGAAGTCGACGGTGCCCTGAAAAAAACGGGCTACTGGTCTATCATGGCGGTGGGCGATTTATTTCTCGCCACGGTGATCACCGCGATTGCCATCTCTTTGGGGGTGACGGTGCGGCGCAGCCGGTTGCTCGCGGGGCAGGATGCCTTCATCGACCGCATCACCCATGAATTGCGCACCCCGATTGCGGCTTTGCGTCTGGCGGTCGACACGTGTACCCGGCATGATCTGGATCCGGTGGCGACGCGTCAGCAATTGACCGACATGCGCGGGGATCTGGATCGCTTGCAGGATCTCGTCGACCACGTCATCGACGCCGGGCGCATGGAACATGCGGAATGGCGACCGCGTCTAGAAATCATCGATGTGACGCATATTGCCGAGTCCTGCATGCAACGAGTCATCGAACGATACCAGCTGCCGGACGGCGCCGTTCATTGCCAGGTCGAAGCGGCATTGCCCGAAGTCCGCAGCGATCGGGTGGCAGTGGATCACATCATCAGTAATCTGTTCGATAACGCGTGCAAATATTCCGATGGCCAGCCCGAGGTGGTGCTCTCCATCGCGCCGGCACCTGGGGCGATCCGCATCACGGTGAGTGATCGCGGCATTGGTATTCCCAGCCAGGAGAAGACCCGGATATTCCGCCGTTTTTACCGGGTCCCCAGTGAGCGTAGCCGTCCGGGTACCGGCCTGGGTCTGTATGTGATTGCGCAACTCTGTCGCCAACTCGGGGGCCGCATCACTACCATGGCTAGGCCCGGTGGGGGAACCGTATTCACGGTCCACCTCCCCGTTGGAGCCGCGCATGCCTGACCGATTACTGCTCGTCGAAGATGAACAACGCTTGGCGGCGAACCTGGTCCTGAATCTCAGGGCCGAAGGTCATCAGGTGACCCATGCGGCGGACTGTGCCGCGGCTATCGCCGCGATGCAGGACGGCGAACCTTTCGACCTGGTTATCTTGGATGTCATGCTGCCCGACGGCACCGGCATTGCCTTGGCGTCACGCTGGCGGGCCGAGGGGAATCTGTGTCCCATCTTGATGTTGACGGCGCGCCAATCGACCGATGCCATTGTCGAAGGCCTCAGCGCTGGTGCCGATGATTATCTCGGCAAGCCGTTCGCTCTGGAGGAATTGCTGATCCGCGTCGCCGCACTTTTGCGGCGCTCGCGATTACCGCGGCGTCGCAATGACAACTTCGTCCAATTCGGTGCCAATCAGGTCGACCTTACCAGTGGTCGGGCCACGACTGGGCGCGGAGAACGCCAATTGACCGCGTTGGAGCTGCGTCTGGTCCGCCACTTCGCGCGCAAGCCGGGGGTGTCGATCAGTCGCGAAGAGATCCTGCGTGAGGTCTGGACGATTGCCGATGCATCCAAAATCCGCACCCGAACCATCGACACCTTCATCGGTCGCTTGCGCAAATATTTCGAGGCCGACGTGGCCGATCCACGGCATTTCCTGACCGAGCACGGCGAAGGCTACCGTTTCAATCCGGATGCGTGACTGGGACGCAAGCAGTCGCTGACGCCGGACGCTGTCTGGACCACCGGCGGCGGAACGCCACAGTCCAATGGTGCTCCGCTCCCTGCTTCGCCGACTGCTGCTGGCTCCGTTGGTGTTGCTGGTGTTGGCCAGCATCACCTTTGTACTGATTCGCCTAGCGCCGGGTGGGCCCTTTGACGATGAACGCAGCACCGATGCTGCGGTCGAGCAGGCTTTGGCGGCGCAATACCACCTCGACGAATCGCTGGGCCGCCAATATCTGCGTTTCCTGGGTGATCTCGTCCAGGGTGATCTCGGGCCGTCATTCCGCTCGCCGGGGGAGACGGTCGTTGCCAAGATCGCGCGCCATTTGCCGGTCTCGATGGGGCTGGGATTATTAGCGTTGCTGGTGGCGGTGCTGGCCGGGGTCAGCGCCGGGACCATCGCTGCCGTCCGGCGCAATTCCGCTCTCGACCACGGCACCATGGTGGTGGCGATGACCGGGCTGGCCTTGCCGACTTTCGTGATCGGTCCCATTCTTGCCCTGGTGTTTGGTCAATGGTGGGGTTGGCTGCCGGTGGCGGGGTGGCAGGGATTCGACGCGCCGCGCTATCTGCTGCTGCCCGTAATCACTCTGGCCTTGCCCTTTGCCGCCCGCATCGCCCGCCTGACCCGCGCCGGCATGCTGGAAGTATTGTCGGCCGATCATGTGCGTACCGCGCGCGCCAAAGGATTATCGGGGCGTATGGTGGTGTGGCGCCATGTCTTGCGCGGCGGTTTATTGCCGGTCATCAGTTATCTCGGCCCGGCGACCGCGGATATTCTCACCGGTTCGGTGGTGGTCGAAGCGGTCTTCGCGATTCCCGGCATCGGTCAGGAATTCGTCCAGTCGGCCTTGAGTCGCGATTATACCGTGGTTATGGGCACAGTGCTGGTCTACGGCGTGCTTCTGATTCTGTTCAATATGCTCAGCGACATTCTGTTCGTGCTGGCTGATCCGCGGGTGCGTAACCGTGGCTGATCCCAGCATCACGCCCGGCACGGAGCTGCGCTTATCGCCGATGCGATTAGCCTGGCTGCGTCTGCGCAGTAATGTGCTCGCCATGCTGTCGCTGGGCGTGGTGTTGGTGGTCGCCGTGGCCACCTTGGCCGCACCGTGGCTGGCCCGCATCGATCCCGATCGCTCTCATCCCTGGATCGGATCGACGCCGCCCGGCTCCAGCCATCCGGACTGCCTGGCTTTATCGATGCTGCTGGTCGGACACCCGCCGGAAGTAGCGCCAAGCCAACGCCACGCAAATGTATTGACCTTTGCTTTGCGGACCCAGGACGATGTCTATTACCGCATCGAATGTGATCGCGCCGGCGTGGTCAGTGAAATTGCCCGCATGGAAGGGCCGGAATTACTGGATTCCTGGCAGCTGTCAGCTGATCAGCGGGCGGTCTCACATCAGGGTGTGATCCTGCCGACCGCGACTATTGTTCTGGGCCAGGCGCCTCCACCTGGTTGGTTTTCTGACGGAAAGCGGGTCTTGCGTTTTGCCGTCTCGGGCGACGTGGTTGAAACCACGGTGACCGCAACCATGGATAACCAGGGCCTGGTGCAGAGCGTACAGCGTGATGGCGTGGCGGTGGATGCTGCCGCCGTTCGCGGCGAGACTGTCCGCGAGGTCCGCGCCGATGGCCAGGCCTTGCACCTCTTTCACGTGCTCGGGACGGACCAACAGGGGCGCGATCTGCTGTCTCGGGTTTTGCATGGCGGGCGTATCTCCCTGCTCGTCGCGCTGGTCGCGACCGCGGTGTCCTTGGTCATCGGCGTTTTGTATGGTACTCTTTCGGGCTTTCTCGGTGGGCGCTCCGATCGGCTGTTGATGGCGGGGGTGGATGTGCTCTATGCTCTGCCTTTCATGTTCCTGGTGATATTATTGATGACCGTATTTGGTCGATCCTTGTTTTTGCTGTTCGCCGCCCTGGGCGCGGTGCAGTGGTTGACCACGGCGCGCATCGTTCGTGGCCAGGTATTGTCGCTGATGGGCCGCGAATTTATCGCGGCGGCGCGGCTTTCTGGCGCGTCCGGCTGGCGCATCATGATCCGCCATCTGATTCCGAACTGTCTGGGGCCAGTAACAGTCTATGCGACCTTGACTATTCCAGCGGTGATCTTGCAGGAAAGTTTTCTCGCCTTTCTGGGCCTGGGAGTTGGTTTTGCCGGCAGTCAGGTCGAATCGTGGGGGGGGTTGGTCAAAAATGGCGCCGATGCCATGAATCAACCCTGGTTGCTGTTGGTTCCGGCGACGCTGATGGCGGTGACTTTGTTGGCCTTCAATGCTCTAGGCGATGGTATTCGCGACGCGCTTGATCCGAGTTTGGAGGGTCGCTAAATGCATATACCGGCTGCGAGCCCGCCATCCGTGTTGTTGGATGTGCAGAATTTGCGCGTCGAATTTCGAATTCGCGGCGGCGTTTTACGCGCTGTTGACAGCGTCGGCTTGGCGATGGCCCCGGGTGAGAGTATTGCCATCGTCGGCGAAAGCGGGTGTGGCAAGAGCGCTTTGGCTAGTGCGCTGCTTGGCCTGCTGCCGGGCAATGGCGTGGTCAGCGCGGGCTCGATTCGTTTCGCCGGTCAGGAATTGGCGGGTGCGAGCGAAAATGCTTGGCGACCGTTGCGCGGACGCCGCATCGCCATGGTGTTTCAGGATCCGATGACCAGCCTGACCCCGTGGCTGCGAGTCGGCGCGCAGATCAGCGAGCAAATCCGCATCCATCTGCACATGAGCGCTGGGGCCGCCCAGGCCCAGGTCCTGGCGTTGCTGGCTGCGGTGGGCCTGCCGGATCCGGCGCAATTGGTCACACGTTACCCACATGAATTATCGGGCGGGCAGCGGCAGCGGGTGGTGATCGCCATGGCACTCTCGTGCAATCCGGATTTGCTTATCGCGGACGAACCGACCACGGCCCTGGATGTCACCGTGCAGGCCCAGGTCTTGGCCCTGATTCGCCGCGAACAACGCCAACGCGGCATGGGTTTGGTATTGATCACCCATAATCTCGCCGTCGCGCGCGGCATGTGCGAGCGTATGCTGGTAATGTACGCCGGTCGCGTGGTCGAAGACGGTCCCGCCGCAGCCATTTTCGCGGCGCCACAACATCCCTACACCCGTGGTCTGCTGGCGGCGTTGCCCCGCCTGGATCAGCCGCGCGACCAGGTATTGCACGCCATTCCCGGTAGCCCACCGCGACGTATCGCGGCCACCCCCGGCTGTCCTTTTGCGCCGCGGTGTCCGTTGGTTGAAGCTGCCTGTTCCGCTAGCGATCCGCCAGGTCAGTCCCGCACTCCGACGCATCGCTACGCGTGTATTCACCCGCCATCGGTGACGGCATGAATATGACAACAGTGGCAATGGCGACAAAGGTGGCGCCGGTGCTGCGGCTCGAAGACGTGGTGGTCGAATATTTTCAGCCGGGCTGGTTTAGCAGTCGTGTCGTGCATCGTGCCGTGCAGGGCGTCTCGCTAGAGCTCGCGCGTGGTGAGACCTTAGCGTTGGTGGGCGAAAGCGGCTGCGGGAAATCCACCTTGGCGCGAGCGATTGCGCAATTGGTTCGGCCCACTTCCGGCCGGGTGCTTTTCCAGCCCGGCGCTCAGGTCTGGGATCTGGTCCATCTGCATGGCGAGGAACTGCGGCAGGCACGGCGCCACGTGCAAATGGTGTTCCAGGATCCGTCGTCGTCGCTGGATCCCCGGCTGACCGCAGCCGGCTTGGTCGCCGAACCGCTGCGCTGTTTCGGTATGCCAAAAAGCCGAGCCTTGGCGCGCGCGCGCGATTTATTGCTTCAGGTCGGCCTGGATGCGGACGCCGGCAATCGCTATGCGCATCAATTTTCCGGCGGCCAGCGTCAACGCATCGGTTTGGCCCGCGCCATCGCCTTGGAGCCGGCGCTGGTGATTTTGGATGAACCGGTTAGCGCACTCGATGTGTCGGTGCAGGTGCAGATTCTCGATCTCTTGCGCACCCTTCGCCAACGTTTGGGTCTCACCTATCTTTTCATATCGCACGATCTCGCCGTCGTCCGTCTGCTCGCTGATCGCGTCGCCGTCATGCAACACGGTCGCATCGTCGAAACCGGCCTGGTCGACGATATCTTCACCCGACCGCAACATCCTTACACGATAGCCTTATTGGCGGCGGTTCCAGATATTGATCGTCCACCACCGTGGGAAGAATGTTCTTAGTCCTACGTCCGAGGTCCTAAGTCCTCGGCATACTTTGTGCTGGTTTATTTTATTAACTTGGGCTGTCTGTTTTGCATTCGAGCCTCGAACCTCGATCAGTCGAAATATTCCTGCGGAGAAACAATCACATAGATGAAGCGTACCAGGGCATACTATGTCGAGGACATAGGACATAGGACCGCAAGCGCATGACAAAAGGACCCAAAATCAGGGTGGGATTCGTGCACACGGTCGCCGCAACCACTGGCTGACATTTTGCGCTTGCCATGTTAGCTTTAGAAAT
>Ga0105044_10002325_pt1 | contig 25868 bp, 17 predicted proteins | sample MAT01_FD_78092 | JGI IMG/M metagenome (GOLD analysis project Ga0105044, IMG submission 78092) | Freshwater microbial communities from Lake Fryxell liftoff mats and glacier meltwater in Antarctica - MAT-01 | ecosystem: Environmental > Aquatic > Freshwater > Ice > Liftoff microbial mat | place... | reverse complement strand
TCATTCTGGCCGACGGGCTGTTCTACGCGCAGCGCTACAAGCCCGCCGCGATTGTGGAGCTGTCGACGCTGACGGGCGCGGTCATCATCGCGCTTGGCGCCCACGCCATCGGCATGATGGGTACGAACCAGGCGCTGGCCGACAAGCTGAGCCGGGCCGGAGAGGCGAGCGGCGAGCGGGTGTGGCAGCTGCCGCTCTGGGACGAGTACCACGAGATGATCAAGAGCAAGATCGCCGATGTCAAGAACATTGGCGGGCGGGCGGCCGGCTCGATCACGGCTGGGGCCTTCCTTGCCACGTTTGTCGGCGATTACCCCTTCGTCCACCTGGACATCGCGGGCACAGCCTTCGCCGATACACCGCTCAAGCCATACAACACGCCGGGCGGCACCGGCGTGGGGGTGCGGCTGGTGACGGAGTTTCTGCGGAATTACGCGGCCTAGAGCTACAACGAAGCTTCGCCTTGTGCCGCATCAGAACGCCATCTCTGTGTCAAGGGGGCTGAAGCCGCTGAAGCGGATGAAGCCCTCATATCCCAGGGCTAAAGCGCCTGGGCTTTACGAGCTAGAATTGTAAAGTTTCACAGCCTACGCCACAGCGCCGGCAGCGTGATGCTCGCCCACGGCGCCCAACTGATCGACGTGAGTGCGATTGTAGGGCACAGCTCACCGCTGATCACGGCGCGGATCTATGCCCACAGTTGCGACGCCAGGAAGCGGCACGCGGTCAACGCAGCGAGCGCCGCCCTCCTCAGAAAGGGGGCCTAACATGCAGGCACCTCTCATGGGCACGAAAACGCGGAACCCCATCACTGGAATTCTGCGTCCTGTTCTTGTGGAGCGACGCTCGTTCTCCTGCGGCCACCGCCAGAGTTGGCCGCGCACGTTCAGCTGCTCTGGTGCTACGAGGGCTCGACACTGGCCCATCGCGTGGTGCAGGTGCTGCCGACCGCAGCGATGCAGCTGGTGGTCAACCTGGGCGTCGACGAGACCCTGGTCGGTCGTGGGAGCCAAACCACCGCGTTTGAACGGCTCGAGGGTGCGGTGATTGAAAGTCGCCGCTCTTGCTCCCAGCGGGAAAGAGCTCGCCAATCCAATTTTTGTAGGCCCAGACGGTGCAGCCCAAGTAGAACATGCACCCTCCCAACGTATGCTGCCAATGTCTATACGATGATACCGCATACCCGTGGAGCATGAAGTCGAACTATGAAATAATGGTAGTATTCCTTGACATCTGCCGACCAGCCTTCGTATAATTGACGGCGAAGCTGTCCCACGACGACGATCCTGATCCTTACGCGACACCCGAGCATTATGTCTGCTCAGCTCTCTCACGCTGGCCACCGCCCTGCCGTCGGCCCACGTTCGACCAAGCCCCGCAGGCTGCTGTGGGCGTTGCTCGTGCTGTTGCTCTGTGCCGGCCCTGCGGCCCGGGCAGCGGCGCAGTCTCCGCCGCACCTGCGCATTGCCCGCGTCGAGCCCGTCCAGGGCTCGCTCGTCGAGCTGACCGTAGACTACGCCACGGCCAGGGACGAGCCCGCCGAGCTGCCAGCGTTGCGGGTCACGATCGGCGATCGTGAGCTGCCAGTTGTCGCCACACGCAGCGAGCGCCTGCCAGTCGAGGTGCTGGTCGTCACCGACCTCAGCGCGCGTATGAGCGACCGGTCAGCCTTCAGCACGCGCTTCGAGCAGATGACGCCGCTGGTAAAGAACTTTGTGAATCAGCTCCAGGCCGGGCCAAACATCGCCGGCCTCGTCGTCTTCTCCGAGACGGTGCAGCTCGTCCACAAGCTCGCCCCCGATCTCCAGGCGATCGTCAACACGCTCGACCGCGGCAACCAGGCGCTACTCTTCGAGCCTGCGCCCCTGGCGAGCGGCGACGAGGGCGCGCCCTACGCCCTTGGCGAGGCCGGGCAACTCGCTGTCGCGCAGCTTGTCGCAGGCAGCGGCGAGGCCCACCCTAAAGCCCTGGTGATTTTCGCCGCCGGCGGCCAACTCGCCCCGGCCGCCGTCGCCCTGCTGCGCGACGAGCTAGCGCGTGCGCGTGCGGAGCAGATCTCGATCCGCGTGGTGGTGTTTGGCTTCGGCTCCAGTGCCTCCGGCTCGTTCGAGCGCTTTCCCGCTGGCAGCGAGCAGCTGCAAAGCCTGGCCGAGACGCTCGACGGCAATTTTTTCGATCTCGGCGACGAGCTGTTCAGTGTCGCAACCCGGCAGCGCATCGAGGCCGAGTTCGCTGCCATCACCGCGCGCGGCACCCACACGGTGCTCACGGTTGATCTCGCCGGCGCACCGGCCGGGGCCGGCTTGGTGCGCGTCGCCACCGCCGACGCGAGCGCCGAGGCGCCGCTGGATGTGCCTGTCGGCCCCCCCCAGTTCGTCGTGCAGGCACCCACGCGCTGGGAGGGGCCGCTTGTGCTCTCGATCACGCCCCAGAGCGAGCAGGCGCCCATTGTGCGCGTCGAGTATCGCCTCGATAACTACCGCCTTGGCGAGGCCACCAGCCGCGCCGATGGCTTCGCACTCAGCCTGGACGCGGCAAGCCCTGCCTTTCAGCGCGACTACGGCCCCGGCCCCCACACGCTCACAGCCGTCGCCTTCGACGCCGCAGGCGCCCAGAGCGAGGCCCAAGCGCCGCTTGAAATCACGGTGGCCGAGCCGCCCGCTGCCGGACTCGGCGCCTTGGGCGAACCGCTGTCCGCGCCGATCTGGTGGCTGCTCGCCGCCCTCGCGACCCTGGTGGTCGTCGGCGGCACCTTGTTTATGCTGCGCCGCAGCGGCGCCGTGCGCGGCGGCAAGTCCAGCACCGACGTGTACTCGACTGCCGCAAGTCCGCCCCCGCCGCAGGAGGAGCCGACCACACGCTATGGCAAGCCCGCTGCGCCGGATATCAGCACGGTTCTGGCCGAGGACGACCGCAAGACGCGCCCGCTTGATGAGGGCGAGGTGCCCAGTCCAAACGACCTGGACGAGAAGACCACCCGGCTCGATCTGCTGAGCGCTGCGCCCTCAAAGCGCTGGTATGTCGAGCTGCTGCTGGGTGTCGAGCCGCAGCGCTTCGAGCTGCGAGCCGACCAGCGCCACTACGATCTTGGCCGCCCCGCGCGCGGCCACAACCCCCATATTGCGATCACTAGCCCGATCATCTCGCGCTTTCACGCCAAGCTCGAGCGTTTCCGCGATCGCTTCGAGCTGATCGCCCTGGAGACCGAGAACGGCACCTTTGTGGGCGAGGAGTGTCGGCGCATGGAGCCCGACGAGCGGGTTGACCTCAAGGACGGCGATGTCTTCTGGCTGAGCCAGCGCGTGAAGCTCCGGCTTATGAGCGAGCCGCGCCCATGAGCGCCAGGGGGCGCAACATCCCCGAGCTGCCAACCGGCTATCTGCTTGGCAAGTTCGAAGTCCTGCGCCTGCTCGCGCGTGACGGCCAGGCCTACGTCTACCTCGCGCGCCTCGCCGACTCACAGCGCAAGCCTGCCGCTCGGCTGCTGCAGCATCTTGGCCCCGGACGGATCACGCCCGCCCAGGTTGCCGCCGAGCGGCTGTGCGCCATCAAACTTGCCGCCCCCGGCTGGGTCGAGAGCCTGCGCGACGAGCACAGCTTTCTGCTGCGCTCCGAGATGCGTCACCCGCGCCTGATCAGCCTGTTCGCCGACCCGCGCACCAGTACCAATGTCGCCCGGCCCAAGGACGAACGGCGCCCCGGCTTTGCCATCCTCCGCGACAGCAACGGGGTGGAGCTTGAGCTGCCCTTCCTGGCCTTGGTCTACCTGCCGGGCGGCTCGCTCAAGGAGCTGCTGGAGCGCCGCGGTCGGCGTCCACTCCCTGCGCCCGTGGCCGTCGCTATAGCGCGGCAAGTGGCCGAGGCCCTGGTGCAACTGCACACGCAGGCGGGCATCATTCACCACGATGTCTCGCCCAGCAACATCGTCTTGCGCCAGCCCCTCTCGCCGCTAGTGCCGCGCGTGCCCGACTGTGTGCTAATCGACCTGGCCGCAGCCGATATGCCCGGCAAGCCGCGCCGCACTCAGATCTACGGGCGCAAGACCTACCTCCCCCCGGAGCGGCTCCAGGACAAGCCCGGCTCCCACGGCCCCCAGGTGGATGTGTACGGCCTTGGCGTGGTGCTCTATGAGCTGCTTACGGGCCAGTTGCCGCGCACCGGCACGGACACAATCACAGGCACGCCGCTCCCGCTGCCGCCTATTCGCGAGCACGCCCCGGCGCTCTCCAACCAGCTTGTGACGCTCGTAGACGCGGCTGTTGAAGCAGACCCGCTGGGGCGACCGACGCTGAGCCAGTTTATCGGTGCCCTTGAGCGTGCGCCCGAGGCGCGAGGCCGAGCGCAGCTGCGCGCCGATGGCTTCTGGCGGGCGGCCGCACCACTGATCGCGCTGCTCGCGCTGCTGATTCTGTCCGGCGCGCTGCTCGCCAGCCGCCCCGCGCGTCTGGCGCCGCAGCCCGCGCCCACGGCACTTCCGACGCTCACAGCGCTCCCGACGCGCACCACGCAGCCAACCAGAACGCCGCCAGCCCCGACATCAACGCCACTCTCCGACGCCCCTGCGCCCAGCGATTATGAGCTGTAGCCGCACGGCAAGAGCTGCAAGCCATGGCCTCTGAACGTCGTAATCTACGCGCAGCCGCTGGTCGCCGGTCGAGCGTGCGGCTGGAGTGCGCCGCCAGCACGAACCAGGGGCGCCGCGCCGAGAACCAAGACGTCGCCAGCTACCAGCCACTCGACGAGGCGGTCCTGGCGATTGTGGCCGACGGCATGGGCGGCGGCGCCGACGGCCTGCGCTTCAGCCAGACGGCCGTCGCGCGCGTCCAGGCCACCGTGCTGAGCGAGCGCGGCGGCGTCGGCGGCGATGCGCTGGTGTCCGCAGTGCGCGCCGCCGCCGCCGCCCTCGTCGCGTTGCGGGCTGGCAGCCCCCACTACAAAGACAGCGGCTCCACCCTGGTTGTCGCCGGTATCGCGCCGGGCGACGGCTTCGCCACGGTGACCCTGGCCCATGTTGGCGACAGCCGCGCCTACAAGGTTGCGGCCAGCGGCGACACGCAGCTGCTGACCGTCGATCACACCTTCGCCGAAGAGCTGATGCGCCGCGGCCTACCAGCCGACGAGGCGAGCCAGCACCCGCAGGCTGTTCACCTGACCCACGCCCTCGGCGATAGCCTTGACCTTGCGACCCTGCCCGACTTTACGCGCGAACTGCGGCTGACCCCCAACGAGGCCCTCGTGCTTTGCACCGACGGGGTGAGCAAGCTCCTCGACGAGGCAGCGATCGGCGCGATCGTGGCCAGCAAGCCCGCCCAACTCGCCGCCGACACGCTGGTAGCAGCGGCGCTGCGCGCCGGTGCCAGCGACAACGCTACGGCGCTCGTGGTGCGCTGTGTCGTGGCGCCCCGGCGGCGCTCGCCGCTGCTTGCCACCCTCGCGGCTGTGGCCCTTGTCGCCGCCCTGGCCGGCGCCCTGCGCGTCGGGTGGGGCGGCGCGGCCGCGCCGCCCGCACCGGCCGATCGTGGCCCGACGCTCACTGCGCTGCCGACGGCTCAGACCAGCGCGCCTCTGGCCGCCTCCTCCACACCTGCGGCCCAGGGCAGTTCCACGCCGGCACCGTCAGTTCTGCCGAGCGCCACCAGCACCGCGACGCAGACCTCTACGGCTACTCGCACCCCGATCCCCGTGCCAACCCGGCGCCCGGTCTCGCCCACGCCCATTGTGCCCACGAACAGCCCGGCGGTCGCACCGCCAAGCCCAGAGCCAGCTCCGCCCAGCGCAGAGCCAGCAGCCTCGCCGACACCCGAGCTTGCAGCGCCCGCGCCTACACTAGAAGCGCCAGCAGCCTCGCCAACAACCGAGCTTGCAGCGCTCACACCGAGCACGGACCCTGGTGCCCCGCCGCCGCCTGTCGAGAGCGGCACGCCGGAAGGCGGCTGAGCATGCCGCATGTCTGCCCACCCTGAGCGCAGCGAAGGGTCCCGACTGGGACGAGCGCCGCCGTTCCGCATGCCATGCAGATACGCAGATCCAGTTAGACAAGGTTTCGCCTTGCGGCGATGTGCTAGACAGTTTCCCAGCTGGCCCTCACCCCCTGGCCCCCGCTCCCGCGCGCGGGAGCGGGGGAAACCGCGCCAGCGGTGGGGGTGAGGGTAGTACGGGAAGTGTAACGCACATCTGAACCGTGTCTTAGCATTTTATTCCCTTCAATCGAAAGAGGAGAGCTGGCAGATGCGCCTACCACTTATGCTGAGTCGACCCTGCACCGGCCTGCTGCTCGGCACACTGCTGCTTGCCGCGTGCGGCGGTCAGGCCGCAACCACAGCGCCACGCCCCACGCGGCCAGCCGTCGCTGCCGCTTCGCCCACGCCGGAGCGCAGCCCGACGCCAGCCACAACGCCTACATCGCCGCTGGTGAGTGAGCTTTCTGAGGTGCGCGAGGCGCGGCAGAAGCTTGGCGAGGGGAACTATGACCGCGCGACCCAGCTGCTGATCCGCATCAAGGCCCAGTACCCCGACAGCGCGGAGGCAAAGGATCTGCTAGCGGCAGCCTATCTTCAGTGGGGCAGCAGCCAGCTGGCAGAATCGGTGGCCCAGGCCAATCAGCTGCCCGCCGTCGCGTCTGCCCTCGACAAGTTCACCAGCGGCCTCGCCGTACCCCCGGCCGACGAGCCCCTGCTACGGGCCATCGAACAGGAGTACACGCTGGCAACCGCCTATCTTGCGGCCGCAGGCGCCCAGGATGCCTTCAGGCGCGGCCTGAGCGAGCTAGACGCGGCTGCACGTCTGGCCGAGGCCGCGCGGATCGTGGCCGGCGTCGAGGCGATCTACGCGAGCAGGCCAGAGTTCCCCGGACTGCGCCCGCGTGTCGCCCAGGCCCTGGCCGACCAAGGCGACGAGCTGCTCGTGAGCGAGGGACTCGCCCCTGCCGAGCGGCAGGCGCAGGCCCAGCAGGCACAGGCGATCTGCGGGCGAGCGGGCGAGCTCGACCCCGCCCTGGAGGCGGCGGCGGTATGTCGCCTGGCCGCCGAAGAGCAGCTCGTTCTGCTCGCCAGGCCAACAGCAGCGCCGGCGAGCACGCCCAGGCCGGCAAGCACGCCCAGGCCGGCCGCGCTGGTCGTTTCGCGCAAAGGCCCCGGCGATACAGCCGGCTGCATCTCGATGCAGATCCAGGGCATCGGCGCCGCAGGCTGGACGCTGCGAGTGGATGGCACCAACCTGGCCGCCAGCTTCGACGGCGGCAACAATGCGCGCCTGTGCGGCCTGCCGCCGAACGACGTAACCTTTACAATCCTCGACGGGGCGGGGCAGCGGGTGCCGGGCGGCGGGGGTATTCCCGCCGCCGGTGGGGACATTTTTCTCGGCACCTGGAACTAGCAAGCCGCCTGGCTAGAGCGGCTCGATCTCGATCACTGTGTGCGGTCCCAGCCGCACCTCGGTGCGCCCGCTGATCGGCGCGGGCGTGTTAGCCTCCAGGCGCTGCTCGCCCAGAAAGCTCCCATTCAGGCTCTTCAGGTCGGTCACAGAGAGCTCGCTGCCGCTGAGGCTTATCTGGAGATGGTGGCGCGAGAGCCCATCGTCGCCAGGAATCGGCAGCTGCGTGTCGCGCTCGCCGCGCCCGATCACAAAGGGAAAGCTGTCCACCATCAACTCGCGCTTCTGGGTGGGGTCCTTGGTCTTCAGCACGCGCACGCGCAGCTGCGCACGCATCGGGCTGGCCCTGGCCTGCTGGGCGGCGGGCATGTGCAGCGGCGGAGGATCCTCAAGCCGGCCGGTGGCGCTGTTGTAGGGCAGCGGCGTTGGCAGTGCGCGCGGTCTGGCCTGCCAACGCTGGGCGAGACCCCAGGCCGCGCCGCCGACAGCTACCAGCAGCAGAGCACCAATGGTGATCGGCCAGACCAGGCTAAGCCGCGAGGGCGGCGTGACACTGAACGAGCGCTCGTCGCTCAGCGCCTGACCGCCGGCCTTGGTGCTCAGCTGGACGCTAAACTCGTCGCGCTCGCTGGCGCGGCGCAGGGCGGCGGGCAGGTCAATGAAGATAACGCCCGCGTCGGGCGCGATATTCCTGATGTCGGCGATCTTGCTGCCGCCGCGATCCACGATCGTGCCGTCGAACAGCAGTTCGCGCTGCCCCACGCTGCTCACATTCAGCTGGATAGCGAGCTTGTTGCTTTCCCAATTCGGAGTGATGGCGGCGATCGTAAAGGCGAGCTGCGGCTCATACTTCACGCAGATTTCGCCAAGCACCGCGGGGTCGTCCTCGGGCTTCAGCGCCTCGTCGCTGCGCAGGATCGCCTCACCCGTCAGGTTCGTCGCGCGCACTTGCAGGCAGTAGAGCCGATTGGCGATCAGCTTGGCGGTGGAAATCTGCACGGGCTGGCCGAGGTTCGCAGGCGGGATCTCCACCGAGTCCACGATCGTGCCGCCCTCGCTGTCGAGCAGATCGACTTTGGCCGAGGCGATCAGGCTGATCGACTCGGCGTTCAGCGTGAGCAGGAAGCGATCTTCTTGCGGATCATAGCTCGTCTGCGGTGCAAACCCAGGCGGCGGCGCGTAGTCGAAGCGCGACGAGAAATTGAAGGTGCCGAGGATGGCAGGGCTGCCGTCGGTGGGCGCCACTGTGAGCACGGCCCGGTTCGCGCCCTTGCGTGGGAAGACGGTGGCCCGCGCCATCCACTGGCTGTTCAGGGCGGCCATGATCGTCGCGAAGCGGCCCTCGATCTGCTCCACCAGCCCCGTCACCGCGAGGCCATCGGTGTCGCGGGCCAGTTGGCGCAGTTCGTCCTCGTCGATGTCGGCGCAGCTCTGGCTTTTGCAGAGGCCGATCGTGTAGATCGGCACGCCCTGCTCCTGGGCTGCGGCGATCACATTTGCCAGCGGGCGCTCGCTGCACGGCTCGCCGCTGGCGCGCTCATCAACCCCGTCGGTGAAGAGAATGATGGCACGCCGCTCGGCGGGGCCGGCCGCCTCGGCCAGCAGCTGCACCGCCTGGTAGGTTGCGTTGTAGAGGCAGGTGGCGGCGCCGTTTACCGGCTGCCAGGCGGCAACCTCGGTGGGCCAGCGCTCGCGCGAGGCAGAGAAGCTGGCGGCGCTACCGAGGGCCGCGTCCTGCTCGTGCTCCCGGAACTGGTACACAAATAGCTCGGTGCGCGCGGGCATCTGCTCAAGGGCTGCGGTTGCCGCAGGCTTCGCCACATCGATCGTGGAGAGCATCGAGCCGCTGCGGTCGAGCAGCAGCACAATCTTGATCGGCGCGTCGGGGTCTTCCACCACGGCGCGTGTGCTGCGCCCATCGGCGAGCAGCAGGATATCGCCCGCATCCTCCAGGTCGAACTGGCTCTTGTCGATGATCGCGCCGCTTGGCTCGCGCAGGCTGAAGTAGACCCGCAGAGCCAGCCCATCATCGGGATCACCCTCGATCACCGCCTCGTGCAGCACCGCGAGCTTGCGCTCGGCCTGGGCGTAGGTCGCCAGGGGCCAGAGGAGCGCCAGCATAAGCACGACGAGCGCGCCACGCAAGATCGTTGTTCGCATAAGCTGCTACGTGGTCTGCAAATAGATAAATATCCACGGTGGTCGTATCACAACATACCCGGCCTGGAGCGGTGGCCGTGCGAAGCGATCGGCGCTGTAGCGCGGTGCGGTGAGTATAAGACTCGACGATCCGGCCGTGGGCGCAAACGCGGCCTTGATCGGCTCCGGGAACCAGTCGCGGATGAAGTCCGGCGCAACCTGGAACTCGCCGCCCACGGGCGCGGCCTGGAGCTCGGCCTCGATCTGGGCCAGCGTCGCCTCGTCGTACTCGATTGCGGCGAGCAGCACCCAGTCGCTCGGGCCGATCGCCGAGCCGCCCTGGGTGCCGAGGGTCATCGTCTGCCAGAGCACCTGGCGCGGCGCCTCGGGCAGATTGATAAACCGCCGCAGCTTCGTGAGATCAGTCTCGTGGGTTGTCATCGTTACCACTTCGTCGCCCCCACGCTCGGCGCCTGATGCACATGCGGCGCAGGCCACGCCGACGAGCGCCAGAAGCAGTGTGAGGAGCAGCTGTGCAGGCTTCATAGGCGGTTGCGCGCCCGTCGGTTATCCTGGGGCCGACGCTCGCGCCCTAGCTCTGTATCGGCGATCTGCGCGTGAGCGGCGTCGCCCTCGCGCCAGGTGACCGTCCGCGTCACTGTGCTGCGGTTCGTGTACTGGTTGGCGAGCCCCGTCACCTCGAAATCGCCGTTTGCGCTGTCGGGGATGCCGGTCGCGATGTCGTTGCTATCGGGGTTGAAGTTGTAGCGATCCTCGACGTGGACGGTCATGGTCATCGTGTAGGTGCGGTCCGCGCCGCTGCCGCTCACCTGCACGTCCGAGCTCGTCCAGGCGTGGTGGGCGCCGATGGTCTTCTGCCAGTTCTCGCTCTCGGGGTAGGGGAAGCGTGTGTTGCCTTCGCCACCCAGCGCGTAGGCGTCGCTCGTCATGCTGAACTGATCGCGTCCCTGGCCGAGCGTCTCGGCGTGGCTCTGCGCGTCGACAATCAGGTTATTGAAAGTCACCTGCCCGCTCGGGTCATCCTGAATGTAGCGCTCGTACGAGAACTGCCGGTCGCCGCCATTGTCATCGAGGAAGTGGCGGTAGGCCGCGTTTGCGTCGACCAGATCCGGCCTGAGAGCCTCGGAGCCTTCAAGCATGGCGCGCCACTTCAGCAGGTTCAGCCGATCGCCCACGCCCGGCTCGCGGGGCGGAAACTGATCGAGGAAGCCGCTGTCCTGCTTGATCGGCGGGCGCTGCGGCGGGCCAAGGCGGAACGGCCCCGACGTGCTCGGGCCTACAGGTGTCATGGCAGGCCCGCCACCCGCAGCGCCGCCTGGGGCGGGTGTGCCTCCAGCGCTGCCCCCCGCTGCGACACCGCCACGAAACGGCGCGGCGGCCTCCTCCTCGGCACGGCGAAACAGCTCTACCAGCTCCAGGGTAACCGCTCTGGCATCGGTCAGCATTAGCTCCAGCCGCTGGAGCGCGGGGAAGATCTCGCCGTGGAGTTCGGCGAAGAAGGCCGTGGCGCCCAGGCCGATCCAGCCGCCCTCGGCGAGCGGCTCGCTGTCGCGCGTCACCTTGGTGCGCAGGCTGGCGCTGGCCTCGGCGGCGCTGCCGAAGCGCCCCGCCACCTGCTCAAGCGCATCGTAGCACACCTCGACTGTTCCGGGGTCGCTCATCGTCGCTCACCCTTGCTCGCCGCTCAGCCACGCTGCCAGGGCCGCGCCCTCCACCCGCTGCTCGCCTTCGGCCTCCGCGTCGATCAAGAACAGCGCGTGCGCTGTGGCCAGCCCAAGAGCGCCAGCCAGATTTGCGCGGGCGAGGCGCGCCCCGCTCAGGTCGGCCCCATCCAGGTTCGCGCCGTCCAGCAAGGCGCCCTCCAGGTTTGCGCCCGCCAGCGATGCGGACTCCAGCGACGCCTGCTGGAAGCTCGCGCCGCGCAGGTCGGCCCCATTCAGGCTGGCCCGCCGCAGCTGCGCGCCGTGGAAGAAGGCCGAGATCAGGCTGGCCCCGCTGAGGTCGGCACCCTGCAAGTCGGCCTCATAGAACGAGGCTCGCACGGCGTCGGCGTGCGCCAGACTTGCGCCCTGCATGCGCGCCTCGTCGAAGAGCGTGCCGATCAACCGCGCCTCGGCTAGATTGGCCCCCATGAGCGAGCCCTCGCTCAGGTTGGCGCCCGCGAGGTCGGCGCCGCGCAGAATCGTCCTGTCAAGGTTTGCGCCGAACAGTGGGGCGTCGCCGATGAGCGCGCCGGCAAGATCGACGTCGCTCAGGTCGAGCTGGGCGAAGTCGGCACTGGTCGGCGCGCTACCGTCGGCGGCGCGATAGGCGAGCCAGCTTGCGCCAGCGCGCAGCTGCGCGGCCAGGTGATCTTTTTCAGGTGGTGCCATAGTCTTTACGGTAATGGCGGGTAAAACTTCACGCGGCCCTGCCAGTGCGGCTTGAAAGAGTCGCGCAGGGCCGCGATCTCGGTCGGCCCGAGGTCGCCCGTGTCGAGGATCACATTCTGGCCCTTTGTGAGCTCGGTCTCGATTTTGGTGACCTCGCGGTTTAGCTTGAACCAGCCAGGCTGCGAAGAATTAAAGGCCTTGACGTCCCAGCTCTGGCCGGTCCCATCGAGCAGATCACCTGCGCCGGTGCGCGGGTCGCGGGTAACACCCTGCACCAGACCCAACCCAGGCCGGGCCCGCTCCATCCCCAGCCCCACCTCGGCCTCGCGGATACCCTTGTAGATAATCCCGCTATGGTCGGGGTCGGTGGCCAGCCTGGCAAAGCGCTCCGGGTCGGCCTTCATAAACTCCACAGCGTCGGCGCCCTTAGCAAACCAGGCGGGGTTCTTGGCGCCCTGCGCAAACAGATCCAGTGTGGCCTGGCCAAGAGGCGTGTCGTGATGCTTCAGCGTGAACTGCACTAGCTCGGCCACATCGCCAAGGCGCTGCGGGTTCTCAAGACCCCACTTGATCAGATCGGTCACGCCCCGCCGCACTGGCTCAGGCAACGCGTTGATCTGCTTGACCATGCCTTTGAGCACAGCCGCGCCGGCGTTCACCCCGTCGGCCGGGTCGGGGACAATCGCGGCGAGCCAGCCGAGGTCGCCCACGAGGCCAACCCCAGAGAGGATCACGGTCAGCTCGTCCACATCGCGGCCCGTGAGCTTGTTGAGGCCCTGGATCGTAAGGTCGCGCAGGTCGCCGTAGATCATAAACGACGACGTAACATCGCCCGCGAAGCCGCCGACCTGCGCACCACGGCCGTGCCGCGCGCCAATCTCGCTGCCGCTCCCCGCGACGAACCCCCACACGAAGTTTAACACGGCCAGGCCAGCCTGGCCCGGCATGCTGCCCCAGAACTCGTCCCAGAACGAGCCGTCGCCCTCCAGTTGGCCGTGGCCGGGCGTGGTCGCCGGAGCCGCGCCGCGAAACGGCGCCGCAGCCTCCTCCTCGGCGCGATGAAACAGCTCAACAAGGGCCTGGGTGACGGCCCCGCCCTCGCCCAGGGCCAGCTCCAGACGCTGGAGCGCGGGGAGCAGCTCGTCGTGAAGCTCAGCGAAGAAGGCTGCGGCGCCCAGGCCAACCCAGCCACCCTCGGCAAGCGGCGCGCTGCCACGCAACACCATGCCGCGTAGATCGGCGCTCGCGGCGGCGGCGGCGCCGAGGCGCCCCGCTATCTGGTCGAGCTGCTCGTAGTTCACCTGGACGTTGTCGCTCACGGCTGGCTCACCGGGATGGCGTTGACGACAGCGGGGTCGGGGAGCACAATCACGCGCAGCCTGATCTGGCCGCGCACCAGCTCGATCAGGTCGCCGTCTGCGATCTCGTGGCGGCTCGCGACCGTCACGGGGAGACCCTGCTGCGGCAGAATGCGGGTGGGGTTCTGGCTGAGCGGTTCCAAATACAGGCGCTTCCCATCGAAGCCAACCTGTGCGTGGCGCCGCGAGACGCGCAGGGCCGCGTCGTGGCCAGCAAGATCGACGGCCAGCAGCTCGTTCTGGCTGAACTTGTCGTCGAAGCGACCGATGATCGCCGGCTGCCAGTGGAGCCGGAACACCTGGCCGTGCCCAAGCTCGCGCAAGTAGATGCCTGCGGGCAGCGGGCCAGCGCCTGCGGGCAGCGGCGGCACGATCTCGGCCAGGCGCAGCTGCGTGCCCTCGGGGGCCTGGGTCCGCAGGGGCTGCCCCGGATCAAGTGGCGTGGCGTCGGCGGCGCGCACCAGCTGGTAGCCGACTGGGTCGGCCGCCAGATACTCGACGTCGGTGAACTCCTGCAAGATCGCCTGCACCAGCTCGGCGGGGGTGAGGCCGGGCAGCACCAGCGCGGGCTCGCTCTGCCCAAATAGCTCCACCAGATACTCGATCCGGCCCTGGTCGCTGTTCATGGGCGTGGCTCCTTTCCGGGGACATGCCCGTTGGCGGGGGCGAGCATGCGCTCAAGCTCGCTGAGAATCATCGGCTCGTCGGTTGGGTTGAACAGGCTCTCGGCCAGATCTCGCTCCATCCCCTGGGCTTCCTGCTCGCGCAGAAACGCCTCCCAGGCCAGGGCGAGCAGTTGCGCGGGCTCGTCGGCGGCCTGCGGCTCGCGGATCAGGCGCTCGGCGAGCAGTTCGCGTGTCTGGTCGGCTAGCTTGCCGCTCTTCAGACGCGTCAGCTCGCGCTGCGCGCTCAGCTGGACCAGCTCGTAAAGCCGCTTTGGCTTGCCGTTCAGCGAGCGCGCTGCGACAAGCGCTGCGGGCGCGGGCTGGCCCACCGCCCAGGGGGTGACACGCTCCGGGTAGGCGGCTTGCACCTGGCGCACCCAGGCGTCGAGAGCGGCAGCGCGGCTGGCCTCCTCGCCCCCAGCCGCCACCGGGTCGGAGGCCAACTCATAGGGCCACGCGATCTGCACCAGGGTGGGCAGGTTGGAGCGCACCAGGTAGCCACGGCCGGGCGGCATGGCGCGATCACGCAGCCCAGCGGGGACGCGCATCACGCGCAGCGCCTCGACGGCCTGAGCGCTGCGCAGGCCAACACCCAGGTTCGCGGCCATGATCCGGCGGCGCAGCTCGCTCACATTGCTGGTGTCGGGCGTCGCCGCTATCACAAAGTGCAGCCCGTCGCGTCCGTGTTTGCGGGCCAGAGTCGCCAGGCGCAGCTGCCCCTGGGTGCCCAGGTCGTCGTTGAACTCCTCGAAGCTATCGACGATCACAAACAGCTCGTGGGCGGCCTCGCGGGCGGCAAGGCGCCGCGCCTCCTGCTCCAGCAGCGCGATCAGCGGCTCAAGCTGCTCCTTCTCAGATACGGCGGCGAGCACGTGCGGCAGCTCGCCGAGATTGGCGGCGCCGTCGTAGTCGAACAGGCGCCGCTGAAGATCGACCAGCACCAGGCGCAGCTGGGACGGGCTGTGGCGTACGGCGAGCGAGAGCGCCAGGCTGCGCAGCGCGGTGGTCTTGCCAGAGAGGGCGGGGCCGATAATCGCCAGATGCGGCGCGATGCGGCGCAGATCGAGCGTCTCAAGCTCCAGATCGCCGTTCAGCCCCACAAGGGCGTTCACGGCGCTGGGCGCCGTCTTACGTGGTCGCGCCAGCAGCTCGGCAAGGGGCACCAGGCCGGGCAGCTCGCCGATCGGCGTCGGCAGGCGCTCGGGGTTGAACCCACGCGAGGCGGTGGCGGCGCTCATGGCCGCCACAAGGTCGGCCAGGTCGTCGGCCTCGGGGCGCAGCGGCCGCTCGCCTGCGGCCATCACGCCAACCGGCAGGGCGGCCTGGAACAGCAGGGGCTGGCGGCCCACCCGGCGGTAGCCGCGCCCCGGCTGGTCGTCGATCTCCACGGCGCCGCGCCCTACGATGTCCAGGTAGCGGTCGGCCACCGACTGGCGAAAGGTGACGCGCTCGGTGAAGAGATTGCCGAGGCGGCTGCCAAGGTTGCTAAGGCCGTTGGCCGTGACGACAAAGCTTACCCCGGCGCTGAGCGAGCGCCGCACCAGAGGGATCAGCGTATCGTTCACCAGTGCCTCGTAGCTCTCGGTGATCTCGGCGATGTTGTCGATCAGCACCAAGATCGCGGGGAGGGCTTGCAGGGGATGGGCGGCATTATACTCGTAGAGCTGGCTCGCACCCGCGTCGGCGAACAGGCGCTGGCGCGACTCCACCAGCCTGCCGAGCGTGTCGAGCAGGCGGTTCATACGCTCCTCGAACGTCTCCTCGTCGGCGTAGATCACGGCGCCAGTATGGGGCAGGCGCTCCAGGGTGCGCAGCCCGCGCCCGCCAAGGTCTAGCATGTACAGGTGCAGCTCGTCGGGGCGGTGCGTGGCGGCCAGACTCAGCGCAAGCGTGCGCAGCAGGCCGCTCTTGCCGCCGCCGGAGTCGCCGAAGATCGCCAGGTGATAGCGGGTGAGATCGAACTCAAGCGGCTCCTGGCGGGCCTCGGCGGGCACATCCACGATCCCGACTGCCGCACGCATCGCCTGCCGGCCCCAGTCAACGCCGGGCCAGAGCGCGTCCACCTCACCGGTGAGCCAGCGCTCCACGGCCGGCACGATCTGGAACGTCGGGCCGCCCTTGCCATCGGTGAGCGGGGTCTCCAGGCTCAGCTGGTCGGGCAGAAAGCCAGGCCAGGGGCGGCGGGCCTTCTGCCCCCCATTGAGCGCGACGGCTAGGCTCACCACGGCATTGAACAGGCGCGGCGGCTCAGCCTGGTCTGCTGGCTGGCGCGGGGAGCGCTGCGGCCACTCGGCAGGCCTGGGGCGCGGCTGCGACTGGGCCTCGCCAGTCCAGGCCATCTGGATCAGCTCGATCTGCTCGTTGCCCACCTGGAGGTAGCCACGGCCCGGCAGGCCGTTGGGCAGAAACGCCGCGTCGGGCCGGCGCAGCAGCTCGCGGCTGGTCTCGGCCTGCTCGACGCGCAGGCAGATGCGCAGCTTGATATTGGCCCGCATCTGGTCGGAGACGCCCGTGGGTCGCTGCGAGGCCAGTAGCAGGTTCACGCCCTGGGCGCGCCCCACCCGCGTGATGCTCTCCAGCTGCATGCGGTAGTCGGGGTTGTCGCCGATCATCTCGGCGTACTCGTCGATGATCACGAACAGGTGCGGGTAGGGCGCACGGCTCAGGTGCAGGCCTTTGCTGCGATACTCGACAATATCTTTGGTGCCGGTGTCGGCGTTCAGCTGCTGGCGGCTGCGGATCTCGGCATTGATCGCCGTGAACATACGGTGGACAGCGGCCTTGTTCAGGTTGGTAACGACATCCACCACGTGGGGCAGCTGCTCGAATGGCTTGAACGCGCCGCCACCCTTGTAGTCCACCAGCACAAAGGTCAGGATGTCGGGCGGATACATGGCGGCCAGGCCGACGATCAGCGTCATCAGCAACTCGGACTTGCCGGAGCCGGTGCCGCCCGCGATCAGGCCGTGAACGCCGTCCTGCTGCGCCTCCAGGTGCAGGGTGCGGCTCTGGTTGCCGGAGGCCATGCCGATCGGGACAGCGAGCCAGTCGGCGTGCTCAGGGGTGCGCTGCTCCGCCCAGCGCGTGGCCATCCGCTCGCGCAGCGCGTCGAGGAAGCCGGCCTCGTCGGCGCGCACGCCGAAGGCGCGGGCGAGCAGCTCGCGATACGAGACACCCCGTGGCAGGGCGTCGATTCGCAGCGGCCGAGGGAGGCTCAGCTGCTCGGCGGCGATCAGCTCGTCCATGCGGGCGCCAAGCTCGCGGATGCGCTGGGCCTCGCCGCGCACGCGGCCGTTGGCGTCCATGGCGCCGGGGATCAGCGCCACCTGGAAAGGCAGGGGCTGACGGGCAACGCGGGCAAAGCCGCGCCCGTTCAGCTCCTCGATCTCGCCGGCGCCCCCGCCCACCACGATGCTGTACTCGGAGGCGTCGGCGAGCCGCAGCGTGAAGCGCCCGTTGAACAGGCTGTAGAGCTTGCTGGAGAGCTGGTTGGGGCGCGCGGCGGTGATCACAAAGTGGATGCCGAAGGCGCGGCCCTGGCGCGCCAGAGCCACAAAGGCATCCAGCGGGCTGTCGCTGTCGTCGCGCTTCTGGGCTGCGGCCAGGCTGAAGCTCTCGATCAGCTCCGCGAGGTTGTCGATCAGCACCAGCTGAGCGGGCAGGGGCGCGCCCTGGTGGGCCACATTGTACTCAAGCACTGTGGCCGCGCCGCTCTTGCTGAGCAGCTCCTTGCGACGGTCAATCAGCTCGGCCAGCTGGCGCCAGAGCTGCTGCACCCGCTCCTCGTAGCCCTCGTCGTCCGGCGAGATCAGCGTGCCCACGTGGGGGAGCGCCCGCAGCGCCTCCAGGGCGCGCCCGCCGAGATCGAGCACATGCATGTGCAGCTCGCCAGGGCTGTGAGTCGCGGCCATGCTCAGTGCCAGGGCGCGCAGAAACGTGCTCTTGCCGTAGCCCGAGGCGCCGAACAGCACCGCGTGACCGCGCGTCAGATCGACAATCAGCGGGAGCTGCCTGGCCGCATACGGGTTATCGAGCAGACCGGCGATGCCGCGCAGCGCGGTGCGGTCCCAGTCCAGGCCGTGCCAGCGACCGGCACCGGCGAGCCATGCCTCCAGAAACGGGTTGAGCGTAGTTGGCGCCGTGCGGTGGCCGCCTGTCAGAATCTCCACGCTCGCCGGGTCGAGCTTCTCCTGCACCAGCGGGGTCGCGAACGTCAGGTCGGAGCGCAGCGGCGGCGGCCACGGCGCCTGGGGGCGCAGTGCTGATCCGAGCAGTCGCTGCGCGATCCCCACCGCCAGATCGAAGAAGCGCGGGCGCTCGCCATTCTCGCGCGGCGGAGCCTGCTCGATGCTCTCGCCGGTCCAGGCCACCTGGATCAGCTCGACCTGCTCGTTGCCCACCTGGAGGTAGCCACGGCCCGGCATGCCGTTGGGCAGAAAGGCCGCGTCGCCGCGCCGCAGCAGCTCGCGGCTGGTCTCCTCCTGCTCCACGCGTAGGCAGATGCGCAGCTTGATGTTGGCCCGCATCTGGTCGGAGATGCCGGTGGGGCGCTGCGAGGCCAGCAGCAGATTTACGCCCTGGGCGCGCCCCAGGCGCGTGATGCTGGCGAGCTCCTCGGCAAACTCCGGGTTGTCGCCGATCATCTCGGCGTACTCGTCGATGATGATAAACAGGTGCGGGTAGGGCTTGCCGCGCAGATGCAAACCCCTGCTGCGATAGTCGATAATATCCTTGGTGTCGGTCTGCTTGTTCAGCGCCTGGCGGCGCTCCATCTCGGCGCGCACGGCGGTGAAGACGCGCTTCACCCCGGCTTTGTTCAGGTTGGTAACGACGTCTACCACGTGGGGCAGCTGCTCGAAGGGCTGGAAGGCGCCGCCGCCTTTGTAGTCCACCAGTACAAAATTCAGAATATCGGGGGCGTAGCGCAGCGCCAGGCTCACGATCAGGGTCATCAGCAGCTCGGATTTGCCGGAGCCGGTGCCGCCCGCGATCAGGCCGTGGACGCCATCCTGCTTCGCCTCCAGCTGTAGGGTGCGGCGGCGGTTGCCCGAGACCACGCCGATCATCGCCGCGAGCCAGTCGGCGCTTGCGGCGCTGCGGCTGCGCTCCCAGTGGGCCTGCGTGCGGCGGGCCAGTTCGTCCAGAAAAGCGTCGTCGAGCGCAAGGCCCTCGGCGTCGGCAATCAGCTTGCGCAGCAGCGACGAGCGGGGCAGGGCATCCACCTTGACTGGCAGCTTGTAGCTGCGGCCCGGCGCATTGACGCGCGCCCACATCGCGGCGGCGATCTGGTCGAGCTCCTGCTGGTCGCTGCCATCGCGCGGCAGATCGAGCGGCACGGCAACCTGAAACGCCAGAGGCTGCGCCCCAGCACGCAGGTAGCCCCGCCCTGGGATCGCGCCGATCTCGTCCACGGCACCGCCGACGATCGTGCGATAGTCGCTGGAGTCGGCCAAGCGCAACGTCAGGCGCTCCAGAAACAGGCTAGTCAGGTTGCTCGACAGCTCAGACGGCTGGTTCGCCGTGATCACAATATGCACGCCGTAGGCCCGCGACTGCCGGGCCAGGGTAATGAAGCGCTGTAGCGTGCTGTCCACGTTGTCGGCCTGCTGGCCAAAGGTGGCGATAAATTCGTTGAAGTTGTCGATCAGCACCACCGCTGCCGGCTGCGGATCGGCGGGGTGGGTCAGGGCATAGCTCTGGATGTCGGGGCTGCCGGCTGTGCTGAGCAGCAGCTTGCGGCGGTCGATCAGCTCGTTCAGCTCGCGCAGCAGCTGCTCCACCCGCTCCACATAGGCCTCTTCATCGGGCGTGATCACCGCGCCGACGTGGGGGAAACCAGCGAGGCGCCGCAGGCTGCGCCCGCCGAGGTCGAGCAGGTAGAGGTGCAGCGCGCTGGGCGAATGTGTGGCGCAGAGGCTGACGCCCAGACTGCAAAGAAACGTGCTTTTGCCCCACCCCGACGCACCGTAGAGCACCACGTGGCCGAGGGTCAGGTTCACCACCAGGGGATGCTGGCGCGACTCGTACGGGTTGTCTACCAGGCCCACAACCGGGCGCAGGGCGTAGCTGGCCATAAACTCGCGCCAGGCCGCCGGGTCAGCCTCGTTGGGCTCGACCCAGCCGGGGATGGCCGTGAGCCAGCGGTTCAGAGCGGGACTCAGCGTCAGGACACCCTCACGAGCGCGGCCCAGGGTGATGCGCGTAATATCCTCTGTAGACAGATAGCGCGGGTTAGTGATGGGCTTCAGCGCGGGATCGTCGGCCAGCAGCAGCTGAGAGAGCGCCAGCTGGGTGGGCAGAAACTCGGGCCATGGGGCGAGCTGCTTGGGGATGCTCTGCTTCTGGGCAAGCTCGGCGAGCGTGCTGATGATCACCTTGTAAAGCTCGGGCGGCGCAAGGTCTTCGGCAGGGTTGTACTGGCCACCGCGGCCGGGCCAGACCACCGGCTGCTCCGGGCTACGGCTCGGGTCTACATACGGCTCGCCGGTGTAGGCCGCCTGGATCAGCTCGATCTCCTCGTTGCCCACCTGGAGGTAGCCTCGGCCAGGCACACCGGTGGGCAGAAAGGCCGCATCGACCCGCCGCAGCATCTCGCGGCTCTCGGCAGGCGTCTCGACGCGCAGGCAGATGCGAAACTTAATATTCGAGCGCATCTGGTCGGTTACGCCCGAGGGGCGCTGGGCGGCCAGCAGCAGCGAGACGCCCTGGGCGCGCCCCACCCGCGTGATGCTTTCCAGCTGCGCCTTGTACTCTGCCCGGTCTGCGATCATCTCCGCGAACTCGTCGATGATAATGAACAGAAAGGGGTACGCGCCCCGAAACTGAGGCGTTCCGGCCAGGTGCATGCCTTTGCTGCGATACTCGACGATGTTCTTAGTGCCGGTGGCCACATTCAGCGCCTGGCGTCGCCGCATCTCGGCCTGGATGGCCGTAAACATGCGCGTCACGCCGTCGGCGGCGAGGTTGGTGATAATATCGACACAATGGGGAAGCGCCTCGAACTCATTGAAGGCACCGCCGCCCTTGTAGTCCACCAGCACGAAGTTAAGCGTGCTCGGGTCGTAGTTCACTGCGAGGCCGGTAATCAGCGAGATTAGCAGCTCTGACTTGCCGGAACCGGTGGAGCCCGCCACCATGCCGTGCACGCCGTCGCGCTTGGCCGAGAACTCCAGTGGGCGCGGCTTGTTGCCCGCCAGCATGCCAAGCCGCACGCGCAGCCAGCGTGCGCGCTCGTGGCCTGCCGTGGCTCTCCAGCGCTTCCACGCGTCGTCGCGCAGATCAGCGAGCGAGCCATAGCCGGCCAGGCCGAGGTACGACACGGCCGACGGCAGCGCGGCGCCCGGGCCCTGGCGGATCGCGAGCGCGCTGAGCTGGTCGGCGAGGGCCGCCATTGTGCCCACCTCCGGCACGCTGTCCGCGACGCCCACGTAGCGCAGGCTGTTCATGCCAACCTCGGCGTAGCGAAAGAAGAGCTGGGGCTGGCGAGAGGCCTTGCTGTTCGTGGCCGGCACAACCTCCTCGATCTCGATCACCGCCTGGCAGCCGCTGGGGCCTTTCACCCGCTCCGGCACAAGAAAGATCACTGTGGCGCCCAGGGCCGCGCCCTCGGCGAGCAGGATTGTAAGCGCCGGCTCGCTAACGAGCTGCTGCAGGCCCGAGTTCGGATCGAGCATGTCCACGACAAGCAGGCAGAACGGCTGGGTTGGGTCGTTCTGGTCTTCGCTCTCCTCGCGCTGCTGCAGCCGCAGCTTGCGCTGGGCGAGCACGCGCCGCAGCCCCTCCAGGTAGCGCTTGCGCTCGTCGGCATCGTCATCATCGTTGTCATCGGGCGGCGGCAGACCGTCGGTAAACAGCACGCAGCTCCCGTGCTCGCCCTCCTGGCAGTGGGGCAGCCCCACTGCCCACGCCCACTCGTCCCTTCTAGGGGCAACGACATACAGGCGCGCGTCGCTGGGGGCGTGAAATACAGTCAGATGCGCGATCAGCGCCCGGCTGAAGGCGTAGACAGCGGGTGCGGCCCCGGCCACCGCCAGGGCGTGGGTAACAGGCGTGGGCGGGCGCTGCTCGGCGGGCTCGGCCGCATCGCTCGGCTCGGCGGGCGCCGGCCGCTGGCGCAGGGCCAGGGTTACCGGCACCTCGGAGACAAAGCGCGAGTCGTCGGCGAGCTTCAGCGCGGCCCGCGCCTGCGGGTCGTCGAGCTGCTCAACCTCGTCGAGGGCAAAGACCACCGTGGAGGGGCGCGTGCCGATCCCCAGGCGCACCACAGCGAAGTCATCGTCGCCGACGCGGCGTTCCCAGAGGCGGCTTTCCTGGCGGCGGGGGGGCTCACGCCCAGGCGAGGGGGCGCGCCGCGCGGGCAGCAAGCGGCGGCAGCTCTCGGGCTCGGGGTAGTTGTAGGCATAGAAGCGGCGCTGCTGCTCGTGGCGCTGCTCCATCTCGCGGGTAAGCTCCACCAGCCGGTCGGCGTAGGCCTGCTCGATCTCGCGGCGCTGGCGCTTCTCGTTGCGGTAAGTGTAGACCGAGAAGGCCGTCGAGGCCACCACGGCGAGCGCCATGGGCAGCAGCATGCCCAGGCTGCGGCTAGGGCCGCCGAACGACGAGACCATAATATAGCCAACGATCGTGATCAGCGGAAGGCCGATCTGGATGAGGCGGGTCTGCCCATCGGGCGGCTTCTCAGGCGGCTTGGGGATCTTGATCGTGTCGAAGGGCAGGTCCGGCTGGATGCGTGGTGGCCGGTCGACATACTGCGGCTCAGGCATAACGATCACTCCAGCGGGCGAGGCTGGACCCGGCCAGCGCAAGCTCGCCCTGGCTGAGGCTCGACACCAGGGCGATCAGAAAAGCGACCGCGAGCAGCACCACCACCAGCAGCAGCGCGGCCTCCAGGGTGAGCCAGCGGCTACGGCGCGGGGCGGGCAGCTGCTTAAAGTAGATGATCAGCTTGTCGGCGAAGGCCTGGGCGCTGGCTGGGGGCTGCAGGCCCACAGCCTCCAGGGCGATCTGCGCCACCGGCTCGATATCCTCGCTGCGGCTCATGTCGCGCAGCTGCCCACGGCGCACCGCCTCGTCGATCTCCTCGTCGCTGCGCTGGCGCGCCGGGATGGCGGGCGCGCCCACGAGCATCTCGTAGAGCGTCAGGCCAAGGCCGTACACATCCGCGCTGTACTCCGGCGGGGCATGCTGCTGTCGCAGCAGCACCGGCGGGGCGTAGGCCGGGGCCACACACGCGGCGTACCAGACCTGCTGCGCCTCGGCGGGCGTGCAGGCCAAGCCGAGGTCGATCAGGGTGACGTGAGGCGCACGCGCGCGCGGCTCGAAATGGACAAGGGCCGACTCGGGGCTCAGGCTCAGGTGAAGGCGACCGTGGCTCTGCATTAGGGCGACGGCCGTGGCCATGCCGATCGTGATCCGGCCCACGTGATCCACCCAGAGCTGGGGTGTCTTCATGAGCAGGTCGCGCAGCGGCTCGCCGGGGCTGTAGGCAAACAGGCAGTAGTAGAGCAGGTTGCTGCCAAGCACGATCTTGCCGTACGGGCGCGCGTCCACTGCGGGGGCAACAAATGGCGGCAGCAGCTGGGGCAGCACATCGCCGAGGGCGCGAGCCTGCTGCATGGCCTGGAGCAGCAGGGCCTCGCGCTTGAGCCGCTCGGTGTTCTCGCTGCCAGGATGCGCCACCTTCAGTAGAAGCCGCTCGTTGCCACGGCGGGCCTCGTAGAGCGCCGCCGTGTGCAGCACAATCACAGGCTTGACGATCTCAAGGTCGCCGAGCATCTCGCCGTAGTCGAGGATCAGCGGCGACAGCTCGGGCTGACAGCGCACGTCCTGACAGTAAAGGTTCCGATCGGCTGCGGAGCGCTCACAGATCAGGCAGCTCTGTTTCATCGGGGCGGCCTGAGATTATAGCGCAGAGCGAGGCAGTTGAGCTATATTCATGAGGCGTTCTAGCGCATCAGAATGCTCTTCCACCTAGCTCAAGCGTAGTGACCGCCGCTATAGCCCACCACGCGCCTGCGCAAGGCTGGCCGGGCAGCAGGGGAAGACGCCGGCGCGAGGTTAGTAGAAGCGGGTGGCGCCCTCATTGTCGCCATTCTCGAAGGCGTCGACCGAAGCGTTGACATCCTGGTTCAGCTCGTCGCACTTTTCGGCCATCTGCTCGATGTGCGGCTTGATCATCTCCAGGAACTGGGCCATGGCGTAGCCACCTACCAGCCCGATAAAGGCCGTCATCTTCAGCGTGTTGATCAGCACATCCAGGAGCCGCACCACGTTCGTCAGCACCTCGCTGACGGTCTTCAAGGTCTTGGCGATATCCCGCACGGCGGGAATGTCCATGTAGACCTGGGTATCGCTCGACATAGACGGCCCCTCTAGAGTTGTTGGCGAGCTTTGGCCCGCTCAGAAGCGGCGCACGTGGGCGCCGCAGCTACGCTTCGGCGTGCTAGCTGCCGGTGTAGAACTCGAAGGCATCGAAGAGCCGCGAGCGCACGATGCGGTCGGCCTCCTCGTCGGCGCGGTCGATCACATCGCGGGCAAAGTTGAGGTTCTTCGTGAGCGTGTTGATCTGCTCGCCAACCTGGCCGATGCCGGGGATCGCGATGCTCGACAGCTCGTCGACGAAGGCGTCGGCGCCCTTGCCGATCCAGACGCCGCCCACCACCCCCTCTACAATCATCTTGACGGGGTTGAGGGCCTCGTTCTGCACCACATTGAACTGCTGCGTCATCTTGCTGAGGACGCCATCGAGCACAGAGCGGGCCAAGCGCAGCAAGAAGCCGAACATAGGTAACACTCCCCTGTTGATCTGATGGGCACCAGCCGCCCTGTGTTAGCCGAACTTACCGCGTGAGGTTTCGTCGGCCTCGCGCATCGAGCTGATCGCCGCATGGACATCGCCCTCAAGCTCGACGAACTTCGCACGCAGATGATCGAGCGAGGTGACGAGCTTGGTGCGCAGGGCCTCGGTGAAGCCGGCCCCGCCCCGCCCCAGCAGCGCCCCGCCCTCCAGCGTGGCGGCAACGGCCTCCATCTCCTGCATCACCGCCTCGATCTGCTCGGCGCCCGCTTTGAACGTCTTCGCCATCGCCTCGGCCAGCTCGTAGTCTAGTTTGATCTCGTCGGTTGACACAAGATTCTCCTGCGATGTAAAGGGGCCACCCCTGCGGGGGTGGCGCTAGCGGGCGCGGAAAGGCCCGCATGCCTCGTCCTCGGCGCGGTGCAGCGTCTCGCTGATATCTTTCGTCGCCTGGGCGGCATCGTTCAGCACACTGATCAGGCGCTGGCAGGCGGGGAGCACCTCGCTGTACATCTCGTTGAAGAACTCGCTGGCGGCCCGGCCGATCCAGCCGCCGCTCTCGAGCGGCTCCATGCTGCTGCGAACTTGCTGCAGAATTTGCTCTGCCGCCTGCGACTGGCTTGCGAACTTGCTGGCCACCTGCTCTAGCTGATCGTAATCCGCTTTGACTTCGTCGAATGCCATGGGCGCCCTCTCACCATTAGTGACGGACGCCACAAATAGGCGTCCGTACGGGTAACAAGACCAACCGCAGAGATTGAGGCTTCAGACATAAGTTCGCTGTTTGAGCTCACTGCAAATATAGCAGCCCGTAGAGACCCTGTCAATAAAAACAACGTAATACTTGCACGCCGCAGCGCCGCCCCACCACACGGGCCTCGGCAAGCGCTTCGGGGTTCTTCATCTCGCGGGTGTAGCGCGAGCCGGCGGTCATCGCGCGGTGGTCGGTTGAGCGGGGGTAGTCCGCCTCGGCCGTGGTGCGCCAACGCGGCTGCGCGGGCGAGGGCTGCGCCTGCTTCTGGAAGATGAGCAGGTCGGTGGCGCTCTCCGAGCCGCTCATGCGCTTGAACACGCCGTTGGGCAGACGGAACGCGCCCAGCAGCGTCGCCTGCTCGGCGAGGAATGTCCGCACGGCGCGGGCCTGCTT
>Ga0105044_10002322_pt1 | contig 25894 bp, 28 predicted proteins | sample MAT01_FD_78092 | JGI IMG/M metagenome (GOLD analysis project Ga0105044, IMG submission 78092) | Freshwater microbial communities from Lake Fryxell liftoff mats and glacier meltwater in Antarctica - MAT-01 | ecosystem: Environmental > Aquatic > Freshwater > Ice > Liftoff microbial mat | place... | reverse complement strand
GCGATGCCAGTACGTCTTACCCATGGGCCTCTCTGGCTCAAAAGAGAAACAACCAGCCAGACAATTCAGTCCACATGACCTGCTGATAATACAGTTAGTGCATTGGCAATTTTCATATAAGCTTTGACGGTTTCCTCGGTGTCCACCCACGACCTTTTTTGTAAATCCTGTGATAAAAGCCATCATCGATCTTCTGATTTTATGTGCCAAATAATAAGCCCGGGACACCTAAAAGGCGTGCCGGGCTTATTATTTGGTTGTGACTCTTGACTGAATTGATCATCGCCTGATCATATTATTCAAGCTATTGGTTCACGGCTGTCGAGCAAAAATAAATTACCTGTCTTCAACTCCCAAGCAATCTCAGATTACATGGCACTGAAATATGCGCGTTTTTATGCCCCGGTTGCTAAAACATTGTTGACACCGGTCATGGAAATACGTATAGGTAGTCATATGACTACCTATGTTGCAAAAACTGCAAATGAGCTGACTTCACGACAGAGACAGGTGCTTCAATTTGTCACCTCCTTCGCCGATAGCCATGGCTTTTCCCCCAGTCAAAGGGAGATTGCCGGGCATCTGAAGGTGTCCGGAACATTACCGGTGATGAAGCATCTGGCTGCGCTGGAGCGGAAGGGGTATGTCAGGCGGGAAAATGTTAACCGGGGAATTGTGCTGACCACTCCCCACAGTCGGCATGTGTCTCTGCCGATTGTGGGGACGGTACGGGCCGGGAATCTGTCTACTGCTATTGAGGATGTTCAGGGTTATTTTTCCGTTGACCATCTGGCGGTGAAAGGGTCCGACTGCTTTTTTCTGAAGGTCAAAGGTGATTCCATGGTTAATGCCGGTATCATCGAGGGAGATCTGGCCCTGGTGCGCCCGGATACGGCTGCTGAAAACCGGGATATCGTTGTTGCTATGCTGGATGGTGAGGCTACGGTCAAGCGGTTTTACCGCGAAAAAGGCTGTATCCGTCTGCAGCCGGAGAATTCGAATATGGAAGCGATTATCATCCGGCCAGGTGATGGCGCGATGAGTATAGTTGGTAAGGTGATAGGTATTTACCGGCAGTTATGAGTTTTTACGAATAGCGTTTAGTTGGATGAGTAGTTCAGGAGAATGATATGGAGCTGATTACCTTGTGTGGTATAGCAATAGTGTTTTTTTGTGTCTGGATCGAGCTGGAACCGGTTTTCAGGCGTGTAGCCAATGCTGTCAGTCGGGTCAGGGCGCGGAATACTGCCAAACCGCTGTTTCATGAGCATAAATCCGGTCTGGCTTGAGTGGGTGACAGGTTTACAGAGAAAAATCAGACAGAGAAATGTATTTATTGTAACACCAAAAAGGTGGTCTTAAAATAGTAAATTTCTTTAGTGATTTCTCTGTGAACTCAGTGGCTAACCGCCGTTTTTAGGGTAAAGGGTTATTGGAAGGAAAAAGATGCGAGGGTAGACGGCTTTTAATAAAGTCGTCTGCCCTCTTTTGCTTCAGGAATTCAAATTGGGATTATGGCTATTGTACTGGTTATTAAATCTGTCAGGGTATATTGAATTACTATTTACTTTCCGCGCAGGGCAACTCCCTTGATAAAATCAAATAGGAGCTGGTTGGTGCAAGCTTTGTAATGCTTATGTCCCGATTTTCTGAACAATGCGGTCAGGTCATGTTTTGTCATGACAATTCCTGCGTTTTTGAAGATTTCGATCAGGTCATCTTCCTTTAAGTCCAGGGCAATGCGCAGCTTCTTCAGGATGGCATTGTAGCTCAGATCAGCCTGCGGTGCTTCTGTCGGAGTCTGGCTTCCTTCCTGTTTGCCTCTATTGTGAATGATCAGGCCATCAAGAAAAAATCTCATGATCGGGTTGTTGCACGGGATATGCCCGTCCTCATCTTCATTTTTCAGAAAGGCGGTTATGGCGGATTCTCCGACCTCGCGTCCCGCTGCCTTAAAGATCTGGATCATGGTAGGAGTGTCCAGTTCCAGGGCTTCCTGGATACTGCGTAATAGTTTGTTATTTGCCATGGTGTCTCCGATATTAAATATATCTGTTTGCGTGATTATCGCTGTCAGCACCTGAATTATTTATGGATTCTGCTGTTCCTGTGCCGCAGCCTCTGCGTTGCATCGGTCTACAATCTCACGCAACCAGGCAATTTCATCGGGAACTAATTGTTTGGAATGTTCGGTGCCAACGTTCAGTGCTATGTGAAGCGGCGGCATGGTTGTGGCGGCCAGTATAAATCCCGGTACTCCTACGGATTTGACTTCAGCTCCTGCCCAGTTTTTCAAACGCTCTTCGGAGTCAAAAATCATCAGAAAATCGTTGCCTTCCGAGGCGATAACCAGTGGGAGAACCTGTCCTTCTTCAACTATTGATTCGCCGTCTAGTTCATTTTGGTCAAGTGTTGGGACGTAGAATGTCGTATTTAGAAAGAGATCGTAAAACTTCGACTGTAGTTTTGCATCGCCCATATCTTCGCGCATTGATTGTAGCGCCATATCGAGCCCGGACAGTTCCAGGGTTTTTTTTGTTGATGTAGCCATTGGGGCTCCTTGATATAAAATATTCAGCCATGGTATCTGAAATGACTGATTACGGCAATCGGCAATATGGAAAAGGTGCGGACCATGTGTAAATTGAACAATCTATGTGGTATAGTTGTGATGAAAAAACTGTGGTAATCCTTGACTCACCTGAATGTGAGGTGTAATTGTGGGGAAGAAAGTCAGATAAAGAGTTCGCTTAAATCAAGAAAAGGTAAATCCGTAATGCCAAAAAATCGTGATGCAGCACGCGCCAATCTGGAAACTCTGTACCGTATCTTCACTGTTCCGGAAGCGCCAGACTCGACTCTGGGGGCTATTGATCATGCCATTACCGACGATGTAGCCGGTTTTCTGCAGGAACATATTGTTGCCATTGAGCGCAGTCTGGAAGAGATCGAGGCCAGTTTTTCCACTTTTGCCATTCCTGAAGAACCAACCTACGTTTCCGAATATACGGAGTTTGTCAAAGAAAACCTGGTTGCCCAGTCAGTCCATACAGCTGCTCCCGGTTTTGTGGGGCACATGACCTCGGCGCTCCCCTATTTCATGCTGCCGCTGGCACGTCTGATGACAGCACTAAACCAGAATCTGGTCAAGGTGGAGACCTCCAAGGCCTTTACACCTATGGAACGACAGGTTCTGGCCATGCTTCATCATCTGGTCTACCGCAGTGATGATGAGTTCTATTCCCAATGGATTCACAACAGTCAGCATGCCCTGGGGGCTTTTTGCTCCGGCGGCACCATAGCCAATGTCACGGCGCTCTGGGTCGCGCGCAATCGGCTCTTTGCCCCGAATGACAACTTCGGCGGAATTGCCCGTGAAGGTGTGGCTCGTGCCATGCGGTATCGCAACTGTGATGATGTGGCTGTACTTGTTTCAGAACGAGGCCATTACTCGCTGGGGAAGGCGGCTGACCTGCTGGGAATTGGCCGGGACAATCTGATAAAGGTGAAAACCGATATTCATAACCGGATCGACATGAAGCAACTGCGAGAAGAGTGCCGTCGGCTGAAGGACCATAATATTCTTCCGCTAGCACTGGTGGGTATTGCCGGGACAACCGAAACCGGCAACATTGACCCACTGGAGGCGATGGCTGACTTTGCCCGGGAAATCGGCTGTCATTTTCATGTAGATGCGGCCTGGGGTGGCCCGACTCTGTTTTCCGATCGATACCGTTCACTGCTAAACGGTATCGAAAGGGCTGATTCGGTTACTATTGATGCCCATAAACAGCTGTATGTGCCCATGGGGGCGGGGATGGTGGTCTTCAAGGACTCGGCGGCCCTGTCTGCGATTGAACATCATGCCAATTATATCCTGCGTTACGGCTCCAAAGACCTGGGCAGTCATACCCTGGAAGGTTCGCGTCCCGGTATGGCGATGTTGGTGCATGCCGGTTTTTCTATCATTGGTCGCAAGGGATACGAACTGCTGGTTGATATGGGTATCGAGCGGGCGCAAAATTTTGCCGACACGATCCTTCAACATCCCGATTTTGAGCTGACAAGTGAGCCGGAACTGAATATCCTGACCTATCGCTACTGTCCGGTAAAAGTGCAAAAGGCCATGATGGCAGCTACTCCCCAACAGCATGCCGGTATCAACGCCCTGCTTGATCAGGTTTGCCAATTGTTGCAGAAACGTCAGCGTGAAGCCGGAAAAACTTTTGTCTCCAGGACACGCCTCCGTATGGCTAGTTATGAGGAAGAGGTCACCGTGTTGCGTGTGGTGTTAGCCAACCCATTGACAACTAACGAGATCCTGGCAACTGTTCTGGCAGAACAGTGTGAAATAGTTCGACATCCAGATATACAGGCTATGTTGATGTTGGCAGATAAGCTTTGTGACGGTCTAGGGTAAAGCTGAATATTACTTGAACAAACTAAGGGCGGCCGATTCGGTCGCCCTTAGTATTTTGTGCCTCAGGCGATTGCAAATTCATTAGTTGCCGTGATGTACTGAAAAAGGCTATTCTGTTCAGATGTTCAAATACCAACACATACTAGGTCGCCGCTGCTGGATTTTTGATATGGATGGAACGTTGACCGTACCGGTGCATGACTTTGCCGCTATTCGTTCTGCACTCGGTATGACAGATGCTGATTCCGATGTTATCAAGTTCCTTGACTCCCTCCCTGCAGACGAGTCCGTTGCCAGGTATGCCAAATTGATCAAGATCGAGTATGAGCTGGCTACCAGAACCGTTGCTTCTCCCGGTGCACAACGATTGCTGGATCAGCTGTTGCAACGCGGCTGCCGGATTGGTATCCTGACACGTAATACGCGGGAAATTGCCTTGCACACCCTGGAGATGGTCGGTCTTAGGCAGTATTTTGCCGTGGAGGAGATTTTGGGAAGGAATGAGGCTGAACCGAAACCTGACCCGGCCGGGATTAACAAACTTCTGGAGGCCTGGGAAAGCGGGCCACATGATGCAGTTATGCTGGGGGATTATCTGTTTGATCTTCAGGTGGGACGTGCTGCAGGAACTGCCACAATTCATGTGGATCAGAACGGTTTATTTAGCTGGCCGGAGCTGACTGATCTGGCTGTGAATACCCTGGAAGAGTTGATAGATGAATTGGTATAAACAGGGTGGGAATATAATATTGAAAACACGGTTTCCGTGAAATAACAAGGCAGGAGATCAGTTTATGAACGTAGATTTGATTAAGATGAAAAACTTGCTCAGTAAACGCAGTCATGAAATTGAAAAAAATGTTGAAGGAACCGGTTATCTGGCCAGAACAGTCATGGGAGTAGGAACCTTCCTGATTGATAACGAAGGAGACTATGATCTGCTGACCGCCAAACAGAAGGTTGTCTTTGAAAAGTTTCTCAAGCCTATGTTGGATAAGCCACTCCGTTAGAAACAATGTGGAGGTTGAATCTGAAAAAACTGCTCTTGCTGATCTTGATGCTGTTCTGCACTTCCACATGCTCCGGCAACAAGGATTGGCGGACTGCCACTAGGGAATCTGCCGGTATTGCACCCGACCCGCAGGTTACCAGAGAGGCGGTTCTGCAGGTTTATGGTGCAGATACCTGGGGCTGGCGCGGCTGTTTTGCAATCCATACCTGGTATGCCGCTAAATACACTGGTGATAGTTTCTATACGGTTTATGAAGTAATCGGCTGGAGGCAGCGCAGAGGGTTGCCGGTGGTGCGAATCGAAAAGGATCTGCCTGACCGTTTCTGGTTCGGGGAAAAACCGCGCTTGTTGAAAGAATTTCGAGGGGGTGGTGTGGATCAGCTGATTTTGCAGGTGGACAAGGCGGCCCGTTCCTATCCCTGGCCAAATACCTATGAGGCGTTCCCCGGCCCGAACAGTAATACTTTCACCGCCTGGGTCGCAAAACAGGTGCCTTCATTGAATCTAAGTCTGCCATTTTCTGCAATCGGCAGCGGTTATACTGGAAAATAAACTGATCAGTTGCTGCCCAGTTTGTTTTTCAGCCTCTCTAGTACCTCTGCCAGTGTACCTTCAATATCTTCACCATGAATAGTGAAATAGAAAAACTGGCCGGCGTGGTTGGACCAGTCCAGATCTGAGACCGGAAGCGGTTCAAGTAGTTTTTCCATCTTTTCATAGGAGATGAAAGGGTCGCCATCAGGCCACTTTCTGTCCAGTTTTGCCTGTTGAGCATTGGTCAGGGCAACACGGTATGTTATGGAAGATATTTCGACATTCATAGTTTAAATATTCAGCCTTCTGTAGATTCAATCATATTATCCGGTGAGTCGAGTGCAAATATGAAATTCCAATTCCAGATCAAAGCCCCACCTTCGTTGGCTCGTCTTCGGCTTCTCAGCGTACTACCTGTACGCCTTCGTCGCCTCAATCCTCACCGCCTTGGTGGCATCTTTGATTTGAAAATAATATTCAGGGAGAAGCCGCGTTCTTTACCTGAAATGTCCTTCCTGATTGTTGAAACGCATTTGTCACGCCGCCGGTAGAGGCGCAGAGGTCTTGGACTGAACTCTGCACAGGTATTGTTGACAAAGTCTTTTAGGCTGTTATCCTGCTTGGCGTCACCAGGCATGGCCATGGGGATTAGCATTGCACCCATGCTTCTGACGCGCAGAGAAGGATAAACGCTGGCCAGACCATAGGAAACAACCTTTTCCTCACTTTTTGCATTGATAATCGAGGTTAGATCAATCAGTATGCCGCTATATGTGTTTTTAAGTGCCAGCTTTTCAGCATCACAGAAATTATTACAGGCAATAGCAGTGACATCAAGCGGTATAAGGTTTTTGACAAGTAGCTCCAATGTCGCTTCCACATATGAGACAACAAGAATAGAGCGACTGATTTGAGGCATATATTGATCTCCTGCAGCAATGCAGTATAAATAATGATTAAAACGTGTAATGCTAATATATCACTGTCACTAATAAATAATAGGGCTATTCAGCAAAACAGGTATGGATAAGTTGGAAATCTAACAGTTCAGAGCAGTTTTGGGGATAATATTGATGCATGAAAATAAGCACCCTTTCCATACCCTGACACCGGAATTTATCATGGACGCTGTTGAAAGTCAGGGCTATAGCTGCGACTGCAGGAACGTGGCCCTGAACAGCTATGAAAACCGTGTTTATCAAGTAGGTATTGATGAGCAGCTGCCGCTGATTGCCAAGTTTTATCGGCCCGGGCGATGGAGTTCGGCTCAGATTCTGGAAGAACACAAATTTTGTTTTGAGCTGGCAGAGCAGGAACTGCCGGTTGTTGCTCCATTGAAAAATGATGCAGGTGAAAGCTTGTTTCATTTTTCAGGTTTCAAGTTCGCATTGTATCCTCGCCAGGGGGGTCATGCCCCGGAATTTGATAACCTGGATAATCTGTTGATACTGGGGCGCATGCTTGGCCGGATACACAGTATCGGTGCTGTCCATTCATTCCGTCATCGCCCAATGTTGGACTGTCAGAGTTTTGGTTATGAGAGCGTGGAACTGATTAGTCAGCACTATATTCCAGCGGAATATCGGCCGAGTTATTTTGCTGTAACGGATCAGCTACTGGAAACTATTGATCAGATTCTGAAGGACGTGGGAGAGGTCAGAGTTCTCCGGTCTCACGGTGATTGTCATGCAGGCAATATTCTCTGGCGAGATAATGCTCCGCATTTTGTGGATTTTGATGACTCGCGCATGGCACCGGCGGTGCAGGACTTCTGGATGATGCTGTCCGGAGAGCGACAGCGTCAGATCGCACAGCTGGATGCGCTGGTGGAAGGTTACAGTGAGTTCAATGAGTTTAACCCGGTTGAGCTGAGGCTGATCGAAGTGCTGCGAACGCTGCGTATGCTGCATTACAGTGCCTGGTTGGCTCGCAGATGGGAAGACCCGATTTTCCCAGGCACTTTCCCCTGGTTTAATACGGTCCGTTACTGGGGGGAGCATATTCTGGAATTGCGCGAACAGTTGGCCGTATTATCCGAACCACCATTGGAACTGGGTTAATATCGGGTGTTCAGGCAGTTGGCTTCAAAGGATGATTTGATAAAACCGACTAGTCAATTTGCAGTTTTTAGGGTATAAAATAACATTGTTTATTTATTATTTTAGCCGAGGCCCCAATGTCTCCAAGGCAGGAAGTTGAACTATTGGATGCATGCCGTATCCTGTTTCCCACAGCGGAAATCAACAGGAAGTTTCTTGGCTATATCCAGCCGGAGGGACTTAAAAATGCCTATCGCAATCGCGCCTGGGAGTGTCATCCTGACGCCTGTGACGAAATAGTCGGCAAAACCGAGCGGGTTGAACTTTTTCGCCGTTCCGTAGAGGCCTACAAACTGCTGAACAGCTTCCTTAAAGAGCGCAAGCCGGACCTGCCGCTACGTCATGCCCGACCTCAAAGAAAACCTGCCTTTCATCGCCCTGTACCTGTCAAACGCCCCGAGAATGAACAGTACTATATTGGGCCCAAGCCCTCTATTGAACTTAAATTGGGATTGTATCTATATTACAGCGGTGTTGTGTCATATCAGTCAGTTGTTCAGGCACTGATCTGGCAAAGGTCGCTGCGTCCACCGCTTGGTGATTTTGCCTGCCAGTGGGGCTGGCTGAATGAAAAGGATGTGTCGGCAATTCTGGCATCCACCGAGATTGTCGGTTCCTTTGGGGAGCGTGCCATTGCTCTGGGGCTTTTGACACAATCCCAGCTGAATCTGATACTGCTGCATCAAAGATCACGCCAGCAGCCGATCGGCAACTATTTTATCGAGCAGAACCTCCTGACAGAACTGACTCTGCGTCATCACCTGCGGGAACTGGATAAACATAACAAACAGGTACGTGATTCGCGCCCCTGATAACTGCCACATATAATAAAAAAAGCCGGTCAAGGATTCGATCCTGACCGGCTTTTTTTATTATGAGGATGTGTTTGTTTACTGGATTTTGAGAACAATTTTGCCGAAGTGTTTGTCGGCCTCCATCATTTTGTGCGCTTCCACAACCTGATCAATTGTAAAGACCTTCTCGATGATCGGTACGATGGTGCGGTCTGCAAATTTCGGCAGGGCACGTCTGGTGAATTCAGCAACGATATCACCTTTTTCAGAAACAGGACGTGAACGGATAACGCTGCCGATGATCTGCTGACGTTTGACCATCATCAGTGCCAGGTTGAGTTCTGCCTTGATGCCGCTGGTGACACCGATGATGACAAGCTTGCCCTTGTAGGCCAGGGAGTTCATGTTCGGAGCCAGATACTTGGCGCCAATATGATCGAGAATCAGATCAACACCTTTTTTGTTGGTGTACTCTTTTACAACGTCGGTAAAATCAGGTGTTTCCTTGTAGTTAATCAGGAAGTCGGCGCCGATTTGCAGAACGCGCTCCAGTTTTTCAGGGGAGACAGTTACAATCAGTTTGCTGTCAGGTGTCAATGCATTACAGAGCTGGATAGCAGCGGTATTTACGCCGCCTCCGCCGCCATGCAGTATTGCTGACTGTTTGTTCTGGAATCCGCCGATGATAAAAACATTCAGGAAGGCGGTGATATATGATTCGCAGACACAGGCCGCTTCTTCAAAAGACATTGATTCCGGAATCGGCATCAGGTGACAGGCATAGGCTACGGCATACTCGGCATAACCGCCGCCGCCAACCAGTGTCATGACTCTCTGGCCGACCTGCCAGCCGCTGACTCCTGCACCCAGTTCTTCAATCACACCGGCAACTTCCAATCCAAGAATTTCCGAGTCACCGGCAGGTGGTGGATATTTGCCTTCGCGTTGCACAAGATCAGGACGGTTGATGGATGTGGCAAAAACCTTGATCAGAACTTGACCTTCAGCAGCAGTAGGGCGTTCAGCTTCGCCTATTTTGAGGACCTCAACACCGCCAAAACCTTCCATTAAAACAGCTTTCATAAATATTCCTCCCAGCTTCTTATAAGATATTTTAGAGTATTCATCCTGCAGTTAAATTTACCACAGTTTATTAATTATGTAGCCTCTTCAGTAATGTTTGTAAATAGTTTCCGTCCGGAAAGGGTGTTTTTTCCCCCTGGCTACGTCAATCTTTGGCTTTGCTTGTGCGGCGTACCATGTACGCCTCCTCGCAAACCCTCGATTTCCTTGCCAGGAGAAAAAATCTCCGCTTTCCAAATCGGAAACCAATGGTTTTCATGTTGAAGTATTACATGATGCGTTGCCTTGATTTATATATTGAATTCTGCCATAAAGAAGCTAATAAATCCGGTGATTAGAACAGGATATGGCCCTTATGAACATATTGGTAACAAACGACGACGGGATACAGGCAACCGGTATTCTTGCTCTGGCTTCTGCATTGGGCGAATTGGGTCGTGTGACAGTAGTTGCACCGGACAGGGAACGCAGTGCTGCCGGCCATTCCCTGACATTGCATTCTCCGCTGCGAATTTTTGAACTGCGTGATGGCTTCTATGCCGTGGACGGTACTCCGACCGATTGTGTCAATATGGGCATCCACAACATGCTCCCATTCAGGCCGGATCTGGTGGTTTCCGGGATTAACCACGGGGCCAACCTGGGTGGAGACATTACCTATTCAGGAACTGTAGCTGCTGCCATTGAATCGACTCTAATGGGTATTCCGGCCATTGCTGTTTCTCTTGATACCTTTGAGCGACAGGGACATTTTGATGACGCAGCCCAGATCGCCCTGCGCGTGGCCCGTCAGGTTGTTGTCAATGGTTTGCCTGCTGATACTCTGCTGAACGTCAACGTCCCCAACTGTCCGCTGGATCAGATGTTGGAGCCGCTGATTACCCGCCAGGGCAAACGCTCTTTTGTGGGAAAAATTATCGATAAAACAGACCCGCGAGGGCGCAAGTACTACTGGATCGGCAGTGAAGAGCCTGATTTTAACGACTATGAAGGCACGGATTTCCATGCCATCAACCGTAAACACGTTTCAATTACACCGCTCCATCTGGATTTGACAAACTATGAATCCATGCAGATCATCAGGGGATGGAAGATATGAGTCGGCTGTACATCCATTGCTGTTTCTGTTATCTTTCGCACCGATACGGGGTAATTAATGAATTTTGAGTTTGCGCGTAAAAAAATGGTCCAGGAGCAGATTGTCGGTCGAGGAGTTTCTGACCGTCGCGTGCTGGATATCATGCTGAAGGTGCCGCGCCATATTTTTGTTCAGGAGGCCATGGCGCTCCAGGCTTATAGCGATTCGGCACTGCCTATTGGTGAAAAACAGACAATCTCTCAGCCATACATGGTTGCTTTGATGACCGAACTGCTTGAATTGACCGGTAAGGAAAAAGTACTGGAAATCGGCACCGGTTCCGGCTATCAGACCGCCATACTGGCCATGTTGGCTAACCGTGTCTATACAGCTGAACGTATTCGTCCACTGGCTTTACGTGCCAGAAAGTGTCTTGACTCTCTGAAGCTGTTTAATGTGATGCTCAGGATCAACGACAGTGACGGCAGTCCTATCGGATGGGAAGAAGAAGCGCCCTTTGATGCAATCATTGTTACCGCCGGGGCGCCATCCATACCGGATATTCTGGTGGAACAGCTGGCATTGGGCGGAAGGATGGTCATACCGGTCGGGTGTGAAAATGACCAGCGTCTGATCAGAATCATCAAGAATCATGATGGAACACTTGAAACCGCTGCCTGTGTGGACTGTCGTTTTGTACCTTTGATCGGCAGGCAGGGATGGCAGCAGTAATACAAATGCATTTACAGTAATAGGGGGCGACGTCAGACCATGAAAAAAAGCGAATTGCTGGAGAATGGTTTTAATATCGAAGAACACCCTGCAGATGGTGAAGCGATTGTAGATGACAATAATTCTCCGGTTGAACCGGAAGTGTTTCCGGAAGATGAAGATGATGAGGATGACAGCGAAGAAATTGAGCTGCCGCCGACCGTTCTGGAGAGTTTTGACGACGCTATAAAAATTTATTTGCGGGATATTCAGCGCACTCCGCTGCTGACAGCAGAATCGGAAAAAGAAGTCGCCCGCCTGATTGAAAAAGGCGATATGGCCGCCCGTAACAAAATGATCGAATCCAACCTGAGGCTGGTTGTCAAGATCGCCAAGCGTTATATTAATCGTGGCCTACCATTCCTTGATCTGATCGAAGAGGGCAACCTGGGGTTGATAAAAGCGGTTGAACGCTTTAGTCTGGCCAAGGAGTGCCGCTTTTCAACCTATGCCACCTGGTGGATCAGGCAGGCAATTGAGCGTGCTTTGGTTAACCAGTCCCGTACAATCCGTCTGCCGGTTCATGTTTCAGATGATATCAGCCGCATGTTCAGGGTTAACCGCAAGCTTTCACAGCAGCTGAACCGCGAGCCGAGTTCACAGGAAGTTGCCGAAGCCATGAATGTCAAACCGGCCTACGTTTCCAGGCTGATGACGATCCTGAGACGGACCTGTTCAATTGAATCACCTCTGGGTGAAGGCAACGACTATTCATTGATTGATACCATAGAAGATACTTCCATGGTATCTACCTCGGATCTGCTGGACAATATTGATCGCTATGAGCAGATATCTGAACGGCTTGAGCAATTGACAGATAACGAGAGGAAAATCCTTGCCATGCGTTTCGGTCTGGATGACAAGGAACCGCAGACACTTGACACAATCGGCCAGATTTTCGGCGTGACGCGTGAGCGCATCCGTCAGATTGAATCAAAATCATTGGAAAAAATACGCAGCAGCATGAAATTATAAATTCAGGTTTTAGTTTTTATTCACAGGAGGCAATTTAAGATGGAAGATTTGAAAAATATTATTCGCGATATACCTGATTTCCCTAAAAAAGGTATTATCTTCAAAGATATAACAACACTGTTGCAGGATGCAAAATCCTATCAGCGCATGGTGGACCTGATGTCCCATCGCTATATCGGGCAGCGCATTGATAAGGTTGTGGGTGTAGAGGCTCGTGGTTTTGTAATCGGTTCCGCCTTGGCTTACAAGCTGGGTGCCGGAGTCGTGCTGGTCAGAAAACCGGGCAAGCTGCCGTCTGCAACCTTCAGTAAAACCTATGACCTGGAGTATGGTACGGACACGCTGGAAATCCACAAGGATGCCATCAAGCCGGGAGAGAAAATCCTGATCGCCGATGACCTGCTGGCAACCGGCGGGACCATGTCAGCAGTTGTGGATATGATACAGAGTATGGGTGGTGAAATAGTTGAATGCTGCTTTATGGCCGAACTGGATTTTCTGAATGGCCGCAGCAGGCTCCCAGCTAATAAGGTCTACTCATTGCTGCACTTTTAGTAAGTTAAAAGTTGTTTTCTGCGTTTTTCTGGCAGAAAATAACTTCGTTAACGCACTTATCCTGTTTATCAGGGTTAAGGAAATGGGTTGAACCAGAGTGGTATCTCTGCTATATCTATCCATCGTTTTCAATTGTCTCCGTAGCTCAGTAGGATAGAGCACTTCCCTCCTAAGGAAGGGGTCGGACGTTCGAATCGTCTCGGGGACGCCAATAAAATTAAGGGCTTACAGTATTTATCTGTAGGCCCTTTTTCTTTAAGTGACCTTTTGAGTGACCTTTTGTCAAAAGTGAAACCAGCATTACGCCGTTCCGGTTCGTGTATTTGCCCGCAAAAAGCTTTGCGCGGGCTCTCCACTCCCCCCCTTGGTTGTGACAGAGTTTGAAAGGCATTCACATCACACCGCGTTCCATTCAACTACGGGCACCCGCCACGATGGAAAGGCCGTGCCTGGAATCCCTTCGTTTCATTCCAGCTGCGTCATGCTCACCAAACCTACACCGTCCTGCAAAGTGTGATAGAACTACACCTTGCAGGACAGAGGCAAGCGCAATACGCCGCCAGGACAAGATCCGCGCCCGGAAAAACAACCGTTCACGCGCTAATACTGGTGTGTACTGGCAGGTCGGCAGTTCCGCTACTCTCGGTTCCAGCACTGTGTTTGCAGGAAACATCCACGATGGCGATGATAGTTCGTTTGTGGCGAAGAAAACTTCTGGAAACGCGGAAGAAGAGGCTGCGTCAATTGCTGTCAACTGTTCCATCTCATGCTTTTGGATTATGAATCGCGTGACAGCAGAAAGTGAGTTAAAGCGAATCGTGTGGTAATATTTATGAGATGAGGTAGTATCCAAATATCAGCACTGAGAGGGGTATCAAATATTATGGTCGGCATTCTGCGGGATGTTAGTGAAAACATGAGTACTGAAGAGGTGCTGAATAAGCGCAAACTGCAGTATGACGATCTGGTCTCCAAAATTGATGTTGGTATATATGTTTTGCACAGCGGTCCGGAGGGGACAATATCACTGGATTATTCCAGTCCCAAAATGCTTAAAATTCTCAACGTTAGTGAAGAAAACCTTAAGGCGGAATACGGGATTTTTTTTGAACGGATTCACCCGGATGATTTCCAGTCATTTGTCAATCTGAGGCAGGAGGCTATACTGCAGCTTCAGCCTTTTGATTGGGAAGGTCGCTATCTGGTCAATGGATCTGTCATGTGGCTGCATTTTAAATCATCACCCGAGTTGCTTGATAATGGAGATGTGTTGTGGCATGGCGTTGTTGTTGACATCAGCAAGCGCAAACAGACCGAGGAAAAATTGGTTGCCATGCATATGCTGCAGCAGAGGGAGGAGGAACGCAGCTCCATTGCCCGCGATCTGCATGACGATCTGGCGCAGGGGCTTACGGCAGTGCACCTTGAGCTCGGCTTTCTCTCCCGGACAGTGGATTCAGCAGAGCTGCGCGAACGTTTGACATGGGCCAAAGAACAGGTTGGCGATACAATTGAAATGACGCGCAACATACTGAAAGAACTTCACTCTGGCGTGCTTACTGAGCTTGGCTTTGTTGAGGCGTTACGTTATCTTGCCGATAACCTGGAGGTAAGAACCAAAATCCCTTGTCACTTTTCAGTAGCGTTGAATGGAAATGAAATTTCAGGCAAAATTGCCAAGATTGCATTCCGGATTGTGCAGGAGGCGCTTAACAATGTTGCACGTCACTCAAACGCCAGCAAATCATCACTTTCAGCCACCGTGCATAACGGATGGCTGGACATTGTCATTGAAGACAATGGACAGGGCCTTTGTGGAAATACGATTACTTCCGGCTTGAAATACGGTATTTCAGGGATGCGTGAAAGAGCTCGATTGTGTGAAGGAACACTGAATATTTCATTTTTAATGACTGGTGGCACCCGTGTACAGGCAATCTTGCCGTTATAAAATCCCGCTGAAAAGGAACCTGAATGATCAGCATTCTGATAGTAGATGATCATGCCATGATACGCAGGGGTCTTGCCACCATCCTCACCCATGAGCTGCCTGTGCACGTTGTCCGGTGTGACGAAGCCAGTAACGGTTTGGAAGCATTGCAAAAAAACAGCAATACAATTTATGATTTGGTGATACTGGATATTTCCATGCCTGGAATGGACGGATTGGAGCTGCTTACCCGTCTTAAACAGAATCGACCTGATCTTCCGGTACTGGTGGTAAGCATGCACTCCGTAGAACAGTATGCCTTGCGTGCACTTAAGTGTGGAGCTGCCGGTTTTCTATCCAAGCAGCAGGCTGCCGATGAGTTGATAGCTGCTACGACCCAGGTGCTTAGCGGAAAACGTTATATCAGTCGTCTGCTGTCTGAACAGATTATTGATCAAGCCATCTCTGGTGATCTTGTGAAGGCAGCACCGTCTCACAAAACACTTTCCAACCGTGAATTTCAAATATTGAAGCTGCTCTCCGTTGGTCAGATACCGAAGTGTATCGCAGATGACCTGGGGATAAGCGTAAAAACAATCAGCACTTTTAAAAAGCGTATTTTTAAAAAAATGAATTTTCGAAATGATTCGGACATGATTTCATATTCAATCAGTAAAAAATTGATAGATACCCCTCCATAAAATCCTTCCTTCATAACCGAATGTAGGATTATTCCTACATTCCAGGTAAACATTTTCACACACTAAAGAATAGGAAACTTAGGTACTTGCAGGTGGTAACATCAGGGCATACGATACATACTGTAGATATGTAGTTTCTGTACGGTAATGTTTAATGCCTGAGAGGATGCATTAGATAGTTTTTCATCCGGAATATCCGGATGAAAAACTATTGGTTTCTGCATGGAAAACGAGAAAAACTCTCATTCCAGACGAAAGCAGAATAGGAACATAAAGTTTTAAAGGAGGTCATCCATGTCATTTTTAAAAATTATTCAACATTTGGTTTTAGTGCCTCTGGTTTTACTTTTTGTAATGGTTGGAAGCAATGATGCGACCTCTGCGTCAAAGTCTAATTCAATGCTCATTCGGGCAATGGAGGTCCTGATCGAAACTGATGATGCGGGGAGTGCATATTATCCCGAGATTGGCTTTGATTCTCAAGGCAATGCCATGGCTGTCTGGTCAAAAAGTGACGGTACCCGTTGCAATATCTGGGCAAGGCGCTACACAATATCAACAAACAGCTGGGAAAGGGCAGTTAAAATTGAGACAGATGATGCCGGTAATGCCTATGACCCTCAGATTGTAGCCGATGCTTCGGGAAATGTATTAGTTGTGTGGTCGCAGAATGATGGTCATCGTCTAAATATCTGGTCAAATCGCTACATCGTTTCTGCAAACAGCTGGACGGAAGCAGAATTGATTGAGACTAACACGTCAGGCCATGCCAATAATCCGCAACTTGCCATTGACCGTTCCGGCAATGTCGTGGCTGTATGGACTGAAAAAAGAGGAATTAGTTCGCAATACTGGACAAACCGTTACAATGCAGCAATCGGCCAGTGGGGAACCGCTTCAATGGTTGATACCAGCAATGTTGTGTCAGTATTTTGTCCAGGGATGTATTTTTCGGGCTGAAATAACATCTGAGATCAATTTGTATGTCTCGCGTACAAAGTCTAATTCAAGATGTATATGACATTGACATGACTTTGTACGCAGCGTAGTTGACACATAAAATTCTACTTAAATTGCTTGATGAACTGGATGAACTGTTATTGCCTTACACGATTGATCTCTCCATTTTTGAACAGATTGACAAAACCTATCATGGATGTCCCATGAATACCCGAATGTCTGTAATTAATCCGTCTGATTGAGCTAAGTTATTCCGACTTGGCTTTTTCAGGCTAAATAAGGCTAAATAGAGACACTCCCCTATTTATTTGATTTTCTGCTGTGATAAATGGGGGAGTGTCCCTAGTTTGCTCCGCTGCCTCTCTAAAACCCTCAAGCTGCTATTTTCAAGTGAGTAAATAAGACGGGAAAAGAGCATACGGTGTCAGGGCTCCAGTGCGGCCGGGCAAGGCTGTGTAATCTAGCGGGTGGAACTCCCGTCCCGGAAGGCAGTCCAGCCACCGCGTAGCGAGTCCTTGGAGGCTGTATGGCAACATACCGCTTTAAGCGTAGGACAGCAAGCAGATAGGCCGTAAGCCGCAAGGTTGAAGGGACTGAGCCCCGTAAGTGACTCGTTGGGAAGGACGACGGCGTTGTAGATCCGGAAGTCACCACGGACATCACCGTTAATGGCAAGGAGATGTTTGCTTCCTCGGGGTCGGAGACCATGGCATGTCTGACATTGTGATTACACGGCAACCCGGGAGACCCCACGCTTCTTCCCGTAAGGGGAGTATGTCGGACAACCAAAGAGGGAGAAAGACAAATGAAGCGTGGGGAGTCGGATGGCTCAGTAGTACCTGTGAAGGCGGGTAATTCCACTGGAGGGAAGGGGGTCACACATGATAGCGCGGCAAGGATGATGAACGTCAACTACTTTTACCGGTCAACGACAATTATAATTCCCGTTTTATTTACTCACTTGAGAATAGCACCTTGAGGGTTTTAGAGAGGCCTCGCAAACAGAAGGAGCCCGTAGGGCGACTGGCGTTTCCGCTGCCTCGCAAACATTTTATTCATGCGACTGCATAAGCTCTGTTGCCTTTTTCTTGCTGTAGCCAATATCGGCCCTCGATATATCCCCCTGTGTCAGGATAGTTGATCTGGCCGATGAAGAATATGTGGCAAACAGCGAACATCAGGATTCTATTGTTACTGCCATATTGTGGCGTTTGTAAAATACGAAAAGAGAGCAGGGTTGAGATAATAAACCAAGCTAAATAATCTAACGAGGTTACTTTTGCAGCAATAAGTTGACAGGCTGATTATTGAATAACCAGCCTGTCAACTTATTGCATATCGGCGAGCAGTTCTACCAGTTCCATGGCATCTTCAACCTCAAGATGAGGCCTCGGGCCTTCGGTATCAATGGTGTGTCCCTGTCGTACGAGCCGCACTACTGTGATTCCCGCTTCGAGTGCTCCGCGGACGTCGCGCGCGGATGCAGCCACGTGCACCAATTTTTCAGGCGCTACTGCCGCGATTGCGGCGTGGTAGATCACCGGATTGGGTTTATAGGCACCTAAGCGTTGTGACGTCAGCGCCAACTCTGGATGAATAAGCCTAAATGCTTGCGTCCGTTGGGCTAGCCGGTTGTCTACATTGGAGAGTATTCCGACGCGGGCGTACTCAGCAATCTTGTGAACAGCGTTAGTGATATCTGGCCACAGCGGCCATTCGACGACTGACTCCTCAAGGGTGGTCATGTCTGCATCAACCGTGGAGGCACTCAGCCCAAGATCGATATACGTCTGTTTCAAGGCCATAAATGACAAATCGTGGAACGTAGTGGGCGGTGTTGCGGTACGCTGGTTCGCCTTATTATGTGCGTCCCAGCAGTCGTACAACAACACCCCCTTGTGATCCCAGCCATGGGTCATCGCGAGCTTGTCAAAGGTATTAGAACCGCCGCTCCGACTATTAGTCATTGCACTGAAAAGATCAAACGTCACAATCATAGATTTCTCCTGTCACCCGTTACACCCGTGAGTTAAGCTTGGCTAAATTGTAAGTTATGAAGTAAAGGTTACAGGTTCTTGAGATTTTTACCAGCAGAAAAATTCCCTTGACTTTATGTAGGATAAAATATTATGTACGTACATATTGTATTTCAAAACACGGTTTTACTTTTGCACGTATTTTGTTTCAAAGCACTGAAATTTCGGCAACATCTGAATTAAGGAGGTGCATATGGCAAGCACAATGACTCATCACAGTCATAGAATGATGAAATTCCATGTCAGCAATTTTGGCAAATCAAAAAGAATTCAGCCACACAGCCCTTCTTATGACATTGGTCTGTTTGGAGAAATAGCTGTTCCTGAAAAAGAAACAGGCATCCGAATCGGCGATTTCGGTGAAGAATATATTTCAACTTATCTTGATAATATCAAGATTGGTGTTTTTGGAGAACTGGAAGTTGCAGCAAATGAAAGTGTTGTATCTATTGGCGATTTCGGAGAAATATTGCTCATCAGCAACAATGTTTCCGGTAATATCGGCTGTTTTGGTGAAGCCGTTGTGACCTATAAAGTTAAAGAAGTACGGATAGGTGCTTTTGGAGAAGCATTGTACTAATAATAATGAGGGCCAAGTGTTTTACCCTGACCTCTCTCTCATTTACAGTAGAGTCTCTTGCAAAAGTCATGAGGCTTGGCGGCTAAAGGTAGCTTACGATAGGTTTCCACCTGAAACAGCTTTTCCTCTGGCCCACTGAACGTTTTTTCAGATTTTACCCGGAATCCGGGCGCACCACTCCCACAGATTTCAGTTCAATATAACCAATTAGTTAGCGAGGATCAAAAATGGCCGGTAATTTTAACCGTGGTTGGATAGTCGTATTTGCAGGGTTATGTATTAACCTGATGTTTGGTGTTCTTTATGCGTGGAGCATTTTCTCGGCAAATCTGAGCAGTCTTTATAAATGGACCAGCTTTCAGGCTTCACTTCCGTATACAGTCGCAATAGTAGTCTTTGCACTTGTGATGCTTGTCGGAGGCAAGTTGCAGGACCTGTTCGGTCCTCGTATTGTTGCAACTGCCGGAGGCGCATTAACCGGGCTTGGTCTGGTTTTATCAAGTGTTTTTCCAACACTTACCGGTGTAATAATCTGTTTCGGCGTGTTGACAGGAGCTGGCATTGGCTTGGGCTATTCAGCAACCACTCCTGCCGCTATCAAGTGGTTCAAGCCTGAACAAAAAGGTTTGATTGCAGGTATTGTTGTCACAGGATTTGGTCTTGCAGCTTTGTATATCGCGCCTTTGACCAAATATCTGATTGCTTCTTTCGGTGTCTTCAACACATTCAAAATTCTGGGGATTGTCTTCGGATTGCTGATTATCGTATTTGCACAAATGCTTTCGGTTCCAAAAGCAAGTATGGCTGTTAATGCTGTCAAGGTTGAAGATGTCTGTGACAGTATCAACTATAACTGGAAGGAAATGCTGAAAACTCCGCAGTTTTACCTGTTGTGGCTGATGTTTCTGGCAGGTTCAATGGCAGGGTTGATACTTATTGGGCATCTCGCAAAAATTGCTGTAATCCAGACCGGTATCAACATGGGCGTTACTCTGGTTTCCATGATTGCCATTTCCAATGCTCTAGGCCGTCCGGTTGCCGGGTATGTCTCTGATAAAATAGGTAGAGGCAAGACCATGGCAATTTTATATCTGATGCAAGGTATTACTTTATTTATGTTTTCAGGCTTAAACAGCTTCGCAACCATTCTGGCTGGTTCAATGATCATAACCTTCTCTTACGGAGCAATGCTGGCGGTGTATCCTTCGGCAATCGGAGATTTTTATGGGACCAAAAACCTGGGCTTCAACTACGCCATTCTCTTTACAGCCTGGGGAGTTGCAGGTGTTTCAGGTCCCTTGGCGGCCGGATATATCCTCGATATAACCGGAGGATACAACACTGCCTATCTCATCTCATCTGTCCTTTGCTTTTTTGCCGCTGTGCTGGGTCTGATTGTTAAGCCACCTTCGACAGAAAAAGCAACTTGCAGTATCAGTTTGCAAAAAGAGGTTGAAGCTTAGGATTGATAGTAAATGACAATAAAGCTTCATGTAAAAGTCATTAATCTTGGCGACCAAAGGTAGCTTGCGATCGGATTTCCATGACAATAAGGGGACAAGCTGATTATTTAATAACCAGTCTATACTATCCCTATCCCGTGTTCGAGCATCACCGGCAGCGCAGTCAAACAGCCCAATTACAGTCTACGACCCAACAAAACCCAAAGCGGCATCAGAACCAGAAGCACCCGCGCCGGAACCCGCTAACTTCAACGAACTACGCTTTGAAGACCAGTTCGGCAAAGGGTAAATTGATCTGCAGGGCGAGAAAAACTGTAAAGGTTATTCGTCGGGAGCACCGCGCATCTTCTTGCGCTGGGCAGTAATCCTTTTGTCGCTCAGCCGTTCTTCTTTGACCCGGCGGGGTACTTTTGTAGAGATGCGTTTCTTTATTTTGCGATTACGTTTCTCCAGCAGTTCAGCCAGGCGTACCATGGCTTTTTCGCGATTCTGCAGCTGGGAGCGGTTTTCCGATGCCTGGGCAACAATACCGGTGGGCAGATGTCGGATTCGTACAGCAGAATCAGTCGTATTGCGGTGCTGACCACCCGGGCCGGAAGCCCGGTAGTATTCTATTTTGATGTCTGTTTCGCGTATTTCGATCATTACTAAAACTCCAGCCTTAAAAACAATTAGCCACAGAGTGTACAGCCAAAAGTAGGCGCTTCCAAGCGAGAACACCGAGGAAATAAAAGATAAAATTAATTGTTTTAAACAAATATATTGTGTGACGTAAAATATGTAGCCTGTTTTACCTCTGTGAACTCTGTGTCATCTGTGGCAAATGATTTATTCTTAAAAAAGCAGTTAACCGCCGATAAAGGCGGATGCACGCCGATAAATCAAAAGCTTGGAAGACTCATGGTTTAACCTGAAAGGTGAATCAGCTTTTTACTATTAAGCCTGGTTTTCTCGGCGTTCATCGCTAGAAGCGCCTACTTTTGGCGGCGTGTCCGGCGGTTCAAATGCCGTTTGTAGGTTTATTCTTTTCTCAGCGTTACTACTCGCTCAGCCAGTTTCAAACAAGCCGGGCGATGGGTGATAATTATAACAGTTTTTCCGGAAGTGCGCTCTGCTAACCGCTCAATAACCTTCTGTTCTGTTTTTGAATCCAGACCCTCAGTCGGCTCATCCAATAACAGGATCGGTGCATCTTTCAACAATGCGCGGGCCAGCGCAATCCGTCGACCTTCGCCGCCGGATACTGCCGAGCCGTTTTCGCCGACGGCTGTGTCTAGCCCTGATGGGAGAGCGGCTATCCATTCTTTCAGCCCCGCATCTTCAACCACTTGTTGCAGTTGTCCGTCTGTTGCTTCCGGTCGACCGATCAGGATGTTCTCCCGGATAGTCGTGTTGAAAAGGTGCGGTTTCTGGGGTACGGCAGAAACAAGGGTGTGCAGGTCATCGGCTATCAGTGTACGAAGCTCGGTTCCGCCAATGGTTATGCTGCCGCGATAATCGCGGAAACGGAGTAGAATTTCAGCCAGAGTGGTTTTGCCCGATCCACTGGGGCCGACCAGGGCAACTCTGCTCCCAGAGCTGATTTCAACACTAAAGTTGCTGAGAACCGGAATGCCTGGTACATAGCAGCAGTCCACATTTTTGAAGATGATATCTGTTGATTGTGGTCGCTCTGCTGCTATGGGCGGGTCCGGAACCGGCGGTGGTGATTCGGCTACTGCCAATATGCGCGAAGTGGCATGGCTGGTGGAGGGAATCAGCTGCAAGGCATTGGGAAGAGCCATGGGTGCTTCAAAAACTGCTCCTGCAAACAGCAGGAGCATTACCATTTCCGGACCGGTCAATATCCCTGTGGTTACTGATAAGGATCCGGTTATCAGCATGGCTGCGGCTGCCAGTCCGCTGGCTGCAAAACAACTTGAAAGTGTTATGGCGCTGATTTCGCCCAGGCGCTTCTGCTTCTCGATCAAGCTGCCTGAAAGTGTGTCTACTTGGCGGGCCTGCCTCTCCATTGCTCCGAGGATCATCAGCTCGTCCACACCGGATAAACCTTCGGTGATACTATTTCTCAATTCGGCTGAAAGCGCTGCTGATTGTTTGCCCGGTTCTTGGGACAGTCGGTGTGCCAGCAGTGGCAACGCCACGCCAGGTATGAGCAGAAAGAACAACAGTACTATTGCAGAAGAGATGTTCCAGGCGGCGGTCCAGAGAAATGCCAGCAGAATGGAAATGGCTCCGATTGCCAGCGGTGCGATGATTCTCAGATAGAGGTTTTCCAGGCTGTCAATGTCGGCTCGCAGGCGTCCGGCAATATCGCCTCCGGCATATTTTTCCAGTCCGGCAGGCGCCAGCGGTGCCAGCTTGCGGAACATCCAGACGCGCAGGTCAGCCAGTTGTCGGAAAGCGGCCTCATGGGTGACAAGTCTCTCTCCATAGCGGCCTGTAGTGCGCAGGATGGCCAGTATGCGAATTCCCACCGAGGGCATGAAGTATCCGATCTGAACCCCGGTAGCACCGGCAACGGCCATGGTGGCGATGAACCATCCGGCCAGAGCCATCAGCAAACTGTTGGCCGCAATCACCACCACACCCAATGCAATGCCGGCTAACATCCAGAACCACTGGCGTCTGGAGATTAAGAGTATGGAAATTAAGGTTTTCATGCCACACCTGCCGCAAGTGCCCGGTATTCACCTGGCGAGACGATCCAGTCCAGGCGGCCATCCACCAATATGGCGATCCGGTCTGCCATGGCAACCGTGTCCTCACGGTGGCTGATTAGCAGTATGGTGCTTGTGCGGGCCATTTTTCTGATTGCTTCAATGACCAGCTGTTCATTAGCGGCGTCAAGTCCGGCGGTCGGTTCGTCCAGGATGATCAGTACCGCCTTGCGTAGAAAAGCTCTGGCCAGAGCAAGACGGCGAAGTTCTCCTCCCGATAGTCCCGCTCCACGGTCTCCCATCTCTGTATTTAATCCGGCTGACAAGCGGGAAATAAATTCGGTGGCAGCGGCAGCTTCAAGTGCTGAGTGGATCTCTTCATCGGAGGCGACCGGTATTCCCAGAAGCAGGTTGTCACGAATGCTTCCTTTGAAGAAAAATGGTTGTTGAGGCACCCAGGCCAGGGAATTGCGCCAGGCTTCCGGTGAAAGCTGATTCAGATCGACACCATTGACAGTGATGCGTCCAGATTCTGGCCGTGCCAGGCCGGTTATCATGCGGGCCAGAGTAGTTTTGCCGGAGCCGCTTTCTCCCACAAGGGCGATCAGGCTGCCTGCTGACAATTCCAGATTGATTTCCTTGATACCACCACGATTAGCACCGTAACTGAAAGAGACATTTTCCAGCTTAATTGAGGAGGCTGTTGTCGGTGCCGGAAGGTTTCCATCGTAACCTTGTGGATCAGGGAGTTGCAGCAGCGGCGCAATCCGTTCAGCAGCGGCAACGCCCTGCATGCGGGAATGATAGGAGAGGCCAAGGGTTCGTAATGGTAAATAAAACTCCGGAGCCAGCAGCAGGACAAACAGACCGTCAGCCAGGGCCAGGTTGCCGTCCAGCAGTCGGAAGCCGATGAAAACCGCAACTACGGCTGTGCCGATGCTGGCAAAGAACTCCAGAGTAAATGCCGACAGAAAGGCCACTCGCAGAACATTAATGGTGGCGTGGCGATACTGGTCCGAAATATTTTCCACGGCAGCAGCTTCGCGTTTGACAGCCCCAAAGATCTTCAGGTCCGGCAGGCCTTGTACCAGATCAAGCAGTTGCCCGGACATGCGCGAAAGTTTTGTCCATTGACAGCGGTGCAGTTTCTCTGAACCACGTCCGATCAGGATCATGAAGAGCGGAATGAATGGTGCCGAAAAAAGCAGGACCAGGCCGGACCGCCATTCAGCAGGAACAACAAATATCAGAGTGACCAGTGGCAGCAGGCCGGCCAATGCTACTTGCGGCAGGAAGCGGGAGATGTAAGGCTCAATTGATTCTATGGCAGTTGTTGTTGCTTCAAGCAACGGGCCTGTATCTTCACCTATCATGCCAGTTGGTCCCAGTTTTTGAATCTTGCGGTAGAGCAGGCTGCGGATGCGCCGCTTGATTTCGGCGGCAGCCCTGACAGAGCGTCGCTCCGATAAAAACAGCAGCAGGGCCCTAATAATGGCAACTACTGCGACTGAACCGGCTAAAGGGAGAATTGCTGATAACAGGGCATGTTCCATGACGATACGTTGGCAGGCCAATGAGAGCAGGCGAGCCTGCAGCACAATCAGTACACCGGCAGCAAAGGCCAGTCCAATGGTTACCAGTAGTTCCCGTCTGACGGATTGGGTTTCACCGTAGAGCCATTTTTCCGGTGTCTGATGGTTTATGTCTTGCCGGGGGCGGGTCATGGGCGGTGTGTTTTGATCATCCTGGTAAGCAGGCAATCCAACGATGAAGCAAAACGTTGGCGATCCGTGTTACTGAATTGTCCCGGACCTCCCTGAATCATGCCGGCTCCGCGCAGTTCCTGCATCAGGTCCCTGATGGACAGCCGCTCTCCCACATTTTCCTCGGTGTACCTTTCGCCGCGTGGGTCAAGGGCAATACTACCCTTCTCAACAATGCGTGCCGCAAGCGGAATGTCGGCTGTAATGACCAGATCCTCCGGGCCCACATGTTCTGCAATATAGTCATCGGCCACATCAAAGCCATCGGCAACCACTACCGACGTAATAAGTCGCGAATGGTGCTTGGATAGCGCCTGGTTGGCAACCAGTATGACCGGAAGCTCAAGCCGTTCGGAGGCACGGAAGACAATTTCCTTGATCACCCGGGGACAGGCATCTGCATCAACCCATATTTTCATGCCGTTCCTTTATTTGATCTGTCAGGGTATTTAAGGCCAAGTATGTAGGGACTTTCAAATG
>Ga0105044_10002315_pt1 | contig 25929 bp, 18 predicted proteins | sample MAT01_FD_78092 | JGI IMG/M metagenome (GOLD analysis project Ga0105044, IMG submission 78092) | Freshwater microbial communities from Lake Fryxell liftoff mats and glacier meltwater in Antarctica - MAT-01 | ecosystem: Environmental > Aquatic > Freshwater > Ice > Liftoff microbial mat | place... | reverse complement strand
CTGGGCGTCGGCGTCTCGTCGTTGACACCGGGATCCCACGCGGAGCAGTCGCGACCGGTGAGCTCCTCGAGGTGCTCGACGTCGGTCCGGAACCAGGCGTACAGGAACTGGTGGGTGTCCAGCGGCGGCGGTGCAACCGTGACGACCCGGCGATCGCAGAACCGGGGCGTCGCGAGGTCGGCCGGCACGAACGACGGATCGGCGCCGATGTGCTCGAGCGCCGATCGGTACACACCTCCGGGATCGCGGCGCACGTCGTCATGGAACACGATCTGGAGCTGGTCACCGAATCGCTTGACGTACGGCGCGAGGCTGGCGTGCTGCATGCCGGCGCCGATCTCGACGAGCGCCAGCTCGCGGTGGGCGTCCAAGCGGTAGTACGCCTCCGGGTCGACATCAGCGGGCAGCTGACCCCAGCGAAGCTGGCGACGCATCGCCGACAGGAGGCGTTCGACCGGATCGCCGACGATGACGATCAACTTGACGTCGGGGAGGTGCCGGCCGATCCGCTCGGCCATCTCGGCGGGCTTGAACGGCCAGAACATGTACCCCTGTGACGCCTCGCCGAGGAACGGCTCGCCGTCCCAGTCGGCGAACTGCTCCCGGTACCACCGATGACCGAGGGCGGCCATGCGTTCCTCGAAGGCGTAGAAACCGGTGTTGATGGGCGGTGCGCAGATCTGCGGGTGCCGTTCGAGGTTCGATCGGAGCCAACGGGTCGCGTTCCGGGCGACGCCGATGATCAAGAAGGTGGGGGGCGGGGCCAGCTCAGCCAAATGTCGACCTCGTGGTGTCGGCGCGTGGTACGCGACCCTAGCGCCGGGTCCGCGAGGTCCATCACCCCCGGGCGTGGCGGGCGAAGAAGCTCCAGATCGTCGCCGTGGCGTCGAAGCCCGCTCCCGGGCGGTCGGGGTCCCCGTTCGGTGCACCGGGCTGGTTGTGCCCGCCGTCCTCGACGACGAAGAGCTCGGTCTCCCCGATCGGGGGGCACGAGAGCGCGACGCGACCGACGTCGCCCGTCACCTCCGAGACCGGCAGATCGGCGACCGGGGGTTCGGTCGAGCACCCGTTGCCGGCGCCCCACACGCCCACGACCTTCGGCACGGGGTCGCCGGCGGGGCTGCCGATGAGCACCCCGACGTTCTCGGCCATCCTGCCGTCGTAGCCGACCCGATCGTCCGCCGTGCCGTGCACCGCGAGGAAGGGCACGGGTACCGCCCGCTCGCACGGTTCCACCTCGACCGTCCCGGCGACCGGCGCGATCGCGGCGAACCGCACGGGGTCGTCGCAGGCCAGAGCGATGGCCATCATGCCGCCCATCGAGAACCCGGTTGCGTAGACCCGGGCGAGGTCGACGCACAGTCGCTCGGTCGCGATGCTGAGCAGCGCGCGGACGTTCGCCACGTCGGGACCGTCGGGGTGCAGGCGCCAGACCCGCGACTCCAGCAACGCCTGTGGGGTGATCGTGATGAACCCCTCGCGCATGCCCAGCGCCCCGAACCCCGACGCGGACTCCTGGGTGCTCCGAGAACCGGTAGCACCGTGCATGTCGACCACCAGCGGCAGCGGTTCCCCGCTCCGACCCGTGGGCACATGGAGCAAGAACGCGCTCTCGACGTACTCGATGCCGTCGGGGTGGTCGACGACGGCGGCGAGCTCGAGGTCCGGCGCCGTGCACCCGCCCGACGGCCTGCTCGTCACGGTCAGGCCCGGTGCTGGTGCATCGGATCCGACGGCACCGGTGGCCGCCGGTCCCCGGTTGGACGATGCGACGGGGGCGGCACCGCATGCCGCCCCGCCAACGAGCACCAGAGCGAGCAGCGGAGCTGCCACGCGACCGATCAACGTCATTCCCACCGCTCCCGCTCGTCGCCTTTGTTCTGCCTCGCCGAAGGAACCGTAGACGACGTCGAGGCCGATGGCGCGTCCTGCTGCGAGGACCCGGCGATGATCGTGGTCGAGATGCACCACGTCGGCGAACCCCGTCGAAACCGCCGCTGCGCACCTGACCCTCACGACCCGTGGACAGCCAGATCCTCGGATCTGCTCGCCATCCGATCAGTCGGACCTGGTCTCGGCGTAGACGGTCTCAGCGATGCCGGGCACCTCGGCTTCCCACCCGAACGGCGGCGGACCGGGATCCCATGCGGTGAGGTCACAGCCGATCAGGGCCTCGAGCTCCTCGACGTCGCTCCGGTAGAGCATGTAGAGGATGCGTCTCTGCTGCCGCGACAGTCGTGGGCCGGTGGGTCGCACCGAGCGCCGGTTGCTGAACAGGACGCGGTCGAGCCGCGATGCCTCGAACCCCGGACGAGCACCGATGTGGCGAAGCGCGGCGTCGTAGACCTCGGCTGGTCGGCTGCGCAGGTCGTCGTTGAGCAGCACGAGCAGGCGATCGCCGAAGATGGCGTGGTACGGGTAGAGGTTGGCGGTGTACCGACCGGCGCCGACGAGGTCGAGCTCGTCGACGTCGGGATGGCTGTGCGCCACCATGGCGAACAGATCCGCGTCGATGGGCAGGCGTCCACGCTTGATGTGGTGGAGCACCGCCGAGTACATCCGCTCGACCGGCTCGCGCACGATGGCAATGAGCTTGACATCGGGCAGGTTGGCATCGATGCGGCGGGCCACCTCGCGCGGATCGTTGCCGGGGAGGAGGTACTTGGGCGAAGACTCGCCGACGATGGGCTCGCCCGACCAGCCGCCGAACTGCTGACGGTATCCCCGTATCCCGCGCCTGCGCATGCGGTCGAGGCTGTTGAAGTAGGAAACCGACGCCGATGGTGTGAACACCTCCGGGTGCTCCTCGAGGTTGGCGCGCAACCAGCGCGTGCCGCAGCGCTCGGCGCCGATGATCAAGAAGTTCGGGAGCGGGAACTCGCCAGTCACCATGATCCTCGGATCCCTTCGGTCCGAATCACGACGCCTCGGAGCCTTCGTTGGCCGCAGCGGCGGCCATCATCTCGGCCATGAGCTCCTCGGGGCTCGGGGCGTTCGGGTTGACGCCCGGGTCCCAGACCGAGAGGTCGCGTCCTTCCTGCTCGGCGAGTTTGTCCACATCCACCCGCCACCACGAGTACAGGGCTTGGTGCTCCTCCAGGCTCGGGCGCTCGAGGCGGATCGCCGCCACGTCGTCGAAGCGCACCGTGGCGATGCCGTCAGGGACGAACGCCGGGTCGGCGCCGATGTGCTCGAGCACCGACCGGTAGGCGTGGGCCGGATCGGCGATGATGTCGTCGCGAAAGACCACGAGGAGTTGATCGCCGAGACGTAGCCGGAATGCATGCACCGAAAGGCCCTGAATGCTGGCGGACACCTCGGCGAAGCACCGCTCCGGCTCGACTTCGAACCGGTACAACCCGCCAGGATCGTCGGACGGAAGGCGGCCCCAACGGATGGCGCGGGCGATCCCGCTCAGGTACCGCTCGAGCGGATCGCCGACGATCGCGACCACACGCACCTCCTTCAGGTGCTTGCGGATCCGATTGGCGATCGCACCGGGCCCGTTCGACCACTTCAGGTAGCTGGGTGAGCATTCCCCGATGAGTGGTTGACCCTGCCAGTCCGGGAACTGCTCGCGATACCACCGGTGCCCGAGGGCAGCGAGGCGCTCCTCGTCCGTGAAGAACCGGGTGTCGACCGGCGGTGCGCAGATGTCGGGGTGGCGGTCGAGGTTGGATCGGAGCCATCGCGTCGCGTTGCCGCCGATGCCGGCGATCAGGAAGTTGGGTGCAGGGGCCAACTCGGCCAAATGACGTGGACCTCGTAGGTGGCGGGAAGGTTCGAGCCCGATCCTAGCGTCGGGTCCTGCATCTCCTCGAACGGCGGAACCAGTCTCGTCCGCGCGTCCGCGGCCAAGTCTCGGTCATCGGCCTTTCGGCGAGCCGCCCGGCGCCCCGGACTCGATCGAGACCCACGTCGGCGCCGGGTGAGCGCGGTAGAGTTCGCCCATGGCCGTCGATCAGCTCGTCAGGGACCTGCTCAGCGAAGCCGACGAGCTCGACCGGGTCGGCCGGGCGCCCGAGGCCATCGAGGTCCTTACCGCCGCCAACCGTGCCCTACCCCGGGCCGAGGTCGAGGCGAGGCTGGTCGAGCTGCGCGCCGACGCGTTCGCGACGCTCGACCGCACCCATGGCCGTCCCGAGTGGCCGCCCCCGTGCCCCGATCCCTTCCCCGAGGTCGTCGGGATGCCGCCCGAGATCAACCGGCGCGACCTCACGCCCGACATCGTGGCGGGAGCGATGCTGCACCACGGCTCCCTCATCGTGCGGGAGGTGGTGGGGCCGGCCCAGCTGGCGCTGCTCCAAGGTGCCATCCGCAACGCCTTCGCTTCCCGCCAGGCCTACGTCGACGGCACCGCAGGGCCCGACGACGCCGCCTGGTACACGCCCTACGCCAGGGGTCGCCACCACGAGGCGTTCGGGACGGCTCGCTTCGTGCGCATCATCGACTCGCCGCGCACCCTCTACCTGCTGCTCGAGATCTATCGCGAAGCAGGCCTGATCGACGTGCTCCAGGAGCACCTCGGCGAGCGTCCCGCGCTGTCGGCCCACAAGTGCGCCCTGCGCTGCATGACCCCCGAACCGGCTGAGGAGAGCCACGACTTCCACCAGGACGGCTCGTTCATGGGCGCCGATCTGCGCACGGTCAACGTGTGGCTCCCGCTCATGGACTGCGGTGGCGATGCTCCGCGCGCGGGGCTCGACCTCGTCCCCCGACGGGTGGACCACATCCTCGAGACCGGCGTCGACGGCGCCATCTTCGACTGGACGATCTCCGAATCGGTCGTCGACCGCGCCGCCGGAGGCGTCGGTGTCGTGCGCCCCGTCTTCCACGCCGGCGACGCGATGCTCTTCGACCAGTTCATGGTGCACCGCACCGGGTTGACCCCGGGCATGGATCAGGAGCGCATGGCCGTCGAATCCTGGTTCTTCGCCCCGTCGGCGTACCCCGACGACCACGTGCCCCTCGTCGTCTGAGTCTGCGGCCCGCTCGGGCCACCGCAGAGCCGGGCCCGCCGCTCAGGCCACGCTCTTGATCGCCTTGCGCACCGGTTCCTCCATGCTCTCGGGGAGCAGGTCGAGCAGGCGCCGCGACGTGCGCACCAGCCCGGGAGCGCGTCGCTTGACCCGTCGCACGCTGCGTCCCGCCTCCCGGCGAGCCTTCAGCCGGATGCGCACGAGGCGCTGCTCGAAAGGGCTCTGCTTGAGCACCGATCGAACCGTCGCCGGCTTGTCCCGGGCCCGGAAGTACTGCGACATCCAGCCTGCGACCGCTCGTGCCGTGGCCCGGTTCCGGTCGTAGCGCTCAGGCGGGCACGACTCGAGGCGGGGCACATCCTCGTCGCCCATCCACTTGTCGAGGAAGCGCTGGCGGTTGCGGGCCCAGAGCGCCTGCCAGTCGTCGAGGCGCGACGCGGAGCCCTTGCCCACGTGGGCCACCAGGACCCGCTGGTCATAGACGATGTCGAGGTCGTTGACCCACACCTTGAAGGCCAGGTCGACATCCTCGCCGCTCGCGACCTCGTACTCCTCGCCCCAGCGCCCGACCCCCTCGACGACCGTCGCCGGCATCACGAAGACCACGGCGGCCGGCGGTGCGGCGAACGGGGCGATGACCTCGATCTCGGTACCCGGCTGGGTGCGGACCGTGGCCGTGTTGCGCGCCGCCGTGAGGGCAGGGACCACGATGCCCGCCTCGGGGTGGGCGACGGCGGTCTCCACCAGCCGCTCGGCCCACCGCGGGGGCAGCACGGTGTCGTTGTTGCAGAACGCGACGTAGGTGCCAGAGGAGGCATCGAGACCTTGGTTCATCCCTGCGGCGAAGCCCCGGTTGTCGTCGTTGAGCACCGGGTGGTCGGCGGCGAGCCGGGCGTAGTTCGCCGCCTCCCACTGCGAACCGTTGTCCACGATGATCAGCTCGTACGGCACCTCGGTGTTCTGGCGGATCGATTCGACGAAGTCGCGGGTGTAGTGGAGGTTGTCCCAGGCGAGGACCACGATCGACAGGTCGGGATCGGTCGGCGGTTCGGGGCGCGGTGGGGGCGGCGCCAGATTGGTTCCGGCGACGACGCCGTCGAGGATCTCGACGAGCTCGTCGGTCCGCTTCTCCCAGTCGAAGTCACGCTCGACCACCGCAAGCCCGTTGGCGACGAGGTCCTTCGCGAGGACGTCGTCCTCGCGAAGCCGACGGATGGCCTCGGCCATCGCCGCAGGGTTGCTGGCCGGGACGACCAGCGCGGTCTCGCCGTCGATGGCGTACTCCCGGCAGCCGCCGTTGTCGGTGGTGACGAGCGGGACACCGCACGCCATCGCCTCGAGCCCCGGCTGACAGAAGCCCTCATAGGTGCTCCCGACGACGAAGACCTCCGCCGCGTCGTACTCGCGGCCGAGCGCCGGCTGCGAGAGGTCCTTCGGTGCGTACATCTCGACGGGCAGGCCGAGCAGCCGCCCCGCCTCGAGGATGGTGTCGGTACCCTTCCATGTCCGGCGCTCGTCGCCGACGCACAACACCGGGTAGCGCTTTACCCCCCCGTAGGGCCGGAACACCTCACGGTTGGCGCCGCCGAGCACCACCGTCGGGCGATGACCGATCTCGGCGGCGATCTGGTCGGCGGTCCAGTTGCTGTTGGCCAGCTGCAGGTCGACCGGCGTGCGGATGCTCTCCCACGCACCGGCCTTGCCGTAGGTCTTGGCGTAGTGCAGCGCGTAGAACACCTTCCGGCGGGCGTTCGGGAACCGGTCGACGAGGTGCCACTGGGTCTCCTCGTTGAAGATCAGCACGTCGAGGTGATCGTCGAACCCCGTCGTCATCGGCCTCGCGTTGCCGTCGCAGCGCATCCACGAGCAGCTCATGACCTGATCGTCGGGGAGGTAGTAGGTGACCTCGTGACCCCGGGCCACGAGTCGGTTCCCGAACTCGATCACCCGGCGGATCCCGCCGTAGCGCAACAGGTGCGGCTCGATGAATCCGATGCGCAGGCGTCCCCGGGGTGCGGTGCTCATGAGGGAGACAGTAGTGCCGACCTCGACCGTTTCGTCCGTGACGACCGGGGCCGGCGACGAGACCGGCAGACCGGTCCGAACTGGCACGACCGCTACGCTCGGCGCCCATGGCGAGCACCACCCCGGCGTCGGGCCCCGACGGCCGCAGGACCTTCTTCTTCGTCCACGTCCAGAAGACGGCGGGGACCACCCTGCTCATCCGCCTGGGCAACCAGTTCCCACCCTCGGCGAACTACCCGGACGACTCCGACGGGGACAAGTTCGGCATCATGCCGCAGATGAACGTCGACCACCTCGTGGAGCGCTGGCCCGAGCGCTGCAGAGAGGTCGAGGTCATCGCCGGGCACTTCCCGCTCTGCACCGCCGAGCTGCTCGGCGGCGGGTTCACCACCTTCACGGTGCTCCGCGAGCCGGTCGAGCGCACGCTCTCGTACCTCCGCCACCACCGCAAGCTCACCCCCGCCGACCAGCACCTGTCGCTGGAGGAGGTGTACGAGGACCCGCTCCGCTTCGATCGGCTGGTGCACAACCACATGGTCAAGATGTTCGCGATGACCACCGAGGAGATGACCGGCTGGGTGATGACCACCGTCGAGTTCACCCCCGAGCACCTCGAGCGGGCCAAGGAGCGGCTGGTCTCGGTCGATGTCGTCGGCCTCCAGGAGGACTTCGAGCCGTTCTGCTCGGAGCTCGAGGACCGCTTCGGCTGGGACCTCGGCGAGCCCGTGGTCGCCAACGACACGCCCCACGAGGAGGTCAGCAACGCGTTCCGGGCGCGGATCGCGGCGGACAGCGCCCTCGACGTCGAGCTCTACGAGTTCGCCCGGGACCTGGTCGCCAGCCGGCGACGCGATGGCGCCGCCCGACCCTGAGATCGGACTGGCCGCACTGGATCAGGCCTCGGCGACAACGGGGATCAAGCGGCGCTTCACGGGCTGCTCGAGGATCACGGACTTCGAGCCCGGCTGCATGACCTCGAGGGCGTCGGCGATGGACCGGCTCTGGGCGCGGATGCCCTCGATGAGCCCGTCCACCGAAGCCCGGTCGGTCGAGCCGGCCTCGAGCTCCTGAAGGGCCTCGGTCGCCTTGTTGATGGGGTCGAGGTTGCAGGTCTTGCACACCGCCTGGCGGTCGATCGTGTGCCGGAGCTTGTCGGCGGTCACGTCCAGGAACGAGGCGTCGAAGACCGAACCCAGCGGAGCCTTCTTCTCCCAGTCCGAGCAGCACAGGTAGTAGTTGGCGTCGTACCCGACGAACATGTAGGCGTAGGGTGCGCCGCACAGTGGGACCTCGTCATCGGCCCGCAGCAGGCGGTCGGCCTCGGCGAGCTCGGGGAAGCGCTCGTACTGCATGTGGTCGACGAACAGCGATCCACCACGGTTGATGATCTCGAACTCCTGGAACGTCTCGATGCCGTACTGACCCCAGTAGGCGCGCATGGCCGCCAGGTGGTCGGCGTCGGCCCGGTAGTTGACCAGGACGATGTACACGTCGCACTGGTCGCCGGCCATCTCGTGGAAGCGGACGATGTTGTCGCGGGTCTTCTCGAACGGCAGCTTGTAGACCTCCTCGTAGGCCTCGTCGATGTCACCGATGTTGAGGTAGACGGCCTGGACACCGGCATCGAGGATCGCCCGGCTACGACGTTCGTCGAGGATGGCGCCGTTCGAGGAGAGGGAGCACCGGAACCCCGCCGCACGCACCTGTCGGACGAAGTCCGGCGTGTGCTTGTTCAGCAGCGGCTCCCCGAGACCGCAGAGGCTGATGACGATGTCGACCGGCTCGGGGGCGAACGCCGCCTCAACCTGCTCGCGGTACTCGACGGCGCGGCGGATGGACTGCTCGAACGTCTCTGGCGACATGAGACCCTGATGAGGGGTGCGGTCGCGGGGGCAGAAGTGGCAGCTGGCGTTGCAGCGGTTCGTCAGCTCCAGATCGATCGAGAAGTGCATGTTCCCTCTTCGTCCTTACCCGCCACCGGCCGTGACCATGGATGGTACACGGGCCGGCTCGCCGGGCGCGTCGTCACGTCACCGAACCAACCACGGACGGCATCGGCCTCCGAAGACCGGTGCTAGCTTCGGAGACGTTCGAAAGCCCCCGGACAAGGATCGCTCTGATGTCGGTGTTCTCCGAGATTCGCGCCCGCCTCACCGCGGCCCCGCCCGGCGGCCGGGGCACCGACCCGGTGTATCGAAGCGACCAGGGCTCTGCAGTCACACCCGCGGCGCGATCCTCGGTAACGGCTGCAACGGACCCGCCGATCGACCCCGCACCGACCGTCGCCCCCCAGGACTTCACCCTCACCGAAGCCCAGAAGACGTTCTTCGAGTCGTTCGGGTTCCTCGTGCTCCCGGGGCTGTTCACCAAGGAGATCGGTGCGATCGCCGATCGCTTCGAGCGGGTGTTCGCAACCCAGACTCCGTGGGAGTCCCGCGAGGACCTCCACTTCAACGAGCAGCGCCTCATCGTCCCGAGCATCATCGACCACGACCCGCACCTGCTCGCCCTGCTCGACGACCCCCGCGTGGTCTCCATCGTGTCCGCCCTGCTCGGTGACGACTACATCGGTGGGCAGAGCGACGGGAGCCTGTTCTCCTGCGAGACGTCGTGGCACGCAGACACCTTCGGGGCCCCGATGGAGCAGCGCCATGTGAAGCTCTCCTTCTACCTCGACCCCCTCGACGTGGCGAGCGGCGCGATCCGACTGCTACCGGGCACGAACCACCACCTCACGCCGTACGCCCGGAACCTGCGGCGCGATCTGGACGACCCGGCCAAGATCGAGTCGATCTTCGGGGTCACTCCCGATGCGATCCCGTCGTGGACGATCGGCAGCCGTCCCGGAGACCTCATCGCATGGGACTTCCGCACCATCCACGCCAGCTTCAACGGCTCCGCTCGCCGCCGGCTCCTCTCGCTGAACTTCAAGGAGAACCTGGCGAACAGCTCCCCGTCCTCGGCTCCCCCGGCAGACTGACCCGGACCGACATCGCCGCGCCGTTGCGGCGGCCCACCCGGCGCAGAGGAACCGGATCGGCCCGATCAGAAGACGATGGGCTGGATGTCACCGGGATACACCGACGGCGCGAAGAACCACGACTCGATCGCGTAGCGCTCCTCGATCATGGTCGGATCAAGCGCGGTGCGATGCAGGAACATCTCGTCGAACAGCAACGCGTCGCCGGCCCGGAACTCGGGCCGGATGATGGGGGCGTCGGCCGACTCGCGCAGGACGCAGTCGTGCCCGACCGCCCAGTCGAAGTACGCGCCGTCGGTGCCCGTCGGGACCAGCTCATGGAACCGCTTCGGTACCACGTCGAGCCCCGGGCACGGGAGATCCCCGCCGCACGGCGTCAGCGCCACCCACACGTTCAGCACGCGAAGGTCGTCGCCGAGGAAGCGCCCGTCCTGGTGCCAGTCCGGCGGGTTCAGCCCGAGGGGGACCCGCCGCAGGGTGCACTTGTCGACCGAGAAGACGGGCCGTTCACCGAGGTACCCCGCGATCACCTCGCGCAGGCCCACCGCCTCGAACATCTCGACCATCGTGAAGAACGCCGGCGGCGAATCGGCGGCAAGGACGCCCCCTGCTTCTCGCACCCAGAACCGGTGGCCCGGTGCCGGCGGGTCGTCGGTCGGGCGGGCCCGGAACGGCTGGTACCACGAGCCCGAGCGGGTCCCGACCTTGGCGTAGGACTTCGAGTCGCAGGCCAGGAACGACTCGTCGATGGCGGCGACCATCGTCGCGACGTCCTCGGCATCGAGGAGGTTCCGCACCAGCAGGCTGCCGTGGTGGGTGATGGCACTGGCCACGACGTCGGCATCGAGCTCGGAGACATCCACCGTCGGCAGTCCGGCCACGCCCTCGAAGCGGTCCTCGACGACCGGGGGCCACGTTGCGCGCCCGTTGCGCAGGTCCAGCTCGGCGAACGCCTCGTGGCGCAGGCGGACGAGGCGCAGCTCGACGTGGGGGTCGCGGGAGGCCCGGTTGGCTGCACTCAGCAGGTCGATCGCCTCGAACGCCCGGCCTTCAACGGCTAGCGCGTCGGCTCGGGCCAGGAGCTCGGTGGCGGCCGCGCTCGGATCTGTCGGGTCAACTGCGGCGGTCGCCGGTGTGGCCTTCGGCGCAACGTTGCCGGCCGGCACGATCGGGACGGGTGCTCGGGCAGGTTCGGGAACAGGGTTCGTGACGTCGACCCGTCCGGTCTGTGTGACCGGTGCTGGAGCGGAGTCACGCCGACGGCGACGAAGACGAACCATGAGCGCAGATCCTACCGAGCCGGTTCGTCGGGAGGCGGCAGTTCAGCGAGATCGGGACGGGACCGGATCAGGCGCCGTCGAAATCGATGCCGCAGTTCACCACGGCCCACGAGATGACCGCATCGGTCGCGGCGACGTTGTCGGGAGGGGGCGCCAGGACGAGCTGGGCGATGGTGGTTTGGTCGGTCGGGCTCGTCGGATCGAGGGCCGCGGCGCTCGCGGCGCTGGCGAGGAGGGTGTCGACCGAGAGCACCAGATCGGTGGGCGCAGCGGCCTTGATGGCCTCGAGGGGTCCGACCAGCGTGGCCAGGTAGGCCTGGATCACCGTCGCGTTCTCCGCAGGATCCGAGCCGCCGGTGGGCGTTGCGCTGGCCACCCCCTTGAACTGCTCGAAGCCGGCGCAAACAGCAGCGTTGTCGGAGCTGACCACGACCGACGACGTGGTAGCCGACGTCGGGGCCCCGGTCTCGGCCTGCGGGTTGCTGTCGGTGCTCGAACAACCGGCGACCAGAAGAGCGGCAGAAGCGATGAGGAACAGCGAGGTGCGGCGCATCGGAGCAGTCTGGCACGAGCGACGACCGCCCGCCCGACACCGCTCGGGCAGGCCCCCTGGAGGCGGAGATCGCCGTCGACCGCTCACCGCGGAGGGCCAAAATGGATCCTGCTACCGTGCTCGTGTCCCACCACCGCCGCCAAGGGGAGAGCTAGACCGCATGTTTCCTTTCTGGGAGTTGGCTGTCGCGCCCGTGCTCGACGCCATCGACTCCACCCGCGTGATCGAGATCGGTGCGTTGCGGGGAGAGAACACGATCCTGATGCTCGAGCGTCTGGGTCCCGACGTCGAGCTGCACGTCGTCGACCCTGTGCCCGACTTCGATCCCGCCGAGCACGAGCAGCAGTTCCCCGGCCGCTACGTCTTCCACCGGGACCTGAGCCTCAACGTGCTCGGCGAACTCCCCCCGATGGATGCCGCGCTGATCGACGGCGACCACAACTGGTACACGGTCTACAACGAGTGCCGGGTGCTGGCCGAGGTCGCCCGCAAGCACGACGCGCCGATGCCGGTGATGATCCTCCACGACGTGCTCTGGCCCTACGGCCGCCGGGACCTCTACTACGGACCAGACGACATCCCCGCCGAGTTCCGCCAGCCCTACGACCAGCGCGGCATGTCCCCGCACAAGAAGAAGCTCCTCCAGGGCGGCGGTCTCAACGCTTCGCTGTGCAACGCCGTCGAGGAGGGCGGCGAGCGCAACGGCGTCATGACCGGCCTCGACGACTTCATGGCCGAGTACGACAAGCCGCTGCGCCTCGTCGTGCTCCCGATCTACTTCGGCCTCGCCATCGTCGCCGAGGAGGAGGTCCTCGACAAGAACACGCAGCTGCGCGACCACCTCGACTTCCTCGAAAGCGCCGAAGGTCGCCTGCAGTTGCTCGAGCTCTCCGAGAGCATCCGCATCGAAGGCGCGGTCTTCCAGCAGAACATGTTCGCGATGTACGACCGCAAGGTCTCGAACGGCGTCCGGCGCTACCTCGATCTGCTCAAGGGCGCCCTGCTCGACGAGCACTACATCGAGAACGAGCTGCGCATCGCCCACCTGCTCACCGCCATCCGCCAGTCCGCGCCGCCGTCGATGCTCTCGTTGCGCGACCCGCGACGGCTCATGCGAGGCACGTCCGAGCACCTCGATGCCTCGAAGCGGTCCGGCGAGGTGGCCACCCTCGACGAGCGGGCGCAGAAGTACGCCGGCCTCACCACCGAGCGCGACATCGAGACGATGACGCGCTACTTCCCGTACACCCCCATGGGCCGGGTGCGGCTCGAGCACCTCCAGAGCCTGCTCGATCGCGTCCGCGAGGACGGCGTGAGCGGTGACCTCGTCGAGTGCGGGACCGGTCGCGGCGGCGGTGCCATGTTCCTCGCGGGGTACATCGATGCCCACGAGATGGCCGGACCCACCGTGTGGGTGGCCGACAAGTTCCGTGGATCACCTGATCCGGGTGACGAAGGCGAGCAACTGGTCGGAGCGCTCGAGGAGAGCGAGGAGGGACACCCGGACCTGCGCGCCGACCTCAACATCGTGCGCGACGGCTTCAACCGCTTCGACCTGCTCAACGACCGCGTCCGCTTCGTGCAGGGCGACCTCGACCTCACGCTGCCCGAGGCCGGCATCGGCAAGATCGCCCTCCTTCGCATCGGCGCCGGGCTCGGCGCCTCCGCGGCTGACGTCCTCGAGAACCTCTACGCCAAGGTCGCCGTGGGCGGTTTCGTCGTCGTCGACGACCACGTCGACCCGGCCGTCGCCGCAGCGGTCGAGCAGTTCCGCACCGAGTCCGGGGTGGACGACCTCATCTTGCGCATCGACTGGGCCGGGATCTGGTGGCAGAAGACCAGCGAGCCCCAGGGCCGCATCGTCGAACCCGAGCCTGAACCGGAGCCCGAGTCGGCGCCCGAGCCGTCCAGCACCAGTCTCACGGCCGGGTTGCTACGCCGGATCCGCCGGGCGCGCGAGACCGACGAGCAGGAGCGCCCGCTCCCCGCCTCGGTCGGTGCGCCGCTCGCTCCTGCGGTGCGGGGTCCCAAGAAGGACCTGTCGGTCATCGTCGTGTTCTGGAACATGAAGCGCGAGGCCAAGCGCACGCTCCACTCCCTGAGCCGCTCTTACCAGCAGGGCATCGACAACCTCGACTACGAGGTGATCGTCGTCGAGAACGGTTCGGACGAGGACCAGCGGCTCGGCGAGGACTTCGTCTGCGGGTTCGGGCCCGAGTTCCGCTACATCGACCTCGGCGAGCACGCCCACCCCTCACCGGTGTTCGCGTTGAACGAGGGCGTTGCACGCGCCGGCGGATCGACCGTGGCGCTGATGATCGACGGCGCCCACGTCCTCACACCTGGCGTGCTCCGGTACGGGATGCAGGCCAGTCGCATCTACGCCCCGGCAGTGGTCAGCACCCAGCAGTGGTACGTCGGACCGGGACAGCAGCCCGAGGTCATGCACGACGGCTACGACCAGGACGCGGAGGACAACCTCTTCACCCGGGTCGAGTGGCCGGCCAACGGGTACCGCCTCTTCGAGATCGGTCACTTCATCGGGGGCCGCGACTGGTTCGACGGCGTGTGGGAGAGCAACTGCCTCTTCGTGCCCCGCGAGGTCGTGGAGCAGGTCGGCGCACTCGACGAGAGCTTCACGGTCGCTGGTGGCGCCTACGCCAACCTCGAGGTGTACGAACGCCTCGCCGGGGCTCCCGGCGTGCGCGAAGCCACCGTGCTCGGTGAGGGCTCGTTCCACCAGGTGCACGGCGGCACGACCACCAACCTCTCCGACGCCCAGAAGCGCCGCGAGCGCATCGGGAGCTACGCCCAGCACTACAACGAGCTGCGGGGGCGAAGCTTCCGGGGCCCGAACAAGGACATGCACTACGTGGGCACCATCACGCCCGTATCGGTGCGCAGCCGCTCACGGCGCTCGACCGCCCCGGCCTTCTTCACCAAGGGCATGCAGGACGACCCGGACGGCATCCCGACCAAGCCGGTCCCGATGCCCGAAGAGCTGTTCCTGGCCTACACCGAGTCGTATTGGCACAGCCTGGCCTGGAAGAAGACCGAGTGGCTCGGTCGACGCGTGGCGCGGCCACCGGCCGATCTGCTCACCTACCAGGAGCTCATCCACGAGATCCGGCCGAACTGGATCATCAACACCCGCACCGGCGACGGTGGCCGAGCCATGTTCCTGGCCTCGATGTGCGACCTCGTCAGCCACGGTCAGGTGCTGTCGATCGACAACCGCGAACAGACCGACCTCCCGGAGCATCCGCGCATCACGTACCTCACCGCCCCGCTGCAGGGCGACGAGACCAAGGCGAAGATCGAGGCCATCACCGGCACCGACGACCCCCGGGTCCTCGCCGTGCTCGGCACCGCGACGTCCAAGCGCAAGATGATGGAGGAGTTCGCGCTGGTCGAGCACCTCGTGCCCGCCGGCTCCTACGTGATCTTCGAGGACACCCTCGTTGGTGGCCACCCGGTGTGGCCGAGCTTCGGGCCCGGCCCGTGGGATGCGGTCAAGGAGCTCCTCGCCTGGCACCCCGACTTCATCTCCGACACCGCTCGTGAGCGCCTCGGGGTGACGTTCAACCCCGACGGGTTCCTCAAGCGGGTTCGCTGAGGTCCACCGATCAGCGGGTCGGTCTGGTCCGGTACCCCCGGGCCAGACCGACCGAGTCCGCCACGTGGCGCCACACCGGTTCGGGCACCTGCCCGATCAGGATGGGCGGCGCCGTCGGCGCCCGGTAGGGCTCGCCCTTCTTGGCGATGTAGTCGTCGCGCATCTCCTCGAACCCGAACGCCACGCCGGTCGCCGCTCCGCCGTGGTACTGGTGGAAGGTCCCCTCGCCGAGGAGCGTCACCAGGAGCGCCCCCGGGAGCGAGCAGGCCCGCAGGTAGAGGTCGTGATTGACCAGGCCGCCGCCAGGGAGGGCGAAGTCCTCATCGAGCCCTCCGAGCTCGGCCCACATCGATCGGGGCAGGAACAGCGCGCTGCTCTCGGCGATCGGCGAGAAGAAGCCCCAGGCCGACGAGCCGTTGAGCACGCTGACGTCGAACAGCCGGTAGCCGTCAGCCGCCCAGTCCACCCCGTCGAGGAGCTCGTCCTCCACGGCCTGGTCGTAGCCCGCTTCCTCCGCCTGCATGTGGCGCACGGAGCCGAGATGCCACCCGAGGGTCGACACGACCGGACGATCGGACACCCGGGCGCCGAGGAGCGCTCCTGCCAACAGCCCGGGCGACGCCATGCGGGCGCCGTCGACGATCAACCCGACGAGGTCGCCCCGAGCGAGCGCCACGCCGGTGTTCGCGGCGAGCGCCGGCGATGGCGGTGCAGGGTCGAGGCGGGTGATCCGCAGGTCCCCGCCGAACCAGGCCAGCGCAGCGGAGTCCACCGGTTCGGGCGATCCGTTGTCGACGACGATGACCTCGTAGTCCGACGCGGCGATGCCGCGCTGGTAGGAAGGATCGAGGGTCCGCAGCGTCCGAGGGAGCTCGCGGGCCATGTCGTAGGCGACGACCACGACGCTGAGGGCGGGTCCCGCTCCCCCGGCGTCCCCGGACACGTCGTTCGTCGTCGTGTCCATCGGGGACCCTCCGGGATGCGGGCCGGGTCGTGACGGCACCCGGCGGTGGCCCGTGGAGGGTAGGCACCGGCCTGCGTTCGATGCCAACGCGCCATCGGCGCCGCATCGGTCGGGACCGGCCCCGATCCCCCTTCGGGCAGCGGCGATCCCGCGGGAGGCTGTGCCAAGATGGCGCCCGTGTTGGACCAACGAGGCCACCGGGAGCCCGATGCCAGGTCCGGCGACGGCGACCGCGACGCCGGGGAGAACAAGGACGCGGCGAGCGGAGCACCCGACTGGAGCGCCCGGGCCGCGCTGGCGACCTTCGTGGTCTACCTCGTCGTCGCGTTCTTCGTCCTGCTCCTCCACTTCGGCGAGGGGCACTGGTTCGCCGGCGACGAGTGGGGCTTCCTCGTGGGCCGATCCCTGTCCGATCCCATCGGGCTGCTCACCCCGCAGAACCAGCACTGGTCGACGGTGCCCATCGTCATCTACCAGGTGCTCTACGCCCTGTTCGGTCTCGACTCCTACCTGCCCTACATGGGGGTGACGATCGCGCTGCACCTCACCCTCGTCGCACTCCTTCGGGTCGTGATGCGGCGGGCCGGCGTCGGCCCCTGGGTGGCGACGCTCGTGGCGTCGATCTTCGTCCTCTTCGGCACGGGCGAGCAGAACATCCTGCTCGGGGTGCAGATCAGCATGGTGGCCTCGATGGTGTTCGGACTCGTCCAGCTCGTGCTGGCCGATCACGACGGCGCGTGGAACCGGCGGGACTGGTTCGGCCTCGCCGCGGGCGCGCTGGCGATCATGAGCTCGAGCATCGGCATCCCGATGGTGGTGATCGTCGGCATCGCCGTGCTGATCCGTCGAGGCTGGCGGGCCGCCGCCCTTCAGACCATCCCGCTCGGTACGCTCTACGTGGTCTGGTACGTGTCCCAGCGCGGCGTCCTCTCCCAGAGCCCGACCGGATCCGCCGACGTCGCGGGCATCGCCGGATGGGTGGGCACCGCGTCCGTTGCGGTCCTCGACGGTCTCACGCCGCACCCGGCGGTCGCCGCCCTGCTCGTCGTGATCTTCGTCGGCGGCCTGGCCCTGGCCTGGCTCCCCTTCGACCGGGACCGCTTCCGGCGGACGGCGGCCGGCCCCGCAGCCCTCCTCGTCGGTAGCCTCGTCCTGACCGTGGTGATCGCCTTCCAGCGGTTGGCCCTGATCGCCTTCGCCGGACCGGACATCCCCCGATCGAGCCGGTACATCGCCATGGCCACCGCCCTGGCCCTGCCGGCGCTGGGAGTTGCCACCGATGCGGTGGTTCGGCGGTGGCGGTGGTCCGCGCCGCTCGTGGCCGTCGTGTTGCTCGCGGGGATCCCCGCCAACATCGAAGCCTTCTCCAACGCCGAGCTGTTCAGCACCGCGGAGTTCCAGCAGAGCCAGCGCCAGTTCGTGCTGGCGGTGGCGGCGTCGCCCCTGCTGCGCGAGGTGCCCCGGGACGTGCGCCCGGACCCGCTCGTCTACGGGCCCGATCTCGTGACCGTCGGAGCGGTGATCGACGCGGTGGACCAGGGGAAGCTGCAACCGGCGACCGACGTCGAGCGCGCGGTCCGGGACAAGGCCGAGATGCGGCTACGGATGAGCCAGAGCGGCTTCGAGGCGCCGTTGGCCACCGCCTCGGACTGCACCACGTACCGCGAGCCGCTGGTGTTCGAACCCGCTCGGGGTGAGCGGTTCGTGCTCGACGGCGGGGCCACGCTCTCGCTCGGCCGCGACGACGGCAAGTACGGCACGCCGATCGCGTACGGCAGCGCGACCGCCGGGAACGTGATCACCGCGCAGTTCGACGGGATGCGGATCCGGGTCACACCGCCAGGCGGGCAGCAGACGTTCATCTGGTGCGAGCCGCTGTGAGCACCGGCGCCGACCGCTCGCCGGCGCCACGCTCACGCCTCGTCGATGACCCGCGAGGGGACGCCCACGGCCGTCGCGCCAGCCGGTACATCGCCGAGCACGACCGCGTTGGCCCCGATGCGCGCGCCGGCGCCGACCGTCACGCCACCCAGGACCTTGGCGCCGGTGCCGATCCGCACGTTGCGCCCGATGGTCGGGCCGGTGAACTCCCCCGCCCGCAGCCCGATCGTGACCCAGGGTGAGATGGCGGTGCCGGAGCCCACCGTGACGATGCCGTCGATGACGACCTGGCCATGGGGGAAGTAGACCCCCGGCTCGACGATGACCGGGTCGCCGATCGACACTTGGGCGGTGGCCATGGCCAGGCGGTGCAGGATCCGGGGCAGCACGGGGATGCGCCGCACCTGCAGCGCGACCTTGGCCCGATAGCAGACCTGCGCGAGGTAGGCGTCGCTCTGCCCCATGAGCCGCAGGAGCTGGACCACGGTATCGAGCGGTGACGTGAACTGCGATCGCTCGCTTCGGCGTTCGGCGGTGATCCGAGCGTCGGCCAGGATCGCCTTGCGGAAACGCGGCTGGGCGGCGCGGCGGGCCGCCCGGAAGGTCTCGGGGGTCAACTCGGGCGGGTCGGTGGTCGCGGTGATGGTGGCCTCCGTCGGGGTCGCGCGGCCGGCGATCAGGGCCGTCGCATTCCGAAAGGGTGGGTCAGAAGACGAGCGGGATCTGATCCCTCGGGTAGGTCGACGGCGCGAAGAACCACGACTCGATGGCGTATCGGTCCTGGGTCAACGCGGGGTCGGTGGCGGTGCGGTGGAGGAACAGGTCGTCGAAGAGCAAGGCGTCACCCGCCCGGAACCGGGGGCGGATGATCTCCGAGTCGAGTTGGTCCACCACCTGATCCACCGTGCCCGGCCCGACCGACCAGTCGAAGGCCGCTCCCTCGGCACCGGTCTCGACCACGTGATCGACGCGGCGGGGCACGTACTCGAGGCCCGGCGCGTCGGCATCGCCGCCGCAGTCGGTGAGGGCCAGCCACACGTTGACGCTGCGCACGCCTGCCCCGAGGAAGGCACCGTCCTGATGCCAGCCGGCGTAGACGAGGTCGGCGGGGACCCGGCGCAAGGTGCACTTGCGCATGGAGATGGCCGGGCGCTCCCCCAGGTAGCCGGAGATCACGTCCCCGAGCCCGACGCGGTCGAAGGCCTCGAGCATCGTGAACATCACCCGAGGCGAGTCGGCGGCCCACACCGCCCCGCCCTGGCGCACGAAGTGCCGGGACATGTCATGGGGCATGTGGCGCTCGATCGGGACGAACGGGACGAACCACGGTGCGGTCGGCGCGTCGGGATCGTTCCCCCACTCGTCGCGTCCGGCGAAGGCGCGGTCGATGCCGGACACGAGCTCGTCGACCGTCGCCGGGTCCGCGAGACCTCGGATGAGCAGCGCCCCGTGGTTCACCAGCGCGCTGCCGAGGACATCGGACGAGAGCTGGGCCGGAACGACCTCGGGTGGCCCCGGCGTCGCGGGCGTGAGGTCGGCGTAGACGGGTGGCCAGGACGGACGGCCGACGCCCTGCTCGACCTCGTCGAACGCCCGGTGGCGGAGGTTGATCAGGCGCAGCTCGATGTCGGGGTCCGGGTCGCGGTTGGCCTGACGGAGCAGGTCGATGGCATCGAGGAACCTCCCGTCGGCCTCGGCGGCCTCGGCCTGGCGCACCAGCTCCGACGGATCGATCGGGACGACGACCGGCTCCGGCCCGGGCGTCGCCTCGGCCTGCTTCGGCCGCCGGGATCGGAAGCGCAGCATCAGGTCGCTTGGGCGCGTGGTCCCGGATCGGAGCCGGGATCGTGGCACGGGCTCGACTGGACGTTCACCGGGTGCTCCCTCGTCGTGCGGCTCGTCGGAGACCCCGCCATGGTAGCAGTCGACCCAACGCTCCCTCCGCCGGCGGACGTGGCAGGACCCCGCCAGCTGGGCCGGGCCCGATAGTCTCGCCGCATGCGCGTCACCGTGGACGGACCCCGGGCGGTCCGACGATGAACAACCTCTGGGCCTTCCTTCCGATGCGGGAGTCGAACGACCTGCTCGGTGACCCCGCGGCGCTTCGCGAGCGGCTCGACGAGGACAGCTACATCCTCCTGCGCCAGGTCATCGACCCTGCCCGGATCCAGGCGATCCGCGACGATGTCCTCGACATCCTCTGTCGCACGGGCTGGATCCTCGGCGGGCGCTACCTCGCAGACGCGATCTCGTGCATCTCCCCGCTCAGCGAGTTCGACGAGGCCTTCCAGGACGCCTACCAGGAGATCCAGCGCCTGGAGGCGTTTCACACGCTGGCCCACGACCCGACCCTCGTCGAGGTCATGCGCCAGGTCGTCGGGGCTTCCGCGTTCCCCCACCCGCTCAAGATCGCCCGGCTGTCGTTCCCGGCCAACCACGAGGTCTCCACCCCGCCGCACCAGGACTTCCCGAACAACCAGGGCACGCCATCGCTGACCGCGTCGTGGATCCCGCTCGGCGACTGCCCCGCGAACCAGGCGGGCCTGGCCGTGCTCCGCGGCTCGCACCGTCACGGCGTGCTGGGTCTCGCCCACCACCCTGGCCCGGGCAACCGCCAGGCCGTCATCCCAACCGAGATGCTGGCCGAGCTCCACTGGGTCACCACCGACTTCCGCGCCGGCGACATCCTCCTGTTCCCATCCACCGCGGTCCACGCCTCGCTCAACAACGACACCGACTCGATGCGCCTTTCGGTCGACTACCGCTACCAGATGGAGGGCGAGCCCCTCACTCCCATCGTCCTCGAACCTCACTTCCAGCGCCAGACGTGGGACCAGGTCTACGAAGGGTGGGAGCACAGCGAGCTCAAGTACTACTGGCGGGACCTCGACTTCGAGGTCGTCCCTTTCGAGGAGTTTCCGCTCGTGGACGGGCCCCCGCCGGAGATGCCCCGAGACGAGCTCTGGCGGCACCTGCTGCGCCAGGAGGCACGCCACAACAAGCGGATGGACCGACTCGCCGACGCTGGCATCGTCGACCGCGCGCCTTGACCGCCCGGTCGTACCGCATCCGGCGCCTCGCCCGGGCGCCGCGCGCGGCCTACTACCGCCGGCGCCTCCCCGCCGATGCCGATCCCTACGGCACCGCCGTGCTCGAACTGCACTCCTACAGCCGGGCCATCGAGGGCTTCATGAAGGCCACGGTCGCCAACCGGGACCTCCTGGTCGATGTGGCCCTCGAGCCGGGCGCGGTCGTGATCGACGCCGGGGCCTATGTGGGTGAGTGGGCCGAGAACCTGCTGCGCCGGACGACACCGGTGATCCATGCCTTCGAGCCGTCGCCGGGTGCGCTCGACCAGCTCAGGGCCAGGATGGTGGATGAGCCCGACGTCCACGTGCATCCCTACGGCCTCGGAGGCACCGACGAGATTGCGATGCTGGACGACGCCGGGCCCGGGTCGTCGATCATCCACTCAGGAACCGCCATCGGCACCGAGGTCGAGGTCCGCGACGTCGTCACCGTGCTCGACGAGCTCGGCCTCGACCACGTCGACCTGCTCAAGGTCAACATCGAGGGCGCGGAGTACGACCTGTTCGACCGCCTCGGCGAGGCCGGCTGGCTCGAACGGATCGGGGTGATCTCGGTGCAGTTCCACGAGTGGATCCCGAACGCGCACCGGCGGCGGCGAAAGGTCCGCCGCGCCTTCGCCCGCACCCACACCGAGACGTGGGGCTACCCGTGGATCTGGGAGCTGTGGGAGCGAGCGCCGGCACGGGACCGAACGCGGCCTGCGCCGATGGCACGAGGGCCGCACCGAGCGACGGCGGGTGAGCCGTCAGACGTGGATGGTGTGGCGGAACCGGATGGGACGAGCCACCGGTGACGCCAGCTCCCAGTCGCTCTCGCCGTCGTAGAACAGCGACATCCCCATGCCGAACACGGTTACCTGCTGTGGGTCGTCGACCTCGAAGCGAGCGGGGCCGAACTCCTCGAGGCGCGGAACCTGTCCCGGCCAATCGAGCGCCGAACCGCTGCGCTTGGCGGTGAGCATCGCCTTGTGCCACCCGGCGTAGTCGTGGGCCAGTTCGATCTCCACCGGGAACGAGCGGTCACGGGATGGCAGGAGCGCATGCTGGACACGCAGCACGGTTGCGAGCGCCGAGTCATCCTCGATGTCGAGTCGATCGACCAAATAGCGATGGAGCTCGTCCAGGACGAGGCGCCAACTCGCCGGCGGGATCATGTACTCGGTGACCACCTCGAGGGTGAACCGCAGCAGCGGCCAATCGTCGGTGTCGTACACGTCGTTGGCCAGTTGGACGTAGAACTCGGACTCCGTGAGCGACGTCGCCTGACGCACGAAGCGGGCAACCTGGCGGAGGGCCCCGAAGTTCTCGCAGAGCAGGAACACAAGCCGGTATCGCTCCATCAGCGCGTAGTCGTCGCGCGTGAACGTCTCCGTCGACACGATGAGCGACTTCTTCCGCGTGATGAAGTCCTCGCGCCAGTCGTGGTTGACCGGGCGGAGCGTCTCGATCTTGTGCTCGTCGCGGTACTCGGGGTCGTTCATCGGGCTGTTCATGAGCACCTCGGTCGGGTTCACCCGGGCACGGACCTCCCGATCGATGATCTGCTGCAGGTCTCCGACCATCGATGTCACCGTCGAACCCGGGAGGCCCATCATGAGCTCCATGACCAGCGGCAGCTCGTTGTTGCCGAACTCGACCGCGAGCTCCTCGTACTTGTCTACGCGGATGTTCGAACGTCGGATCGTGTCCAGCGTGGGCTGGTCGAGCGACTGCAGCGAGAGGGTGCCGCTTGAGAGCACGCCTCCTTCGGACAAGATCTCGATGATCTCACGGAGGTGCTTCACCGTGTTCTTCGCGTAGCTGGACTCCCATGCGGTGGGGTAGCCGTACTGCTGCTTGAGCTCGACGACCTTGCGGGCGATGTCGACGTCGCGGGCGAAGATGCCGAAGTTGGCATCGGCGCAGAAGATCATCCTGACCTTGTGCCTCGCGCACCACTCGAGCTCGTCGTAGACCCGTTGCAGATCGAACTTCCGGATGCGCGAGAGGGTCGCCGAGCCCCAATCGCAGAAGGTGCACCCGTACGGGCAGCCGCGGTTGGTTTCGACGGTCATGAGGAAGATCCCCGATTCGCCGATGTCGTCGAACAACCCGGAGAGGTATGGCGACGGGATGGTGTCGAGGTCGGCGATGCGATCGCGCTTGGCGGTCTGGACGATCTCGTCACCCATGCGGAAGGTGATGCCGGGGACCTCCCGCAGCGGTTCGAGATCGGGGGCGCGACCGCCTTCGAAGCACCCGCTGAGCGCCTCGAGCAGGTGCACGAAGGTCGCTTCGCCCTCGCCGTGGACCGAGATGTCGACGTGGGGATTCATGCGGAAGAAGGCCTGGACATCATCGGCGTACTTGGGAGTGTTCGGGCCGCCGTGGATGGTGAGGCTGTGCGGGCTCCGCTCCTTGACCTCGCCCGAACGCACGACGTTCCACGCGTGGGACCAGATGTAGTTCGAGAAGAGGTAGATCGCCGGCGGGTCGGCCTCGGTCAGACGGGGGACCGTCTTGTCCGCCCAGTCGGGGACGAACTCGTACTCCTCGGTGAGACGACCGCTGTCGTACGCCTCGGCATGCGCCATCGCCAGACCGAGCGAGAGGATCGGGTGGCCCTCGTTGTTGACCGGCACGACCTTGGTCCGCACCCGCCCCGTGCGCTCGACCCGCAGCGCCTCCTCGATGCGGCGCGCGTCGAGCCCCTTCTCCACGTCTTTGGAACGGACCATGACCTCTTGGATGCCGGCTCGCATCTCTCGCTCGGCCCGGCCCTCGGCGTCGTGGAACACGTCGCCCGCAAGCGGACGCACGATCCCGGCGTCGAGAAGGGACCCGAGCAGCGCGCCGAACGCCTCGGCGTCCATGGCGTCGTCGCCGAGTCGCTCGCGTTGGTCCTCGAACGCGGCGGCCGGTTCGCGAGGTTCCACGAAGCTGACCAGCGCCGCCACGGCGCGCGGGTCGAGGCGGGCGCGGATCGCGCCATCGTGGTCGACGAAGTCGTACCCGGCGCCGGTGGCGCGGATAGCGACCGGTGTGACGATCCGATGGGGGCCGGTGGCGTCGATGGGAGCCGAGGGTCCCGGATCGGGAGCGAGACCGACCGGTGCGGTGCGTCCGAGGTGGTGGCGGGCGTGCGCCTCGAGATCAGCGAACCGTTCGTCGCCGGGCCCGTCGAGCACGACGGTCGGCTGGTCACCGAGTCGGTCCTGCAACCGGCGCAGCTCCGCGAGCCCGAGCCGCACGAGGGGTCGGCCGGTCCGGGGGGGCAGGAACGGTCCCTCTCGGTCGAGCAGCACGATGAGTGTCACTTCTCCACGAGGAACCTCCACACCATCGGCCCTTGCGCTGACATCGTCGACGTTCTGCACCTTGCTGCCTCCTCGGGGCCCGGCGGCCCCTTCCCCACAGGATGTTCAACTAGCGACGCCCGCACGCGAGCATCAAGCGCAGAGGGTAGGCGATTCCACGTCCATTGCGACATCGAAGTGCGCACAGGATCGAACAATCGAGGGCGGTCCGGTCAGAACAAGATGGGGACCGAGGTGCCGGGATACCGGGACGACGCGAAGAACCAGGACTCGATGGCGTAGCGCTCCGTGTCCATGGTGGGCTCGAGCGCGGTCTTGTGCAGGAAGAGGTGGTCGAAGAGCAGTGCGTCACCCGCCTCGAAGTGCGGCCGGATGACCGGTGTCTCGACGGCGGTGCGGGCCACCAGTTCCGGGCCGACCGACCAGTCGAAGTAGGCCCCGTCGGTGCCCGTGGCGAGGACCTCCTCGAAGCGACGGGGCACGAGGTCGAGTCCGGGCGAGGGCTCGTCGCCGCCGCACGGCGAAAGCGCCAGCCAGACGTTCAACGTGCGGATCCCCTCCCCCAGGAAGGAGCCGTCCTGGTGCCACTCGGCGCCGCCGAGATCGAGGGGCACCCGCCGCAGGGTGCACTTGTCGACCGAGAGGACCGGCTGCTCGCCCAGGTAGCCGCTGATCACCTCACGGAGCCCGGCCTTCTCGAACATCTCCACCATCGTGACGAAGGCGGGCGGCGAGTCGGCGGCGAGCACGCCGCCGGCGGATCGCACCCAACCCCGATGGCCCTTCGCCGGTGCCGGGTAGGGCTTCATGGGCTCGAAGGGCCGGTACCACGAGCGGTCGCGGGTGCCGTCGGGCGCGTTGCGCGGGTTGTCGCATGCGTCGAAGGCACGATCGATGGTCTCGACCATCAGTTGCGCTGCGGCGGGATCGACCAGGCCCCGGACCAGGAGGCATCCGTGGTGCAGGACGGCGCTGGTGAGGAGCTCCGCGGTCAGCTCGCCACCGGTGACCTCCGGACACCCCGTCGTTGTGGGGAAGAGGTCCTCGACGAGGGGTGGCCACTGCTCCGGGCCGGTGCCCCGATCCAGGGTCGCCACCGCCGCGTGGCGCAGCGCGAGGATCTCGGCCGCCAGCCGCGGGTCGGGTTCGTCCCGGTTGGCGGCGCTCAGTTCGGCGACGGCGGTGGTGATGGTGATGTCACCGCTCTTCGCCCGGTCCCGAGCGCCCCGGATGCGGTCGGCCACCGCGGCGGCGGGGTCAGGCGGT
>Ga0105044_10002314_pt1 | contig 25943 bp, 2 predicted proteins | sample MAT01_FD_78092 | JGI IMG/M metagenome (GOLD analysis project Ga0105044, IMG submission 78092) | Freshwater microbial communities from Lake Fryxell liftoff mats and glacier meltwater in Antarctica - MAT-01 | ecosystem: Environmental > Aquatic > Freshwater > Ice > Liftoff microbial mat | place... | reverse complement strand
GTCTCGCTCGGGGACGACTCGGTCTGCGCCGCTGCGACCGCTGCGCCGTCCGCGCGCAGCCCGCGCATCCGGCGCTGCCCCTCCTGCGGGGTGATCTGCCCGCCTTCGACGAGCTTCAGGATGTCCCTGAGGTCGTTGTTCACTGCTGCTCCAGACGCTCGTGAAGTTGGTCGACGGTCAGCTCGCCCGCGGCCAGCAGACGCAGCAGTTCGATCTCGTTGTCCGGTGGGCTGCCGTTGCCCCCCGCGGGTGCGGCGCCGTGCTCGTTCTCGACGAACTCGGTCAGCTCAGCGAGGGTGGGGTGGTCGAACAGGGCTGTCGTCCGCAGCTCGATGCCCAGCCGCTCGTTGAGGGTGTTGACCAGCTCGACAAGGATGATCGAGTCAACGCCGTAGTCGGTGAACGGGCGATCCGGGTCGAGGTCGGCCTCGGCCCTGCCGAGGGTCTCGGCGATGGCCTCGGCGAGGATCCGCCGCATCGACGAACCGGAGCGAACCGCGTCGGGGCGCGCCGCGCCGATGGCGGGAGCCGCGGGCCGTGGAACGGCGGGGGCGGTCGGGAGCACTCGTTCGGCGACCACCACGTGCTGCCCGATCTCCCGGCCGGTGGTCTCGGCGGGGCGCAACGCGGCGACCCGGCCGAATCCGGCGGTGGCGAGCAACGACCGCCATGTGGGGACGTCGGCCAATGGGGATCCGGGGATCCGCAGGTCGCCGTCCGACCAGCGCCACCAGCCGTCCAGCAGGCCGAATGTGAGGGTCGCGAAGACACTGAACGCCGTGGTCTCGCTCAGCACCAGCCAGCCCCCCGGGCGCAGTAGTGACGCTGCGTGCGACACGGTGACCCGCAGATCCTTTGTGGCGTGCAGCACGTTCGCCGCCACCACGATGTCGAACCCGCTCTCGCTGAACCCCTGCTCGGCGACCGGGCGTTCGATGTCAAGGCGCTCGAACCGGACGAACGGGTAATCCGCACCGAACCGTTTGCGACCGTGCCGCAGGAACCCCGCCGAGACGTCGGTGTAGCGGTACTCGACCCGATGCACGTGTGCGGCGAGCGCGGGCAGCACCCGCGAGGACGTCCCGCCGGTGCCCGCACCGATCTCCAGGACGTGGACCACCTGGCCCTCCGGAGCACCGGCGACACGAGCGGCCACCGCCGCCGCGGCCAGCTCGTTGAGCCGGTCGGACAGCGGGTCACCGCGGTAGACGCCCTCCACCCGGCTCATGGACGAGCGGGGGAAGAGGACCTCGGTCGGTTCGACCGCGCCGGTCAGCAGCTTCGGATACTCCCGCAGGCAGGCGACCAGCAGCTCGGTGTGCGCGGCCACCTCGGGGTAGGTCAGCGCCAACTGGTCGCGCTCGGCGTCCAGGTCTCGGCCGGGCAGGTCGGCGACCAGCGCCGTGGCGGTCAGCCGGTCGCCGTCGCGGACGAGGTAGCGCGCCGCCACCAGCACGTCCAGCAACGTCGGCCACATCTGGGCGTGGGCGTCGACGACACTGAGCTCACCCGCGAGCCGTTGCGCCGACCGGGTCTCCCCCGCCGAGGTGAACGCGCCGAGCAGGTGCAGCGAGCGAGCCACCATTGCCGCACCCAACGCGTCCAGGGACGAGTGCGCCGCGCGCAGGCGCTCGCCGTCGGGCCCCGCCGACAGCGTTGATCCGGCCAGTGGTGACCACTCGGCGGTCTCCGGCACGCCCGCGGCGATGCCGAACTTGTCCAGGACACGGTCCTCCGCCTTCAGAGGCATCACCTGGCCAGTGCCGCCGGAGATGATCGACGCGAGTGCGGCCATGCCCTCATCGGCGCTGATGGAGTGCACGCCGATGGCCTGCATGCGCCGCCGGTAGCCGGGTTTGGCCACGATACCGACCTCGCCCCAGTAGCCCCAGTTCACCACCCGGACCGGCAGTCCGTCGGCGCCGAGCCGTCCGGCGAAGGCGTCCTTGAACGTGCACGCCGCCGAGTAGTTGGCCTGCCCAGCGTTGCCACTGAAGGACTGCGCGGAGGAGAAGAACACGACGAAGTCGAGTTCTTCCAGGTCAACAGTAGAGCGAATAGCTCTGGCCAACACGACCGAGCCAAGCACCTTCGGGCTCAACGCCGCCTCGAAGTCCGCTTCCGCCATGCCGTCGAGGAGGCCGTCGCGGAGCACGATCGCGGAGTGGAAGACACCGTTGACCGCGCCATGGCGTTCGCGGACAGCGGCGAAGACCGCCGACATGCCCGCGTCGTCCGTGGCGTCGACCCGGTGGTAGTCAGCACGTCCGCCCGCGGTCTCGACCGCGCGCAGCGTCTGCTCGACAGCCGCGTCGCGTTCACGCCTGCCGAGCAGCACTACGGTGGCCTTCGCCGTGGCAGCGAGATGGGCGGCCAGTACGGCCCCGATGCCGCCAGCGCCGCCGAGGACTACGTAGACACCCCCTGCCCGGTAGGGCGATTCCGCTGTGCCCGCAGGAATCTCGTGCAGAACGCGACTCCAACGGGTGCCGTCGCGAAGGGCGATCTCGTCGCCCGTCTCTTGGCCCTGTTCGCGCACGACAGCGGCGGTGACGGCGTCGATGCCAGTCGACGTGAGGTCGGCCGCGCGCACATCCAAGCAGCCGACCCGCCACGACGGGTGTTCCTTCGCCAGTGACCTGGTCATGCCGAAGAGGCCCGCCGCCCACGGCGCTTGCCGCTCGCCGTCCCGGACGGCCAATGTGTCCGCGGTGACGGAGACGAGTTCGACCGGCCTTGTGCCCGCGCCGCGGTCAAGCAGGTGCCGTACCAACCGGAACAACGACCGGACACCCAGTTCCTGACCGCGGTCAAGCGGTTCGAGCGCCGACGGATCGTCGTCGTGGGCGCGCGGGTCGAGCCCGCCGAGGAAGTAGACCCGGTCGGGGATCGGCATCGACGACATCCGTGCGGCGAGGGCGCTCGGGTCGTCTGGATCCAGCAGGACGGTGTCCACGCTGGCGTCCGGGTGCCGATCGGCGATGCGCTCGACCAGGCCCGGCTCGTCGGGAGGGTAGACCACGAGCACCGTCGACGGCGCGGCAGCGGGCGACCGGTCAGACGCTTGCCGCCAACTCGGGCCGTAGAGGCGCACGGCGAGCGGGTTCTTCAGCTCCCGGTACGCCATGCCCTCGATCACCACACAGGCCCGACCGCTGTCATCGGTGATCGTGATCGTGCACTCTCCGGCCTTCGGTTGCCGGATGTGGGCCTGGCTGCGTCGAGGGATCGGGCGCAGCAGGCGGATCTCGTCCATGGCGAACGGGACGTGCGGGCGCTGTCCCTTGGTCTCGGGGTGCAGCGCAGCGACCGACTGGATGGCCCCGTCGAGCACGCCTGCCGGGATCACCTCGTGCTCCCGCGACTGCTCCAGCCGGGCCAGCGCCTCGTCGGGGTTGGTCCGGATCTCGGTGACCGTCGTGAACTCCGCGCCGTAGTGCACGCCGATGCGTTCGAACCGCGCGTAATGCGACTCGGCGCGCACCAACTCGCCGCATCGGTCGCGCACCTCGTGCAACGCGACCGCGGCCGGGTGCGCCGCGCCGCGCCGCGCCTCGCCTCGGCTGTGCTGGTGAGTCTTGCCCTCGGCGTCGACGCTGCGGACCTCGAACCGCACCCAACCGCCGTCGGCGAGGATGATCGCGATGTCGATAGACCGGGGTTCGGTCACGAACACCGGCCGCAGCCACACAACCCGGCGCAAGGTGACCTCGGTCGACCCGAAAACCTCGCTGAGAACCCGGTGGACACAGGACAGGTGGCCCGCCGCGGGCAGCAGTGGTTTCCCGTCCACGATGTGATCGGCCACGATCGGATCCGCCGGGTCGATACGCAGCGTCCGGACAGTCGGCCCGGGCTGCGCGGGCGCAGCGGGCAAACCGGACCCTGTCGGCCTGGTGCTGCCGGGAATCCAGTAGCGCTCGTCGGCGAACGGGTATGCGGGCAGGGAGATGGTCCTGCCGCCATCCGCAACTGAGCACGTGCGCCAGTCCACAGTATCCCCACCGACATAGCTCCGCGCGAGGTCGGCAGCGTGCCCGATGTCCTCAGGCAGCACGCCCCGGCGCCCGGAGATCCGGGCCCGCAACTCCGCAGCGTCCCTGGCCAGGTACACCGCCCGCACGCCGAAGTGGGACCGGCCGACGCCGAGGGTGTGCGCGATGTCGCGGATCTCCTGCCCCGCCCCCGGACCCACGAGCCAGGCGGCCAGGTCGTCGAGTCGCCGTTGCAGCACGGCCTCCGTCTTGGCCGAGACCGGGCAGACGTACCAGCGTGCCGCCTCAGCCAGGGGGCGGGCGGCCGCGGGTGCCGTCTCGCGCACAACCACGTGCACGTTGGTGCCGCTGAAACCGAAGGAGCTGGTCGCGCCGAGCCGGGGCAGACCGTCCATGCGGGGCCACGCGACCGCCTCGGTGGGGACGTGGAACGGGCCGTCCTCGAACGGGATGAACTTGTTGAGGGACTTGAGGTGCACGGTGGGCACGAGCGTGCCGTGCCGCAGGCACAGCAGCAGCTTGAGCAAGCCAGCGACCCCCGCCGCGGTGAGCGTGTGGCCGAGATTGGACTTGATCGAGCCCAGGGCGCAGGACGCGGGCGCGAGGCGGCCGCTGCCGAACGCCTTGTGCAGCGCCTCGATCTCGATCGGGTCGCCCAGCCGGGTGCCGGTGCCGTGGCACTCGACGTAGCCGATGCGGGCCGGGTCGATGCCGAACCGCTCGTGCACGGCCGACTGCAGCGCGGCCTGGGCGGGCGCGCTCGGCGCGGTCAGCCCGTTAGACCGACCGTCCTGGTTGGCCCCGGATCCCGCGATCACCCCGTGTACGTGGTCGCCATCGCGGGTCGCGGCCGCGAGGCCTTTCAGCACGACCACGCCCACGCCCTCCCCGGGGACGAAACCGTCGGCCGCGTCGTCGAAGGGCCTGCACCGGCCGGTCGGCGACAGCATGCCAGCCTTGCTTGCGAGCACGTGCAGTTCGGGGGTCGACAGCGCGGCGACACCGCCCGCGATCGCCAGCTCGGCCTGCCCGGCGCGGATGGCCTCGCAGGCCAGGTGCACCGCCATCAGTGAGGACGAGCAGGACGTGTCGATGGCGAGACTCGGTCCGACGAGGTTGAGGTGGTAGGACAGTCGGGATGCCAGGACCGCCGGGTGGGTGCCGGTGAAGGTGTAGCCCTCGATCGGCACGTCCGCCGCGCGCAGCAGGTGGTGGTAGTCGCCCATCGACGTGCCGACATAGGCATGGGCGCTCAGGCCGTCGAGCGCGCGATCGGAGTATCCGGCGTCCTCCAGCGCCCGCCACACCTCCATGAGGTACAGGCGCTGCTGCGGGTCCATCAGCCGGGCCTCGCGCGGCGAGAGCCCGAAGAAGTCCGGATCGAACCGGTCGACGTCTTCCAGTACCGAGCCCCACTTGCTGTAGGTCTTGCCGGGCGTCGTGATGTCCGGGTCGAAGTGCCGGGCGACGTCCCACCGGTCAGCCGGGATCTCGCGGACCAGGTCGCGGCCCGCCACCAGGTTCGCCCAGAGCTCGTCGAGATCCTTCGCGCCGGGGAAGCGGCCCGACATCCCGATGACGGCCACGTCCTCCGACGAGATCGCCTGGCCTGCGACCGCCGCGGCAGGCGAGAGGGGCACGGTGGTGACCACGGGCAAGGCAGGCGTCACCGCGACCGGCGTCCGAGGGCCGCCTTCGGCGATGTGCCCCACCAGCTTGCGCAGGGTGGCGTAGCTGAAGAAGTCTGTCGGCTTGAGCTCGGAGCCGATCTTCTGGTTCACCTGGTCGACGATCTCCACCGCCAGCACCGAGTCCACGCCGAGGTCGGAGTGCGCGAGATCGAGGTCGAACTCGGACTCCGGGATCTCCAGGGCCGCGGACATGGCGGCCACCACCACCGCCTGGATCTGCGGCTCGGTCATCGGCGGCGCCGCAGGAGGCTCCGGCGGCACGTCCGCGATCGGCGGCGTTGTCCGAACCGGCGCCGCAACGAGCGCACCCTCGTCGGTGGACGGTCCCGCCGAGACCAGTGGTGCGGTCGAAGGGGGCATGGCCTGCTCGTCATCGGGCACCCAGTGGCGCTCCCGCTCCATCGGGGAACCCGGCAGCGGGACACGGCGCGCGTGCGCGAACGACCCGGTCCGCTCGGTCCGCAAGTCCACACCGGACACCCAGAGTGCGGCCAGGCGGTCCAGGTCACCGGCCGAGCGCACCGACTCCACGAAAGCGGCGCCGTGCGCGTCCCCGAGCAGGGCCGCGAGCTGCCTGCCCGCCTCATCGGCGACGCGGCCGTGCGCGATATCGGCCGCGGTGTCGCCCGCGGCGAAGCAACGGAGCTTGGCGTCGAGGTCGGAAAGGTCATCGGCGACGATCGCCACCCGCTCCTGGCGGGCCTCCCGGCCCGCGGCGAGGGTGAAGGAGACATCGCGCAGGCTCAGTCGCGCACCCGGCTCGGGCCGCGCCACGGCGGACTCGTCGATCCGGGCTGCCACGGCGCGGGGTGTGCCGAGGTTGACCACCTCCTGCGGGGTCATCTCCACCCCGTGGTTACGGGCGAGCGCGTCGACGAAGGTGTCGAGCGAGACCGGGTCCAGCCCGAGCCCGCCGAGGTCGTCGCCGGGGTCGACATCGGCCGCCGCGACGCCGAGCACCCGGGCGGCCAGCTCGGTGACCTGGGCGGTCGGAGCGGCCGGCGCCACGGTGGCGGACGTGCCGCTGATCCGGTCGGCCAGCCGCGCAGCGGCGGTGCGCAGCAGCGATGCCGTCCTCGCCGACAGCAACACCACCTGCGAGGCGCCGGTGTCGGGGACAGCGGGCTCGGGCCGGTGTTCCTCGATGACCAGGTGGGCATTGGACCCACCTGCGCCGAAGGAGCTCACCGCGGCCGTGCGCGGGCCGTTGTCCGGGCTGGGCCAGTCGGCGGGCTCGCGCTGAACAGTGAACGGGACGCGCCCGAAGTCGATGTTCGGGTTGAGCCGCTCGGCGTGCAGGGAAGGCGCCAGCTGGCCGTGTCGCATCTGTAGCAGGACCTTGGTGAGGGCAGCGATGCCCGCGGCGGACTCGAGATGGCCGATGTTGGACTTCAGCGACCCGATGGGCACTCTGGCGCCCGCGTGGTCCGCGAAGGCGCGGGCGAGGCCGTCGATCTCGATCGGGTCGCCGAGCGCGGTTCCGGTGCCGTGCGCCTCGACGTAGCCGACGCGGTCGGCGGTGATGCCCGCCCGCCGCATGGCCAGCTCGATGACCGCAGCCTGTGCCACCGGAGTCGGCACGGTGTAGCCGTTGGTCCGCCCACCGTGGTTGATGGCGCTACCGCGGATGAGCCCGTGGATATGGTCGCCGTCGGCGAGTGCCCGCGACAGCCGTTTGAGCACGACGGCGCCCACGCCTTCGCCCGGCACGTAGCCGTCTCCGCCCTCGCCGAAGCTGCGGCAGCGGCCGTCGGTCGAGGCGAAGCGGCCCTGGCTCAGCTGCAGGTACCGGTTCGGGTGCGGGATGGTGTTCACCCCGCCCGCCACGGCCTCGTCGCAGTCGCCGAGCCGGATCGCCGAGCACGCCAGGTGGATCGCGGTGAGCGACGAGGAGCACATGGTGTCGACGGACAGGCTCGGGCCGCGCAGGTCGAGCACGTAGGACACCCGGTTGGCCACCGACGCCGACAGCGAGCTGGGCACGAAACCGCGGGCCTGCATGGCCGGGTCGGCCCCGTAGAGCTGGTACTGGGAGTACATCACCCCGGCGAAGACGCCCACCGTCCGGCGCGCGAGCTCGTCGCGGGTGTATCCGGCGTCTTCCACCGCGTGCCAGGCGGCTTCGAGGAACAGCCGCTCCTGAGGATCCATCAGCCGCGCCTCGCGCGGGGCAATGGCGAAGAACCTCGGGTCGAACCGGTCGATGTCGTCGAGGAAGCCGCCCCAGCGGCTGTAGGAAGTGCCGGGACGGTCGGTGTCGGCGTCGAAGTAGCGGCTGTGGTCCCACCGGTCGGCGGGAACCTCGGTGACGCAGTCGCGGCCCGCGCGCAGGTTCGCCCACAGCTGGTCGAGGTCATCGGCCATCGGGTAGCGGCCGCTGAGGCCGACGATGGCGATCGGTTCGGACGTCGGGTCGGACGTGGCGGCGATCGGGATGGCAGTGTGTGGCGCCGACACCACTGCCGGGGCCGGGCGGATCGAGCCACCGAACCGGGAGCGCACGGCGTCGGGGTACGTGGCGGCGAGATGGGCGCAGAGCTGGTCCACGCTCTGGTACTCGAAGAACAGCGTCGCCGGCAGATCCCCGAAGACAGCACCAAGCGCCCGGGTGATGTTCATGACCATCACCGACTCGACGCCGAGATACTCGAACCGCCTGGCGGTGTCGAGCCGGCTTCCGGGCAGCTTCAGCTCGGCGGCGACGATCCCCCGGACGTAGTCGCGCAGTCCGCGCGGCACCTGTGCGGCTCCGTGGTCCTCGGTAGATGCCGGGGCACCATCGACCGCCGGTGCCTGAGAGTGGTCGAGCGCGGCCAGGATGAGGGAGCGACGGCCGTGGAACACGGCGTGCACCGGGGTGTCGGCGGCGCACGCGGCCGCCAGCAGCCGCAGGCCCGTGGCGGCAGGCAGCGGGGTCCAGCCCAGTTCCTCGGCGATGCGCCGCTTGACGGCCGGGTCCACGTCCATGCCGCCGTCCTGCCACAGCGGCCACGCCACGGACACGGTCCGGCCGGACCGCGCGCCGTTGGCCCTGCGCCGTTCCCGCCATTCGGCGAAGTGGTTGAGGTAGGCGTTGGCGTAGGCGTAGTCGGCCTGTCCAACGATGCCGAGCACCGACGCGGCCGAGGAGAACAGGACAAACAGGTCGAGATCGTCTTCCGCGGTCACCGCGTCGAGGTTGCGCGCCCCACTGATCTTGGGGGCGAGGACCGCGGCGGCGTCGGCCGGTCGCTTGCCCGCGATGAGTCCGTCGCGCAGAACGCCCGCGAGGTGGAATACGCCGTGCAGCCCGCCGAACCGAGACTTGGCCTCCGCGACCGCGGCGGCGGCATCGCCTTCGACGGCGCAGTCGGCCCGCAGGTAGCAGGCTTCCCCGCCGAGCGCGCGGAGTTCGCCGAGGAAGGCCTCAGCTTCAGTACCGGGATCGCCGCGGCCGGTGAGCACGAGGCGTGCTGAGGCTGTCTGGGCCAGATGGCGGGCCAGCTCGCGGCCCAGACCGCCGAGACCTCCGGTGATCAGGTAGACGCCGCCATCGCGATAGGGAGCGGTGCGGGCTTCCGGGAGATCCACTTCGGTCAGCACGTGCGCCCAGCGGGTGCCTGTCCCGTCGTGGCGGACCTGCCCGCCCACGGTGTTGTCGGCGCGCAGTTCGGCCAGCACGGCTGCGACAGCGTCGCCGTCCTCGTCGATGTGCACGGTGCGGTGGCCGACCGGCGCCTCGGCCGCCAAGGTGCGCAGCAGCGCTTCCACGGCCTGGTGTGCGGGTTCCGGCTCTGCGGAGCGGGACAGGTGCACGATCCGCGTCCCGGCCGCAACGGCTCCCCTCGCCACCGCCTTGGTGAGTGCCAGCGTCGTGGGGAACGGGTCGGCGGAAGTGGATTCGAGCTGCCAAGCGTCGATCACCGCAGCGATGCGCCCGCGGGCGGCCACCTCGGTCAGGAGCTCGCGGTACTGCTCGGCGTCGGAGGGGTCCAGTTCGTAGCGCTGTTCGGCCGCCCGTCGGAACCTGGTGCCGGAAGAGCACAGCACCACTGGTCCCGGCATCGCATCGGCGATCTCCGCCGCCCGACCGTCGAGCGGACCGAACACGACGACCACGCCAGGCCGCAACGCTGTGGACGACAGCGGCGCGCGCTGCCATAGCGCGGCCAGCACCACGGCACGGTCGCCGGCCGCGGGCTCCCGAACGACCAGGCCGTCGACAACCGCGACGACACTGCCCGCGTCGTCGGTGATCGCGATGTCGAACACCTGTACCCGGCCATCGCCCCGGGGGGTCGCGCGCACCCAGCAGGTGTCGGGGATTCGGTCGAGCAAGGTGACCGAGTCGACCGCGTACGGGACTCGCGCGGTCGTGGGCGCGCCGTCGAAGGCGATCAGTGTGTGGAAAGCACCGTCCAGCAGCACGGGGCGGAGTCCGGGCTCCTCGGAGCCCGCCGTGGTGGTTCGGAGTCGACCGAAGACGTGGCCGTCGGCGGTGAGCACCTCGTCGAGTACCTGTGCGCCGTCGCCATAGACAAGGCCGCGTTCGGCGAGGGCGACGTAGACCTCTGCGCCGTCGAGCACCGGTTGCCCAGAGGTGGGAGGGGTGATCTGTCGCGGCGAGGTGGCGGCGACGCCGACGGCGAGACGGCCACGGACATGTGTGGCGCCGTCGTCGGTGACGATGGTGAAGCGCGCCCCGTCCGCATCGCGGTCAAGGACGACACGGACCCGGCATCCACCCTGAGGAACGACGATGGCCGCCTCGAACACGGTGGCATCGACGCGCACCACAGCGCCCAGTCCGGCCCGGACCCCTTCGGCCCTGGCCAGTTCCAGCAGAGCCGCGGCGGGAACGACCGGCTCACCGTGCACGATGTGGTCGCGGACCAACGGATGAACCGGGGTCAGGAACAACCCCGCGTCGGCGCGGGCGGACACCAGCTCCGGCCAGTACCGCTCCCGGACCAACGGGGCGGCGGGAAGCTCACCCTTGGTGACCCCCGCGGGGAAGTGCGCGGCCCAGTCGACCCCTCCACCCTCGACCCAGCGGCGGGCCAGGTCGTCGAGGAGCCCACCGCCGCCGGGCGGCACCCGGGCCGCGGGGGCTCCGAGATCGACGGTGCCCCGGTGTGCGCCCGCGGTCGATCCGGATTCGGCGAACGCGGCCAGCCCGGCTGCCAGCGCGTCGGCGTCGTCGGCCACCACAGCGATGCGCTCCTCGCGCGCTTCCCGTCCAATGCGGGAGGTATGTGCGGCACGCGCCAGCCAGGACGGGTCGGTCCGGTGCCGGGCAGCCTCGGCCGCGACCGTCGCGGCCAGTCCGCGAAGCCGGTCCGCGGATCGGGCCGACAGCACCACCAGCCGCGGCACTGCCGTGTCGGGAGTCAGGATCTCGCCGGTGTGCTCCTCGATCACCACGTGCGCGTAGGCGCCTCCGGCGCCGAACGAGCTCAGACCCGCGATCCGGCGGTCGGTCCCCTCCGGTGTCCACGCACCCGCGGTGCGCTGGACCGAGAGACGGGTGGCGTCGAGGTCCAGGTGCGGGTTCAGCCGGTCTGCGTGCAGGGACGCGACCAGCTCGCGGTGGCGGATCTGCAGCAGGACCTTCACCAGGCCAGCGATGCCCGCCGCGCTCTCCAGGTGGCCGATGTTGGACTTCACCGAGCCGACCGCGCACCGGCCCGCGCTGTCCGCGCGTCCCGCGAGTGCGCGATCAAGAGCCGCGATCTCGATCGGGTCGCCCAGCCCGGTCCCGGTGCCGTGCGCTTCTACGTAGGACACCAGGTCGGCGGTCACGCCCGCGGCGGCCCACGCCCTGGTGATCACCGCTGTCTGCTCGACTGGGTTGGGCACGGTGTATCCGTTGGTCTTGCCGCCGTGCCCCAGCGCACTGCCCGTGATGACGGCGTGCACTCGGTCGCCATCGGCCTCGGCGTCGGCGAGTCGCTTGAGCACGACCGCGGCGACGCCCTCGCCGGGAACGTATCCGTCGCCGCCTTCGCCGAAGCTGCGGCAGCGGCCGTCGGTGGCGGCGTAGCGGCCCTGGCTCAGGTCGATGAACTTGGCCGGGTGGATGCTCACGTTGACCCCGCCCGCGACGGCGAGGTCGATGTCACCGCGGATCAGCGCCTCGCGGGCCAGGTGCAGCGCGGTCAGCGACGATGAGCACATCGAGTCGACGGCGAAGCTCGGCCCGTGCAGGTCCAGGACGTAGGACACCCGGTTGGCGATCGACGCGTAGGACGATCCGAGGTGCAGCGGGTTGCCCAGCATGGCCTGTTCGGCCTGCAGCAGTTGGTACTGCGAGTACATGACGCCGACGTACACACCGGTCTGCCGGTCCGCCCTGCCCGCTCTGGTGGAACCGCTGTCTTCCAACGCCAGCCACGACTGCTCCAGGAACAGGCGTTCCTGAGGGTCCATGCGCTCGGCCTCGCGGGGCGAGATGTTGAACAGCTCGGCGTCGAAGTGGTCGACGTCGCGCACGAACCCGCCCCACTTGGCGTAGCTCTTCCCCGGCACTCCGGGCTCCGTCGCCCAATGGTCACGGTGGTCCCAGCGTTCGGTCGGGATCTCGGTGACGCAGTCCCGCCCCGCGCGGAGGTTGTTCCAGAACTCGTCCAGGGTGTCCGCCTGGGGGAATCGCGCACTGACACCGACAATGGCGACGGCTCCGCCGTCCCGGCGCGGCTGAGACCGGGTAGGTGTCCGCGCTCCGGGCTCCTCCGCCGTGGACACCGCGCCCACAGAACCGAACCGGGTCTGGGTTGCCTGCTCGTGTTCGGCCAGCAGGTGGCCCGCGATGGCGGCCACAGTCTGGTACTCGAACAGCAGGGTGGGCGGGAGCTTGCCGTAGTCGGCCTCGATGGCGCGGACGACGTTGACGGCCATCACCGAATCGAAGCCGAAGTCCTCCAGCGGACGACCGGCCAGCACGGTCTCCCGGGCAATCTGCGCCTCCGCCGCGATGAGATCCCCGACATAGCGCTCCACCTGCTCACGCAGCTCGGCCCCGGACACGGTCGGCCGCGCCGGAGCCTGTGCCGCCTTCGTCGGGGTGAGCATCCGCATCCCGCCGTCGACGTCAAGGTCGCCCGACTTGATGCGTGCCAGGATGTCGGCACGGTCGTTGGAGTTAGTCACCGAGGATCGCCTCCAGCGCGGCGTTGGCCTGCTCGACGTGGATACCGCCGGCGCGCACCTGCCTGAGCAGCGCGCGCAGTAGCTCGGCGGAGCTCGTGTACGCGCCGCCGATGGCCTTGATGGTCAGGTTGAACAGTTCGAGCAGCACCGTGCCGTTCTCGTCGTGCACACGGATGTCGAAAGCGGGCACCGCGGAGTTCCTGGCAACGGCGACGACCCGGCTCGGCGAGCGCAACGGCGCCCATCGGACGATCCGCTCGACCGCGAACGGCAGCGCCACCCCGCGCCCGGAATCCATGCCGAACGCCGCGAGCAGGTGCAGTGCCCCGTCGAAGAGCGCCGGGTGCAGGATCGCGGCGTCCGGCCCTGGAGCGCCGTCGGGCAGCCGAACGGTGGCCGTCGCCCGGCCCTCGCCGGTGTGGACGTCGGTCAGGACGACGAGGGAAGGTCCGTGCCGCAGGCCCGCGTCGGCCATCCGCTGGTACGGAACCGCAGAGTCGATTGCGTGTGGACAGTCGATCTCGGCGGCTGTGAGGTCGAACGGGACTGGAGCGCTCGCGTCCCGGTGTCCGATGCCGCCCTGGACGTGGACGGTGTCGGCGCCGTCGGCGGACAGGATCGAGAACTTGCCGTCAGAGGCGATCCGCACGTCCACTTCGGCCGGACGGTCATCGGCCACGACGAGCGGCCGCAGCCACACCACGTCGCTGAACTGGTCGCAGGGGAGGCCGAGCGATCGCGCCGCCTGCGCCACGGCCTCCAGGTGCAGCACGGCGGGCAGAACCGGTTCGCCCGCCACCACGTGGTCGCGCAGGTAGCGGTCGGCGCCGGTGAACGTCGCGCGCACCATGGGCACCGGGTGGCCTGTTCCCGCCGCTGGTATCACCTGCACCAGGCGTTCGGCGCCGTCGGCGTAGACGGTGTCGTGCTCGGTGTACCAGTGCCGGGTGCGGTCGAACGCGTAGCCGGGCAGCGAGACGGGCGGCATCGGCGGACCCGACCATGCGGTCGCCCAGTCCACCTGCTCCCCCGCCAGATAGCGCCGCGCGAGCACGCCCTGCGGGCCACTGTCCTCGGCGGTGCGGCCCTCGTCCCCGGCCAGCAACCTGGCCAGCAATTCGTCCCGGTCGGCGACGACGTACACCGCGCGCAGGTCGAAGTGGTCCCGGCGGATCTGGCTGGTGTGCGCGATCTCGGCCAGAGACGCGGTCGCTCCCGGGCCGGCGAGCCACCGGACGAGCCGGGCGGTGCCCGCGCGCAGCGCGGTCACGGTGCGCGCCGACACCGGTACCGCGAGCGGCCCCGCTGGACCCACCGGAGCGAACTGATGGGCGGGTGGCTCTTCGAGCACCGCGTGGGCGTTCGTCCCGCTGAAGCCAAAGCTGCTCACCGCCGCCCGGCGCGGACTGTCCGGAGCCGGTCGCCAGTCACGCAGTTCAGTGTTGACGAAGAACGGGCTGCTCTCGAAGTCGATGTGCCGGTTCGGGGTGCGGTAGTGCAGCGACGGTGGAATCTGGCCGTGCCGGAACGCGAGCAGCACCTTGACGATTCCGGCGATGCCCGCGGCGGCGGCCGTGTGCCCGATGTTGGTCTTGATCGACCCGATGGGGCAGAACCCGACCTTGTCGGTGTGCTCCCGGAACGCCGTGGTCAGTGCGTCGACCTCGATCGGGTCGCCGAGCCTTGTTCCGGTGCCGTGCGCCTCGACGTAGCCGATCGTGTCGGGGCTGATGCCTGCCCTGGCGTAGGCGGCGAGTTCGACCTCCGCCTGGGCACCTCCACTCGGCGCGGTGATGCCGTTGGTCCTGCCGTCCTGGTTGGTGGCCGTGCCCTTGATGACGCCGTGGATCCGGTCGCCGTCGGCCAGCGCGCGGTCCAGTGGCTTGAGCACGAGCGCACCCGCGCCCTCACCGGGCGCGAAACCGTCGGCGGAGTCATCGAAGGTGCGGCAGCGGCCGTGCGAGGAAAGCATCGTGCCGTTGCTCGCGACGACCAGGTAGTCCGGGGCCAGAGTCAGGAACACCCCGCCCGCGATCGCGACGTCGGTTTCCCCGGACATCAGGCTCTGACACGCCAGGTGCACCGCGACCAGTGAGGACGAGCACGCGGTGTTCACCGCGACGCTGGGTCCGCGCAGGTTCAGGAAGTAGGAGATGCGGGCGGCGAGGATGGACGCCTCATTGCCCCAGAACACCTGGGCGTGGCGCGTCGCGTCCGCCTTGTTCATCCGGGTCAGGTACTCGCTGGGCCCGACGCCGACGAACACCCCGCAGCGCGTGCCGTTCAGCGCCTGGGTCGGACGGCCCGCGTCCTGCAGCGCCTTCCACGTCTCCTCCATGAAGATCCGTTGCTGAGGGTCGGTGTGCGCAGCCTCCTTGCCGGAGATGCTGAAGAAGGCTGCGTCGAACCGGTCCACGTCGTCGAGGAAGCCGCCCCACTTGCAGTACGTGGTGTCCAGGCGCGACTGGTCGGGATCGAAGAAGCGCTCACTCGACCACCGGTCGGCGGGGACCTCGCGCACCGAGTCGACCCCGCCGGCGAGGTTGTCCCACAGCTGTTCCACGTCGTCGGCGCCGGGGAAGCGCGCCGACATCCCGATGACGGCGATGTCGGTCGAGTGGTTCGGCGCGGACCTGTCCGCCGTGCGCGCCGGAGCGGGGGCGGAGACCGGCACGGGTTCAGGAACCGACACCACGATGCGGCCGATCACGCCGCGGTCCCGCTTGGCCGCGTACGCCTCGGCGACCTGGTCGAACGCGAACACCTGGGCGACGGCCGGACGCACCGCCCCGGACTCCAGGTGCGCCACCATGATGTCCAGATATCTGACCCGTCTGTCGGGATGGCGCAGGAAGAACTTCTTGGTGTTGAAGCTGTGGAAGCTCTGGTTGTCCATAAGGCGGGACAGGTCCACCCCGCCCGAGGACTGGAGCCCGAACACGGCGATCTCGATGTAGCGGCCGTCCGGGGCGAGCACGTTGAGGCCCTTCTGCAGCGCCCCGTCGCCCAACGCGTTGATGACGACGTCGACGCCGCGCCCGCCCGTTCGCCGCAGGACCTCATCGGCGAAGTCGACCTGGCTGTGGTCGATCGCGTCCGCGACGCCCAGCGAGGCAAGATGGTCGATCTTGTGCCCGCCACCCGCCGTGGCGATGACCTCGGCGCCCGCGAGTTGGGCCAGCTGGACCGCGAGGAGGCCGTTGGTACCCGTCGCCGCCGGGATCAGCACGGACTCGCCCGCTTCCGGCCGGGCCCGCTCGAACGCCAGGTACATGGCGAGGAACGCGACCGGGAACCCGCACGCTTGCTCGTGGGTGACGTTCGCGGGCTTGCGCACCACGAAGGTCTCGTCGGTCACGACCGCCGAGGCCTGGCCGCCCATCTCCGGCCTGGTCAATGCGATGACCTCATCCCCGGGAACGACCCGCGTGACGCCGGGGCCGACCCGGCCGACCACGCCGGAGACCTCCACGCCGGGCGTGAACGGGAACTCCGGCATCAGTGGGTAGAGGCCTTTGGACAGCAGGAAGTCGGAGAAGTTGATCGGGAACGCCCGCACCAGGACCTCGACCTCACCGGGTCCGGGGGCGCCCGGAACATGGTCGGCGAGGACCAGCCCGCTCGGGTCGCCGGGACGGACGAACCGCACCGCACGCGAGCCGTTCGCGGATGCGGCAGGCACGGTCGGCGGGGCCCACGATGGCTCGGCGGGCGGCGATGCCACGACCGGGGGGGCCACCGCCCATGTCGTCGCGGATTCGTTCGCCCGCGGCTCGGCGCCGGGCCGAGCCGGGACGGCGCTCGCCGGTTCGACGGAATCCGGTCCGTCCGGGTTCCCGGCCCATGCGGTGGCCGCGTCGGGGTGCTTGTCGGCCAGGTAGCGTGCCAGTTCGGCGATGGTGGGGTAGTCGAAGATGACGATGGTCCGCACCACCACCCCTAGAGCGGCGTTGACCTTGGTGATCAGCTCGACCCCGACGATGGAGTCGACGCCGTAGGCCGACAGGGTGGCGGTCGGGTCGACCTCGGACCCGGGCATGTTCAGACAGTCCGCGGTGATCTCGCACAGCAGGCGCACCAAGCGGTCGGTCAGAGCGCTGAAGTTCATCGGGGCCACGGCCTTCAGAGCGGGAAGCGGCGCGGGAACGGCTGCCGGACTCGGCGGCGCGGCGACGACTGGTCGCAGGGCTCCCGCGGCAATGCCGACGATGACCCGCTGCGGCGGCGGCCCGCCCTGCCGCGCGGTGCCGTGCACGCTCACCTCGGCGAATCCCGACCGGGACAGCCGTGCTCGCCACATGGCCGTGTCCAGCAGCGGCGAGTCGGCCAGCCGCCGCAGTGGATCGGTGAAGTTCCACCAGCCGTCGAGCAGACCGAAGGTGATCATGTGGAACGCCTCGACCTCGGTCACCTCGGTCATCACGAGGTCCCCGCCCGGCACGAGCAGGGCGTGGGCGTTGCGCAGCGTGGCGTCCAGGTCGGGCGTCGCGTGCAGGACGTTCGCGGCCACCACGATGTGGTGTGCTGCCGACGGAAAGCCCTGACCGATCGCGGTACGGGTGATATCGAGCTGGTCGAAGCGCAGTTCGACGCTCTCGGCCCGCAGCACCTGCTCGGCCTGCCGCAGGAACCGCGGCGAGACGTCGGTGAAGGTGTACCGTACCCGACCCGCGACAGCGGCCAGCTCGCGCAGCACGGCCCGAGTGGTGGCGCCGGTGCCGCCGCCGATCTCCAGCACCTCGACGGTTTCCCCGCGCGCCGCGAGCAGTCCGGCTTTGGTGCCGACCTGCTTGGCGACCAGGTCGTTGCAGTAGTCGGTGAGCCGGTCGCCCTGATAGATGGGCGCCACCAGGTCCGTTGAGCCCGCGGGGAAGAGCACCTCGGTGGCCGCGAGTGCGCCGGTCAGGACCCGGGGCAGCGCGTCCAGGCAGGCCTCGACCAGCGTGAGCCGGGCGCGCAGTTCCGGATGGCGCGCGCGCAGGTCGGCCAACCGCTCGTCGGAGCGGCGCTCTGTCGCTATCAGGCCGGACTCGGACTCGATGAGGAATCCGCGTCGGATCATGAGGTGGACGAGACCGTCCACGAGCCTGCTGTGCCGGGGTGCGATCCCAGCGGTGGCGAGTAGCGCGTGACGGGCGTGGGCCTGGCCGACTCGACCCCACAGGCTCAGTTCCCGCAGCACCCGCAGCACCGAGACGGCGATGGCGGCGTCGACCTCGCGGCGCACCGCCGGGAAGTCGGCGCCGAGGTCGACCGGCCGCGCGAGGTGCGCAGGCGGCGGCTTTCCCGCGTCCGCGCCGAGTTCGGGCAGCGCCCGCGCGGCGGCCTTGACCACGACAACCTGGGATTCGTCGCCTGCCAGGATGCGCTCGATCGCCGCGATCCCCTCGGCGGGGGTGATCGAGTGCAGGCCCCGGGCGGTCATCCCCTGTCGGTACTGCTCGGTCGCGACACGGCCGACCGTCCCCCAGTACCCCCAGTTGACGACCCGGACCGGGTAGTCCAGTCGGTGAGCCCACAGCCGGGCCGCCACGTCCTGTCCGGTGGACGCAGCCGCGTAGTTGCTCTGCCCCGCCGACCCGGTGAACGATTGGATCGACGACATGAACAGCAGGAAGTCCAGGGGCTCGCGGGCGACCAACTCGGCCAGTACGTGGCTGCCCTCGACCTTGGGGCGCAGAACCGCGACGAGGTCGGGTTCGGCCAGTCGCTCGATGATTCCGTCGCGCAGCACCATTCCTGCGTGCACGACGCCGTTGAGCGCTCCGAAGCGCCGTTTGGTCTCGTCGAGCACGTGGCGCATCGCGTCCGGGTCGGCGACGTCGGCGCGCAGATAGCAGGCCTCGCCGCCGAGGGCGGCCAGTTCGGCCAGTGCGGCCCGTGTCTCGTCGGTGGCGGCGCCGCGGCCGACCAGGACGATCCGGGCCGACACGGAGCTCGCGAGGTGCGAGGCCAATACCAACCCGATGCCGCCCGCGCCACCGACGAGCAGATACACGCCGCCGCGCCGGAAAGGCGACGGCAGCCGCGCGGGCAACGCGGCCGGGGCCAGCCGCCGGACATGACGGCGACCGTCCACCAGGCATACCTCCGTTGCGGCGTCGCCGTGCTCGGCCAGCAGGGCGGAGACCACAGCAGCCAGTTCGGCGGCGTCCGGCCGCCCGGTGACCGGCACTCCGATGTCCACACAGGACACAATCCCGCCCGGCATCTCCTTGGCCAGTGTGCTGGTGAAACCGATCAGGGCACCGCCCGCCGAGTTGGTGATCCGCCTACCGTCGACGTCGTGGACGTCGTTGACAACGACGCGCAACGCCGGGGGTGGGCCGGTGATGTCCCGCGCGCCGAGCGCGCGCACGAGGCGGAACAGCATGACCACCGCGCCGGACGGTTTCCCAGCGGTACTCGGCTGGTCCGCGGACCGGTCGAGCACGCCGCCCAGGAACCACACGTCCCGCACCAGTCCCAGGGCTGCCAGACAGGCGGTGATCCCGTTCTCGTCGTCTTCGGCGACCTCCCACAGCCGCTCGCCGAGGCGACGTGTCCGGACGCCGATCCGAACACGGTGGACACGCTCGGGGGTGTAACGGGCGGCTATCGCGTCTTCGAGACCGAAGCACCGTTGCGGAGCGATGATGAGGCAACCGTCCGCGCTACCGGGTCCGGCGGCCCCGGACACCGGAGCCTGCGTCCACGTCGGGGTGAACACCATGCCCGCCAACGGATCCGTCATGGTACGGACGACGACGTCACCCAGGACCGCACAGACCGCGCCAGAGCCGTCCAGCACGGTCAGGTCGGCGCCGCTGTCGGACTGGCGCAGCACAACATGGCCGGACACGGGAATGGGCCGCACTAGGTCGAGCCTGCCGAGAGAGAACGGCAGCCGGGTGGCGTCGTCACGGTCGGACCGGGCGAAGCCGGCGGCCGTCAGGGTCTGCAGGGCGACGTCCAGAACGGCCGGGCGCAGGCGGGAAGCGTCCTCGGTGGTGGAGAACCGCGCCACAGCGACGTCCTGGCCCGCCCGGACCTCGTCGATTCCCCGGAAGAACGGCCCGTAGCCCAGGCCGATCCGGTCGAAGCGCCGGTACACCTCGTCGTGCTGGAGGACATCCGGGCACAGGGCGAGCACAGACGCCAGGTGGAGCGGCGGAGCGGCGTCATGCGACGGCGCCGACCGCACCCACTGTCCCCGGGAGTGTGTGATCGTCTCGCCATCCCGCTCGCCACGCAGTGCAAACTCGATCCGATCGCTGGTCTGGACGAGGCGGATGCGCAGTTCATACCCGTCGTCCGGCACGGTCACCGGGCTCAGCCACACGATCTCCCGCAACCCGCCCGTGACGATGCCGCGTTCGGCGAGAGCTCCGGCGACCAACTCGAGCTGCCCCGCGCCGGGCAGCACGGGATCACCGTGCACCCGGTGCTCGGCGACCAGGCGATCGGTCGGTCCGATCCGCCGGACGACCTCGTCGGGCGTCGCGCCGGAAACGGTCGCCGCGGGCGCGCTGCCCGCGGGAATCCAGTGGGTCGAGCGGGCAAACGGATAGGTCGGCAGTGACAGCCTGCGCGGTCTGGTTCCCGCGTAGCGGGCGAGCCAGTCGACCTCACCGCCGCCTGCCCAGTACTCGGCCAGCTGTCGTGAGTCGGCCGCGTTCGGGTCGAACTCGTCGGACACCGGGGGCCTCCGGGCGTCGGCGTGGTAGCCCGCTGGCCCGGGTTCGCCTGTCTCGGCGAATGCGCGCAGCGCCGCGACCAGGCCTGCCGCCGAGCAGGCGACGACGGCCAGTCTGCTGTCCATGATCGTGCGACCGACCTGCAGGGTGAACGCGACATCACGAAGCGGCAGGCGAGGGAACGACGGCGCGGCGTGCTCGGCTATCTGACGCAGCGACCGTCCGGGCAGCAGCTCGTCCGCGCGCACGCCGATCTCGTCTTGGGCGCGGGCGCGCAGCGCGGCGACGAGGGGTCCCTCGAACCCCAGGTCGCGCAACACCTCGTCGGCCCCGACATCGCCTGCGCGCACGTTGAGCAGGTCTGCTGCCAGTGCCCGCAGTGCGTCGAGGACGTCCGCGCGGTCGTCGGCCTGCGTCGTGAGTGCGTCGGCGAGATCGGCGGCATAGTGGCGCAGTCGCTCCGCCGACCGCGCCGACAGGACGAAGACGTGGGGATCGCCCGGGGAATCCGCGTCCGCCTGCGTGTCGTCGAGGTATTCCTCCAGCAGCACATGGCCGTTGACACCGCCGAAACCGAAAGAACTCACCCCGCCCCGCCTCGGCAACCGTTCGCCATCGGCCCCGGTCTGCGCGGCCCACGGCCGCGTGGTGTCGGCGATCTCGAACACGCCGCCGTCGAGCTTGATGTGCGGGTTGAGCTGGTTGAGGTGTAGGTTTCCGGGGATCTGGCCGTGCTTCATCGACAGAACCACCTTGAAGATGCCCGCCATTCCCGCGGCGGCCTCCAGGTGTCCGATGTTCGTCTTCACCGACCCGACCACCGTGGTCGTTCCAGTGCGCTGCCCGGCCCCCAGGGTTCGCCATGCCTTCTTCAGGCCGTTGACCTCGATCGGGTCGCCGAGCGCGGTCCCGGTGCCGTGCATCTCCATGTAGCCGACGGTGCCGGGGTCCACATCGGACTCACGGAACGCCTGGACGATGAGGTCGCTCTGCGCGTTCGGGTTGGGGGTGGTGAGGGTGTTGACCCGGCCGCCGTGGTTCACCGCGCTGCCCCGGATGATCGCGTGCACGTGGTCGCCGTCGCGCTGGGCCGCTGAGAGCGGCTTGAGCAGCACGGCGCCCGCGCCTTCCCCGCGCACGTAGCCGTCGGCGGCCTCGTCGAAGGTACGGCACCGACCGGTCGGGCTGAGCATGCCCGCGCGGGCGAACGAGATGTAGATCATCGGCGCGATCAGCAGGTTCACCCCGCCCGCGATGGCCATCTCGCAGCTGCCCGACCAGATCGCCTCCACCGCCGAGCGGACCGCCACCAGCGAACTGGAGCACGCGGTGTCGATGGGGAAGCTGGGGCCCTTCAGGTTGAGCAGGTAGGAGACCCGGTTGGCCAGAATCGCGTGGAACATCCCGGTGGTGGTGTAGGCCTCGACCGGGACGCCTGCCTCGCGCAGGAGTTCGTAGTAGTCGTGGGTGGCCACGCCGACGAACAGGCCGGTCCGGCCGGTGGCGAGGTCCGCGGGCCGGTACCCGGCCTCCTCGATCGCCTTGTACGCGGTCTGCAGGAAGATCCGCTGCTGCGGGTCCATGAGCGCGGCTTCGCGCGGGGAGATGCCGAAGAAGCGGTGGTCGAACTCGTCGACCGCGCGGAGGAAGCCGCCCCACTTGCTGTTGGTCTTCCCGGGGCCGTCGAGCGTGGGGCTGTAGTTGTCGCGCCAGTCCCACCGGTCGCGAGGGATCTCGGTGACAAGATCGTGCCCGGCAGTGAGGTTCGCCCAGAACTCGGCCAGGTCGTCGGACCGGGGCAGCATGCCGTGCATGCCCACGATCGCGATCGGTTCGCGGGCGGGCACGGGCTCGTGTCGGACCGCGACGAGAGCGGGCGCCGCGGGCCGGTCCGATGCAGGCACGGCGTCCACCACGGCTGGCAGGGTCGCGCCGAGGCGGTCGCGCAACTCGGCCGGGAAGGTCTCGACGAGGTGACCGACGACGCTCTCGACGGTGGTGTGCTCGAAGAACAGCGCGGGCGTGACGTCCACGCCCAGTACCGTGTTGAGGCGGTTGGCCAGCCGGGTGAAGCTCAGCGAGTCGAAGCCGTAGTCACCGATCTCGGCGGTCACCCGGACCCGCGCCGGATCGAGCCTGACGATCTCGGCGACTTCGGCGACGACGAGCGCGGTGGCGGCGGCCGTGTGGTCGCCGACCTGCGCACCGCGGGTCGGCTCGCGCACGGGTTCGGCGGTTGTCACCTCCGCGCCCGGGCGCTCGGTGATGCCGAGTTGGTCGGCGACCTTGGCGCCGTCCCCCGGCACGAACAGGGTCTGTCCGGCGGGTCCACCGAGCATCACGGCCATCGCGGCCAGTCCGGTCTCCGTCTCCAGTGGACGCAGCCCGAACGTCGCCGCGAGCGCGGTCTCCACCTCGGCGTCGACGCCCATGCGCCCGGAGCGCCAGAGCGGCCAGCCCAACGCGTGCGTGCGGCCGGACCGGATGCCCTGTGCGGTCAGCCCGTCGCGCCACTCGGCGAAGGCGTCGAGAAAGCTGTTGGCGTAGGCGTAGGCCGCTTGGCCGACCGTGCCGAGGGCTCCGGCGACCGAGGAGAACAGGACGAAGTCCCGCAGGTCGTCGTCGGCCGTTGCCGCATCGAGGTTCCGGACGCCGTGCACCTTCGGCGCGAGGACGGCAGCCAGGTCGGCGACGTCGAGCGTGGTGAGGTACGCGTCGCGCTGCACACCGGCGGCATGCACCACGCCGCTGATCGAGCCGAACCGCGATCGGACCTCGGTGACCGCGGCGGCGGTGTCCTCAGCGCGGGCCACGTCCGCCCGGACGTAGTGAGCCTCGCCTCCTCCGGCCCGCAGGTCCGCGATCGCGGACTCGACACGGCTGTCCGCATCGCTGCGGCCTGCCAGAACGACCCGGGCGCCATACCTGGTCACCAGGTCGGTCGCCACGAGCAGGCCCAGCCCGCCTGCTCCGCCGGTGATCAGGTACCCACCGTCGGTCGCGGGCGTCCACGGGGCCTGCGGTGTTGCGTGGCGCCAACCGCGAACCTCGCGGCCTTCGGCACCGTGGCGGACAGTGTCTCCCCGCGTCCAGTCGCCAGCGAGCTCGGCGAGCAGTGTCGTCGCCACGGCGGAGTCGCCAGCGGCGAAGCGCTCCACGTCGGTGGTGGGCAGTCCCACCACGCGGTGTGCCAGCCGCGGGTGCTCACGGCTTGCGGTACGCAGGAGTCCCGCGACGGCCTCGTAAGCCGGGTGTACGCCGTTCTCGTCGGTGGGATGGGCGACCAGGACGCGTAGCGATCCCCGGGTGCGTGCCAGGGCAGCGCGCAGCAGGTGGACCAGGGGCACGATCCCGTCCCGGTGGTGGGTGTCCGGATCGGTCCCGGGGAACCCGGCGGCAGGCCAGGCGAAGACGATGTCGCGAAGGCTGTCGCAGGAGTCCAGCAGATCCGCGAACGCCTTGGGGTCGGTCGGGTCCACCGGGTGCGCGTTGGGTCCGGTTCCGTCGGGCACCGCCACCATGGTGCGGCCGTTGGCCGCCGCGGCGAACGCCGCGCCCGCCGACGTGGTCGGCGCGAACAGCAGGGTCTGATCGTCAGAGGTGCTCGCGGTGATGTCCTGGCGGGTCCACTGCGGACGGAAGTAGGCGCCCGGCGCGGCGGGCTCGGTGTGCCATCGGCGCAGCCAGAGGTCGTGGACCGCCAGGACGACACGGCCCGTCGGGTCGGCGACGCGGACAGTGATCTTCTTGGCAGCCGGTGTCCATGTCGTGACGGCAACGTGGGCGAAGAAGTGGGCGGGCAGGGCGTCGCCGACGTGCAGTGCGCCGATGGAGAACGGCAGGTGCAGGGTCGCGGCGGGTTCGCGCCGGTTGATCAGCCCGAGCGAGCCTTGCAGCGCTGAGTCGAGCAGGACCGGGTGCAGGTGGAAGTGAGCGTGGTCGCCGGAAAGGGCCGCGGGTAGCCTGATCTCGACCAGTGCCTCGCCGTCGCCGAAGCACAGTTCCCGAATGCCCTGGTAGCAAGGGCCAAGCTGTAGGCCGCGGGCGTGCACCTGGGGGTAGAAGCCATCGGCGGGCAGAGGCTCGCCGCACCGCGCCCGGATGGCGTCGAGATCGACGGTCTCCGCGTCGAGGGAGAAGCCGGCGGTGTCGACCTTGCCGTGACCGTGGACCTCGCGCCCGCCGTCGGGGGCGGTGCTGTGGACTTCGTAGTCGTAGCCGGTGGCGGTCCTGGTCAGGTCGAGGTTCACCCGCTTGGCGGCAGGCACGCGGATCGCCGAGGTCCAGACGTTGTTGCGCAGCCGGACCGCCCGCCCGCCGAGTTCGGCGACCGCGGCGTGCACCATCTCCAAGTACCCGACGGCGGGGAAGATCGGCTCGCCGTCGACCCGGTGGTCGTCGAGGAAGAACTCCGTGCCGGTGAACTCCACCGAGAAGGCCGTCTCACCCGTGCGCTCCGAGAGAAACGGATGGGCGGGGACACCGGCGGGCCGCGGGGGCAGCCAGTGGCGTTCCCGGGCGAACGGGTAGCCGGGTAGGTCGACGTGCGGCGGCGGCCGATCGTAAAGCCGATCCCACGGGATATCACCGCCCGCGGTCCACAGTTCGGCCAGCACGCCGAGATCCCGCGTCGCGAGCGCTCGGTCCAGCGCCTCGCCGTCCGTCTGGCGGGTGCGCACGGCGCTGCCCCACCAGGTGCCGCCCAGTGTCCGCCCATTGGCCAACTCGGTCAGGCAGGCGACGATGCCGTCGAGGTCGTCGGCGATGACGGCCGCCCGCTCGGACATCGCCTCTCGGCGCGCCTGAAGGTGGTAGGACACGGCTTCCGGCCGCGGCCGCCTTGCGCTCAGGGCGTCCGCCAGGTTCGCGCAGTGCTCGCGCAGCCGGTCCTCATCCCGCGCGGACACCACCACCAGGTATGGGCCGGTCATCGCATCCTCCGATCCTGCGTGCCTCGGTACTCCTCGACGATCACGTGCGCGTTCGCCCCACCGGCGCCGAATGAGCTGATCCCCGCCCGCCGGGGCAACTCGGCGCCAGTACCATCGACCGGTCGGTTCCAGTCAGCGACGTCCCGCTGCACCCGGAACGGGCTGTTCGCGAAGTCGATGCGCGGGTTGTCCCGTTCCGCGTGGAGCGACGGGACCAGCACCCCGTGCCGCATCTGCAGCAGAACCTTGGTCAGGCCCGCGAGACCGGCGGCGGACTCCAGGTGTCCGATGTTGGTCTTGACCGACCCGATCGCGCAGCTCTGCCGCCGCACCAGCCGCGCCCCGCCGGACTCGTCGAACGCCTTGGTCAGCCCGGCGATCTCGATCGGGTCGCCCAGCGGAGTGCCGGTCCCGTGCGCCTCGATGTAGCTGATGTCGGCCGGGTGCGCGCCCGCAGCGCGCAATGCCGCGCGCACCAGGTCGGCCTGCGCGTTCGGGTTGGGCACGGTGAAGCCGGAGGTG
>Ga0105044_10002313_pt1 | contig 25948 bp, 20 predicted proteins | sample MAT01_FD_78092 | JGI IMG/M metagenome (GOLD analysis project Ga0105044, IMG submission 78092) | Freshwater microbial communities from Lake Fryxell liftoff mats and glacier meltwater in Antarctica - MAT-01 | ecosystem: Environmental > Aquatic > Freshwater > Ice > Liftoff microbial mat | place... | reverse complement strand
GACTTGCCGTTGCCGACAGCCACGATCCGTGCGGAAAATACTTTCGTTCTCAAGCGGCAACCCGCGGGAAAAAGTGTTTTCCGCGGGATTCCACGCCTAGTCGGCGCCGTGTTTTTTTCAAAAACGTCCCGAGCGAACGGAGACTCGTTGGTGAGGATCGATTCGCGAGAAAAGGCCCTCCTCCGAAAGCGATCGAATTCCTTGGCCTAGTTTGCCCGTGTCCTTGAAATAGAATCTGTCGATAGTATCTACGCCGTAAATACGTCTGTCTTGGAGCAGTCGACTGGCACCGTTGACATCGTTTTGTGAGCCAACAAGCGTTGTCGTTTCGGTCTGGGCACGCGTATCGGACTCGGTGCCCTATCGCTTTCCGGGATTGTGAAGCTACATTCTAAAAAATCCACGACCGTAGTAGCTGACTGTGGCGTGCCGCGTGGCGGGAAATAAAATTTCCCACGATATTTCGCTCGAACGCGCGTGATTCGTTCATAGTCATGATTCAAAAGGAGCTCTACTTCAGAGAACATTATGAATTTCTACGGACTTCCGGAATATGCCGATTGCATCTTTGACAGCTACGCGACCGGCAACCCCATACACCGGCTCACCGTCTACAGCTTCATAGACGAGAAGTTCATCCAGGGTGCCGAGATACCTCAGCGGATCTTTACGATCCAGACCTGATGGAAACGCATTCCATGACGTACAACTTATGATCGGAGGCTCAACAGTTACCGGCGACTCGCCTATGGCAGTCGCCCATGCCACACCATGACATCTAGCCTGCTCAACCTCGGCTTTACGTCTATCGACGACAAGGTCGTACTGCTATCCGGAGCCAGCTCCGGTATCGGTCGCGCCACGGCAAGGTTGCTCGCGCGCTTTGGTGCGAGGGTGGCCGTCATGGCCCGGAGTGGTTCCAAGCTCGAATCCCTTGCCGCGGAGGTGATCGGCGATGGACATCCGCCCCTCCTGGTCATTCGCGGCGACGTGCAGGAGGAGACGGACTGCATTCGTGCCGTAGGTGAATGCGTGCGATTCTTTGGGCGTATCGATGTTCTGATTAACAACGCTGCCATTGGTTTCCCGGTCGCTATCGAGTCATGCTCGACTGCGGACTTTAGACGGACTATGGCCACCAACCTCGACGGCGTCTTTTTCCTGACGCGAGCGGTGCTGCCCGTGATGCGCGCCCAACGGACCGGTCACATCATTATGATCTCGAGCGACGCCGGGGCTCAAGGAAGCGGTGTCGCCCCAATCTACTCGACCAGCAAGCACGCTCTCGAGGGCTTCACCGCGTCGCTGCGCGAACAGCTCGACTCAATGCATGCGGCGCATGTGCACATCCGGCTCACGAACATATGGCCAGGCACGATCGACAGCGACTACTGGGGCACGCGGGACGTTCCCCGGCATACGTTCATGTCTTGCGCAGAGATGGCCTGCTTCGTGGTCCAAGTGGTGGCGTGCCAGGCATGCGCGAACGTCGAGGAAATCCGGGTCAGGCAATTCCGGTTTGACGCGCCGGAGGAAGACACCGCCGGCACGCGGATCGAAAGGCCCGGCCGCTGAAACCGGAGGCGGCTCTACCTCGCCCCCAACTCTATCCGCTCCAACATCGCCTACAATTCCACCTCAATCCGATCAAGTTCACCCTGCTTTAAATTTTATGCCAAACCCTAACTTCCAGAAACGTCCGCGCCGCATTCTCAATTTAGCAACCCGGTCCGGTGCCCCCACCGTTGCATGGCGGCGGCTTGGCTGGCTAAGCGCGTCCTTGCTTTTCGGCGCGCCGGCGAGCCATGCGGCGGCAGAGCCTCTCGAGATCGGCACCCGCCTCGAGATGTTTGTCGATGATCACCTGATCTCTCGTCTAAGCGGAACCCGGCTTAAGCTGAGCGAACCGAAGGCCTCGGGAGTCGCATTGAAATTTGACGCACCTTGGGATGGTGCGTGCTCCGGCTTCGCCACCATCCTGCAAGATGGTGGAAAATACCGCATGTACTATGTGGGACTGCCAATGTACGATAATGACGAGGAAGCAGGCTCCTATGTGTGCCTGGCCGAGAGTTCCGATGGGATCACTTGGACTAAGCCTAACCTCGGCCTTGTCGAATATCGCGGATCCAAGGAGAACAATATTCTGTTCTTGCCCAACCCCGACGAGCCCTATGCGTCGAACTTCGCCCCATTCCTGGACAACCGACCGGGCGTGCCCGGGACGGAACGTTACAAGGCGGTTGGCGGGACCTGGCATAAGGGAGGTATGTACGTTCTTGCATCCCAAGATGGCATCCATTGGCGGAAATGGCGGGAGAAGCCCGTGTTCAAGAACGGCGCCTTCGATTCCCAGAACATCGTGTTCTGGTCGGAACTTGAGCAGCGCTACGTCTTCTTCTTCCGAGTTTTCACTGCAATATCTGACTACAGCAACCTAACCAAGTGGTCGTCCGCATCGGGAAGCTATCGCACCATCGCCAAGACTACCTCGACGGATCTGGTAAGCTGGACCGAATCCCAGCGCATGAGCTTCGGGGAGACTCCGCTGGAGCAGTTCTATACCAATCACACGCACCCCTACTTCCGCGCTCCGCACTTCTACGTCGGCATGCCGATGCGCTTTGTGCCAGGGCGGCGCTTTCTCTCCGACGAGAAACTGGCCGCGCTGAAGGTTGTGCCCACCTACCTCAATATAACGACGGGCAACCACAAGATCCCCAATGAAGTATCCGACACGGTGCTGATCACCAGCCGCGGTGGCTACCGGTACGACCGCACCTTCATGGAGGCCCTCGTTCGGCCCGGAACGGAGGAAGGCAACTGGGTTTCGCGCAACGGTATTGCTGTCACTGGCGTGATTCAGACCGGACCAACGGAAATGTCGTTTTTCGTGGGCCAACACTATGCGCAGCCCACGGCCTACCTGAAACGATTCGTTCTTCGTTTGGACGGCTTTGCTTCCGTGAATGCACCCTATTCAGGAGGGGAGATGGTGACGAAGCCGATCGTGGCAGGAGGAAAGGATCTGGTCCTGAACTACGCGACCTCCGCGGCCGGGGAAATCCGGGTGGAACTGCAGGAGCCGGATGGCGAGCCTATCCCAGGTTTCACGCTCATGGAAAGCGTGCCGATCGTGGGCGACAGCATCGAGCAGGCATTCAAGTGGAAGTTCAAAGCCGACCTCGGCGTTTTGGCCGGCAAACCCGTGCGTATCCGTTTCGTTATGAAAGACGCCGACCTCTATTCGATCCGCTTCCGCTAATCCACCCACCGCCGACCCCGATCCGCCGCGTCAAGTGCCTTACCGGGTGCAATCGACGCCATCCCACGGCAAGTCCCGTTCTTAACTACATGTCCACAAAGCTTGTCCACCTGAGCCGAGCAAACCTGCACGGAGTGTGGTGTGCACTCATCGTACCCTGGACGTCCCGCGACGACGTTGATTCGCGGCGTTTCCGCCGGGAGATCCACTCCTATGGGGGGACCGGTGTGCATGGCGTCTACACCGGTGGAACGACCGGGGAGTTCTACGCCCAATCCGACGCCGTTTATGCGCGCATCACGGCGATCGCGTGCGAGGAGGCGCACGCTTGCGGCCTTCCGATCCAGATCGGAGCCTCGGCGCTGAGCACCCTTACCGCCCGTCGGCGCATCCGTGTTGCGCTGCAGTCAGGGGCAGACGCGATCCAGGTCGCGCTTCCATTCTGGCTTGAGCTCGAGGACGACGAGGTCCTGCGCTTTGTACGTGAGGTCGCCCAGGAGGCGGGCTCGACGCCCATCATCCTCTACCTCACGAGCCGCTCCAAGCGGAAGATCGGTTCCTCGCTCTTCGGGGAACTGGCAACCGCGGTGCCGACTTTTATCGGCACGAAGGACACCGGAAGTGACCCCGAGACAGTGCGGGCGCTTCTTCGGGCGGCGCCAGACATCGCCATTTTCGGAGGCGAAGATTTCTTCGAACGCGTCCCGATCGGAGGCCGCGGAGGCTACTGTTCGATCACCGGACTCAATCCACGCAAGGTTGCCAAGCTCTACGAGCATTGCGCTGCCGGGAGAATGGCCGAGGCGAAGCCTCTATCCGACGCGATCACGCGATACCTCCACGAAGCACTTGTCCCCCTCGTAAAGGAGCAAGGTTTGAGGGACTCTGCCGTCGATCGGATCCAACGCGTTGCTGGCGGGGTCGATGTCGGGCTAGACTGTCAGTCCCCATACCGAAGCGGCAACGCAAACCATGTCCGCAACCTAATTTCTTGGTTGCGCAAGAACACACCGGAACTGCTTCCCGATCACGTCGAATAAGCACCGGCACAAAAGATATCTCACGCAGCGGCCTCCAGCGCGCCTGACCCACGCCTCGCAAACGCACATCACACTTCCACAAAAACGACCCAATGTCTTACAGAATCCTTCAAACGGGCACCATTTGCCGCATGGCGAACGGATCGGCCTTCAGCGCCGTTGCCTGCCCGCGGCTAGTCTTATGCCCATCAGGCGAGATCGTCTGTACTTTCGTCGCGCAAACAGCGCTGGGCATTAACGACTTTAAGCCGATGCAGTCTCGTTCCAACGACGGCGGCGTCACCTGGACGGCACCCGTGCCGATGTGGCCCGAGATGTTCGGAGCCTACTCCATAATCGGTTCGGTAAGCGCAGCGCCAAACGGGCAATTGTACTTCTTCGGTACGCGCACGACTATCGACCGTCCGTGCGAAACCTTCTGGTCTGATGAAACCAAGGGGATGAAACCCAACGAGCTCATTTGGACGAGTTCAGTCAATGAGGGCAAAACGTGGGCTCCGTTTTCCGTCATTCCCCAGCCTATTACCGGCAGTGCGGAGGCACCAGGGGCCTTGTGCGCGACGCGCGGGGGTCGCCTTGTGTGCTGTTACGCCCCGTATCGGACATTCGATTCGACGCTGCGGGTTGATACAAACCAGGTTGTTTCGCTTTCCAGCAGTGACGGAGGCCAAAGCTGGGAGGCTGGGCGCATGTTGAATTTCCGAGACGAGACATCTAACGGTGCCGAAGCCTGGGTGGTGGAACTATCCGAAGGCCGCCTCCTTGGCACGGGATGGCACATCATGCAAGAAGGCGACGCGCCGAATGCATTCGCGATTTCCGGCGACGGCGGAGTTTCTTGGGGACCCACAGCATCGACTGGTATCATGGGTCAATCCACCGCCTTAGCCGGTTGGAAAAATGATGAGGCACTATTCCTCTATAACCAACGAAGGTTCGGTGATATCGGAGTCTGGCTTGCGCGCGTTAGGCCACGTGGAACGGACTTCGGTATCATCAGTAATGAACGTGTTTGGGCCGCGGAGGTGTCTTCCATCAACCCCTCCGAAACGACCCACGCCAATTGGACGAACTTCGCTTTCGGCGAGCCGGCGGCGGTAGTGCTCCCAGATGACTCGATTCTCGTAACTCTCTGGACCTCCGCAGGGCATGGAGAAGGGACAATTGCCTATGTTAAGCTCATGATCGGCTAGCCCTCTACCGGGCTTCTGAAACCCCAACTTTCTCAGAGACAGTGCCCATACTTTGGATACGATGAGAGCAGGGCGTAAAGTGAAAGGTACCTTCGTTCGCCAGATTAGTGTTGAGCGGATGTTCGCGGCGGACCACCCGGTGCACAGTCTGAGGCTCTTTCCGACGTCTTAGGGGCTCTTTCCCGCAACGGATTTGTCGAGAGTCAAGAGCTGACGTTTTCACCGCCCCTTAAACCAAACGATCCGACCCTTTTTTTATCCCCTCTGCCGTCTTCACCGCCTCGAATCGAGTACGGATTTCCGCCTCCGGACGGTGCCGACCTCCGCTACAGCTGCCTGAGCTAGGAGTCCGGCCTTAAGGCCGCTCGGCACTCAGAAATGAACCAACATCCACTATGCCAGTGCCGGATTCTCGAACTCCAATTTCAAAGACACGTGGTTATAACCTAAAATCGGATACATAGTTGAAGCAGTATTTGTCAAGATTCAAGCCATGACGTCTTTTGACTGAAACATGACGTCTTTTGACTGAAACGTCCGGAGAGAGTGCAATCGGATTACGGACGGCCTGAAGGCCGGACTCCAAACGTTTTTGCAGCCAGGGCTGGCACTGGAGCGGTTGCGAGACAGTCTTTCCGGCGGGTTTCCTTGGTCCGAACCTTCGCCTCTTCGACTGCGAAGGTTCGATTCAGGTCAGACCTTCGATCCCAGGTTCGATTCTTATCCCGGTGCCAGGGGTTGCGAGAGAGTTTGGAGTCCGGACTTTAGTCCGTCCGGAGAGAGTACAATCGGATTTCGGACGGCCTGAAGGCCGGACTCCAAACGTTTTGCAGCGAGGAGGAGCCTAAGACGTCAGGCCTTGATTCTTGACAAGGGCCGCTCGATTTCCGCCATGCCGCCTCGGTTCAATGGACAGCTTCGTGTGAATTGCTTCACTATGAACGTCCTCGTGTGCGATCGGCGTCGTTCACAATGTCAAGAGTCAAGAGCCGACGTTTTCACCGCCCATGCGTGCGGCGTTTGCCCGAACCGGTCATTTTTTACCGGACCGGGACATCAACGCCCGATTTCCCCACACCGGCTCGCTCAGCATGTGAAGATAAACCACATTCCCGGTAGGCTTCATCTGCTGAATCACTTGGATCCGCGGTTCGGCGGACCCAAAAAGCGCGTTGCGCCTCGTTTGGAGCTGCGCATGGAGCTGCGCTGCGGGCAGGTGATCGGCGCTCACCTCCACCCATTCACGATCGATTGCGTTCAAGCGGAGTCCGGGACCGAAGCCGAATCCGAGGCGCGTGAGGACGGATTGAAACTCCGCGGACAACCTTTCTTTCGGGATGGACCGTGAGCCTTGGGGTGGAAGCATATGGTTTGGCAGGCACCGGGAAGTTTTCAGCGCCCACCAAAATCGATGCTCTCGGTTGCGCCGTGGCAAGGCAAATATGCGGCAGGGAGACAGTGACCGTGATGCATATTCCGGGAAAGAGCCCTCACGTTGGGGGTGGAAAACAGACCGGTTTCTTCGAGCTGGGATCGCCGTTGTAATTGATCGTAATTTCTTCGCCCGGAACGATGTCGCGCAGTGCGAAAAACGCGATCGTCATGTGTTCGGTGTGGCAGAGGAAGACCGCATTCGGCTCGAGGGAGTGATTGCAAAGCTAGCAGGTGCCGAGCAGGACGGCGGCTTCCTTCCAGCCCGGCCCCCATTTGAAGTAATACTCGTCGAGTACGGTTCGGTGGACGTGCTCCACTTGCTCGGCGGGCAGAACCACGACGGGTGCCTCCTCGATCAGCGCGCCTTCGGCGATGAGTGTCCAAGCGAAGACGCCGCGGCCTCTTCCCGCTGTTGGACCGATGCCGATCATGCGTCGGGTGCCGCTGCGAGCACTTTGCAGAACACGATGCAGTCGTCGCCCGGACGATAGAAATCGCGGACGCATCCGACCTGCGCATAACCGGCGCGCCGGTAAAAACTTCGTGCGCGTTCGTAATCCGTGCGCGAACTCGTCTCCAGCACGAGCCGTTTTCCGCCAAGCGAACGGACGAAACTCTCGGCGTAGGTCTGCAAGGCGCGCCCGATCCCGCGCGCTTGATCCGCGGGATGCACGGCGATCCAGTACAAATGCCACGTGCCCTGGGTGAGCGGTACCCTGCCGATGCAGACGTAGCCGCGCACCGCGCCGTCCCTCTCTGCAGCGAAGACCGGGTAATGGCCGGCAAGTCCGCTTGCGACGCCCTCCGCGATCAGCTCGATCGCGACTCTCCTTTCCTCGTCGTCGAAGACACCGCACGCAACGAGGATTTCGCGCACCGCCGCGCCGTCGCGCTTCTCAAGGGGGCGGATCACGAGGCCCATTCGATCAGCTTGTGGACGAAGCGCGGCCATTCCCAGCCAGCCTCGGTGACCGCCAAATGCAGACCGGACCCGGGAGAAATTTCCGGGTTCGGATTCACGTCTAGCACGTGCGGGCGGCCTTCGGCATCGAGCCGGATGTCCACACGGAGATAGTGGCGCGCCTCGACGACCCGCCACGCACCGCGCGCGGTTTCGACGATGGCGGAACGCAATGCAGGCTCGATCTCGCTGCCGTAAACGACGGGCGTGTGGCGGCGCTCCACACCCTCGTGCCACTTGGCGAAATACGTCCGCAGGCGCATCCCGCCCTCGAAAAGCGTCTCGCAGATCGAGGCGTTTTCCGGCGTGCCGGCCCCCCAGAGCGCAACGCAGAATTCGCGGCCGGGCAGGAATTCCTCGACGACGATCCGGCCGGTGAGAAAGCCGCGGGCACGCGCGATGTCCGCGGCATTTTCGCAAATCGATCCAGTCCAGACGCCGTACGACCCATCTTCGTCCGCGGGCTTCACGATGCACGGGAAGCCTCCGCTCCGCGGCACCGCGATGCCCGCGGCGGCGAGGATGGGATTCACTCGATCCTTGCGCCGGCACAAGGCGAGGCACTCGCTGCCGGCGCCGGTGAACGGCAGACCGATCCATTCGAGCAGCGACGCGACGTGCGGCTCGAAATCCGGTCGGCCGAGCGGAGCTTCGCAGCAGTTGAAAACCACGTCCGGCCGATGCCTCTCGATTATGCCCAGCACTTCACGCATTTCCCCGCCGACGCCCTCGATGACGGCACCGGAGATCACGCTGGCCACACATTCCGCAGCTTTTGTGACTGAGAACTCAACCGGCACGCGATCGAGCCGCTCCTCGGGACAGCGGGTGTAGAGCACGAGCACTTTCACGGGAGCGAAAGGCCAAGACGTCGCGCTGCGTCCGTCGCAACACCTTGCACGAGATTTTCGTAAGACAGCGCCGCGCGGGAGAGCAGGACGAGATCGCTGTTCTCGGGGTGAAGGCCGGGCAAGGGATTGCACTCGAGAAAATGCGGCCTCCCTGTGGCATCGAGACGGAAGTCCATGCGCGCCACATCACGACAGCCGAGCAGGCGATAGGCGGTGCGCGCACTTTGCTCCAACTTCGAAAGTGCCTCCGCCGAAAGCCTCGGCGGAACGTGGTAGCGGACACGGCGCTGCCAGTCGCGTTTGATCTCGAGGGAATAGACGAACGGCCCGTTCGGCGACGCAGGCGCGACTTCCATCATGCCGAGCATCCGCACCTCCCGACCATTACCCGCAAGGCCCACTGTGACTTCCGCTCCGGGGAGGAATTCCTCCACCAGCACGGGGCAGCCATACGTCGCAAAGAGCCAGCGGCACTGCTCGATCGCCGCCGAGGCCCCGGTCGCAAGCGGACTCGGCGACTCGCGAATGCCCTTGCTCGAACCTTCGTCATTCGGCTTCACGATCACAGGGTAGTGCAATGCATCTAGCTGCTCTTCCGCGCAGACCCCGTGCTCCACGAGAATCGCCGGCGCGACACGCACATCCGGCGAGACGACGCGGCGCGCCATCGCCTTATCGAGCGTGACGGCGAGCGTCAGCGCATCGGAGCCCGTGAATGGAACGCCGAGCAATTCGCAAATCGCCGCAGGCACCGCCTCCCGGCAGCGCCGCCCGCGCCCCTCGGCGATGTTGAAGACAAAATCGAAGCGCCCTTTTTCCAGCCGCCACGGCAAACGCGAGTCCGCAACGACCGGTTCCACCTGCACCCCGAGCCCGCGCAATGCTCCGCCGATTCCGTGGATTGTTTCGGGCTCGTCGTGCTCCTCGAAGGCGTCGTCGCTCATCGCGCCGGTGGGCGCACTAACCCGTGGATTGTGCAGCAGCGCGACTTTCACCAAGGCAGTTTGAAACGAGGGCCATACGCCCGGCAAGAAACCATTTGGCGATGACCTTTTGAAGAACTGCTGGAGGAGCCAAAGACAGGTTACCTATCACCGGATCGAACCAGGAATGGGGATATAAGCTCCGCGCGCTGTAAAAGCGTTTGGAGTCCGGCCTTCAGGCCGTCCGAAAACCGATTTCACGCTCTACGGACGGTTCGAAAACCGATCGCATGCTTTACGGACGGCCTGAAGGCCGGACTCCGAACTCTGCTGTCCGAGCGTCCGCCAGGTTGCGAGATAGCCTCTCCCTGGCGCGTTTCTAACGCTTTTTGTTTAAGGCAGCGCTGAACCAATCGCCTGACAGGGACCCAGGATTGCCCGCGGGCGGACGGGCGGGGGTGCCACCGTTGCCGCGCGGCCCACCGCCGGAGCCGCCGGAGGGGCCGCTGGGGCGGGGGGAGTTTCCGCCGGGTGCGCGTCCGCCGATCTGTGGGTTGCTCTTGAGCGAGAGGGCGATGCGGTTGCGGGCCAGATCGACTTCCACGACGGTGACCGAGACTTTCTGCTGGGGTTTTAACACCGCGCTCGGGTCTTTGACGAAGGTGTCGGAGAGCTGGCTGACGTGGACGAGCCCGTCCTGATGGACACCGATATCGACGAAGGCGCCGAAGGCCGTCACGTTCGTGACAATGCCGGGCAGACGCATGCCGGGTTTGAGATCTTCGGGCTTGTGCACGCTCGCATCGAAGGCGAAGAGTTCGAACTTCTGGCGCGGATCGCGTCCCGGCTTCGACAGTTCCGACATGATGTCATTGAGCGTGGGCAAACCGACGTCTGCGGTGACGTAATTCTCCAGCTTCAGCTTCGAGCGGAATTTGGAGTCGCGAATCAAATCGTTGACCGAGCAACCGAGGTCGGTGGCCATCTTTTCCACGAGGGCGTAACGTTCGGGGTGGACGCCACTGCTGTCGAGAGGGTGGGCGGCGTCGCGGATCCGAAGAAAGCCGGCGGCCTGTTCGAAGGCCTTGGGGCCGAGCCGGGGTACATCGCGCAATTCGGCGCGGGATTTGAAAGGGCCGTGTTCGTTGCGGCGCGCGACGATCGCCGAAGCCACCGACGCGTTGAGACCCGAGACGTAGCTCAGGAGCTGTTTCGAGGCGGTGTTGAGTTCGACCCCGACACCGTTCACGGAGCTAACGACGGTGTCGTCGAGCGAGCGTTTCAGCGCAGCTTGATCGACATCGTGCTGATACTGGCCGACGCCGATGGATTTGGGATCGAGTTTGACGAGTTCGGCGAGCGGATCCATCAGGCGACGGCCGATGGAGACGGAGCCGCGCACGGTGAGATCGTGATCGGGGAATTCCTCGCGGGCGACCTCGCTCGCCGAGTAAATCGAAGCGCCCGATTCGTTGACCATGACAATCGGGATTGTGGACGGCAGCTCCAGTCCACGCACGAAGGCTTCCGTTTCGCGTCCCGCGGTTCCATTGCCGATCGCGATGGCCTCAATCTTAAAGAAGTCGATGAAGCCCTTGATTTTTTCGGAGGCTTCGACGGCATGGCGATCTGGATACACCACGTCATTGTGGAGCAACTTCCCCTGACGATCGAGCAGCACGACTTTACAGCCGGTGCGGAAGCCGGGGTCGATGGCCATGACCGCTTTTTGTCCCAGCGGAGCGGCGAGCAGGAGTTCACGGAGATTGGCGGCGAACACCTTGATTCCCGCTTCGTCGGCGCGCTTCTTGGATTCGAGTCGCATCTCCGTTTCCATCGCTGGCGCCAGGAGACGCTTGTAGGCGTCGGCGACGGCGAGGCGGACCTGGTCGGTCACGGTTTTGCCCGGAGCTGCCTGGTTGGTTTTCTCGTTGGACCTGATGAAAAGCGGCTCGACTTCGGCGAGGGCGGCGACCTCGTCCGGAAGCGCGATGCGCATCATGAGGAAGAGTTCCTTTTCGCCGCGACGCATGGCGAGGATGCGATGGCTTGGCGCTTTGACCAGGGCCTCGGACCATTCGAAGTAGTCCTTAAACTTCGCGGCTTCGGCGGAAGTTTCCTTTCCTGAAATAACCTTGGAGGAAATGATGGCGTCCTTTTGAAAAAGACCACGCAGGCGCGCACGTGCGTTTTTGTCGTCGCTCATCCGTTCGGCAATAATGTCGCGAGCGCCGGAAAGCGCTTCTTCTACGGTAGAGATCCTGGAGGTGACATTCTTTCCGTCGTCCGCGACGTATTCCTTGCCCACGTACGTGTGAGCGACCGTGTGTGGAATCGTGGTCGGATCCTGAGCGAGGAGGAGGTCTGCGAGGGGCTCGAGTCCTTTTTCCTTGGCGATGGTCGCGCGGGTGCGTTTTTTTGGACGGAAAGGTAGGTAGATGTCCTCGAGAACGGTGAGCGTTTCCGCTGCGCGGATCGCCTTCTCGAGATCCGCGGTGAGAAGATTGCGCTCTTTGAGCGAAGCGAGAATCGCGGTCCGGCGTTCGTCCAACTGCGCCATCTGTTCGAGGCGATCGCGGATCGCCATCACCTGAACTTCATCGAGCTCGCCGGTGGCCTCCTTGCGGTAGCGTGCGATGAAGGGGACCGTCGCGCCTTCGGCAAAGAGTTGTGCAGTTGCCGCGACCTGGAAGACCTTGATGCCCAACTCCTGGGAAACGCGAAGAACGTGCTCGGCGTTGAGAGTCTTGAGCGGAGCCGAGGACGCTGCCGGCGCGGATACAGGGTTATCGGACATGCGAGAAAAACCCATCAGTGCATCGCGCGGACGCCGCTGGGCAAGGGAAAAGGCAGGGTATAATTTTGGTTAGGAGGAAGCACTCAGCCTTGGAGGGCCTCGCTCCGTCGAGGCCGGGATTGCGCGCGCGCCGCGCGCTGCCAATCGCGCAAGCCTCCGACCGCCACACGCGACGCCAGCCGTCGAAGCGATCGGAGAATCCCAGCCTCGACGGAGCGAGGCGCGACCCATCCATTCTCTCCCTGGTTGGGCCAAGGTCCCTCGTGGCCGGGATTTTCCGACAGGTTGAACGCACGTGCATAGGTGACGGAGCAGTTATCCGAGAGGTTTGGGTTGGCAGCGCGCGGCCGCGCAATCCCGGCCTCGACGGAGCGAAGCCCTCCACCGATCCTCTACTTGGGCCACGGGCCCTTGCGGCTGCCGCCCCGCGAAAGGCTGAAGACCTGGCTTTAGCCGGTCTTCGATTCCGCTTTCAAGCCCAGCTCCAGCAGATGCGCGATGCGATCCGCGTCGTAAACACAGCCGCCCCAGCTTCCGCCGCTGGCGTTTTGCAAGGCAGCCCACAGCCGGGTGTCCGCCGGTACGCGTGGATCCGGCAAGAGCTCAGGGTGGCGGGTTCGCTCGGCCAACTCGGATTCGCTCAGGGAGACCACGTCCACACTGCCCTCAAGCGTGCGTGTATCCACGATCAACCGCAATCGGTCGCCCTCCCGGAGGCGTCCGATCGGACCCCCCGCCCACGCTTCGGGGCTGACATGGCCGATGCATGCGCCGGTGGAGACGCCGGAGAAGCGTCCGTCCGTGATGAGTGCGATCTTGTGACTGTCCTTGGCGTACTTGAGTGCGGAGGTGACTTGATACGTTTCGGGCATGCCGCTGCCCGGGCCAATGCCCATCAGCACCATCACGTCTCCCGCCACAATGTGACCGGCTTTGACCGCCGCGATTGCCGCGTCCTCGGTGGTGAAGATGCGGGCCGGCCCTTCGTGGCGATAGACGCCATCGGCGCTCACGCTCGTGGGGTCGATCGCGGTGCTTTTGACGAGCGCGCCCTCTGGAGCGAGGTTGCCGCGGAGGAACGTGATCGTGCTGGTCAGTCCGCGGGAACGGGCCTTCTCCGGACTCATGATCACATTGTCGGGATCGATGCCGTCGAGCGTGTGAAGTTTGTCGCGCAGGCGTTTGCGGCGTTCCGACGTTTCCCACCAGAGCAGATTTTCGCCGAGCGGTTTTCCTGTAACGGTCTGCGCGTCGAGCTTGAGTAATCCCGCGTCGCGCAGGTGCAGCATCATTTCCGGTACTCCGCCGGCGAGAAAAACCTGGACGGTGGCGTAGTGTTTGGGGCCGTTGGGCAGTACGTCCACCAGCCGGGGCACCGAGCGGTTGATCCGCGTCCAATCGTGCACCGTCGGGCGGCGCAAACCCACGGCGTGCGCGATGGCCGTGAGGTGGAGCACCAGATTCGTAGACCCACCGACCGCCGCGTGTGCCGTCATGGCGTTGTGGATCGAGTCGTCGGTGACGATCGACCGCGTCGTGGAACGATTTTTCTCCAGGTTCATCAACGCCTTGGCAGAGCGCCGGGCGAGATCGCGCCAGATTTCCGCGCCCGAGGGGCTGAGCGCGCCGTGGGGCAGGGTCAGGCCCAGGGCTTCGGCCACGACCTGACTGGTCGCAGCGGTACCCATAAATTGGCAACCGCCTCCGGGCGAACCGCACGCTTTGCAGCCCATTTCGGCGGCTTGCTCGAGCGAGATTTCTCCGCGGGAAAAGCGGGTGGCGAGCGTTTGCACCTTGGCAGTATCCTCGGCTTGCTCCGCCAGCAGCATCACGCCGCCGGGCACAAGGATACTGGGAAGGTTGGGAACGCCGGCCAGCGCCATCAGCATCGCCGGAAGGCCTTTGTCGCACGTAGCGATTCCAAGCACACCCCGGCGGTTGGGTAGGGAACGGATGAGACGGCGCAAGACGATCGCGGCGTCGTTGCGGTAGGGCAGGCTGTCGAGCATGCCGACCGTGCCATTGGTGCGTCCGTCGCAGGGATCGCTTACATAGCCGGCGAAAGGGATCGCTCCGGCGGCGGAGAAAACGCGTGCGGCTTCCTCCATCAGCAGGCCGACTTCCCAGTGACCGGTGTGATAGCCGAGCGCGACGGGCGTGCCGTCCGGGGCGCGAATCCCGCCTTGTGTGCTGAGAATCAGATACTCTTTGCCCAGCAGCTTGGCGGGGTTCCAACCCATGCCGGCGTTCTGGGTCCAGCCGAAGAGATCGCCGCTAACCATCGCTCCCAACTGGGCCCCATCCAGCGGCAGGCGGCCAGAGGGACCGGCCGCCGTGGTGCGGAGCGTGAAGATGGCGTCGTTGCTCGAGTCGAGGATCGGATCTGAACTCATGGTGGAAGACTTAGGGGGGACGGACGGGATCGCGGGAGGGTTTGCCTTCGACGAGACGGAGAAGACCGAGCGGATTCGCGTCCTTCAACGCGTCGGGACGGAGCGAGTCGGGAAAGTCCTGATAACACACCGGGCGGACAAAACGGGCGAGGGCGGCGCTACCCACAGAGGTAAAGCGCACGTCGGTGGTGGCTGGATACGGACCGCCGTGGTGCATGGCGTGGCTGACTTCGACACCGGTAGGGAAACCATTGACGACGAGACGTCCCGCGATGCGTTCCAATTGTTTGATCAGCGGTTGGGCCTGCGAAAGATCGATGCCGACGGCGTGAATCGTGGCGGTAAGCTGGCCTTCCAGATTGCCGGCCAGGGCGGTCATTTCTTCCAGCGAAGAGGCCGTCACAATCAGCGTGAACGGACCGAATTTTTCGTGGGTGAGCGACGGGTCGCCGGCCAGTTGTGCCGCGGTGACGCGGGCAACGGCGGCCCCGCCGCGTTCGAGCCAGGTCACACCCGTGAGACTATCGAGACTGCGGTCGAAGGCACTGGCGATTCCGGCGTGCAGCATGGTGCCGCGCGCGACGGATTTCGCGCGCGTGACGAACGTTTCGACAAACGCCTCCCATTCCGGAGAGGCAACGCCGAAGACCAGACCCGGCTTGGTGCAGAATTGACCGACGCCCAAGGTGAAGGAATTCTTGAGTCCCTCTGCGATGCCTGCGCCGCTTTCGCGCAAGGCACCCGGGAGGATGAAGAGCGGGTTCACGCTGCTCATCTCGGCAAAAACCGGAATCGGCTGCGGCCGGGTCGCAGCGGCGTCGAAGAGGGCGCGGCCGGCGGTGTGCGATCCGGTGAATGTCACGGCGACGACCTCCGGGTGACGGACCAGCGCGAGGCTGGTTTCGGGGGTGCGTCCCTGCACGAGGGAAAAAATGCCCGCGGGGAGTTTGCAGGTGGCCGCGGCGCGGACGATGGCTTCGCCGACGAGTTCCGAGGTGCCGGGGTGGGCGGGGTGGCCCTTGACGACGACCGGATTACCCGTTGCGAGCGCGGAGGCGGTGTCTCCACCGGCGACCGAGAAAGCGAGGGGAAAATTGCTCGCACCGAAGACCGCGATCGGGCCGAGCGGTCGCGCCATGCGGCGCAGGTCCGAACGCGGCAGCGGTTTGCGTTCCGGTTGGGCGGGGTCGATGCGGGCATCCACCCATGAGCCTTCGCGTGCGACGCTTGCGAAGAGGCGCAACTGGCCGCAGGTGCGGCCGCGCTCCCCGGTCAACCGGGGCAGGGGCAGGCCGGTTTCCTGGTGGGCACGCTGGAGCAGGGGATCGCCGATCGCTTCGATTTCGGTGGCGATGGCTTCGAGAAACGCGGCGCGATGTTCGCCTGTCGTGTCCGAAAATACGGCGAACGCCGTCACCGCGGCAGCGACCGCGGCGTCGATTTCCGCACCGCTGGCTTCGCTGAAGCCGGGAGAGAGAACCGCCTCCGTGGTGGCGTCGATGCCTTGGAACAAGCCGACGCCGGAAGCGCGGCGTTGTCCCGCGATGAGGTGTTGACCGTGAAGCGACATGGAGGAGGAGAGTGCGTTTAAGCGACGTGGTTGACGAGGGTGCCGACGGGGGCGATCGTGATCCGGATCTCGTCCGCCGCTTTGAGCGTGAACGAATCGCCCGGGACGACGCCGGTGCCGGTCATCAGGTAGGAGCCCTTCGGGAAGGTGTTATCGCGATAGAGGAATTCCGCGAGCTCACCGAAACCGCGCTTGATCTGACTGATGGTCGTCGCGCCCGAGAACACCGCGCTGCCGCCACGGCGAATCTCAATCGCGATCTCGGTTTGTTTGGAAAGCTCTCGATCGGTGACGAGGAGACAGGGGCCGATTGCGGCGGAACGATCGTAGACCTTGGCTTGAGGGAGGTAGAGTGGGTTTTCGCCTTCGATATCCCGCGAGCTCATATCGTTGCCGATCGTGTAGCCGAAGATTTTGCCCCGATGATTGAGCGCGAGCGTCAGCTCGGGCTCGGGAACGTTCCACTTTGAATCCCCACGGATGCGAACGGACGTGCCCGGTGCGGCGACACGGTGCGGGGTCGCCTTGAAGAAAATCTCCGGACGTTCGGCGTGGTAAACCTTGTCGTAGAAGGTATCGCCACCGGAGATTTTCGATTCTTCCATCCGCGCGGTGCGGCTGCGAAGGTAGGTGACGCCTGCGGCCCAGATTTCCTGGCTTGCCAGCGGCGCAAAGAGCGGGGTGTCGGCAGCGAGCGGCTCCGTGGGGGTCGACTGCGGAAGCAGGCTGCGAAGCCAGGCGAGTGGCTCTTCGGACGTGAACAGCTGGTCGAGCTGGAAGGTTGCGGGAAGTTTCTTGAATGCGCCGGACTCTTCAACAAGGGCGCCTTTGGCCGTGAGGTAAACGCGAAGACTCATCTCCAAGTTCGTAGGAGTCTTCCGGCGCAGTGGCGAGCGCGGAACGCTCGAAGGCTCTATCGGCGAATCTCAGTGGATCTGCAGAGAGAGTAAAAGATCGAACGCCTCGCGCTGTAAAAGTGTTTGGAGTCCGGCCTTGAGGCCGTCCGAAATCCGATCGCAATCCTCCGGACGGCCTCAAGGCCGGACTCCAAACTCTATGGTCCGAGCTTTTGCCACGTTGTGACAGTCCGGAGCGGGCCCTCCATCGGAAGAAAACGCGACCCAACTTAGCGGGGACGAACGACCAATTCTTCGACGATCGCTCGTGGCGGCAGACTGACGGCGAGCCAGACGCAGGCGGCGAGGTCGGCCGGTTGCAGCATGCCCACGCGAGCCTCCGGTGGAGGCGGTTGGGGACGTTTGTCGAGCAGCGGTGTGTTGATATCTCCCGGGAAAATTGAGGTGGCCCGGATTCCGTTGGCCCGCTCCTCGGCGTTGATCGTCTGCGTGAGCCCGGCGAGGCCGAATTTAGATACGACGTAGGCGGCACCGGCCTTGGCGCTGGCTTTCAGGCCGGCTTCGGAATTGATGTTCACGATCGTGCCGGCTTTTTGCGTTCGCATCGTAGGCAGGACGGCCTGCACGCAATAGAAGGCGCCGTGCAAATTCGTCGCAATCGCCGCGTGGTAATCGGCATGGGTGAGCACCTCGAGTGAACGTTTCGGAATATTCGTGCCGGCCGCGTTAATCAATGCGTCGACCCTTCCGAAACGAGCCAAGACTTCCTTGATAACCGCATCCACGGCATCGGCATCGCCGATATCGCACGGAAAGGCCGCGACCTCGGGGCCTTGAGACCCCACGAGCGTCCGCGTTTCCGCGAGCGTTTCCGCACGACGTCCGATCATCGCCACCCGCCAGCCCTCCTGGGCCAACTTTAGGGTGACGGCACGGCCGACGCCGGTGCCGGCTCCAGTGACGACTGCGAGGGGGGACGTTTCGCTCATGGCGAAAGACGAACGCCGAACGGTCACAGATGAAAGCGAAAAGCGGGGCGTTCAAAATGAGCCAGACGTCGTTCCGAAGGAACAAGTCTCCAAACCGGTGTTTACAGGAGCTCGCAGAGTGAGCAAAGTCCGAGCCTCCGGACCTGCTATGGCTACCCTCGGACTTCACTCTCGTTCTCGATGGAATCTTGGCAAACTCCCACCCTCGCAGGATTTCTCGAGCGCCTGAAACGGGCAGACATCCCTTTTTCGACCGTGATCGACGTGGGCGCATCCAATGGCATGTGGACACGCGAGGTGTTTGCGCAGTTTCCGCAAGCCGATTACTTTATGATCGAAGCCCAGGTGGCTCACGAACCGGCCTTGGCCGCTTTCTGCGCGGAAAACCCTCGGGTTCGTTACGCGGTGTGCGCGGCGGCGGATCGTCCGGGGGAGGTTCATTTCCACGCCGGGGATCTTTTCGGCGGGCTGGCGGCTCATCGACCGTTCGCGCAGCATAATATCACGGTTCCAGCCCGCACCTTGGATGAGATCGCCTTCACGCATGACCTGAAGGCACCCTATTTCCTGAAGCTGGATACGCACGGCTTCGAAGAGCAGATCCTGGTCGGAGCCAAGGAGGTCCTCGAGAAGACCGCCGTGGCGGTGATCGAGGCGTATAATCACCGGATGGGATTTGGGAACCTCCTGTTTCCCGAGTTGTGTGCGTGGATGCTCGCGAAGGGTTTCAGGTGCTACGATTTCTTCGACCCGCTTTACCGTCCGCATGACGGTGCTTTCTGGCAGGCCGATTTCGCGTTTGTGCGCAACGATTGGCCGGGGTTCTTGTACCCATCGTATCGGTGAGTTTGGAGCGGGGGTGTCGTTGAGCAAACGTCAGCGAAACGTGCCTTGAGTCGTGGTCGCTCCGATGGAGGGCCACGCTCCGTCGTGGCCGGGATTTGCCGAGCCCGAAGGCGTGCATTCTTCGCATTCGGTTGCGCACGATTGGCAGCGCGTGAACGCGCAATCCCCGCCACGAGAGACCGTGGCCCTCCACGAAACCGTTCTTCGAACATACCTCCGTGAAGCCCCCGACCGAAGTGAGCATGGCGGTTCAGTATCCAAACTCCCCAGCAGATTCATGAGCTTCCTCGGCGAGGTCGTTCTCGTTGGCCAAAACCTGGGCTTGAGCTTCACCGATCGCGACTTTTATGGAGAGAACGGAGAGCCGCAGAAATTCTCGGGACTTCCTTTCGGTGGGAGCGAGCCGGCTGGAGAACGAGAAACCTCAGAGCGTGCACGAGCCGAGGGCAAACGATGGCCCGCGAGTTTAGACCTGAACCTTGACGACGGCCTTGAACACTTCCGCCGGCTCGCCCCAGGCACACGATGGGGCATGCCCGTCCTCCGGGAACAGAATCGCGAACTGCCCCGCCCGAACCTGAAGCGGAACGCCCTCGGGAATGCCGCTGTAGAGGGCGGCATCCTTGGCGGCGTCGAACGGCATGGTGACGTCCGTCAACAGGGGCAGGGGCGCCCAGTAGATCAACTCGCGCCCACGTTGGACGAATTGGATGTCGATGTACTTGCGATGGGACTCGTATTTGCGTTCCTCCACCGGTTTGGTGAAGTGCTTCTGAACGAACGCATAGATCTCGTCTCCGTCGATTTCATGCCGCCCGATCGGGGTGTCGTCGCGGACACTCCGAAGGAAGACGAAGGCTTTTTCGAAACGAGGAGAGAGGGCCGAGTATCGATGCGCTTGTGCGAGGGTATCGAGGATCATGGAAAAAGAGCCGAGCCGAAAAAGGGCGCCCACCGGTTGGGTGGGCACCGTCTCAGAACTTGTAGGAAGTCGAGATCTGGAAGGTCCGGGGAGGACTTGGATCGACAAACGTGAGCGTTTGTGCGCCCAAAGCGAACGCCTTGTCGAGGACGTTCTTTACGTTCAGCCGGAACGTCCAGTGCTTGTCGTACTCGTAACCGAGGAAGAAATTGGCGTTCCAAACGGCTTCCAAGGTGATCGGGCGGGGCGTAACGCCGGTTGGGAAGGTATAGCCTCCCAATGCGGTAAAGATATTGCCGCCCGTCTTGCTGGCTCCGCCACCGACGCTGAACTTGTTCAGCGGACCGTCCCTGAATTCGTAACGGGTGAAGAAGCTGTAGAGGCTCGAGTAGGTGTTGTTCACGGTGGCACCGTTCTGATCCTTCACGGTTCCCCTGTAACCGGTCAGGAGAATCTGCCACTCGGGGGTAGGTGCGTAGGCGAGCGTGCCGTCCCAGCCTTTTTGTTTTTGAAGGCCGCTCGCGACGAAGTGTGATATGCCCGTGATGGGACTCAATGTGCCCTGGAGGACAGCTACATTGGTCAACTCCATGTCGAAATGCGAAACGGTCGCCGAGAGCTTTCCATCGAAGAGGGCGGTTTTGATGCCGAACTCGCGACCCTTGCCGACCTGGGCCGGAAGGAGCAAGCCATTGAAGTCGCGGGTGTTGCTATTGGCCTGAGGTGCGAAGGTCGTCGAATCCAGTCCGAAGAGGGCGATCTCTTTGGTGATATTCACGACCACGCCGATGCGGTGCAGGTTTTCGTCGAAATTCACCACGCGTGTGCCGCCGGCCGCAGAGCGCGCTCTGACGTCGGGCACGTCGTTAATTTGCAGACTGGCCGCGCTCACTCCGGCGACGAGGATCAACCGATCCTCGATCACGGTGGCTTCATGCTGGTAATAGTAGGTGGCGCGCCGATTGTTGGTCCAGGAACCGAGGGCGGTTCTCGCCTCGTACGAACTGAGCAAAGGAGCGACGACATTGCCCAACTGGGGGTTCGCGATCGGAAGAGCCCGCACGCCAAACGCCGTGCTGTTGGTGAAGGCCGCGCGGTTGTATTCGTCGGTGACGGTGAAACCTGCCGCGCTTTGATTCGCGATCGAGCCGAGCTTGTAGTTTCCGAGGACGTCCGCGTTCATCACCCAATTCTCCAGTCGTTGATAGTTGCGTCGGGCGCGCAAGTTAAAGAAACCGGTCGCGAGGTTCAGGTCGTTGGGAAGCACGTTGGTGCCGCCGCGTTCGTAGTGCAGATGGGAGGCGGAAAATTTAACTTCCCAGTTTTGCGAGATGCGGTGCAAAACGGCGAGGCGCTGGCGCACTTGGGTGTGATCTTCCATCACGCCTTTGGGATAATAGGCTTCGTCGCGGCCCGCTCCGGTATAAAGTTTGCCGTCGGGCGTGACGAAGTTTTGCGCTCCGGCGATGCCCGTGATGTCGACGTAATCGAAGGCCACGCGGACCGTTGTGTTCTTAAAGTCGACTTGAAGCGTCGGGTGAGCCGCGAAGACCTTATCCTCCACATTCTTGAAGTACGCGTCGCCGTCCTGATACGCCGCGGCGACCCGATAGGAGAATTTAGCATCGCTTATCGTCCCGATCGGACCGGTTGAGTCCACCTCGCCACGGTAAAGCCCCCAATCGTTGATCGAGAAGGTCACCCTCTGCATGGAGTAAGGCAGAGGCTTCTTGGTCGACTTGAGCACGACGCCCGCGACGCCGGCATTGGCGTAGAGCACTCCGGCCGGGCCGCGAATGACCTCGTACGCATCGATATTTACATTGTCGCTGTAGGGCACATTCTCGATCGCATCGTCCATATATGCATTGAGCGTGCGGGCACCGCGCAGACGGATCGATTCGCCCCGGAAGAACTGGGAAGCACCGGCGTATTGGAGGACGTCGGAGGTCTTGGTGGCACCAATGTCCTCGATCAAGTCCCGCGTTATGACCGTCACCGACTGGGGGATCTTGATCAGCTCGCGGTTGGTCTTGAAGCCGGTGGCCGCGTTCGTGGCCACGTAACCCTTGCCTTGGGTGGTCGTCACTTCGAACTTCGACAAAACGACCGTTTCATCGGGGGTGGCAGCAGCCGTTCCGCCAGGGGACGATTGCGAAAAAGCCGAGCTGGAAGCGGCGAGGAGCGCCGCGAAAATGATTGACAAGCGACTTTTCAGGAAGGAGTCGCGGAAGAATAGGTTCATGGTGTTGTTTGGCGTTGTTTGAACTGACCTAGCGTTGCAATGTATACAAACCGGGAACCCTACTTGCCTTGTCAAACTCTTCATGATCGTTTCCAAATTCTGGAGCATAAAGTAATGGTAGTTGCAACTCACATGGGTTCACCGTCCGACCGAGTTAGCTCGGGTTACCGCCGATCCGAAGGAGCGGTCCAGTGTGGCCCTGCAATTGGGAGGTGTCCCGAAAGAGTGGGACTTCCACGCAATGGATCGCACCCGGGAGGTCATCGCCCGGAATACGGCCAAGCGAGCCGAGGAGAATCGAAATGAGCGGAGGGTCTCCCGAGATTGTGCATCGGAATCGGTCCTATGGCACACCGCCGCCTCTTGACTTCGCCACCCATCGGGCGATTTCCATCGCAAAGGCGCGTTCGCGTTTTGGAAAAGAAGCGCAGACAGGAATGCCCGGGTCACGTTCTACCCGCGATTAATCGCTCGAGAGCCGCTCTGCGACGTCGACGGCGGTGACTTCCAGGCCGGAGAGGTCGGCGTTCCAGTCCAGGCCGACCAAGGAGCCGTCTTCATGCATACCTTGAAGCCAGACTTCGACGAACTCTTCGGCTGAAATCGGCACGACTTCGTAATCCCGCCAGTCTTCTTTGCGGTGGACCGCAGCTTCGGTTCGATCTGACCAAATCAAGATGACGTCGACCGACTCGCTTTCCGCGGACCCGCATACCGCCCATTCGCCGTCTGCCGAGCGCAGGCCATAAACGGTGTGATGCTTTCTCACGCGAGCGAGAAAGCGGTCGTAGGGTCCTTGGGGGCTGGGACGGTCGGGAAGAGTCATGGATGCCGAATCGGTCGGAGGCTCCTTCGGTAGCACGTTGGCGATCGGTGTCAGCATCGAAGCGCGCACTGCCGCACCGTGAGGACCTCAAACGTTCGGTTATCTGGGAACGACCGAGATTACGAGGCAGCGGTTTTGCCGAATTGCGAGTGACGGCCGGCATGGTCGGAAGTCGTTCCGTATCACTATCGGCTGGCGAATTTCGGGGTAATCGAGACGCTTTCCACTCCCCCATCTCTTTTATGGCTGCTTCCTCCGCTCCCGCCTCGCTCTTCGATATAACCGATCGTGTGATCGTCGTGACCGGCGCCACCGGCGTTTTGGCCGGCTCCGCCGCCCGCTACTTGGCGGCGCAGGGAGCGAATGTCGTCTTTTTGGGACGCGATCGGGTGCGTCTCGATAAGGCGCTGGCGGATACGGGCGAACTCCCGGGCCAGACCGCCGCCTTTTCGTGCGACGTTCTCAACCGGGCGGACCTCGAGCGCGTATGCGAGGCTGTGATGGCAAAATTCGGTCGCGTCGACGCGTTGGTCAACGCGGCCGGCGGAAATCAGCCGGGCGCGGTCATTTTACCGACGCAGACTTTTCTCGATTTGGATATGTCCGCCTACAAGCAGGTGCTCGGGCTCAACCTCGAGGGCACCGTCTTGCCTTCGCTGGTGTTTTCCAAGGTGTTCGCCGCGCAGAAGAGCGGCAATATCGTCAACTTTTCTTCGATGGCGGCGCAGCAAGTCGTCACGCGGGTGATGGGTTACTCTAACGCCAAGGCGGCGGTGGACAATTTTACCAAGTGGCTCGCGGTGGAACTCGCCAATAAGTTCGGTTCGGGGCTGCGCGTCAATGCGGTCGCCCCCGGATTCTTTGTCGCGGACCAAAATCGCCGCCTTCTCCTGAACGAGGACGGCACGCCGACGGCCCGGGGCCAAGCGGTGCTGACCAAGACACCGTTCAAGCGATTCGGCGAAGCTCCCGAATTGCACGGCGCCCTCCATTTTCTCCTCAGCGACGCGTCGGCGTTTGTCACCGGGACGGTGATCGCCGTCGACGGCGGGTTTTCCTGTTTCTCGGGCGTATAGTGCGTCTCGGTTTCGAAACCAATTTCGCCTCCGTCTAGCCGAAAGGCTCCCGAGCGGCGGTCGTACAAAGCCCTTTTCCGATGCAAAATCTCATGGCGGAGTCGATGCGTTGGTTCGGTCCGCCGGACACGGTCTCCCTGTCCGAAATCCGGCAGACGGGCGCGAGCACGGTGTTTTCGTCGCTCCACGAAATCCCTTATGGCGAAGTCTGGCCCGAGGCGCTGATCGCCTCGCGTCAGGCGGAGATCGCGGCGGCGGGATTGACGTGGAGTGTCGTCGAGTCGTTGCCCGTGCACGAGTCGATCAAGACGCGGACAGGGGATTTTCTCGCGCACATCGAGAATTACAAGACGAGCCTGCGCCGCCTGGGCGCGGCCGGTATCCAAACGGTAGTATACAATTTCATGCCCGTGCTCGATTGGGTTCGGACCGATTTGCATCACCGCCTTCCCGACGGGGCGGAGTCGCTGCTCTACGATCCGGCGAAATTCGCGGCGTTCGATCTCTTTGCGCTCGCGCGACCGGGGGCGGAGGCTTCGTTTACGGCCGAGCAAGTCGCGGCCGCGAAGGTTTATTGGGAGGGGTTGGACGATGCGGGGCGCGGGGCGTTTGTCCGCCAAACGCTGGATCTCTTTCCGGGGGTCAGGCTGAACCTCAGCCTCGACGATCTGCGCGCGATGCTTGCGCACTACGCGAACGTCGACGCGGCGCAGCTGAAAGACCACCTGAGACAATTTTTAAGCGAAGTGGCTCCTGTGGCGGAGGAGGCTGGCGTGCGGCTCGCCATTCACCCCGACGATCCGCCGTTTTCGGTCCTGGGACTGCCACGGATCGTTTCGTGCGAGCATGATTTGGCGGAAATCGTAGGAATGAGCGATGCCGCATCCAACGGGATTTGCTTTTGCACGGGCTCGCTCGGGACGCGCGACGACAACGACCTCCCCGGAATCGTTCGCCGTTTGGCCCCGCGCATTCATGCGGCGCATTTGCGGAGTGTCGAGCTGCGCGAGAACGGAGTTTTTCTCGAGTCCACGCATCTTGGCGGAAGTGCGGATATGTATGCCGTCGTGCGGGCGTTGCTGGAAGAGCAGGCCGTGCGTCAGCGAGAGAATCGCGTCGATTGGCAGATAGCGTTTCGACCCGATCATGGACATATGATCCTCGACGACTTCAAGCGCGCCGCACCGACCTGTCCGGGCTATCCCCTGATCGGCCGTTTGCGCGGACTGTCGGAGTTGCGAGGCCTGCAGTTCGGAATCTCGCGGAGCCTGGTGGATTATTGAGGATCGAGCCGGGTCGCGAGTTCCGATCGAACGCCCACGGTCCCCAGACGTTCTCGCAACCCGCCGGAGGCCCGGTCGGTAGAGTTTGGAGTCCGGACTTTAGTCCGTCCGAAAAGAGTGCGATCGGTTTTCGGACGGCCTGAAGGCCGGACTCCAAACGTTTTTGCAGCGAGGGGGAGTCGATCTTTGCGGTGTGGTGGCGATCGATCACGAATGTGTTCAAGCAGGCGGATCATTTCGGCCTGAGCCCAGGCTATGCTTGCCGAGGTGCCGCTGCGAGAGCTAGTCTTGCAGCGGTTGCGCCTGAGTCATCCGGACTGGAGCGTCCTCCCGGTCCGATTTCGATTCCGGGCAAAAGCCTACATGCCCGGGCTTTCTTTGAAAGCGGCCCGATTCACTTCCTTCGAAACGGCGGTGAGCTTTTTGTCCGTGGCCCCTTCTTCTTGCAGCGTCTCGTCCAGCAGGGCCGCCACGTCG
>Ga0105044_10002308_pt1 | contig 25969 bp, 16 predicted proteins | sample MAT01_FD_78092 | JGI IMG/M metagenome (GOLD analysis project Ga0105044, IMG submission 78092) | Freshwater microbial communities from Lake Fryxell liftoff mats and glacier meltwater in Antarctica - MAT-01 | ecosystem: Environmental > Aquatic > Freshwater > Ice > Liftoff microbial mat | place... | reverse complement strand
CGTCGGGCGATCGCTCTACTTGCAGCTCAAATAACTGATGAAAGCACAGTTCAATTTCCCTCGATTCTGACTCGCCTTTTTGACAAGCGGGAGTGAGACAAGGTATAATTTCCGATGAATTGCGATTAAATTCTAGAAGTATGCGATCGCGCTCTGCTGCGGTGAGAATTGGCAAGTCAGAAAGCCGCTGTTTGGGTTCGGCAACAATGCTTTCTAACAGCGTTTGAAAGTGATTTAACATTCGGGCGATCGTCCCGCTGTCAAATAAATCGGTACTGTAGGTGAGTTGCCCTTTAATACCAGCAAAATCCTCCCACAAATTAAACTCTAAATCGAGCTTCGCAGTACCCGGATCGAACTCGATCGCGCTCCAAGTTAGTTCGGGCAGTTCTAGGGCTGCTACGGGGGTATTTTGCAGGCTAAAACTAATTTGAAATAAGGGATTGCGGCTCAAATCGCGATCGGGGTGCAGCGCTTCTACTAGCTTCTCAAAAGGCAAATCTTGGTGCGCCCAAGCTTCTACTGTCACCTGTTTCGCCCGACTCAAAAGTTCTTGAAAAGTTGGGTTTCCCGATAAGTCAGTCCGCAAAACTAAAGTATTGACAAAAAATCCAATTAACCCTTCTAATTCGGTGCGGTTGCGATTGGCGATCGGCGTTCCTATTGCAATATTTTCTTGCCCGGTGTAGCGGTAAAGCAGAGTTTGAAATGCCGCCAGCAAAGTTACAAACAAAGTCGCGTTTTCTTGCTTGCTTAACGAATTGAGCCGATCGCTCAAAGTCGGCGACAGCGCGAGAAATTGTCGGGCGCCGCGGTAGGTGGGAACGGGAGGCCTGGGGCGAGCGATCGGCAAATTCAGCGCCTGAATATCGGCCAACTGCTGCCGCCAATAAGCTAGCTGAGTTTCTAACACTTCACCCTGCAACCATTGATGCTGCCATTCTGCAAAGTCGGCGTACTGAATCGGGAGTTCTGGCAGCCCAGAAAGCTGGTTTTTTGCAAAATCTTTGTACAGCAATGTTAGTTCCCGAATTAAAACGGCGATCGACCAACCATCAGCAACAATGTGATGAAAATTAATCAGCAGCACATATTCTGCCGCGCCCAATTGCAGCAGTTGTACCCTCAACAGCGGCTTTTTTGCTAAATCAAACGGTAGCTGCGATTCGGCAATTGCCCGCTGCTTTGTGGCGGTTTCTTGCTGAGTTGGCGGGAGATTTTGCAAGTCAATTTTACGAATAGATACGGTCAATTCTGAGGCAATGATTTGCGAGACTTGCCCTTCTATTACTGCAAAAGTTGTACGCAGAATTTCGTGGCGGCGGACAATTTCATTGAATGCTTGTTCTAAGGCGATTAAGTTGAGAGAACCTGTTAGGCGGAGTGCGGTTGAGACATTGTAGAAAGGATTGCCGGGAGCGAGGCGATCGAGAAACCAAAGCCGCTGCTGGGCAAAAGATGCGGGGAAGACAAAGACTTCTGTTTCTCGATTAAATAGTTCATCTGCCTTCATAAATTCACTCATCAATCCGTCTACAGCAAGAATAAGGTATCGCGCTTACTTCTGTTTACTTTCTCTGTTCAGCGATGACAGTTTGACGCGGCGATTTTCGCGAGAAACTGGTACTAAAGGAGGAGCTTTAATTTTAGCATTATTCTCTTTCAAACTATCAACAATTTCGGACAATTCTGCAATTGTCGGCGCTTCAAACACGCAGCGCAAAGGCAACTCAACCCCGCAAGCATCGCGCACTCTAGAAACAAGCTGAGTTGCTAACAGCGAATGGCCGCCCAATTCAAAGAAATTGTCGCGAATTCCCGCCCGCTTTATCCCCAAAACTTCCACCCAAATTCTTACTAAAACTTCCTGAGTTGGAGTTTGCGGTGCGGCATAACTTCCAGCCCATTCTAACTTAACAGGTTCCGGTGCGGGCAAGGCGCGCCGATCGACCTTTCCATTCGGTGTAAGGGGCAGCGATTCCAGCACGGCAAAAGCCGCAGGAACCATATATTCCGGCAGTTTTTCTGCTAGGTAAGCTTGCAGTTGCGGCACCAATTTGCGCGCCGCTTTAGCTTGCAGCGGATTGTTAGCATAAGAGTGCCACGGGCGCGGGCGTTCGGCTGTTTTTTCTGGCGTAAAAACCCTCGCCTCTCCCCGCAAAAACACGACATCGTAGCAGCCTTTACTGCTAGAATTTGACCAACTAATATTAACAGTATAGGGTACATCCAAAGCATACCATATTTCCGGTTCTATTCCTAAATCAGGAATTTCTTCTAAAGCTTTTTGCAACTGAAATGCTGTTTTAAATCTACCCGAATCGGACAGCCATTCTGCCGCCTGAACTGCTGCCGCAACTCGCGCGTTCGGCACGTTGGAAATCCCCAAAATATCCGGTTGATTTTCAACTAAAATCTGGCGCACTTTTGCCGCCATCAAATCAGCCTTTTGAGCATCCGAGTTCAACCATATCTCTTTTTCCTTTCCTCTTCCCCCCCTTACCAAGGGGGGGACTGAGGGGGGGTTAGCGGAATCTATTTCACCCGCCAGATGAATAATAGCATTATAACGAAACTGAGTTAACTCATTGTGAAATCCGCCCCGTAGAAGTTGAATTTCTACGCCGCTGATTTGCGGAAATCGGTGCTTTAATGCCTTAAAAAAATCCGGGTCTATGACTAATTCTGTTTCTTGGAAAATCTGCATTTGTACCCGCTGCTGTAACTGTTCGATAGTTGCAGCAGGGGGCGATCGATACAATTCCACCGCCGCATGAAAAGCTGCCAATAAAGGCAAACTCCGCACGTCGCCGATGAAAATAAATCCGCCCGGACTCGCTGCTTTTACAGCACCTTCTAGCACCTGCAAAAGATAGTCAAGGCTGGGAAAATACTGCACTACAGAATTGAGAATTACCGCATCAAAGGCTGCTGTTTTTATGCCCTCAAAATCCGTTGCCATTTTTTGCAAGAGCGTTACATTAGCCAACTCTAGATCGCGCAAATGCTGCTGAATGTAATCAATCGACTGCGGGGAAAAGTCCGTGCCGCAATAATGCGTGCAGTGGGGGGCAATTTGGAACAGCATCAAGCCGGTACCGCAGCCAATTTCTAATACTCGATCCGGCTGCAATTTCAAAATTTGGGCGGCTTGATTGTTTGCCCACTCGCGCACTTGTTCAGGCGCGATCGCCTCCCCTGTATAACTGCTATTCCAGCCTGTAATATTAAAAGTTGGATCTGTGCCGATCGCAGGTTGTTTGTAAGTTTCACCGTACAACATTTGCCACTGCAAAATTTGCTCTGTCTGCAATTGCTGAATGTCGGTTTCTTCGGTAAAATTGCATTCAGGATTCAGGGCAACATAAGCAACTAAACGTTTTTCTCCCTCTCCATCTTGGGAAGCTGTGACTACAGTTTGCTGCACCGCTGGATGCTGAGCCAACACTGCTTCAATTTCTCCTAATTCGATGCGGAAACCACGAATTTTTACTTGTTCGTCGAGGCGGCATAAAAACTCCAGATTGCCATCATTTCGGTAGCGAACAGAATCGCCCGTTTTGTAAAGGAGATTTGATTTGAGATTTGGAATTTGGGATTTGGGATGATTAGACGCTTCTTGGCTGGCAGTAATCTCTAGTTTTTCACCAGAATTCCCCAATCTAAAATCTAAAATCGGCAATCTAAAATCGTTGAAAGGATTGGGAATAAATTTCTCTTGAGTTAATTCTGGCCGGTTGAGATAGCCCCTAGCAACTCCGCAGCCGCCGAGGTACAATTCGCCAGCAACGCCAACGGGTACGGGCTGTAAATGGTTGTCCAATACATACACTTGAACGTTGGCGATCGCCCGCCCGATCGCGGGTGCTGTATCCGCTCGCTCCCTAACAGGAATTGTGCCGGAAGTTGCCACAACAGTCGTCTCAGTTGGGCCGTAATTATTCACTACTTTAAAAGGATGCTTCGCTGAAGGATACTGGCGGAGTTTGTCGCCTCCTGTTAGCAAGATTCGCAAGGCAGAATTAGCAGGCCAATCTAACAGCAAAACTTGTTCTGCTAAAGGCGTGGGCAAAAAGCTAACGGTGATTTCATTTGATAGCAACCATTCCTGTAGGCGATCGGGCGAGATCCTAATTTCATCATCAGCAAAGTAAATGCTGGCCCCCGCCGCCAGATAAGGCCAGATTTCCCACCCGAAAGCATCGAAAGCAATCCCAGCAACCTGCGAGGCGCGATCGCCCGCCGAAATTGCAAACTCTTTCTGATGCCAAAAAATCAGATTTAACAAGCTGCGATGCTCGATTTGCACTCCTTTAGGCTTGCCGCTGGAACCGGATGTATAGATGACGCAAGCCAGATTTTCTGCTGCAACTGGGGCGATCGGATTATCGGGATTTTCTTGATTGACACTCTCCCAAATCTCATCCAAAAAAACAACAACGGGATTATAAACTTCTCCGCTTTCGCTATTAGCTTGGAGTTTAAACCCCTGGTGGGCAAGCACTACCGACACGCGAGCATCTTCTAACATCAAGTTCAAGCGATCGCGCGGATAAGTCGGATCTAAAGGCAAGTAAGCTCCACCCGCTTTCAGAATGCCCAGCATCCCGATAATTGTATCGATCGAGCGCTCTACGCAAATCCCTACTAAAACTTCCGCACCCACCCCGATTTTTTGCAAGTAACGCGCTAATTTATTGCTGCGAATATTTAGCTCTCTATACGCAATCTTTTCATCTCCAAAGACTAAAGCTATAGCATCAGGAGTTCGCTCTGCTTGAATTTCAAATAACTGGTGAACGCAGAAATCTTTTGAATAACTAACCTGATTTTTATTCCATTCAGCTAGCAGTAACTCTCGCTCACCATTGGTCAAAATTTCTAAATTTGCAATCTGCCCATCGGGATTGGCAACAATACTTGACAGCAGCGTTTCAAAATGCCCCAGCATCCGCACAATAGTAGCTTCATCAAACAAATCCGCGCTGTAAATTACAAAACCGCTAATGCCATCCGCACAATCAACCCACAGCTTATTATCGGGCGATCGCTCCCACAAATGAAATTCCAAATCGAACCGAGCCGTCCCCGCATCCAACTGCTGCGGCTTCAGCGTCAATCCCGGTAATTCTAACTTGTCCGCAGGCGCGTTTTGCAGCGCAAACACCACTTGGAATAACGGATTTTGATTCAAAGCGCGATCGGGATGCAGTTCCTCAACCAGCTTTTCAAACGGCACATCTTGGTGCGCGTAAGCTCCCAATGCTACTTCTTTTACCCTGTTTAAAAGTTCTAGAAAAGTGGGGTTTCCCGACAGATCGGTTCGCAGCACCAAACTGTTGACAAAAAAACCAATTAACCCTTCAATTTCACTGCGGTTGCGGTTGGCGATCGGAATTCCCACGGCAATATCTGACTGCTGCGAATAGCGAAAAAGCAGCGTTTGAAAAGCCGCCAGCATTGTCATAAATAACGTCACTCCTTCCCGCTGGCTGAAAGTTTCTAAATCCTCGCTTAATTGTTTTGGCAGTTGCAAAAACAGCCGTTTTCCCCGGTAACTTTGAACCGCAGGCCGCGGCCGATCGGTCTGCAAATTCAACATCGAAACATTGTCTAACTGCTGCCGCCAATAACTTAACTGAGCTTCTAAAACATCCCCTTGCAGGCGATCGCGCTGCCACCGTGCAAAATCAGCATACTGAATGGATAATGGGTGTAAAGGCGAAGGTTTTTGACTAGAAAAAGCCGGATAAAGCGCCCCCAATTCCTGAATCAGCACCCCGATCGACCACCCATCCGAAACAATGTGGTGCATATTCAGCATCAGCAAATATTCAGCTTCATCTAACTGCAATAAAGTCACTCGCAGCAACGGGCCAGCCGACAAATTAAAAGGCCGCTGGGCCTCCTCAGTTATCAACCGCTCGGCCTCAATTTCTCGTTTGGCTGGCGGCAAATTTCGCAAATCCAAAAGAGCGATCGGCACATTAACAGCCGCAGCTATCTTTTGAACTGGCTGCCCGTTTACCACAGCAAAAGTCATCCGCAAAGCTTCATGTCGGCACACAATTTCATCAAAACTTTGTTGCAGCGCCCCAAAATTGATCGTGCCCGTCAATCGCACCGCAGCCGGAACATTATAAAACGGATTGTTCGGCACTAATTTATCCATAAACCACAGCCGTTGCTGTGCAAAAGAAAGCGGTAAAATTCCCTCCCGCGAAACAGGTACGATTTTTGTAGCAGTAGAATTAGCTGCTTTTAAAAATGAAACAATCTCAGATTTTTTGTTCAATAATTCCGCCCGGATTTCCGCAGTCATAACTCCTTCAGGAGCATTACAGCGCAGGGTTTCGCCCTCGATAAAAACATTAATATCTAGACTGCGGAGGCGAGATAAAAACTCAACCAATCCCTCCTTTACAGAATCTCTAGCTTGTGGCGGTAAACTCGACATTTTCGGCTCTGGCATTTTGAGTTATCCTGCGATCGCTTTGACAACTTAATAAAATAAATTTTACAACCAGATCAATAATACTAAATCATGTTAAATTAACGCAATCCTGCTAAGGAAACGGTAGCGCCGTGTCCCTACAAATATAACGTGCAATTAACCAGACTTGATATAAAAGTTTATCTCACTCCTAGCCAACTTTGGTCTAACTTAAGTATGATCTTGTTGGACAAAGCAACCAAAATTATATTCCAAGGTTTCAACTTATGCCGTTCATGCCACTAAATTTCTTGTTCCCATGGCTGATGGGACTGCTGTCCTTCGGAATACTGGGCGGGGGTATCTACATTCTTTACGAATGGTACATCGGCGCACTTGTAGCAACGTCCTACTTAGTTAGCGGAATATTAATGGTTCTTTGGTCTTTTGGCGGTCGTTTTATTAGCTTAGCGCTGTTTCGTCGCCCCGGAACTGACGAACCCAAGCCAACGCGGACGGGTACGGTGCAGCGTTTGCAAAGGCCAGACGGCACTGTTTTACAAGTAGAATTATACGGCCCGGAAGACGGACAGCCGATTATTTTATCGCACGGTTGGGGGCCAAATAGTATGGTTTGGTATTACGTAAAAAAGCAATTGGGCGATCGCTTTCGAGTGATAGTTTGGGATTTGCCTGGTCTGGGAAAATCCACTCGACCCAAAAACAGCGATTACTCGTTAGAAAAACTTGCCCGCGATCTTGAAGCCGTCGTTTCCATAGCCGGAGACAAACCAGTTTTCCTACTCGGACACAGCATGGGAGGCATGATTTCCCTAACATTTTGCCGCCTGTTTCCAGAACATCTAGGGCGTCGAGTAGCCGGTTTAATCCTGGTAGATACCACTTATACAAATCCCCTCAAAACCAGTATTTTTAGCGGTTTGTTGCGTGCTTTGCAAAAGCCCTTGATAGAACCAATACTCCATATCGCCTCAATTCTTTCTCCGATTTTGTGGCTGATGACTTGGCAGAGTTATCTTAACGGTTCGCTATACCTCAGCGTAGAAATATCGGGATTTAAAGGCACAGAAACTCGCGGTCAATTAGACTTTTCAGCATTCTTATCAGCCTTGGGTTCTCCCCGCGTTCTCGCGCTAGGCACGCTGGCAATGTTCAAATACGATGAAACCAAAACTTTGGCAGGAATTCACGTTCCAGTGCTGGTTATCTGCGGCAATTCAGATATTGTCACTCTCCCCGCTGCCAGCCAGCGGATGAAAGCAGAATTGCCTGAAGGAGAACTGATTACTTTAGCACCGGGGGGACACATGGCACTGATGGAGAAGAACCAGGAGTTTGCGGAAGTTGTCAGGGCTTTTTGTGCTGCGCGATCGTGACTTTTCGCTGCCAGCCCAGAAACCGGTTTTTTTTACGAAAAGACGCGTTGCAGCCCGCAAATTTGGTAAAAAACCCGGTTTCTTTAGTTGGAGTGCGTAAGTCCTCAATCTCGTAAACCAACCCCCACCTAACGCAAAATACAGCAAACAATCGGTGTGTTGCGTCAAAATTCCACATCTTCTCTAACATCTACCGTCGGCTGTGAAATTTGTTGATTTTTCGCCGCCCAACAAACAGTCTCAATGTATTTTGCCAGACTCGCCGCCGTCGGTGCCTCAAACAAATTTCTGACAGACAATTCTATTTTAAAAGCGTCTCGGATGCGCGAAATTAACTGAGTTGCTAGCAGTGAATGTCCGCCCAATTCAAAGAAATTATCGCAAACGCTCACCTGCTGTTTTCCCAAAACTTTAGCCCAAATTTGGGCGATCGCTTCTTCAACTTCCGTGCGAGGCGCTACATAATTTTCTTGCCGATCGCCCGTTTCTGCATCTATCTTAAGTAACACCGCGCGATCGACTTTGCCGTTAGGAGTCAGCGGCAGCGATTCCAGCACCGCCAAAGTTTTTGGCACCATATATCCGGGCAGTTTCTGTTGCAAAAATTGCCGCAAATTAGGCGATCGCACTTCGTTGACTGGCAAATTGTAATTAATGCCCTCAGCCACAACATAAGCAGCCAAATATTTGTCTCCCGGCACATCTTCCCGCACAATTACCGCCGCTGCTTTCACTCCCGGATACTGATTCAGCACTGCTTCAATTTCTCCCAATTCGATTCTGTACCCGCGAATCTTTACCTGACTGTCAATGCGGCCTAAAAATTCAATATTCCCGTCGGGAAGGTAGCGGGCTAAATCGCCAGTTTTATAAAGTTTTGAATCAACTGATTCTCCTAACTCAGAACTTCTTGTAAAAGGATTGGGAATAAACTTTTCTGCTGTTAAATCGGGACGGTTGAGATAGCCCTCAGCCAGTCCGTCGCCGCTGAGGTACAGTTCGCCCGGAATGCCGATCGGCACTGGCTGCAAATAGCTATCCAACACGTAAATTTGCGTGTTGGCGATCGGTTTGCCGATCGGGACTGAGGCGGCTTGTTCCGGGACATCTCGCACGCAGTAAAAAGCCGAAAATGCGGTATTTTCTGTCGGCCCGTAAACGTGAATTAAATGTTCTGGCGGCCCCTTTTGGAGAACTTCTCTAACGCATTTCGGATCGGCAACCTCTCCTCCAAATAGCAGATATTTGAGCGAATTAAATGCTTTCGGAACACTTGCAGCAGTTTTTTGGAACAAGGCAGTAGTTAAGAACAAAACAGTAATCTTTTGTTGGCGAATTTCTGAGGCAAACTCGCGGGGCGAAAGCATTGTCTCTGTACTAATTACAACTAATCGAGCTCCGTGCAGCAAAGCTCCCCAAATCTCGAAGGTAGCGGCATCAAATGATGTGTTTGAGACTTGAGCCACTTTATCTGACGGTGATAATTTTACGTAATTCGTATTGATTACCAGCCGATTTACAGCTTTGTGCGAAACGGCAACACCTTTCGGTTTTCCGGTTGAACCGGATGTGTAAATAACGTAAGCTAGATTGTCGGAGGTTGCGGTGTTGGCGAGATTTTCTGCACTTTCTTGGGCGAAAATTTCCCGATCGCCCAAATTAACGATCGCCCCCTCAAATCCTACAAAAATATCCGCCAACTTTGACTGTACCAGCAATACATTAACTCCGGCATCTGCTAACATAAAATTGAGCCGATCGCCCGGATAACTCGGATCTAAAGGCAAGTAAGCTCCTCCAGCTTTCAAAATGCCCAACATTCCGATAATGGTATCGGGCGTTAGCGGAGCCCTCGAAGAGGATCGTTCCGCACAAAGCCCCACCAAAACACCCGCACCAACCCCCAATTTTTGCAAATAATGTGCTAGTTGATTGCTGCGGTTATTGAGTTCTCGATAAGTGAATTGTTGACCTGCACAAGTCAGGGCGAGATCGCTCGAATGCCGATCGACTATCTCCTCAAACAACTCGTGTACGCACCTACTTCTGGGATAATCTCTGCGAGTATTATTGCATTCAATTAACAGCCACTGCCGTTCAGTTTCGCTCAACAAAGGTAAGTTAGCAATTCGCTGTTCTGGGTTAGCAACAATGCTTGACAAAAGTATCTTAAAATGTTCCAACATCCTGCGAATTGCGGCTCGATCGAACAAATCTGTGTTGTAGATTGCCGCGCCTCTCAGACTGTCCGCATACTGCCAATCCTTCCCGTAGAAACTCCTGAAACTGTCCGCAGCATCCCACAAGTGCAATTCCAAATCGAAACGCGCTGTTTTCACTTCCAAATTGACATAACTCAACTTTAACCCCGGTAACTGTAGCTGCTGCAACGGCGCATTTTGCAGGCTGAATACCACCTGAAACAGCGGATTTTGATGCAAAGAACGCTCCGGCTGCAATTCCTCCACCAGTTGCTCGAAAGGCACATCTTGGCGGGCGTAAGCGGACATTGTTACTTCCCGAACGCGGCTTAAAAGTTCTCGAAAAGTCGGGTTTCCCGATAAGTCAGTCCGCAGCACTAAAGTATTGACAAAAAAACCGATTAACCCTTCAATTTCGCTGCGGTTGCGGTTGGCGATCGGACTTCCTACTGCAATATCTGACTGCTGCGAATAGCGGGAAAGCAAAACTTGAAATGCTGCTAGCAAAGTCATAAACAAAGTCGCACCTTCTCGCTGCGCCAGCGCTTTTAATTCGCTGCCAAGCGACGGCGGTAGCTCGAAAAATTCAGTAGAACCCCGGTAGCTTTGTGCCCCTGATTTAGGTCTAGCGATCGGCAAATTCAGCGCCTGAATATCGGCCAACTGCTGCCGCCAATAAACTAACTGAGTTTCTAATACTTCTCCCTGCAAACATTCGCGCTGCCATTCCGAAAAATCGGCATATTGCAGCGGCAATTCCGGCAGTTCAGAAATGCGTGAAGCGTAGCTATCCCGTAGGGAATCGCCCGCCAAGGCAGTATAGATAATTCCCAGTTCCCGAATTAACACTCCGATCGACCAATCATCGGAAACAATATGGTGCATATTTATTGATATAATATGCTCGGTTTCCGACAAACAAATCAGCACAGCCCGGAGCAGCGGCCCCGCCGATAAATCAAAAGGTCGATCGGCCTCTAATTGTGCTAATTTTATTGCTGCTGCTTCCCGTTCTTCTGTCGGCAGTTGTCGCAAGTCCGAGCTATTTAAAACAAAGTTTAAAGTGGGAGAAATTACTTGGATTGGCTGCCCGTCTACCGCCGCAAAAGTCGTCCGCAAAACTTCATGTCGGCGCACAATTTCCCCGATCGCCCTTTCCAGACAATCCCGATCGATCGCACCTGTCAAACGCAGTGCAGTTGTGACGTTGTAAAAAGAATTGTTCGGCGCTAATTGGTCGAGAAACCACAGCCGCTGCTGGGCAAAAGATGCCGGAAACACGAACGCTTCTGCTGCTTCAGAAATCTTGAGTTTGTGTCGATCGTCAAAAATTTCACTCATCGGTTATGTTGCTAAAATTTAGAATTTTTTATAAATTTCTCTAAGGATAGCAACTTATGGTATAAATTGCCCAACAGGAGGTAAATATTAATGGCAAATCCCGATCGACTCTGGCAAAGCGCCGCCGCAAACTTGACCGTATCGAACACCGAAATTCACATCTGGCGCGTTGCTCTCGATCGACCCGCATCCCAGATCCAAAACTTAGCACAAACCCTCTCTGACAGCGAATTGCAGAGGGCAGAACGCTTTCACTTCGCACGAGACAAAAATTATTTTATCGTTGCCAGAGGCGCGCTCAGAACCATCCTGAGCCGCTATTTGAAGGTCGCTCCCAACCTCGTGCAGTTCAGTTACGGCCCCTGCGGTAAGCCAGAAATAGCCGACAACTCTGATAGCACACTTTGTTTTAACTTGTCTCATTCTCAAGGCTTAGCTTTATATGCCGTTACTCGCAGTCGCAAAATCGGAGTAGATATCGAACAAATTCGTCCCGTTCCCAACATGGAGTCAATCGCCGAGCGATTTTTTTCACAGCAAGAAAACGCCGCATTTAAGGCAGTTTCACCAGAGCAAAAATTAGCAGCATTTTTTAATTGCTGGACTCGCAAAGAAGCTTACATAAAAGCGATCGGAGACGGATTGAGCTTTCCCCTGGATCGGTTCAGCGTTTCCCTCACTCCGGGCGAACCCGCACAGCTTTTAAACGTCGAGGGCGATTCCCTACGGGATAGCTTCGCCGCGCGTACAGCACCTACTTTATGGTATTTAAAAGCGCTGATTCCCGCACCCAATTATCTAGCTGCAATTGCTGTAGAAAAACGGGGCGAAGTGTTGAATTGCCAGCAGTTGTTTGAACTGGATTGAATTGGATTAAATATCGAAAAAACCGGATTTTTTTATACTTCGTCACCTGTATTGAGGCAGTATGTCCAAGGCTTATAATTTAACGCACTATTAAAAATTGCCTAATATGGTGTTGACTTTTTTTGGTCTTTTGCTGTATTATAAAAGTGTATATTTTATAATGAGAATATTGACAATTCTATTTTTCTACATATTCCATGATAAAATAAGTATATGTCAATTCCCAAGAATTTGCAATACTAAAACTACACTTTTTTACCGCCGCTCGCATCCAAACATCAAGAAATGAAATATTCTGCATCCAGTCCCATAAACAATAGCAAAACCTCTCGCTTTGACGGTTTATCTTTAGACGATCGCAATCCCGAATTCATTAAACTGATGCTGCCGCTGTGGGAATGGCTGTACCGCCACTATTTTCGCGTCCAAAGCGACGGCTGGCACCACGTCCCCGCCAGCGGAAAAATGCTCATTGTCGGTTCTCACAACGGGGGAATCGCCACACCAGATATGTTTATGTTCCTATACGAATGGTTCCACAGGTACGGCACGGAGCGCTTGGCCTACGGATTGATGCACCCGACGGTTTGGAAGGTTTCTCCTGATGTTGCTGGTATGGCGGTGCAGTGTGGCGCGATCAAAGCTCATCCGAAAATGGCGATCGCAGCTTTGCGAAAAAATGCCGCTGTCTTGGTCTATCCAGGCGGCGCAGAAGATACTTTCCGTCCCTATCATTTGCGGGATAAAATTTATTTTGCAGGGCGCAAAGGATTTATTAAATTAGCCTTGCGAGAAGAAGTTCCCATTGTACCAATTATTTCTCATGGTGCCCACAATACTTTGATGGTACTGGGAGATTTTTACAAGGAAGCAAAGCAATTGCATGAATGGGGGATGCCGTGGTTATTTGGCATCGATCCGGTGGTATTTCCGGTGTATTTAGGATTGCCTTGGGGATTGAGTATTGGGCCTTTGCCGCATCTGCCTTTGCCGGTGCAAATTCGGACTCGCGTGTGCAAACCGATTGTATTTGAAAAGTACGGTTCGGAGGCGGCACGCGATCGCGAATATGTAGATGCTTGTTTCGATCGAGTTACCAATCAAATGCAACAGGAATTAGACCGTTTAATTGGCAGTTAAAAATGAGTATCAGTCTTAGTCCTGGATGCAAACCTTTATTTTGTTCGATGAACTTGAGGTGAATATCTGTAGAGGCAGAGGCCGTTTGCGAGGGGGTCAACCACCGAATAGACATTTCAGCGATTTGCCTACCCCAGGCGAGATTACCCGATCGCCCACAGCCCCATCGACTCGATATAATAAAATGTGTCCCATTATCCCCACAAAGTCCGTGACAGTCACACCCCTGCGTCTCACCACCGAAACGACCGCCCAACGCCCCGACTCCCTCGGCAGATTCGGAAAATTCGGCGGCAAATACGTCCCCGAAACCCTGATGCCGGCTTTATTCGAGCTCGAAGCCGCTTTCCACAAATACCGCAGCGAGCCCGAATTTCAACAGCAACTCCAAGGATTACTCAAGGATTATGTCGGCCGCCCCAGCCCGTTATATTTTGCCGAACGCCTCACAGATCACTACGCTAAACCAGACGGTACTGGCCCGCAAATTTACCTCAAACGCGAAGATTTAAACCACACCGGAGCCCACAAAATTAATAATGCTTTGGCTCAAGCATTGTTAGCAAAACGCATGGGCAAACAGCGGGTAATTGCGGAAACTGGTGCTGGCCAACATGGCGTTGCTACTGCCACAGTTTGCGCTCGTTTCGGTTTGGAATGCGTTGTCTACATGGGCGTTCATGACATGGAAAGACAGGCTTTAAATGTGTTTAGAATGCGCTTGATGGGTGCCGAAGTGCGGCCTGTGGCCGCTGGTACGGGAACGCTGAAGGATGCTACTTCGGAAGCGATTCGCGATTGGGTGACAAATGTGGAGACAACTCATTATATTCTCGGTTCCGTAGCGGGCCCGCATCCTTACCCGATGATGGTGCGCGATTTCCATGCGATTATCGGTGTAGAAACCCGCGCTCAGTGTCTAGAAAAGTGGAATGGTTTGCCGGATATTTTATTAGCTTGTGTGGGCGGCGGTTCTAATGCAATGGGTCTTTTCCACGAGTTTGTTGGGGAAGAAACTGTGAGGTTAATTGGTGTTGAAGCGGCGGGTGAAGGTGTGGATACTGATAAACACGCTGCTACTTTGACTAAGGGAACTGTCGGAGTTCTGCACGGGGCGATGAGTTATTTGCTGCAAGATAACGAGGGCCAAGTGATTGAGCCACATTCGATTAGTGCGGGTTTGGATTATCCGGGTGTGGGGCCGGAACACAGTTATTTGAAGGATGCTGGTAGGGCTGAATATTACAGTGTAACTGATGCACAAGCTTTGGATGCTTTTCAACGGCTGTCGCAGTTGGAGGGGATTATTCCGGCTTTGGAAACTGCTCATGCGATCGCCTATTTGGAGACTCTTTGTCCGCAGTTGACCGGCAATCCGCGGATTGTGCTTAACTGTTCTGGACGCGGTGACAAGGACGTGAACACTGTTGCCAAGGTTCTGAATATCTAGTTTAACGGAATTTTGGGCGATCGCTCTGTAGGAATGGGTAAGATTATTTCCGGTCATACAAGCAGTCCTGGACGCACTCCGACAAAGAAACCGGGTTTTTTACCAAATCTGCGGGCTTTAACGAAGTATTTTCGTAAAAAAACCCGGTTTCTGACCACCCGTGCGATCGCGAACTAATAATCTAACAATTAAGTTTATTTCTTGTTCTAAGTAATGTACAAATATTTAGTTTTGATGTCCCTGGGATTCCTAGCAATCCTACCTAATTGTTCCCAGTTTATTCCTACAGAATCGCAGCCACAAAATCTCGTGAATACTAATATTGCTTCTAGCTCAATTGCTGACTTAGAAAAAGCGGTTAACCTACAGATTAATCAATATCGAGCATCTAAAAAATTGCCGCCGCTGAGTGTCGATCCGCGCATTACTCAGCAAGCGAGAATTCATAGCGAAAATATGGCGAGTGGGAAAGTTAAGTTTAGCCACGACGGATTTGAAGGGCGGGCCAAGGCGATCGCAATTCCATATCAAAGTGTAGCTGAAAATGTTGCTTATAACATGGGCTTCAGCGACCCGGTACGCAATGCTGTTGATGGTTGGATTAAGAGTGATGGCCACCGCAAGAATATGGAGGGTCAGTTTAATTTGACTGGAATTGGGATTGCGAAAAATGCTAAAGGGGAGTATTATTTTACTCAGCTTTTTGTTCGCAGTCGATAAGTGAAGGAAGTTCGGCAGCGGATTTTGTAACGGATAGAAGGAAGAAAGTAGCCCACAGTCAACAGCGAACAGTCAACAGTCAACAGTCAACAGTCAACAGTTACCAATAATGGAATTTGCAGATTTTCAAGTGTGCGATCGCGATCTTCCCGATTCTCTCTTATCTTATTATTTGACAGCAGAGGCGATCGCTGTTGATACCGAAACAATGGGTTTGATGCCGTGGCGCGATCGGCTCTGCTTGGTGCAGTTGTGCAACCCGGAAGGTAAAGTCGCAGTGGTGCGGATTGCTAAAGGCCAGACTGTAGCACCGAATTTAAAGAAGTTAATGGAAGCTGAAAATATTGAGAAAGTATTTCATTTTGCGCGCTTTGATATGGCAACAATGCGTTACAATTTAAGTATTGAGATTGCGCCAGTTTTCTGCACCAAACTAGCTAGTAAACTTGCTAGAACTTATACTAATAGACATGGACTGAAAGAGTTAATTCTCGAACTGGAAAAGGTAGAATTAAATAAAACTTCTCAAAGTTCAGACTGGGGAAATGCGACTAATCTTTCTGACGCTCAACTAAATTATGCGGCCAATGATGTTCGCTATTTGCTGAGTGCTAAACAAAAGTTGACGGCGATGTTGCAACGAGAGGAAATTTGGGAAATTGCACAGCAATGTTTTCAGTGTTTACCAGTTTTGGTAAGTTTGGATTTATTGCAATACAAAGATGTGTTCGAGCACGGGTAATATCAATATAATATCTACTGGTTCCCCGGCTCTGCCTGAGAACCAGTTACATCCGTTACATCTCGCGCGATCGAATCCGTTGCCGAACTTCCTTCGGCTATTACTGCTCAAAATTGTGTTGGTTCATCAAAGCTTCTATTTGATTGTCAACACTTCTAATCACCTTTTCCAAAGCCGGCAAACCCTCTAATGGCAAAGGAGCAAGCCGAGTTCGATCGCGAATTTGATTCACTTTTCGCTGCAATTCCTTGGCTAGTTGCAGCGCATCCCGACTCAAAGTAGACAACTGCTGCTGCTCATAAAACCTCAAAGCTGCCCCTCGCAACACTTGCAGCGTCGCTTCTTCGCCGCCGTTGGCAGGCATCACCCGCAAGCGCAATAACAAATGAGTTTCTTGATAAATTCGTTCTACTTCCACCTGTTGTGTGTGTTGTACCCGACTCAGAGGCATATCTGTCAGCCGCTTTAACTCGTCAATGACTTCTTGAAATAATAAGGGTTGGATGCCTTCAAGCATTGATTTCAAAACACCGTCTTGACTCCAAAGAATCCGGCCTTGCAACTGCTGTCGCTCAAAAAACAGGCGACCGATACCTTCGAGTAATATTCTGCCGAGCAATTCTTGCAGCAATTGTGGCGCGGGTAAATTTGCCAGAACTTCCACAGGATCTGACAAGTGCAAGGGTTTTACCTCCAAAATTTGCAATGCGATTGGTGGCTGCGAAATATCAGCTAAAGTCGGTTTAATTGCTGTTGGCGAAGGTTTTAAGCCAAAGCTCGTGGGAGGTTCCGGTTTGGGCCCCGATTGCAGTGTTTCTGCTTTTGGCTGTGAAGTTGCAGTTATTTTGTTCTCAAGAGTAGGATGGGTCTGGGTAAAGGCTGCTGTGGTTGCTGTCGCAACTGGTTCTCTTGGCTGGCTACCGTGCAGCAAGTAAGCTGAGAGCATTGAATGCTGCGTTTCCGATGAAAGTGGCTCTGTTGTTACAGAGCAATTCATGTAAGCTAAAATTCGCTGTACATAGTCTAAGGCGGAGTCATCTTGTGCATCGACTACGCCCAGTTTTAAAATCTTACCTTCTAGAGATAGAGGCAAAACTTGATAGTAAAGGCAGGCTTCAAACGGGACAACCGTATCGATTAATGGAAATATTCGATCGGTGCTGATTGTCGTTACCGAGTCTGTTGAAGATGTGTATACCATTAGCCACTAAGTAAGAGTCGGGGACAAGGGCGATCGATTCGATCGCACTTTTTGCGACACACCAACCTCATCCATGAACTTAAGAAATTAAAGCCGTCATAAAAGGACGGGGTTTTAGACCCAATTCCTTTGATAATAGTTAATTTAGGATTAGGTAGAAAATCCTGAGAAGTCGATCGTGCTGCTAGTATCTTATCCTACTGATCAATAATCGCCCTTAATTGCTGAAAATTAAGCCGATCAGAACGATCGCGCGACTTTCTATTGGGCAACTCACAGCAAATAAGGCGGTTCGGGAACTGATTTGTAGCGAGTATAAAATCAAAATACTACAGTAATTAACAATTAGCAATTGCCGGTAACTGATTCAGGATCACTCGTTACGGAGGGATTGAGCTGCTAAATAGAGTTTACTCCACTCGCCGATGACCTGATTGGTTTTCAATTTCAACTCAGAGGCGATCGCCTCTACACTTTTACCTGCTTTCAGCGATTCTATCAAGTGCCGCTGATCGTCCGTCAGGTTTTGCCAATATTGCTGCCACTGGGCTGGAGTCAAGCCCAAACTGTGTTCTTTCAGGGAAGTTTCCAGCCAACTAGCGACTAATTCCGGTGATTGTTTGACTGCGAAAACCCGAATTGCGTGGTAGCTGACTTTTTCTCGCAAGCGGTAAATTTGCTTAATAGGCACATTCAAAGCTTCGGCGATCGCTTCCTGGGAACGCCCTTGCAGGTACAGCCGCAGCCACTGAGAGGCCAGTGGATCGACTTGGGCTGCCAAATAAGTCTCAAATTCTGCTTGGACAATCTGCCGCTGAGCTTGCCGATCTTCCCAAGCTTGAGTTTCTTGATAGTCAGACATCGCCTGTTCGTCTAGCAGGCTGACGGGTTCATCTTTATCATCCAGGAGAACCTGTTCTGACACCAGCCGCACCCAGTCTCCCGAAGGCACTTGCGTTAAGCCACCCCGCTGGGAACGCCGCAGGTAGTTGACAAAACGATACACCAGCAGTGGCTGGTTGCGGATCGGGCGCAGACAATATTCTTCTACACTTGCTAGCAGCAAAGAATTTCGCAAGCGTCTGTCTGATGTACATTCAGCAATCCAGGCGACTTGCTGCTGGAGATATCGATCGGAATTGAGCATTTCCTGAATCACTTCTTGCAAGACATCTACCACACTCCGCTGTCTGTCCCGACTCAAGGACACCCACGCTTGGATTTTTTGTCGCAGCACCACCAAACCGCCCAGCCGCCCGATCAAGTTGCGGTAAGCTTGTTCTGGTGCCAATCCCAGATACCGAGAAATCAAAATTCGATACAGAAAGTCGATCGCCCCGGTTGCAATCCCCAATTGAGTAGGATTGAGAGTGTCAAATCTATCTGGCTTGTTTCCCAACAGCCAGCGGACAACACTCTGGCGAGTGCTAGAATTTTCGTCCGGGCAATCTTTTTCGAGTCGAGACTTCCAATCTTGTGCTAGTCTTTCCGCCAAGGTCATGGGCTGTTGAGAATATTGTCTTTCACCCCGATTTTACGTGGTATCCTGAATTTTTGAGTGTTTTTGAGATATAGCATTTCTCAGTACGGTAGGGACACGGCACTGCCGTGTCCCTACAGCCACCTTGAAAAGTCCTATATGCTATATACGATCCTCTTCTGCAAGCTTCGCCAACGCGCGATCGGATAAATCACCCTAAACAAAATTCCATTACGGTGCGATATGGCAGCATTTCTATTAGAACTCGGTACAGAAGAATTACCCGCCTCCTTTGTTTGTGACAGCGCCCAACAATGGCAGCGACTCGTACCTGCAACTCTTGCCGAAGAATTCTTGACAAACGACTCCATTCATGTATACGCTACTCCGCGACGTTTGGCAGTTCTGGTAAAAGGACTGCCAGTTCAGCAATTAGACAGAGAAGAAGAGGTAAAAGGGCCGCCCGCAAGTTCAGCTTTTAAAGATGGCAAACCAACAAAAGCAGCCGAAGGTTTTGCAAAAAAACAGGGTGTAGAAATTGATGCTTTGGAAGTCCGCGCTACAGATAAAGGCGATTTTGTGTTTGTGCTGAAAAAGATTCCGGGGCGGATGACGGCGGATATTTTGGCTGAACTTGTGCCGCTATGGATTAGCAAATTGGAAGGTAAGAGGTTCATGCGCTGGGCTGACGGGGATTTGAAGTTTCCTCGCCCGATTCGATCGATCGTAGCGCTGCTTGATGATACTGTACTGCCAATTACATTGGTGAGCGGTTCAGATACAGTCAAGAGCGATCGCATTTCCCAAGGACATCGCGTCTTGTACACCCCCCCTACACCCCCCCTTGCTAAGGGGGGGACATCGCTTCTTACACCCCCCCTTGCTAAGGGGGGGACATCGCTTCTTACACCCCCCCTTGCTAAGGGGGGGACATCGCTTCCTACACCCCCCCTTGCTAAGGGGGGGACATCGCTTCCTACACCCCCCCTTGCTAAGGGGGGGACGGGGGGGGTCTCCATTCCCCAAGCCGAAGATTACGTCGAGTGTCTGCGGGCTGCTTACGTTGAAGTCGATCGATCGCAGCGCAAAACTCAAATTCAAGCCCAAGTAGAAGCCGCAGCCACAAAACAAGGCGGTTACGCAGACATTACCGATGACTTGTTAGAAGAAGTCACCGATTTAGTGGAATGGCCAAACGCAGTAGTCGGCAAATTTGACGACGAATTTTTGATGTTGCCACCGGAAGTAATCACCACAATTATTGTCACAAACCAGCGGTATTTTCCGATTCTTAAAAGTCCTCAATTTCCCGAACTGTTGCCCTATTTCATTACAATTTCCAACGGCGATCCCGCCAAATCAGCCATCATTGCCGCCGGAAACGAGCGAGTCGTGCGGGCGAGATTGGCAGACGGTCAGTTTTTCTACAAAGCAGACTTGGCGAAACCTTTAGAAGATTATTTGCCCCAATTGGAAACAGTTACTTTCCAGGAAGATTTAGGGACTGTACGCGCCAAGGTCGATCGCCTATGCAAAATTGCTAGTCTCATCGCAAATCAACTGCAACTAACAGCAGAAGAAAACTTACACATAGCAAGAGCAGCCTTACTTTGCAAAGCCGACCTCGTAACCCAAATGGTTTACGAACTTCCCGAAATGCAAGGAATCATGGGTCAGAAATATGCCCTAGCCAGTGGTGAATCGGAAGCAGTAGCCACAGCGATTTTTGAACATTATTTACCCAAAGGTGCAGGCGACAATTTGCCCCAAACTCTGACAGGTCAAATTGTCGGAATCGCCGACAAATTAGATACTTTAGTCAGCATCTTCGGCTTAGGAATGCTCCCCACAGGTTCCTCCGATCCTTTTGCCCTGCGCCGCGCTGCCAATGCGATAGTTAACATTATTTGGACGGCTCAGTTGCCAGTCAATTTGCACCAGTTACTTGCAGAAAGTGTAGCGGAAGTTACAGCAGCACGCCCTCAAACCCCGCCAGAATTACTGTCACAATTGTATGAATTTTTTCTGCAAAGAATTCGCACCTTATTGCAAGAAGAAAAAAACATAGATTACGATTTGGTGAATGCAGTTTTGGGAGAAAATGACCCAGAATATACCGAACGGGCATTACGAGATTTGTTGGATGCTTTGGAAAGAGCGCTTTTCCTCCAACAAATCCGCAATGACAATACATTGGATAAAATTTACGAAACAGTCAACCGTTCAACTCGTTTAGCTGCTCAAGGAGATTTGGATAAAATTGAATTGGAACCAAAAACGGTGGTGAAACCAGAACTATTTCAAAAGTCGTCTGAACAAGCTTTCTACGACGCTTTAGTGCAGTTAGTACCGCAAACTCAGTTATCGAAACAAACTCGTAATTACCAGCTATTAGTAGATAGTTTGACTGAAATTGCTCCGACAGTCGGCAACTTTTTTGACGGCCCAGAAAGCGTTTTGGTGATGGATGCTGACGCAGAAATTAAGCGCAATCGGTTGAATTTATTGGGGTTGCTGCGGAATCACGCGCGGGTGTTGGCTGACTTTGGGGCGATCGTCAATCGATTTTAGATTTTAGATTTTAGATTTTAGATTACCGCCAAAGGTTTTGATGTAATATCAAACTATCACACACACAAAATATGCCGATCGCTCATATCATTGGATTAGGAAAATCAGGAATAGCCGCCGCCAGACTGCTAAAACGCGAAGGATGGGAAGTAACGCTGAGCGATCGCTCATCTTCCCCAAACTTGCTCGAACAGCAACAACAACTCGCTAGCGAAGGCATTAACATTGAGTTAGGTAAATCTTTTGAACCTGACAAATCTATAGAATTAATAGTAGTAAGTCCGGGCGTTCCTTGGGACAGTCCAGCATTACTAAAAGCCAGAGAGTTAGGCATTGAAACTATCGGAGAAATGGCTCTCGCGTGGCGTTACCTCAAATCTCCTTGGGTGGGAATTACCGGCACTAACGGCAAAACTACCACTACTGCTTTAATTGCTGCTATTTTTGCCGAAGCTGGACTGTATGCTCCCGCTTGTGGCAATATTGGTTATGCTGCGTGCGAATTAGCTTTGGGTGAAAAACAGCCGGATTGGGCGATCGCAGAAATCAGCAGCTATCAGATAGAATCTTCGCCGTCTGTGGCGCCGCGAATCGGAGTTTTGACGACTTTGACGCCGGATCACCTCAGCCGCCATAAAACGCTAGAAAATTATTACAACATTAAAGCGCATTTGTTGAAGAAATCTAAATTTCAAATCATCAACGGTGACGATCCTTATTTACGACAGCAAGGACTTGACACTTGGCCGAATGCGTGTTGGACGAGTGTAAAAGGTGAAAAAGAACTGTTGGGAAATACAGATTTTGGAGCGTATATTAAAGACGGCTGGGTCATCGCTCAAAACCAGAAAATTCTGCCTGCTGATTCTTTAAAAATGGTGGGAGAACACAATTTGCAAAATTTGTTAATGGCGGTAGCGGCGGCTAATTTGGCGGGGATAGATAAAAGTGCGATCGCCCAAGCCATTGCTAAATTCCCCGGAGTAGCCCACCGCCTCGAACACATCCGCACTTGGGAAGGCATAGATTTCATAAATGACAGCAAAGCCACTAATTATGACGCAGCCCAAGTCGGCTTAGCTTCGGTGAGTGCCCCGGCGATTTTAATAGCAGGTGGCGACGCGAAAGAAGGGGACGATCGCGCTTGGATTGATACAATTAAGGCGAAAGCTGCTGCGGTGCTGTTAATTGGGGATGCGGCGGGTCTTTTTGGCGATCGGCTAAAACAAGCAAATTACAACACTTGGGAAATTGTCGAAACAATGGAAAAAGCAGTCCCAAGAGCAGCAGAATTAGGCAAACAAAACAATGCTAAAGTTGTGCTACTTTCCCCAGCCTGTGCTAGCTTCGATCAATACCAAAACTTCGAGCAACGGGGCGATCATTTCCGTCAATTATGCCTCGAATCCCTGATTTAACCGACACCAATCGCGTAGATACTGTCTTGAACTGTCAAGGGGTAGCAGTCAAATAATTGGGATCGAAAGGTTTTTGGGATTTTAAAATCCCAAAAACCTTCGGACATGAGGGATGTTAAGCACGATCGCCCGTTTAGATGACATATTCGTCATGTCTATAAGGATTCAAAGGCGGCCGTGAAGCCATCTAAGGTCAAGCATTCTTCCATAAAATCCTCTGCATCATTGACGTTTTCAATTTGATATTCCATGATCCGTTGGCCGTCACCTTTCATCTTTTTGGAAGAGAGAGGCGTTCCCGGATATTTTTCGGCGATCGCCTTAAATGCCTTAGAATGATTATCCCAGGTTTCGGCAGAACAGTTAATGGTTACACGCCACATAATTAAATTCCTCGTTGGATTGGATTTGCGAATAGTCTGAAACTTATTGTGCCACGATCGGGTAAATTGCAGGCGCGATCAGATATTATTAATGTTGGGATTTTGGATCTAGCTACCAGGCTAAATCACATTGGGAGGGGTATCATAATATAAATTAAAATTACATATCTTTGACTTGATCAGATACCACATCATCCCCTATAACCCCAAACTTAAGGAATTTGCCCGCCAGCTTCGCAACAACATGACCCCAGGCGAAATCAGTCTTTGGAAATATGTCAAAGGCAAACAAATGATGGGCTATGATTTCGATCGCCAACGGCCTATCGATCAATTTATCGTAGACTTTTACTGCAAACAATTAATGCTGGCGATCGAGATTGATGGATCTTCCCATGACAGTGAGGAAGCGCAAAAGCGCGATCGAGAACGACAATCTCGGTTGGAATCGCTTGGCGTGAGATTTTTGCGCTTTACAGAACAAGATGCAAAGTATCAGGTTGAAGGTGTTCTAGAGGTTATTCAGGGTTGGATTTTGCAGAATGGATACACCCCAATCCCGCTCAAAAGTCGAGGCCAAAACACACCCCCAACCCCTCTCTAGAGGACAGACCCCCAGCCCCTCTCTAGAGGACAGACCCCCAGCCCGGATAAGACCCACCCCTAGCCCCTCCAGGGAGGGGCTAGGGGTGGGTCTTATCCGGGCTGGGGTGGGTCTTATCCCCCTCCAGGGAGGGGCTAGGGGTGGGTCTTATCTCAATAGCGCCGATAAATCCAGAGATTCTGTAGTTTGGAAAAAAGCTAATAGCCGATCGACTATGCGATCGACACCACCTTTAACATTAGACTCCACATTCAAAGCCATCACCGGATCGTGCAGCGATAAGCGTAACAAAAACCAGCCGGATTCGCTAGCTGACGAGCAGGAAATCCGCAGTCCTTCGTAGTTATTGGGAACGATTTCCCAGTCTGCTTGCGTTGAGGCAAATTCTTTTAGTTGCTCAATTGTGCGATCGCCCTCAGCCTTGAAATCATCCACATTAATCTTAATCCGAAACTCGGCACTTTCTTCAGGTTCTTGCAAATTCGCAATTAAATCTGGCAATGATTTATTTTCTAGCTTTGATTTAGCCAATTCAATCAATAGTTTGCTAACCAAATAAGCGCCATCATCCAGAAAGTAATTTTCCTTCAAAGCTCCATGTCCAGATGTTTCAATAGCCAGCCACGATTCCTGTCCGCTTTGATTGAGCCGAATCGACTCGTCAATCACATTTTTGTAGCCCCGTTTAAAGCGATGGTGAATTCCCTTTAAATCCTGTTCGATGAATTGCGTTAACCCATCGGAGGTGATCGAATCCGTGACAATGGTAGAACCTGGGTGCTCTTGGAGGACGATCGCCGAAATCAAAGCAATTAAGCGATTGCGGTTGAGTTCCTTCCCAACTCCATCGACGGCCGCACTGCGATCGACATCCGTATCAAAAATAATCCCAAAATCAGCTTTATTTGCAATTACCGCTTGACAAATTGACTGCATTGCCTGTTTATCTTCGGGATTTGGCACATGATTTGGAAAAGTGCCATCGGGTTCTAAAAACTGACTTCCCGTGGTGTCTGCGCCCAAAGGTTTGAGAACTTTATCCACATAAAATCCACCAGCACCATTCCCCGCATCCACAACAATTTTCAACCCTGTCAGTGGCTGCTCAAAATTATCGGGATGATTGACTGATTCCCGAATCTTAGTGACAAATTGATTAGCATAAACTGAAATGAAATCATGCTTTGCAATACTACCTAGAACGGCTGCTTTTTCAAACTCATTGGTTTCTGCAAATGCTAAGATATCTGTAATATCTTTTTTTTGTAAACCACCATTGGCGGTGAAAAACTTTAAGCCGTTGCGATTAAAAGGCAAATGGCTAGCGGTAAGCATAATCGCGCCATCGCAATCAAAACCAGGAGTAATCGTGCTCATAAACATGGCGGGAGTTGAGGCCATGTCAAAATCGTATACTCGGCTACCAACTGACGTGATGCCCGCCATCACTGCTTGCATTAAAGTTGGCCCAGATAGGCGGCTGTCGCGCCCGATCGCAATTATTAACTTCTCCGCAGGTTTATGGACTTTTCGCACCAGCCAATTAACAAAGGATTGACCTAAAATCGTCGCAATTTCGGGGGTGAGGTTAACTTTTTCATCGGGAACCCCTTCGAGGGCGATACCACGAATATCTGAGCCATTTTGGAGTTTTTTCCAGTTATAGTTTTGCATAATCAATGATGGTAATATTTTGGAAACACCTTATTTTACAGCAAATTTTTATCTAAAATTGTTACATTTATCATTTGAGAGTATTAGGACTTACACATAAGTACCAAAGAAACCGGGTTTCTGTGAAAAATCTAAAATTCTCAACTAAATATCTAGGAAGAAACCCGGTTTCTGCCCTCGGCGCGCATCTACAATATCACCTGGTTTCATGTTTGATAGATTTATTGAGCATCTTCTAAGGAATATTCAATCTCATCATTTTCGCCGAAAAGTTGCGTTAATGCAAAATCTTGCCACTGGGTACTTTGCCATTCCGTGTATTCTGATGCTGGTATTTTCTGTTGGCT
>Ga0105044_10002303_pt1 | contig 25990 bp, 26 predicted proteins | sample MAT01_FD_78092 | JGI IMG/M metagenome (GOLD analysis project Ga0105044, IMG submission 78092) | Freshwater microbial communities from Lake Fryxell liftoff mats and glacier meltwater in Antarctica - MAT-01 | ecosystem: Environmental > Aquatic > Freshwater > Ice > Liftoff microbial mat | place... | reverse complement strand
AGTTTAATCTATTGCCTCAGTTAGCTCCATATTGCTAAAATGTGATATTTAGATTAATTTCTTTCTACAATTATTAGGTCTAAGTTCTATGACAAACTTAATGAACCGCCTTTCTATTTTTGTTGACGGGAACAATATGTTCTACGCTCAACAAAAGAACGGTTGGTTTTTTGATCCTCGCAGGGTGCTCGAATATTTCAAAACTTCGCAGCCGAATGTCATCTTGATTAATGCTTTCTGGTATACAGGTCTGAAAGACCCGCAAGATCAAAGGGGATTTCGAGATGCTTTGATTAGTCTAGGTTACACAGTTCGCACTAAAATTCTTAAGGAATATTACGATGATGCTTCGGGTCGATATTCTCAAAAGGCTAATTTAGACATAGAAATTGTGGTTGATATGTTTAATACGGTGGATCAATACGACCAGGTGGTGCTATTTAGTGGGGATGGGGATTTTGAGCGAGCTATAGAGCTACTGCGATCGAAAAATACTCATATTACGGTGGTATCCACCGAAGGAATGATTGCTAGAGAACTCCGAAATGCTACAGATAGGTATATAGACTTAAATGAAATTAGGGAACATATTGAGAAGATGGATTATTAGTCAGTTAACAGTTGACAGTTGACAGTTGACAGTTGACAGTTGACAGGGAAGCAGTCCGATTTCATTAATCATTGGTCATTAGTCATTAGTCATTAGTCATTAGTCAGCAGTCAGTAGTTATGGGTTATGGGTTATTAATTATTCGTTATTGGCGCGAAACACGGGACTGGTGACTGGGGACTAATTGCCCAGAACAGCGGACAAGTAAAAATCAGGAAAACACTTTTTTAGAGCCATGAAAACTCAACCAAGTCAAGACCGGATTATTATTTTCGATACGACTTTGCGGGACGGAGAACAATCTCCGGGCGCATCTCTGAATGTGGACGAAAAACTGACGATCGCACGTCAGTTAGCCCGATTGGGTGTAGACGTCATTGAAGCAGGTTTTCCTTTCACCAGCACGGGAGATTTCGAGGCAGTCCAAAAAATAGCTCGGACTGTCGGGACGGAAGATGGGCCGACAATTTGCGGTTTGGCAAGGGCGCGAAAGGCGGATATTAAAACAGCAGCCGAAGCTCTGAAACCAGCCGTAAATTCGCGAATTCATACGTTTCTGGCTACATCTGATATTCACTTGGAATATAAGCTGAAAAAGACGCGGGCTGAAGTTCTGGAAATTGTGCCGGAAATGGTGGCTTATGCTAAGTCTTTTGTCGAGGATGTGGAGTTTTCGCCGGAAGATGCTTGTCGTTCAGATCCAGAGTTTTTGTATCAGGTGCTGGAACGGGCGATCGCAGCCGGTGCGACTACTGTTAATATTCCCGATACTGTCGGCTACACGACTCCGAGCGAGTTTGGGGCTTTGATTCGGGGAATTAAGGAAAATGTGCCGAATATCGATCGGGCAATTATTTCGGTTCACGGTCACAATGACTTAGGATTGGCTGTTGCTAACTTTTTGGAAGCCGTGAAAAATGGTGCCAGACAGTTAGAATGCACGATTAACGGCATTGGCGAACGGGCGGGAAATGCGGCTTTGGAAGAGTTGGTAATGGCGCTTTACGTGCGCCGCCAATATTATAATCCGTTCTTGGGCCGGCCTGCGGATTCTGACGAACCTCTGACGAATATTGATTCGCGCCAAATTTACAAAACTTCCCGCTTAGTTTCCAATTTAACGGGGATGTTGGTGCAACCAAATAAGGCGATTGTTGGGGCAAATGCTTTCGCCCACGAGTCGGGAATTCATCAAGATGGGGTGCTGAAAAATAAGCGGACTTACGAGATTATGGACGCTGAGTCGATCGGCTTAACCGAAAATCAAATCGTACTAGGCAAATTATCCGGCCGCCATGCTTTTCACACTCGCTTGAAAGAGTTGGGTTTTGAAATGGCTGATGATGAGCTAAATAAGGCTTTTATTAAGTTTAAGGATTTAGCAGACAAGAAAAAAGATATTACTGATTGGGACTTGGAGGCGATCGCAAACAACGAAGCCCACCAAGCACCGGAACTTTTCCGGTTAGAATTGGTACAGGTTTCTTGTGGCGACAAATCGCGGCCGACAGCCACCGTAACGGTACGGACTCCGGCGGGGGAAGAATTGACTGATGCTGCGATCGGCACTGGGCCCGTAGATGCCATTTACAGGGCCATTAACCGCGTGGTAAATGTACCAAATGAGTTGATCGAGTTTTCGGTACAATCGGTGACAGGGGGCATAGATGCGATCGGCGAAGTAACAATTCGCTTGCGGCACGAAGGCAAAGTATTTTCCGGTCACTCGGCAAATACCGATATTATTGTAGCATCCGCAGAAGCATACATCAGCGCCTTAAATCGGCTGTACGTGTCATTGCAGCATAGTCCTGAAAAGCCAACTCAGATCAGAAATGAAGTTGTTGCAGCAGAAGCACAGCGCTGATAAATTAATTGTCAGCCATCTTTTTTAACACAAACCGCAGACGAACCAAGATCCTAGCAGATAAACTCAATTAATCTGCGTTAATCAGCGTTCATCTGCGGTTTTAAAAAAATTCTATTAAAATAACAAATCATTCAAAAAATGCAAGACGAAACCTTAAAAAAAGAGCGAGAATTCCACGACGCTTGGGCATCTACCATCGATATTGACGGCATTCGAGTCAATGATTACTTTGAAGCTTGCACCGCCCCAGAAAATAGATTTATCCTCAAGCAAATGGGCGATATTACGGGGAAACGCCTGTTAGATTTAGGATGCGGCGCGGGAGAAAACAGCGTTTATTTTGCTAAAAAAGGCGCTAATTGCGTGGCAGCAGACTATTCTCAGGGCATGGTAGATGTGGCGCTGAAATTGGCTGAAAAAAACGGCGTCACAATAGAAGGTTGCACGGTAAATGCAATGGCGCTAGATTTCCCGGACAACAGTTTTGATATTGTTTACGCTTCTAATTTATTGCACCATTTGCCGGAACCAGAAAAAGCAATTCGCGAAATGCAGCGCGTGCTGAAACCGGGCGGTAAAGCTTGTTTTTGGGACCCGATGAAGCACAATCCGGTGATTAATGTTTACCGCAGAATGGCGACTGAGGTGCGGACTGAGGATGAAACTCCTTTGGATATTAATATTGTAAATTTTGTCAAGTCTTTGTTTTCGGAGACGGCTTATGATACGTTTTGGCTGATATCGCTTTGGATTTTTTTGCGCTTTTTTTTGATAGAAAAAGTGCATCCAAATGAAGAGCGTTATTGGAAGAAGATTATTCTTGAACAAGAAAGGTTGAAACCAGAATATTCTCGGTTGGAAGGGTTGGATGGTTTTTTGAAGAAGTTGCCTTTGATGAAGCGCTTGGCTTGGAATTTGGCTGTGGTGGCAACTAAGTAATTAAAAGAAGTTCGGCAACGGATTTTTTAACGGATGTAACGGATGTAACGGATTGAAGTGGTAGGGTGCGTCAGTTTTGAGATGATAAATCAGCGCCGAAAGTATGATTATGACGCACCATTTGTTGTGAGGTGCGTCAGTTTTGAGATTGTTTGTTTGTCGCAAAAATAATCACAACTGACGCACCCTACTTAAAACTATAAAAAGAAGTACAATAAGTCTAAGCGTTTAATTGAGAGGCTAACTATGCCAGAAACTATTGCGGCTGTCTATGAAAACGGGGTTTTTCGCCCGTTGAGTGCTGTGTCTTTCAAAGATGGGGAAACTGTGCAGATTCAACTCTGGGCTGACGATCCAAAAAAGCAGGCAGAATTGGCAATCCAGTTTTTAGTCGATCGAGGATTGGTGACTCCATTGCCTAACACTTCCCAGAATGTCGAGGCTGTAACTGATAAAGATGTGTATGAATTGGCTAAAAGGTTAGGGGCAAAACCGGGCAAGCCTCTGTCTGAAATGATTATCGAGGATCGCGGCCCGTGGTAAACATTTATTTTTTGGATAGCAGCGCCCTCATTAAAAGATATGTGGTTGAAATTGGCAGCCCTTGGATCAAGACTCTCACGGATTCCCAGACAGGTAACTCGCTGCTACTGGTGCGGATCACTTGGGTGGAAGTTCTGAGTGCTTTTGCGCGAAGACAGCGTGAAGGTGGTATAAATGCTGAAGAAGTTGCTGGACTTATTCAACATTTTAGATCGGAATTTAATAGTCGGTATAGAGTTATTGAAGTTGATGAGGCACTAGCTGAAAGGGCAGGTGAACTGATTGTTCAATATCCATTGCGGGCTTATGATGCTGTGCAATTGGCGGCTGCTTTGCGGGTTCAATCTGTTTTAACATCAATGCCAGAAACTCGACTGGTTTTTGTTTCGGCGGACAATCGATTGCTGAATATTGCTCAGTCGGCAGGGTTAGCGATTGATAATCCTAATAATTATCCGTAAAAGTGCGATCGATCAAATTAGATAATCAGCCTGGTAACGAGTAGATTATAATAAATTTAAGCTTTTACAAAAATTACGCACTCCGACTAAAGAAACCGGGTTTTTCACCAAATCTGCTGACTATAACCAAATATTTTCGCAAAAACCCGGTTTCTCTACCCCCATCCGTAAATCCTATTTCGCTTATGTTTCTACTGTGGTAGCCGCCGATTCAGAACTAGGAAAAAATTGCTGAGTTATCCAATGGGTTAAAATGTGCGAAAGCAATCCCATCGGGCCTGCAAATAGACACAGCGCGAGAGAATGAATCGTCCAAACTCCGGTGCGTTGTCCTTCTAAATAAATCCAACGCCCGACAAACAAATCCATGACTAAAAAATGTATCCATCCTGTAGCTGCTGCGGTTTCTTCCCCAAGAAATTTGGCTATATCTGCTAGTTTGGGATTTGACAAAGCTGCTGCGTTTTCTGGGGTGATGCTGCTAGCAAACAAATAGATGTACATGAGGGCTAGCAGTACAAATGGGATGAAAGAATTCATCACTTTTCGGGTGATTCCCCAGTTTGGTAATAAAATCATGATTGCCCAGAAGGGCAAAACGAACAGGTTTCCTACTGTAAAAATTAGTTCGGGTGTCATAGTTTGTAGTTGGTTTCTAGGAATTGATGAAATCTGTTAGAAGAAAGCCCTTCGATCCTTCGACTTCGCTCAAGGTACAAGGAAAGCCCTTCGATATAAACCCGCCCTCTCCCACGAGTTAAAATTGCCGCAAGAAGCGCAAATCGCTAGCATAAACCCGACGAATATCATCAATTTCATGCAGTACCATTGCGAAGCGCTCAACTCCAAAGCCTGCCGCAAAACCACTGTATTTTTCTGGGTCTAAACCAACTCCTTTGAGAACGTTTGGATCGACCATGCCGCATCCTAAAACTTCCAGCCATTTACCATTCCACTGCAAATCAACTTCGGCAGAAGGTTCTGTAAACGGAAAGTAACTTGTGCGAAAACGAATCGGCAAGTCTTGCCCGAACATTTGCCGCAAAAACTCTTTAATTGTGCCTTTCAAGTCAGTAAAGGTCAGACCTTCATCTATTGCTAAAAGTTCTATTTGGTGGAAGACTGCGGCGTGAGTAGCATCGACGGTATCGCGGCGGTAAACGCGGCCGGGAGAGACAATCCGAATCGGCGGTTTATTCTGTTCCATGTAGCGAATTTGTACTGAGGATGTTTGAGTCCGCAGCAGGTTGCCTCCGGGGAGGTAAAAGGTATCTTGCATATCCCGTGCTGGGTGGTCTGGGGGAGTGTTGAGCGCCTCGAAATTGTAATAGTCTGTTTCAATTTCGGGGCCGTTGGCGACGGTGTAGCCGAGGCCAACAAAGATGTCTAAAGCGCGGTCTATGACGCTGTTTAAGGGGTGAATCCGACCTTGGGGACTGAAAATCCCCGGCATGGTGACATCGAGGGTTTCTGAGGCTAATTTGGCTTGGATTTGGGCGGTTTGGAGGGCGGTGCGTTTGTTTTCTAAGTCGGTTTGTAGGGCTTCTTTGACGGTGTTGGCGATCGCACCTAGTTTCGGCCGCTGATCGGGCGGGAGTTTGCCCATCATGCCTAAAATTTGAGATAGTTGACCTTTTTTGCCTAGGTAATTGACGCGCAACTGTTCGAGTTGTTCGAGGGTATTGGCGATCGCGATCGCACTTTTGGCTTCTTGGCCCAGGGTTTCTAGTTGGGTTTCAATGTCGCTTAGCTGGACAGTCATTTTGATTTTTGATTTTTGATTTTTGATTTTTGATTGATGGCTGTTTTGAGCCAAGCTGAGTTTAGCGCAATTTGAGTGTAATAGCTAATTGGAGATAAATGCGATCGCCCGACTTGAATTTAGTTTACTATTGTTCTCAGGCCTACAAAACTTTTCATGAAACTTTTAATTAGCAACGACGACGGCATCTTTGCACAAGGCATCCGCAGTCTCGCCAACGCACTCGCCGCTGCTGGCCATGAGGTAAGCGTAGTTTGTCCCGACAGAGAACGCTCGGCCACCGGTCACGGGCTCACCCTCCACCAACCCATCCGGGCCGAAATTGTCGAATCTATTTTTGACCCAGCAGTCACAGCTTGGGCTTGTTCCGGTACTCCCGCCGATTGCGTAAAATTAGCTTTGTGGGCTTTAGTTGACAAACCGCCGGATTTTGTGCTATCTGGCATCAATCACGGCCCGAATTTAGGAACGGATATCCTCTGTTCGGGGACTGTTTCGGCGGCAATGGAAGGATTTATGGAAGGCATTCCCAGCATTGCTTTCAGCCTTGCTAGCTATACTTCGCAGGAATTTGAGCCGGCAGTGAATTTTGCTGTCTCTTTGCTGGCACAGTTGGAAAAAGTGCCAATGGCAAAACCGATGCTGTTGAATGTGAATATACCTGCGGTTAAACAAGCAGAAATTACCGGAGTTGCGATCGCTCGTCAAGGCATTCGCCGCTATTTCGACATATTTCAAAAGCGCACCGATCCGCGCGGCAAAACTTATTATTGGCTGGCTGGGGAATTGTTAGAAGATGTGGAAGAAACCCCAGATCCATCCGTAACTCATGATATTCCTACAGATGTACAAGCTATTGGCGACCATAAGATTACCGTTACTCCTCTGCAATACAATCTCACCTGTGCATCTGACTTGCACTCGTTAGGGGATTGGCAATTTAAAGATTTTCGGGCCGAGTAAGATCCGATCGGGCGGATCTCAGGGGTAAACTAGGAATTAAGGAAATGTGCCTATAAAGGTCTATGCCCTAGACGTTAGCCCAGGCTCTCAATTGGTTGTTGGTTTTTTACTCCAGAAAAACAGTTATGAACGCTCCCACCTATAACACTCATTCTGTCACTTGCCCGATTTGCCACCGTTCCAGCATCGTCGGTCCAGTGGGGATGGTTAGCGGACTATTCAGTTGTCCCCACTGTCATTCCCACTTGGTAATTAGTTGGAGCGGCCATTTTGTGCGCGATCCTTTTAGTCTCAAACAATTAACGGTGGGGAAGATGCTCAGGCGAGAGAGCAGACCACTAGCTCGCATTCAGCGCGACTTAGGGATTGGGAAGCATTTCCCCTTGCTGGCTCTTTTGGGAAGTGCTGTATTTCTGGGATTTGCGATCGCTGCGACAGACCAATCATTACCGCGACAGCAGTCGTTTCAACAAGGATTTTTAGAATGGGTGAATGGGAGTGGAAATTCCCAGGATGTGTCTCGTTAACATTTCGCTACATGAATTTTGACACTGACTAGGTTTAAATCTCTCTCTCTTGAGGTATAGATCGCAGGACACGCCAATGCCCTGTCCCTACCGAAAATAATATTGTAGGGATACGGCACTGCCGTGTCCTAATTTTGGCTACTAATAATTCCGATGCTACCGGAAACGATATATATAGCAGTTGACAGTTGACAGTTGACAGTTGACAGTTGCATAACGGGAATCAAACCATTGATTCGGTACGGGTATCGGCTCTATTCATGAAGTTATTTATGTCCTCACCGATGTGGCGGTTGCTATATCTATAAAATTCCTCTCAAAGTTTGAATTAATATTTGATTCTGTTCCTCCGTACCTACAGTAATTCGCAACTTATCTGCTAGTCGGGGTTGATTGAAGTATCGAATCAAAATTCCCTCTAATTTTAATGTTTGATAAATCCTTTCTGCATAGCCGTTTGGCGGCCTGACTAACAAAAAATTGGTTTGCGAAGGCCAAATGTCAAAACCTAACTCTTTGAGGATAAGCACTAATTTTTGTCGTGAAGCTTTAATTTTTTCAGCATTGATTGTTTTGTAGTTCTGATCGGCGATCGCACTTGCGGCCACCAGATAAGCTAAAGCATCCACATTATAACTATCTTTAACTTTATGCAATTCTGCCAACAGCAGTGGATTTGCAATCCCAAAACCCAGCCTTAATCCGGCTAATGAATATCCTTTAGAAAGCGTCCTCAAAACGATCACATTATTATAGCTTTTTGTCAACTCCAAAGCATTGTTTTCTGCAAAATCTACATAAGCTTCATCAATCACCAGAATCCCCGATAACCCCTTAGCCAATCTCTCCAAATCTGCAACAGAGATAGCCGTTCCCGACGGACTATTTGGTGAAGCCACAAAAGTCACAGCACCTTGGGCGGCTATTAGTAAATCGACTGGTAACTGGTAATCATCTGGATAGGGAACTTCGACAAATTCTGCATCCTGAATTTCCGCCAAAGTGCGATACAATACATAAGTAGGTGAAGGACAAACAATCTGTTTTCCGGTTTCGCCAACAGCGCGAACTATCAAATTCAACAAATCATCACTGCCATTACCTACCACAATCCAATCATCAGGAACTCCTAGCACTTTACTAGCTGCGATGCGGAATTGTTTGGCAGTTGGATCGGGATAGCGCCGCAAAATCTCTCCGTCTATTTCCTGAAGCACTTTTAAAGCTTGTGGAGAAGGTGGATAGGGATTTTCGTTAGAATTAAGTTTAATAATTTTAGTACCTAGCGGTGGCTGTTCCCCCGGTACATAGCCAGACATTTCGTGGATGCTTTTGCGAAAGTAATTCATTATGATCTGTGTTCATTTGCGTTCATTAGACATCTGGCATAATTCTTGTGGAACAGGCATCTTGCCTGTTCAATACAAGCTTTTTACCAGATGTCCATTTGCGGTTATAAAAAATTATATCAAACAATTAGTGACAATCCGTGTTATCCCCAAATCAAGTAACTTTTGCAGATCTTCTCGATCGTCCACCGTCCAAGCAACAATGTCAACTCCCTGACGGCGGCTTTCTGTAATCAGTGCAGGATTGTCCAACAAAACGTGATACAAAGTGCTAATCAGCCGATCGCCCTTAACTACAGCTTGAGCTAATTGAGACTTGTACGCTTCCAGATTAGCAACAATGTGTCCGATCGCCAAATCATCAGATATTTGGCGCACTTGTTCGAGAAATTTATCGTTAAACGAGGTAATCACGCATTTTTCTGTGATTCCTGCCTCGTTCAAAGTATTGACAAAATTTGCAACTTCTGAATCCGACCATTCGCAGTGCGGTTTGACATCAAAGTAGAGAAATTTGTCAACTTTTCTGAGGATGCTTAATGCTGCTTTTAAGGTGGGGATTTTTTGTGATGAAAATTCATCACTAAACCATTTACCTGCATCCAGTGTCTGCAATTGGGACAAGTTTTTGTCCCTGACTTTACCCGAAGCGCCCGTAATCCTATCCAATGTAGCGTCGTGGAAAATCACTGGTACGCTGTCAGCAGATAGCTGGATGTCAAATTCGATCGAACTAGCGCCACGGGCGATCGCCTGTTCAAAAGAGAATAAGGTGTTCTCAGGTGCGATCGCCGAAAATCCCCGATGTGCAATAATTTCTAAACTCATTTGAGATAAACTAACTTTTACCGCTTCAAACTTAACAACAAAAACTGAGTTTGTTGCGCTTCATCAAAACTGTCATCACTCACCAAAACTAAACTCAGATTGCCATCCGGCAAGCGCGGCCCTAAAGTCATCCCCTCCAAATTGTACAGCGGAATACCCAACTCGCTCAAGTCTAATAGCAATTTCTTCCTCACAGGTTCAACCATTGCCGATCGCCCTTTGAAACTGTTGATTCTCGAAGTATCTGTAGCCGCTCCAACTGCAACTTGATAAATCCGTGCACCGTATCCTGAAAGCCCAAAAGAACGCTCTAAACTCAAAAATTGACCGCCACCAATAGCAACTAATTCTGTTAACCCGTTCAATATACTCCTAGGAACTTCGTCTAGCGTGTAAAGATTTTCTGAAATTAATTGCGCTGTTTTATCAACGATGATATAATGTAAAAAGCGCAATTTACTACCATTGTCCGGGTCTATATCTTGCATTAACGGTGCTTCAACAGCAGTAAATAAACGAAACGGATCGAGACCGCCCTTACTAAAAGTTTCTGGGTCAATTGTTAAAGATTCAAAACCAAAATTATCTAACACTCCTTGCTGTTGTTTCTCATCGCTAGCATCAGGAATGTAGCGCTTTGGTATCGGCAATTTCCCCCGCAATTTGCCAGTTATTAAGTCAAATTCTTCTACCAAAGGAGGAATGCCAACGTGAGTCACACCTTCGCTGGCGACAAAAACAGAATTCCGGGGAGAAAGAGCTATTCCTTCAGGATTTATCGAACCCCAAGAGAAAGTTTCGCCATCTGCTTTTTTGAGTGAAGTAACACCTTCAACCGTAACTTTTTTGAGACCAATATTTGCCGAGTTTTCTGATTTGAGGTCGAGTCGGAGACTGTAAAATCTGGCTTCTCCGTTTTCGCTAGGGTCGTCGGAAACAGCATAAAAGCGATAAGCTTGGGAAGTGGGTTCGCTCATGCCTTTAGAGTCGTAGGTAATACCTGATAAGCCCCCGACTGGTGTTCCTTCAAAACTAATTTTTGGCAATTGGTACTCGCCCAGAAATTCTAGAGACATTTCAGGAAAAGAACGGTCTTTGGCTGCTGCGGGAGGTGGTGCACAAGCTGTGCAAATAGTTAACAAAATTAGAGCTAAACTGAATAAGCGCAAAATGCGATCGCCCAGGCTGCTGAATTGAAAATAATTGCTCAGTGCGGTAAAATAAAATTTACCGATCTCGTTTAATTCTTGGCTTTTGTGCCATCTTTGTGACATAATGTATACCGTTTTGTATGATATGCAAAACTTAACGTTTAGGGAATCAATGCTGGGCCGTTACAACCAAATTTTGATGATGAGAAGTTCTGTCCCCATTGGGTGCTTGCTGTTTTTGTGGTTATGTGCTAGTTCTATCGCTAGCGCCCAAACTAATCCACCTGGTTTGGATCAATTTTCGCCTAATCCGTTAGAGATTACCACACCCGATCCCCTAACTCCCACAAGTGAATCTCTCAGTAGCACTCAGCGGGATGAATTGAGTGCGGCTTTGGATCGGTTAAATTTGGACGCAGTAGCTAAATTGCAAGCTGGAGATGGGCTTGGTGCTTTTGAACTTTGGTTCCGAGAATTGCGGCTGCGACGCTATCTGGGCCCGGCGGTGGAAATTGCTGCTTTGAGTCGGGTGGGAAGTGTTGCTTGGAGTAGCAGTAAAAACATCGAATTACAGTTGATTACCCAACGGTTACAATTAATTCAAAAACAAGTCAAATCTCAGCTACCAGTTAATACTGAGTTACTGCCTGTTTTGGCTGCTGCTTTTGGGCAGGTGCGGGCTAAAGGCCCGACTATAGAAGTTTATCAACAAATTCTTGACAATGCGCGCCAGAAACAGGATATTTTGGCTGAGGGTCAGACTTTAAAGGCGATCGGGTTAATTCACATTAATTGGTTGAGTTACGAAAAAGCTGCTGCTGTGTATGAGGAATTGGCAACTTTAATTCAGGAAAATCGCCCTTTATTTACTGCCAATTATGTTGTTCCAAATCTTGTGGTGGCGGGAAACGGCGCTTCTCCCCAGCCTGTAACTCCTCCCACTGAGGTAGATTCTCTGAGACAGTTGGCCTATGTTTACCAGCAGTCGAAACAGCCTCTGAAGGCGATCGCAGCTAGGGAGAAAATGGCATCAGTATATCTGAATATGCAAAATCCCAGTGCTATACCACCGCTAAAAATTGCGATCGCTACCGATTACGAAACCCTAGGTCAAATCAATTTAGCAGCTCAATACTATCAGGAAGCATACAATTTAGCCATACCTATTCAACAGTATGCCCACGCTAGCGAGGCTTTGGATAAATTAGCATTACTTTATCGATCGCAAAAACAGTTTGAGCCGACTTTGCGGATTTATCAAATGCAGTTATTATTAGAAGAACGCGCTTACAACTTTTACGGATTGATGAATACTTACGATAATCTGGGTCAAGTTTATCAGGAAATGAAGACTTACAACAAAGCTTTAGAAGCTTATCAAAAAGGGTTGGAAGTGGCTAAAAGGTTGGGACACAGACAAGAGTATTTTGATAAGAAGATTCAAAAAGTCAACAAGCAATTGGAGAAGAGTTCCTAGTTGTTATACCAAATCTAGTTTAAATATGAACTTTCACACAACAGCCATGCAATACAAAAGATTTTGGGCAAACTTACAAAAATTGACTGTTAATTTTCTAGCACCCCGATTGTTGGCCCGCAACTCACTGAATCTTAGTCTAGCCGTTGCCGCCGCAGTTTCGATGCAAATCGGACAACAACAAGCCAACGCTTCCACAGTCCCAACTTGGCAATTCGATCCGGCGACAAATGAGCTTGTAATTACCCTTCCAGAGGGAACAACGCCCAAGTATTCTCTACTAAATCCCCGTCAGATTGCTGTGGATTTGCCCAATACCCCGATCGGCATAGATGCAACTCAGTTATACCCAGAAGGCATGGTGCGTTCCGTGGGAATCACTCAAATTCAAGGCACAAAAGCGAGAATTTTGGTGGATTTGGCGCCCGGATTTGCTGTAGTGTCCGATCGAACTCAATTCCAAAAAATCGGAACCGCAAATCGCTGGGTGTTAGTTCCGTCGATCGCCCCAAGTTCGAGTCCCAACACCACCCAAACCCAAACCCCATCAGCAACACAAGTACCACAGTCCGTCACAGTCAGAACTCCCAACTCAGTCGCACCCCAAGAACCTGTCTCACCAACGGCGATCGGCACTCAAACTTCCGATCGTAATCCTTTCCAGCCGACAAGCCAAAGCGACCAAATTCGACCGATAACAGTACCTTTAGTCAGGGTTGCAGTGGAGGAGCGGCGGGGAGTACGTGTTGCTCCTGTACCGCGTCCTGCTGCACCAGAACAACGGATAATCAACTTCGGCGAACCACTTCCCAAACAGTAAGCACAGCCGAAGGCTCCCAGCTATCACGCTCGCGAGGAGGACACGGCAGTGCCGTTTCCCTACGCCGATTAATTGTAGGGAAACGGCACTGCCGTGTCCTGATTGTTCGACTCACCCAACCGCTGTGGGTAATATTAATTCCGACACCACCGCAATTGATATCACACCATTTTCAAGAACAGGCAAGATGCCTGTTCCACAAAGAATGAATTTGATTGTGAGCTGGGCTGAGATCTCGCCCAAAAATAAGTTAGAAATTCTGATTATCCGTCGCTGGGGGCACCGAACCAGGCTGGTTGATAAACAAATTTTTGGCACCATCATTTTGATAGATACAATTGATATCCGGTTGACTTTCCAGGGTACCGGTGAAGCCAAATGTATTCATCCGATTTTTGCACTCGCGCACTTGGTCTTGGCTGACGAGTTTTCTTTGCTCTAGAATTGCCCAGTTGTTGGTTCGCAGCACGCAGCCGGGGCGCATAGTCGGCTGTGAAATGTAGACATTGAAAGGGTTGAGGGTGACGTAGGCGCGCAGATCTGTCACCATCGCGCTAGCTCCAAACTGCACGCAAAGTTCGGGATTGGGGGCGCTGCGATCGATAAATTCGCGGGATGCTACGTTTTCTGGGCTAATGGTAGCGGTGGAGCTAAAGGCAATTCCAATCCCAATTCCGAGAATAAACACCGCTGCTAAAATCCCCAGGGATGTGTAGTTGACGAAGGAGGGTTTGCCAGACTGAGGTTGGCGGCGCGACTGTCCGTCAAAGGGGCCGGAGTAGTCGGAGTCTTCATCTCCTCGCGGTGCGTCGGCGCTGAATCTGTCGTTGTAGGATTTAGGTTTGCGTTTCATATAAGCTTCAGTGAGTTCAGAAGAGTTCGCTGGCATTGACAAACCTCTGCCTAAAGGCGAGAGGATTCTTGCTTCACAGGGATTCCGACGAATTTACTTGCAGGCAAGCATCGTAGTTTTTAATTGTTGACTACTTTGTTTGAATTTCAATGCCCAACAGGATGTCAATTCACTTAAAATAACTAAAAGTCGGATACCATTGCACAGCGGAGGAATCCGACTCAAGATTATTGACAAATTTTAACATTTTACCCGCCAGGAGGATACAAAGTAGTGTCTGTCGAAATTATTGTCAAGCCTTCAACAGTCCGTAAGCTTGCACCGCGTTACCGCGTTCTGCTCCATAATGATGATTTCAACCCTATGGAGTACGTGGTGCAGACTCTGATGCAGACGGTACCGAGCCTGACTCAGCCACAGGCTGTGAATATCATGATGGAAGCTCACACTAATGGGCTGGGACTGGTGATTGTTTGCGCCCTAGAACACGCTGAGTTTTACTGCGAAACACTCAACAATCATGGATTGATGAGTAGCATCGAATCTGACGAATAGCTAAAAGCCAAGGGCTTGACCCTTGGCTTTTAACTGTATTTACCGTAAAGCACGAAATTTGAATAGAAGGCTGTTCGGAGCTAGATGCCCTTTATTGACAAGCTCCAATTTCAAATCTGCGTCTGAGGAAGTTAAGTTAATAACGTCCTCCTCCTCCTCCACGGTTGCCGCCTCCACGGTTGCCGCCTCCGCCCCGGTTGCCACCTCCCCGATTATCTTCATCTTCGCGGGGTTTGGCCTTGTTGACTTTGAGGTCGCGACCCATCCACTCTGCTCCATCAAGAGCAGCAATGGCTGCATCTTCTTCAGCATCTGTTGACATTTCTACAAAACCGAACCCGCGGGGGCGACTTGTTTCTCTGTCGGTAGGTAGATGTACTCGCTTAACGGTTCCGTATTCGGCGAAGACGGAGGTGATGTCTTCTGGGGTAACTTGGTAGGATAAGTTACCGACGTATATCGACATGGGAAATAACTCCAAAATTTAGACAGTGCAAAGATTTCAGTTTCGGAGAGTTCCCTGCCGATACAGAAGGGCAAGTTTTTAGACAATTCTGTAGCAATGAACAAAGCCTACAACCGAATCTAATTCACACTTGGCATTTTAACACAGAATAGTGTTTTCTGAGTTAGTTTCAGTTGTGCTAAGGCTATTCACCGCAGGAATGATACGTCAACCTTGCCAAAATTGGTACTCAAAGCTAGATTCAGGTTTTCTAGGGCTTTGACTAACCACATCACGCCTGTTCTGGCAGAAAATTCGTAGTGCCCGAACAAAATTGCTAACCGCTTTTCTAGGTAGGGTTTAACTTTGTCGCAAATTAGTACAATTTTCAGCAGCAAACCTGTAGTCTCGGTGGGGCCGAGGTTTGAGATTAGGTCAAGGAAGACAAAGTGGTTGGGTCGTTTTTGACTCTCTACTACTAAAAAATTTAATAACTGGCTGCAAGTTCTCATCATTAAACATTCGTTGAATTGCTGAGAATTGTTCTGGGGAAAGGTGCTTTGTAATTGCTTATACAATTTGTCCTTAAATTGACCTTGGCCGTAGCGTTGGTCAGTGATAGAAGAAATTAGATATTCGTATAAGTCATCTTTAAAAGAACCGTAGCACTGAGTTGTTTGGCTAGTGTTCGCGACAAAATTGCCTGCTATATGTCTGTAAGTATTGCCTCGTTCTACTTTTCCGACAAATTGCTTCAGGGCGAAAAACAGTTCGGGGTCGCTCAAGAGGGTGGGGTTTTTGATGTTTTGTATAGTTCTGGCAAAAGAAATGGAGGTTCCCCGGCGAGCTATTTGGACTTTTCTGACTTGGTGAGCTACATATTGGGAGAGGTTGATTTCAAATTGTTGCTGCTTTTGGGCTTGGATTGTTTTAATGACTGTCTGCTGTTCGTAGCTGCTATCGTCGCTGAGGAGACAGTGGCTGTAAAGGTATGGGTAGCGGGGAATTAAGGTTCCGAGGGATTGGTTGGCTGGTGTTTTGCTACTGTCTTCTGAGTTGTGGGTGATGACTTTGGATAAGCGTTTGAGGGTGAGATACTGTTCGCTGGCGGTAAATTGATTGACTAATTTGGTAATATGACCGATCGCCCTAGATTGATTATATCCAAATATTACTTTAGGTACTTCTTCAAACACAGCGATCAATTCAGGGATGGCGGCTTGCTTGTTGGGCTGTGTTTGCCAGCGGTTGATCGCTATGTGACAGCAGCGGTTCAGGATATACTTGAGTTCTGGTTCTACTTCTTTTGAGGCTGCTATTTTTTCCAGGGCTGCGACGATGGTGCGATCGGGATATCGATCGCAATGTATAAACAAAGTGCGAAAACGATTGATAATTTCCGCTGGTTGTTCTACTTGTACCAGCTTTAGCCAGTGGTTATAAAGTAGTTGTTCAGCTTCGTAGGTTGGTCGATTGTAATTGTCTGTCCAGGTATTTGCCACTCTTGTCACCTTCGGAGGATTGGATAGGATTTGTCAGCGCGATTGGCTGGATAAATTGACCAAGAATTTCTAGATGGTACAAGCCCCCGGATTGATCCGTGGAATCAATCCAAAATCTCAAATCTAAAATCTTTAAGCCCCCGCATTGATCCGTGGGGTCAATCTAAAATCTAAAATCTAAAATCTAAAATCGATTGACGGATGCAGTGGCTGAATTGAATTAACCGCTCTTCTGGGTTCCCAAGGTTTTGGGGTGGAAGCAATCAGCATCTTAACTCGATAGTGTTTTTTATTTATTTAAACTATTTATTAACAATAGTATTACACAATTTTTTTCCAAGTCGCAAGATCTAGATCACCATGATTTTATATAAAGTATTGGTAAAGAATGTAAGTGCTCAGTTAAAATTTTGTTGGTCGGCGGGCGATTTCGTATTAAGATTGTTAAGGCAACTTGCGATCGGCAGTCTCCAAAGAGTTAACTTTAGGGCTGGGCGAGCTACGGCGAGTGCTGAAAATAATTATTTGAAGTGTGAGTGCTAGTAATATGGTTTGTCGCGTCACTATTCCCCAACTTGCGGAAATTTTAACAGTACCCGTGCCTGCTGCGTCCGAGGGTGTTTTGACAACTTTAGGGATTGGTATTGCCACAGACACGCGCACTATCCAAGGGGGCGAGGTATTTTTGGCGCTGCGGGGAGAAAATTTTGACGGGCATCAATTTGTCGAAAAAGCACGGGATTTGGGGGCAATTGTGGCGGTTGTCGATCGCGCTTGGGAAGGAACAGTTCCAAATTTTCCACTATTGCGAGTTGACAATACTCTAACAGCTTATCAGGCGATCGCCCGTTGGTGGCGCGACCAATTTAGTATACCAGTAATTGCCGTCACTGGTTCCGTAGGTAAAACCACTACTAAAGAGTTGATTGCAGCAGTTTTGTCTACTCAAGGAAATGTTCTTAAAACTCAATATAACTATAATAATGAAATTGGAGTACCAAAAACCCTGTTAGAGCTTTCACCAGAACACAATTATGCCGTAATTGAGATGGGAATGCGCGGACTTGGTGAAATTGCAGTGTTGACGCAAATTGCCCGCCCAACTATAGCGGTAATTACGAATGTGGGAACGGCGCATATCGGGCGATTGGGGTCCGAAGAGGCGATCGCAATCGCTAAGTGCGAATTGTTAGCAGAAATGCCAGCCGACAGTATTGCTATTCTCAATCACGATAGTGATAGATTAATCACAACAGCGACGAAAGTTTGGCAAGGTAAAACTTTAACTTATGGCTTAGAAGGTGGAGATTTATGTGGAGAATTTCTAGACAATAATTCAATGTGCATTGAACATATAGAATTGCCTCTTCCTCTACCAGGACGACACAACGCTGTGAATTATTTGGCAGCTTTGGCCGTAGCAAAAGTGTTAGATATTGATTGGGAAGTCTTCAAGCAAGGTTTGTCTGTGCAGTTACCAGATGGTAGAGCGCGTAAGTACGAATTACCCAAGGATATTGTAATTTTAGATGAGACTTATAATGCGGGTTTGGAGTCGATGTTGGCGGCCCTGAGACTGTTAGCGGATACTCCGGGAAAACGCCGGATTGCGGTGTTGGGAACGATGAAGGAATTGGGCGATCGATCGCTCGAATTTCACAGACAAGTAGGAACAGCAGCCCGAAACTTAAATCTCGATGCTTTGTTTGTTTTTGCTGATTTTGAAGAAGCTGGAGCGATGGCGGCTGGTGCTGCTGGTTTGACTTTTGTGGAGATAGAAGATATTGCGGCTCCGCATTCCCACGAGGCGCTAGCAAGGCATTTAATGGAGTTTGTTGAAACGGGCGATCGCATTTTATTTAAGGCATCTCACTCAATGGAGTTAAATCGAGTAGTGGAGAAGTTTCGGACTGATATGATTGTTGACAGTTGACAGTTGACTCCAACAACTATTATGGCAAAAACCCGGTTTCTGACTACCATGGGTAATACAAATCCGGTTGCATCGGAATGATATAGAGGACACGGCAATGCCGTTTCCCTACCGAAAATAATATTGTAGGGAAACGGCACTGCCGTCTCCTAATTTTGGCTAATAATTCCGATGCTACCGGAAACGATATAATCTAAAATCTAAAATCTAAAATCGCATGACTCAAGTTTCGATGGACTCCTTGATTCAAGGGGCAATTTCAGGAGATTATATTGTCAGTTTTCCCACTGATACTGTACCCGCTTTGGCTACCAAGCCCGATCGCTCTGAGTTAATTTTTGTAGCTAAACAGCGCAGCCAAGACAAACCGTTGATTTTGATGGCAGCCTCAGCAGAGGATTTGTGGGAATACGTGCACGGAAGTCCAGCAGATTTCCAAGTGTGGCAGCAAGTGGCGCAATCTTTTTGGCCGGGGGCGTTAACTTTGGTGCTCCCAGCCTCGGATAAAGTGCCCGCTGCGATGAATGCGATCGACCCGACTACAATTGGAGTACGAGTGCCTAACTTTCCCCTGGCGCTCAAAATCCTACAGCAGACAGGCCCTTTGGCTACCACCAGTGCCAATTTATCAGGCCAACTGCCTCTAGAGTCGATCGCCGAAATTGAAGCTCAGTTTCCCGAAGTCCTGATTTTACAGCCTTCGGAGTTACTAAAAGTAGCCACAGGTTCGAGTCTACCTTCCACTGTGGCAAAATGGACTGGCAGTGGTTGGAAAATCTTGCGACAAGGCGCGGTACAGTTAGAATGCTAAAAGCTAAACTCCAAGGCAAAGTGATATGGCGTTGATGGGCTGGAGCGAATTGATATATGTAGGAATGGGGCTGGGACTGGGTTTGGGAAGCAATTTTATCTTGCGCCCGCGGCAAAAGAGTTCGCAACCGCTAGAACCTGCGCCCCACCAGCCCTCAACTCCTCAAGAGGTTTACTTGGAGAAGTTTGATGGGCTTTCTGAGCAATTGAAGCAAACTCAATTGGCTTATCAGATGGCATCGGAAATGAGTCAATTTAAGGCTGGTTTTTTGGCTCGGACTTCTCATGAATTGCGATCGCCCCTGAGCAGTATGATTGGCACATTGCAATTAATTCTGTCTGATTTGTGTGATGATGCTGCTGAAGAACGAGAGTTTGTCGAACAAGCTCACATCGCAGCACTCAGGCTAGTCAAATTGATCGATCAAATTCTGTTTGTTGCTAAAACTGAACACGGCACTGAGACGATGGATATTGAGCCGATTCAGTTAGCTAAGATGTTTGATGAAGTCGATGATTTAACTTACTTGCAAGCAGCTAATCGTAACATTCGTCTAGAAATATCCCCGCCCGATTCTGAAATTTATGTATTGGCTGATTCTCCGAGATTTAGGCAAGTTTTAGTTAATTTAATAGATACTGCTATTGCTGAAATGGAAGAGGGGAGTATTTTTGTTTCTGCACACCCTTCGCCGGAATCGGGCTATGTTAACATTTGGGTAGACGATCAGCGTTCAATCAGTGCTTGGAGTGAGTCTTGGGATTTATTAAAGCACGATTTGGAGAGCGATACTAAGACCAGTGATACTGTGAAAGTGTCTTCGGGAATGAGGTTATTGATGGATCAAACGCTGCTAACTTTGATGAATGGGCGTTTAGAAGTTTTGGCGGTTCCTTCTGAGACTGAAGAGTCCAATTTTACTCGGACTCAATGTTCTATTCCTTTGGCAACTCCTTGAGGGAAGTTCGGCTGCGGATTCTGTAACGGATTTAACGGATGTAATGAAGTTCGGCAGCGGATTCTGTAACGGATTTAACGGATTTAATGAAGAAGGAAGAGGGAAGAAAGACCTTCGAGACTTCTAAAATTATATACTTCGACTACGCTCAGTGTCCAATTCCCAATTCCCCATGCCCAATGCCCAATTCCCAATGCCCTATGCCCAATGCCCAATTCCCCATGCCCGATGCCCGATGCCCAATTACCTATGCCCCATTAGCAATTAGCAATTACCAATTCTCCATTGATAATTTCTAATTCGACATTCTCTTCTAAAGGGTGATTTTCTACTACCATTGTAGTGCTGGCATTATATTGAAAACCGATGCGTTCATAGAAGCTTTGTTTGTAAGTTGTCATCAGGTAAACTCGCTCTACTCGGCTCATTCGAGGGTGACTTAAAACTGTTTCGACTAATTTGCGTCCGAGTCCTGAACCTTGGTAGTCTGGGTGAATGGCAACATCCCAAATAGTAGCTCGATAGATGCCGTCTGATGTGGCCCTGGCAAAGCCAATCGCCCTTTTGTCGTCCCAAACGGTGACAACTGGTTCGCTATTGGCGATCGCAATTTTCCAATCTTCGCTCTTGCGTTCCCTCGCCCAAAATGCGGCTACTTTAAATAGATGTTGAAGTTGTTCAAGGTCTACTCGGTCGTGACCTATGCAAAATTGAATATGACTGGAATCTCTAGTCGTTGATGTCATTCTAAAATCTGCCTGCGAATTGTATTTAATTCTAAACATACAAAACTAATTTCATTTAGACATATTCTCTGACTCATTTCGGTAATTATTAATACTTTTTTTTATTAGTGTCATCGTTAGGACACGGCAATGCCGTGTCCCTACAATTCATCGTTAGGACACGGCATTGCCGTTTCCTCAGAAGTAGGTTGGGTTTCGTAAACTCAACCCAACCTACATATTTGGGATTTCACTACAATTCATCGGGGTAGGGACTAAGGCCAAGCCGTTTCCTCTATCTAGCTGAATTTTGCAACCAGCGGGCCGCGTCTTTGGCGTGATAAGTTAAAATCAAATCGGCACCAGCACGCTTGAATCCGGTCAAGGTTTCCATCACCACTCTTTCTTCATCTATCCAACCATTGAGAGCGGCGGCTTTAACCATCGCATATTCTCCAGAAACGTTGTAAGCTGCAACTGGCAAATTAGTTGCTTCCTTGACACGCCAGATGATATCCATATACGCTAAAGCCGGTTTAACCATGAGCATATCCGCACCTTCGGCAATATCGAGAGCAATTTCTTTGAGAGCTTCACGACCATTTCCTGGGTCCATTTGATAGGTGCGCCGATCGCCAAATTGCGGAGTAGAATCAGCGGCATCCCGGAATGGGCCATAATAAGCTGAGGCGTATTTTGCCGCGTAGGACATGATGGGAATATCTTCAAATCCAGCATCGTCCAATCCTTCGCGAATTGCTCCGACAAAACCATCCATCATCCCAGAAGGTGCGATAATATCTGCACCAGCTTTAGCTTGAGCTACGGCAGTTTTTTTGAGCAATTCTAGGGTTGGGTCGTTCAAAACGCGACCGCTTAAATCTCCGACTTGCAAATAGCCACAGTGACCATGACTGGTATATTCGCACAGACAAGTATCGACCATGACGATTAAATCTGGCACGGCTTTTTTAACTGCTGTAGTCGCTTTTTGGACGATGCCACAATCATGCCAAGCACCTGTAGCGTCTATGTCTTTGTCTGCGGGAATTCCGAATAAAATGATCGCAGGAATGCCTAGATCATAGACTTCTTTGGCTTCTTCGACTATTTTGTCGATCGATAGGTTGTACACTCCTGGCATCGATATGACTTCTTTAGCAAAATTTTCCCCTGGTACGGCAAATAAGGGGTAAATTAAATCGCTGGTTGTCAAGATGTTTTCGCGCACCATCCGGCGGAGTTGGGGATGGTTGCGGAGGCGGCGGGGACGGTGAGTGGGGAACATAATGTTTTTTTAATGTTAGGTCAAGTCCTGGTTTTAAGGACTCGCAGCATTTCTCTAAAAGTTTAGAGCTTATTGAAAGCCGATCGCCCATCGATTAAGTAAAGTTCTGTAAAAGCGAAAGGGCGGGCACTCTTGGCACCGCCCCTACATAAATACATACAATCGGTACGGATATCTCCCTGCTCTCACACCTGCAACCGGGCTCCCCAGAACCTAGGATTGACTGTAGATTAATATATGTGTGTTAAATACTAACGGTCTTATGTACAAACAACTAATCTCCAGAATCAAACCACTTTTGAAATCACTATTTGCGATCGGGCTGGTACTCACGCTAGCCTTCAGTAACGCTGATGGAGCACTGGCGGCCCGCAGCGGAGGACGCATCGGTGGCGGATCTTTTAGGGCTCCGGCGCGCAGCTACTCGTCTCCGACGCGCACTTACGCACCGTCTGGAGGGGGGTACTACCCAGGTGGCGGTTTTGGTGGTGGCTTTGGTTTTCCGTTCTTGTTGCCCTTTTTTGGATTTGGGGGCGGCTTCGGTGGTTTGTTCTCGATTTTGATTTTTATTTCGATCGCAAATTTCCTAGTCCAAAGCTTCCGTAAAGTCGGGGGCGGCACCGACGAACTTGGCAACAGCACATCTACAACCGTTTCTGTGGCTCGTTTGCAAGTTGGTTTGCTAGCAGAAGGCCGCGGTTTGCAATCAGAACTTGATGGCTTAGCAAGAACCGTCAATACTGATTCAGCAACGGGCCGTGCTCAAGTGTTACAAGAGTCTACTTTGGCTTTGTTGCGCCATCCAGAATACTGGGTTTATGCCGGTGCTGAATCTCAGCAAACTCGCTTGGAAGCCGCAGAAGCTAAATTTAACCAATTTTCTCTGGCAGAACGGAGCAAGTTTAGTGAGGAAACTCTCTCGAATTTTAACAACCAGATTCGGCAATCTGGAAGCAATCAAACGCTCTCAAGCGCGCCAGTAAATGGCGCACTGGTTGCTGACGATTTGACTCAAGCTCCCGGCGAATATATTGTGGTGACAGTGATTGTCGGTACTCAAGGTAAATTGCAATTGCCGGTTGTGAAAAATTCTGAAGATTTGCGCCTCGCTTTGCGTCAGATTGGGGGTGTATCGAGCGAGCAGTTGCTGGCGGTTGAGGTGCTGTGGACTCCTCAAGCTAATGGCGATACTTTGACTGCTGATGATATGTTGGCTGGTTATCCTGATTTGCGATCGATTTAGTCATAGAGACTGGGCGCGGCGAATTGTGTCCCGCGCCCCATCGCGCATTGCTGCGGAAACGAAAGTTAACATTTGTTAATCAAAATTATCGAGTTAAAAATTTGTTAAACAAATGCTATTATTAAAAACTTAATTTGTCTAATTTTTATAAAAAAGGCGATCGGGAGCAAAACTTATGACCGACAGCAGTAGAAAAAAAGCACTTTTCATTTTGAGTCAGTTAAATAACGATGATATTAACTGGATCGTCCAAAAAGGCAAAAAGGAAATTATCGAACCAGGCAGAATACTGATCCATGAAGGGAGACAAATCGATGCCCTATACATTGTATTGAAGGGGACTTTGAGCGTTTTGCTACAGGCTGAGACGAATAAAGAACTCGCAAAAATAGGTAGCGGAGAACTTGTGGGAGAAGTTTCTTTTATTGATGCCAGACCTCCTTTGGCAACAGTGAAGGCGATCGAAAAAACTGAGTTGCTAGCAATTCCACGGCGACAGTTAATCATTAAACTCGAACAGGATATGGGCTTTGCTTCCCGGTTTTATTGTGGAATTTCTCTGTGTTTGGCTGACAGAATGCGCGGTACGATCAGACATATAGAATATGGTCGTAATCTAGAGCTAGAAAACTCTGAATTAGACCAGGAGGATATTAATCCGAATGCGATCAAGAGTTTAGCCCTAGCTCAGGCTAAGTTTAATTGGTTGATGGAAAATGTGAGGGGTTGAAAGACAATAGATATGGCGCGAATTTTTCTATCAGCCGCTCATGGTGGCTTTGAAAACGGCACGAGAGACCCTGGAACTGTTGCCGGTGGTACTACCGAAGCGAAGGAAATGATTCAAATTCGCGACTTGGTGGTGGCCCAATTGCGATCGCGCACTCTGGATATACTCGCTGTCCCGGATGAGCTCAGTCAAGTGCAAAGCATCGATTGGATTAACACACGGGCTCGCATTGGCGATGTGGCTTTGGAAATTCAAGCTAATGGTGCTTCTAACCCGTCGGTTCGCGGTGCCAGTATTTATTACATTGCCGCCAACAGCCAGCGGAAATCTGATGCGGAAATGGTAATTATGTCGTTGCTGCGGAGGTTCCCGCAGTTACCCAACCGTGGCGCAATCCCCGATACCGCTACGGGTTTGGGACGGCTGATTTTTTGTCGCTGGATTTCTATTCCTTCAATGTCAATGGAACTTGGCTTTCTGACCAACCCGGACGATCGCATTTTAATTCAAAATCGGCGGGGAGACATGGCAATGGGCATTGCTGACGGATTGGCGAGTTGGATTCGCCCTCGCGCGGAACCTCCAACTCCCACCCCAATTAGTTATAGATCGATTAATATCAATCTAAATGGTGGGATTTATGAAGAACAGGGGGTTTTAATTAATGGCAATGCTTATATTCCGATCGACCTAGTGGATAGATTGGGCATTGATTTATCTAAGATTCCCCGACTACGCCGCGTTAGTTACAAAAATATTGTGTACGTTCAGGCGATCGAACTGCGAGATTTTCAAGTATCAGTTACTTGGGATAGTACGAACCGGACGGTAATTTTGCGATCGAATGTCAAGCCTCCCGCTCAAATTGGCAAAATTATGGGTTCTGGAATCACCACCGAAGTGCAGTTAATGATGTTTCTGCGATCCAACAATCCGAACGCTTTAACTGTTTTTCCAGACATAGCAAAGCTGTATCGGGAAGAAGCAACGGTTGAAGGAGTCAACTATGATATTGCTTTTTGTCAAATGTGTTTAGAAACTAATTTTTTGCGCTTTGGTGACAATATTAGACCGACTCAAAACAATTTTGGAGGTTTGGCTGCTGTGGGAGCAGATAGTGAAAGCGCATCTTTTGCTAGCGCCCGCATCGGTGTTAGAGCTCATGTTCAACATTTAAAAGCTTATGCCAGTATCGAACCTTTGGTTCAGGAACTCGTAGATCCCCGATTCCGCTTTGTGACGCGCGGTATTGCTCAAGAAGTCGATCGACTCGGTGGGCGTTGGACAGCCGATTTGCAGTATGGCACGAAAATTACAGCCTTGGTTAGGAGGCTTTACGAATTGATGCAATCTGCGAGTTGAAGGAGGACACGGCAGTGCCGTTTCCCTACCCCAAAATAATCATGAGGGCTGACGAGGAGGACACGGCAATGCCGTTTCCCTACACCGATTAATTGTAGGGAAACGGCACTGCCGTGTCCTGATTGTGGGTAATATTAATTCTGATGTCACCGGATTTAATATTTAGATAATCCCCGGCCCTCTGCCACGGGTATCTGCTTCCGTTGTCAGTTCTCCTTCCTCACCTCTTTTAGCTTTGAGTTCTACCATAAATTGAGCGCGTTCTAGGGCTTCGGCTTCTTCTTT
>Ga0105044_10002299_pt1 | contig 26002 bp, 24 predicted proteins | sample MAT01_FD_78092 | JGI IMG/M metagenome (GOLD analysis project Ga0105044, IMG submission 78092) | Freshwater microbial communities from Lake Fryxell liftoff mats and glacier meltwater in Antarctica - MAT-01 | ecosystem: Environmental > Aquatic > Freshwater > Ice > Liftoff microbial mat | place... | reverse complement strand
GTGAGCGCGCCGATAAGGCTGGCGCCACCGCAGGCCATTCACCGTCTGGTGACCGATGCAGCCCCCCCTGCGCCGATTGCCGCGATGCTGGCGCAAGCCGGGGTGACGGTGACGCTGGCGTAAGGGGGCTGCAGGGGTCGGGTCTGCCGGAACAATCGCCCCCGGCATCCTATCCTGGCTCAGGTTCCGAGACGGCGAGCGCAATCGCCCCGGCCAGATCTTCCAGACGGATCGGTTTGGCCACGCAGCCGGCAAACCCTGCGGCGAGATATTCGGTCACATGCTGCGTCATCGCGTTGGCCGTCACCGCCAGCGCCGGCGGGCAGGACACCCCCAGCCCGGCCGCCCGGTCGCGGATGCCGCGCAGGGCCGAAATGCCGTCGCGCCGCGGCATCGAGATGTCGAGCAGCAGGATGTCGAACCGGTCAGGCTGCCACAGGGCCACCGCCTCGTCGCCATCTTCGACGACGGTATGGCTCATCCCCAGGGCCTGCAGCATCGACCGCAGGATGACCCGGTTGGTGGCGTTGTCCTCGGCGACCAGCGCGCGCAGGCGACCAAGACCGGGCAGCAGCACGACAGGTGCCGTGGCGACGACCGGGGCCAGCGGCAGCGGCAAGTCCACCCGAACCCGGGTGCCCTGCCCCGCCAGGCTGTCGAGCCGCAGCGTGCCCCCCATCAGCGCGACCAGATTGCTGACAATCGGCAGACCCAGCCCGGTACCGCCAAACCGCCGGGTGATCGACCCGTCGGCCTGCATGAAGGGCTGGAACGCCTGCCCGGTCTGCTCGGCGGTCATGCCGATGCCGGTATCGGCCACCTCGATGACCAGGGCTCCGGTGACGCGGGCGGTGATCGTCAACCGTACTTCGCCGCTTTGAGTGAACTTGACCGCGTTGCCGACCAGATTGTGCAGGACCTGCGCCACCCGCTGCGCATCGCCAACCCGGGCCTGCCCGGCCCCGGTATCGCATAGCAGAACCAGATCGACACCCTTTTCCCGTGCCTTGGGCGCATGCATCGCCTCGACCCGCCGGGCAAGGTCGGCCGGAACAAAAGGGCGCGCCTCGACCGTCATCCGGCCGCTTTCGATCTTGGCGAGGTCAAGAATGTCATTCAGGATGGTCAGCAGATGTGCGCCGGATTGCTGGATGGTCTCGATCATGCTGCGTTGATCGGGCGTGGTCAGCGTGGCCGCAAGCACATCCGCCATCCCCAGAACCCCGTTGAGCGGCGTTCGGATCTCGTGGCTCATGTTGGCGAGAAACTCGGATTTGGCGCGGTTGCCCGCTTCGGCCCGGCGCTTGGCATCGCGCAGCGCGGCGGCGGCGGCCTCGGCCTTCGTGATATCGGTGACGGCGCAGACCACCGACGTCATGGACCCGCCCAGGCTGACCGGCGCCGAGTTCACCAGCAGCAGGCGCCGGCTGCCGTCCGGCCAGAGCAGGCCCAGCTTCATGCCCCGTTGCGGCGTGCCGGTATCCCGCGCGCGAAAGAACGGCGACTTCTCGCGGCTTGCCGGGGCACCGGTGCCGTCGGTCAGCCCCCATTCCGCGCAGGTGCAGCTTTTGCCCAGAAGATCGGCCAGCGGACGACCCATTACCGTTTCCGCCTCGCGGTTGGCAAAGATCACCAGACCTTCGACATTCAGCGCGATGATCCCCGACATCGAGGTTTCCATCAGCCCGGCCAGAAAATCGCGCTCGCGCGCCAGGGTCTGCTCCAGCGCCTTGCGCTCGGAGATGTCGATATGCACGCCCGACGTGACCAGCGGCTGACCTGCCGCGTCCCACTCGGTCACCAGTCCGCGCGACAGCACCCAGATCCAGTGACCGGCCTTGTGGCGCAGCCTGATTTCGTTGTCAAAGGTCCACGCCCCGTTGCTCAGGCGCCGGTTCTGCTCGTCCAGCAGGTTCAGGCGGTCCTCGGGATGCAGCAGGCTGCCGAACAGGTCTGCGTCCATTGGTGTCAACCCGGCCAGCGAATAGCCCAGCATCTCGGCCCATCGGGCATTGATCTGGTTGGTGCCCCGGCGTTCGTCGTATTGCCAGGTGCCGACCTGCGCGCCCTCGATGATGTGTTCCAGCCGCTGTTCGGCGGTCTTTTGCGCGCTCACGTCCATGTGGACGCCCGCGATCAGTTGCGGCATGTCGGGCTTGGTCCAGCGCAGGACCCGCCCGCGCGATTGCACCCAGACCCAATGCCCCGCCGCATGGCGCATCCGGAACGGCATGTCGAACTCGCCGATCTTGCGCCCCACCAGCAGCGGCAGCATCCCGGCCATCGCCTCGTGGTCGATAGGGTGAAGCAGTCGGCGCCAGGTGTCGATGGTGATGGGTTCCAGATCGGCGCGGACATGGCCCAGCATAGTGATCCAGCGGTCGTTGACCCGCAGGCGGCCGGTGTCCATGTCCCATTCCCAGGTGCCGACCGTGCCGGCCTCGATCACATTCGTCAGCCGCAGCTCGTCGCGCCGGTCTTCGGTTTCATCGCGCACCAGCACCAGCACGCCGCCGTCCGGCGTCCGGTGCGCCGCCAGCGCAATGTGCCGCGACCCGAGCGCCGCCGCTGCCCGCCGGTGCAACACCATCGGCGGGTCGCCCGGTGCCATGTCGAACAGGGTCGCCAGTGCCTGCCCGGGTGTCAACAGGGGCGCGAGTTCGGGCAACAGATCCGCCACCGCCGGGGTGGCCATCAGCAGGGTGTGGCCAGGATCGAACAGAACGATCCCGACCGGCAACGCCTGCAACGCCGCCGCAAGGCGCGCAGCAACCGGCAGGTCTGGCTTTTGGGTCACGGCGGTTTCCGTCCGGGTGTTGATCATCAGGCAGAGTGACGACGGCCCCGCCCCAAGCGCAAGGTCGTTCTTCGCCACGGTCAGAGCAGGGCCCCGTCCGGCGAGAAATGCCGCGGGAAGAAGGCACAGACGGTGGCGCAGACCGTGGCCCAGGCCTCGGCACGGTCATAGGGCGCGTTCATCGTCATCAGGTCGAGCCAGACGCCTTCGGTCGTCACCCGCAGCGCGCGGGCGGTGCGCGCGGCGGGCAGCACATAACCGCCCTCGCCGTTCAGCCGGGCGCAGATATCCTCGATCAGACAGATGTAGGCCGCATCGTTGGAGCCGCAGCAGTCCTGGTACAGGGGCCGGCTTTGTGCCTCGCCCCAGAACGCGCACCACGCCGACAGACGGGCGGGCGTGCAGATCGCCGGGTTGAAATCGGCCGCGAGCAGGGCAGCCAATTGTGCTGCCGGTCGCGGCCCGGCGGTCTGCAGGGCTGCGGTCCAGTTCAGCCGATACTCTTCGGCCAGATACAGCAGAGTCTCGCCCAGCAGTTTCTCCTTGGTCTCGAAGTGAAAGTTCACCAGCCCGTGCGAAACCCCTGCGGTGCGCGCCACTTCGGTCAGGGTGGTACGGGCATAGCCGCGCGCCGCCAGCGTCTCGATCGTCGCTTCGATCAGTTGCAGCCGCCGCGCCTCGCGACTGGCCTTGCGGGGCGGCGCTGCCGGAGCATCGTCCGTAAGCGAAACATCAAGGGTCATGGCGGCTCCTTCGCGGTTCTGCCGGGTTTATCCGATATCGCTCAGGGGAAAAGCGGAAAGTTTGATTCTGATTGACAGACCAGTCAGAATCTTGCGACCCTGCCGGCAGCAAAATCCGAAAGACCGACATGACGCAGCCACCGCACCGCATCCTGACGAAATCCAACGCACACTATCGACGCGCGGTTGAGCGGCTGCCCTTGGGTGTCGCCTCGACCTTTCGCTATTGGGGCGAAGAGCGGACGATCTACGTCAGCCATGGCAAGGGCGGACGGACGTTCGACATCGACGGCAACGCCTATGTGGACTACCGGCTGGGGTATGGGCCCGCGATCCTCGGCTATGCCGATGACCGGGTCGATGCGGCGGCCATCCGCGGCATGCAGGTCGGCGGAGTGTTCGCCCTGTCGACCGAACGCGAGTTGATCGTGGCCGACCGCATCGCCGGTATGGTCCCTGCTGCGGAACTGGTGCGGTTTTCCAACTCGGGCACCGAAGCGGTCATGGCGGCACTGCGGCTGGCCCGCGCCCATACCGGCCGCGACAGCTATCTGCTGGTCGAGGGCAGCTATCACGGCCTGTTCGATGCCGCGATGTGGATGGCCGATCTGGACGCGTGGGAGCCCGGCTCCAACCGCGACCCCGAGATTGTCGCCTATTCCAGGGGCATCCCGCAGGACCTGAAGGCGCTGGCGCATCTGGTGCCGATGAACGACCTGCAACGGCTGGAGGACACCTTCACCCGGCACGGCGACAGCCTGGCCGCCATGCTGATCGAGCCCATTCAGGGCAACTGCTGTTCCATCATGTCGTCGGTCGAATACCTTCGCCTCGCGCGCGCGCTGTGCGACAAGCATGGGGTCCTGCTGATCATCGACGAGGTGAAATCGGGCTTTCGCGTCGGGCGCAGCGGCATTCAGGGGATCATGGGCGTGGCGCCCGACATCACCACCTTTGCCAAGGCGATGGGCAACGGCTATCCCATCGCCGTCGTGGCAGGGCGGGCGGCGGTGATGCGGACCTTCCGCCATGGCGGGGCGGCGCATGGCGGCACCTACACCGCGCACTCGGTCAGTCTGGCTGCGGCCGAGGAATGTCTGCGCATTCTGGACGAAACGCCGGCGCTGGAAACCATCGCGACCTATGGCGAGGCGCTGAAGGCGGGAATTTCCGCAATTCTGTCCGCCCGCGGCATCGTGCATTCCTACACCGGCCATCCGTCGATGTTCGGCCTGTTCTTTGCTGAAACCCCGCCCGACAACTATCGCGACTGGAAAACCTCGGACTACAGCTTTTACGACCGCATGGCGTACCACCTGCACGATCTGGGCGTGATCGTCGAACCCGACAGCCGCGAGCCGTGGTTCATCTGCGAGGCGCACGGGCTTGACCCCGCCTATCTGACCGACACCCTGCGCGCCGTGGAAACCGCGGTGGACCTGACCCTGGAACAGGCCGAGGCGGCGCAGTGAGCTACGACGCCGTCATCATCGGGGCAGGCCACAACGGGCTGGTCGCCGGGGCCTATCTGGCGCGCGCCGGGATGCGCGTCTGCGTCGTCGAGAAGAACGACTGGATCGGCGGGGCGGCCGTCAGCCGCGAGTTGTACCCCGGCTTCACCTATTCCAACTGCTCTTACGTCTCGTCGCTGTTCCGGCCGGAGATCATGCGCGATCTGGAATTGCCCCGGCACGGGTTGCAGATCCTGCCCTATGAAGGCGGCGCGGTCTTTACCGAAGGCGGCGGCTATCTGGGCATGTTCCGCGACCACGACGCCAACCGCCGCGAGTTTGCCCGCCACTCGCGCCGCGACGCCGAAGCCTATGACCGCTATTCGCGCGACATCCTGCGGTTCTGCCGGTTCATCCGGCCGATGCTGATGCGCACCCCGCCTGATCCGTCATCGTTCCGCCCCCGCGATCTGGCCGAACTGGCGTGGCTTGGCCGCAAGCTGGGCGAGATGTCGGAACGCCAGATCGGCGAGATGGTGCGGTTCTGGACCATGAGCATTTCCGACTATCTTGATGAATACTTTGAAAATCCCGTCATCAAGGGGTATCTGGCTGTGTCTGCGATCATCGGAACGGCGCTTGGGCCGATGTCGCCCGGGTCGGCTTATGTGTTGCTGCATCACTACATGGGCGATGTGGACGGCAATGTCGGGGCCTGGGGCTATGCCCGCGGCGGCATGGGATCGGTGACGCAAGCCCTCGCGAAATCGTTTAGGGCGGCGGGGGGCGAGATTCGCGAAGGCAGCGGGGTTGAGCGCATTCTTGTGGCCGATGGTCGTGCGGTCGGTGTGGCGCTGGCCAATGGCGATGACGTCCGTGGCAGCCGGGTGATTTCCAACATGGATGTCAAGCGCACCTTTCTGAAGCATGTCGACGAGGCGGCGTTGCCCGGCGATTTTGTCAAGCGGGTAAAGGCGTTCAAGATCAGGGGCTCATCGGGCAAACTGAACATTGCGCTTGATGCAGCGCCGGTGTTTGAAGCCCTGCCCGAAGGCGCGCCGAACCTGAGGGGCGATCTGCATTTCACCGACAGCGTCGAGCGGATGGAACGCGCCTATGACGATTGGAAATCCGGGCAGTTCAGCCGCGATCCGTTTCAGGACGTGATGATCCCGACGATGATCGACCCGACGATGACGCCGCCGGGCAAGCATTTCATGTCGTGTTTCGTGCAATACGCGCCCCCGAAGATCGCAGGCCGCGACTGGACCGATGCCGACCGCGATGCCTTTGGGCAGACCTGTCTGGATCAAATCGAGAAATACGCGCCGGGCTTCAAGAACAGGGTGTTGCACGTCGAAGTTCGAACTCCGCGCGAACTTGAGGCCGAAGTGGGGCTGACCGAGGGCAACATCTTTCAGGGCGAGTTGACCTTTGATCAGTTGCTGTTCAACCGCCCCGTGCCGGGCTATGCGCAATACCGCAGCCCGATTCGCGATCTGTGGATCTGCGGGTCGTCCACCCATCCCGGTGGCGGGGTGATGGGCGCGCCCGGGCGCAATGCGGCGGCCGAAGTGTTGCGCGAGGCAAAGCTGCCGCTGGGAATGAGCGATGCCTATGCCGTCCTTTGATGTCATCGTGATCGGGGCCGGGGTCAATGGTCTGGCCTGTGCCAGTCATCTGGCGCGCCAGAGCCGCCGCGTGCTTCTGCTGGAGGCGGGCCAGCCCGGCGGCGGCATGGCGCTGGCGCATCTGGTGCCCGGCCTTGACCCGCGGGTCGCGCAAGGGATGGACCTTGCGCGGCATGGTCTGACCTTTCATCCGGCGCTTGCCACCACGGTCCTGCACCCCGAAGGCCGGCACCGCACCGTCAGCGCAGGCCATTGCGACGGGCCGGACACCGCGGCCTATGCTGCGCTGCACCGCCGGCTGACAGCCTTTGCCCGCGTCCTGACCCCGTTCCGCCAGATGACCCCGCCGCGCCTGACCGCCGCAGGCAGCGAATGGGGACGGCTGGCGCGCCTTGGTCTGGGCATCCGGGCGCTTGGCAAGACCGAGTTCCGCGAGTTGTTGCGGATGATCCTGATCAATGTCGCCGATGTCGCCGAGGACGAATTGTCCGACGATCTGGTGCGCGGTTTGCTCGCGTTCGATGCGACCTTGGGAAGCTGGCTCGGCCCCCGCTCGCCCAACTCGCTGATCCTGCTGCTCAATCGCCTGTCGATGGGGGCAAGCCCCCTGCTGCCCAAAGGCGGATTGCCGGCGCTGGCCGGTGCCATGACCAGGGCAGCCTTGTCCTGCGGCGTGACGATCCGCGAGGACGCACGGGTGGCGCAGGTGGTGGTCGAGGCCGACCGCGCCAGCGGCGTGACCCTGACCACGGGCGAGCATCTGTATGCCCCGTTGATCGTCTCGGCGATCAGCCCGAAAACCACGCTGCTGTCGCTGGTCGGGCCGCGCCACCTCGACGCCGGGTTCACCACGCGGCTGTCCCATGTCCGCAGCCGGGGCGGGGCGGCGAAACTGCACCTGACCCTGCGCACCCTGCCCGATTTTCGCGGGGCCGACCTGCGCAGCCGTCTGGTGATCGCCCCTTCGGTGACCGCCGTCGAGGCCGCCTTCAACCCGGTGAAGTACGGCGAGGTGCCGGACGCCCCGGTGATGGAGATCGTCCTGCCGTCCGCCCACGACCCCGGCCCGCCCGTGCTGTCAGCCATCGTGCAGTTCGCCCCGCATTCCCCCAAAGCCGGGCTGGACACGGCACGGGCGCAGATGCTGGCCAACACGCTGCGCCAGTTGGAAACCTGCGCCCCCGGTCTGGGTGCCCTGACAACCGGCGCGCGCCTGCTGATGCCGCAGGACATCGAGGCCGAGTTCGGCATGGTGGGGGGCAACTGGCACCACGGCGAGCTGTCGGTCGAGCAGATGCTGTTCCTGCGCCCCTTGCAGGAGGCCGCGCAGTACCAGACCCCGCTGCCGGGGCTGTGGCTCGCCGGGGCCGGCAGCCATCCGGGCGGCGGCATCACCGGGGCGGCAGGCTGGAACGCTGCCGAGCGGATCGTGAAGGAGCGGGCATGACCGACCTGACCCATTACCGGACCCCCCTGCTGGCGACGCCGTTCCATGCCCGCACCGAGGCGCGCAACGTTCTGTACCGCTGGGGCGCGTGGGCAGGCTATCGCACGGCCCTGTGTTTCGGCGACCCAGCGATGGAGCATACCGCGATCCGCAACGCAGCCTCGGTCTATGACCTTTGCCCGATGGTCAAGTACCGTATCCAGGGCCCTGACGCTGCGGCCTATCTGAACCGGCTGACGATCCGCGATGCCGCGAAACTGCCGGTGGGTTCGGTGCATTACACGGTGTGGTGCGACGATCGGGGCCGGGTGCTGGACGATGGCACGCTGTTCCGTCACGCTGCCGACCGCTACATGCTGTGTTGCCAGGAGCGGCACCTGCCATGGCTGCTGGACAGCGCTGCGGGCTATGAGGTGGCAGTGTTTGAGGTGACCGAAGAGGTTGCCGCCCTGTCGCTGCAAGGCCCGTGCAGCGCCACGGTTCTGGCGGCGGCGGGGTTCGATGTGGCGGGCTTGCGGCCGTTCCGCATGGCGACCTTTGCCTTTGACGGGGCTGACCTGACGATTTCCCGCACCGGCTTTACCGGTGATCTGGGGTATGAACTCTGGATGGCCCCTGCACAGGCGCTGCCGTTCTGGGACCATCTGATGGCGGCGGGCGCGCCCTGGGGCATCCGGCCGATCGGCACCGACGCGCTGAACCTGGCACGGATCGAAGCGGGGTTTGTGATCACGAACATGGATTTCATCCCCGCCGATCAGGCGGTGCGCGAGGACCGCAGCCGCAGCCCGTTCGAACTGGCTTTGGACTGGATGATCGACTGGGACAAGGGCCACTTCACCGGGCGGCGGGCGCTGAAGCTCGAGAAAGACTGCGACACCAGCAAGTGGGCTTTGATCGGGCTGGATATTCCGGGAAATGTCAGCGCCGAAGGCTCGATCCTGTATCATTCCAGGCGGCACGAAGCGGGCCACATCACGGCTGCCGCCTGGTCGCCGGCCACAAAACGCAGCATCGCAATCGCTCAGGTGCAGCGCAGGCACATGGCAGGTCGCGACCTTTGGGTCGAGATCTATGCCCTGCGCGAGTTGCAGTATGTCAAGCTGATGCTGCCGGTCACGGTCACCGATCGCCCGTTCTTCAACCCCGCCCGGAAACGGGCCACGCCGCCGGGGGTGTTCTGATGGCCTCGCCGCTGCTGGACCATTGTCCGCCGTCCCTGCCCGCGCGGGCCTATCTCGATGCCGACTGGTATCTGGCGGAACAATCCGGGATCTGGCGGCGGGAATGGGTCTATGCCGGGCGGCTGACCGATCTGGCCCCTGCCAGCATCACCCGCCGGCGCATCGGCGGTGCCGAGATCATCTTGTGCAATGCCGGCAGCCTGACGGCGTATCACAACACCTGTCGCCACCGCGGGGCGGAACTTTGCGCCACCGACGGGCCGTCGGGCCGGCTGATCACCTGCCCCTACCATGCCTGGGCCTATGCAGCGGATGACGGCCGGCTCGTCTCGACTGCGCATGCGACCCCCACGGCAGATTTCCGGCGCGCGGATCACGGGTTGCACCCGGTGAACGTCACGGTCTGGAACGGCTGCGTCTTTGTGAACCTGTCCGACGACCCGGTGCCGCTGGCCGCCGATCCGGGGCTCGATACCCTGACCGCCTGGCCGGTGGCCGACCTGAGCACCGGCTTCCGGCACAGCCGCGATCTGGCCTGCAACTGGAAGGTGTTCTGGGAAAACTACAACGAATGTCTGCATTGCCCCGGCATCCACCCCGAGTTGTGCGACATGGTGCCGGTCTATGCGCAAGGCGTGATGTCGGCCCGCGAAACCACCGGCGTTCCCGATGGCCCGCCACTGAAGCCCGGCGCGCAAAGCTGGACGATGACCGGTGCGGCCTGCGGACCGGCATTTCCCGGGCTGACGGAGGCGCAACGGCAGGCGGGGCACAGCTTTGTCACGGTTTACCCGTCGATGTTCCTCGTGGCGCATGTCGATTACGTGCGCTGCGTCAGCCTGACCCCCACCGGCCCCGAAACCACCCGCCTGACCGCAGAATGGCTGTTTTCGCGCGAAACTCTGGCGCAACCCGGGTTCGACGCGGCACGGGTTGCAGCGTTTTCCACTCTCGTTATTCAGCAGGACGGCGACGTCTGCGAAATGAACCAGCGCGGCTTGCGGTCGCCTGCCCATCGGAGGGGCACGCTGATGCCGCAGGAATTCGCCGTCCACGCCTTTCATACCTGGGTTCTGTCAAGGATCACCGCCCCATGAGTTTTCTGCCCATCCCCCCCGACTGGGATCGCCGCGGCCTGCCCGGCTGGACCTATCATTCGCAGGCATTGTTCGATCTGGAACGGGACCATGTGCTGCTGACCCATTGGCAGGTCGCGGGCCATGTCTGCGACCTTCCCGCCCCCGGCGACTGGCTGGCCTTCGACCTGCTGGGTGAGCGCGGCGTGATCATGCGCGGGCAGGATGGCGTGGTCCGGGCGTTTCACAACCTGTGCCGGCATCGCGGCGCGCGAGTGGTGGACGGGGCGCAGGGGCATTGCAAGGGGGCGATGGTCTGCCCGTTCCACGGCTGGGTGTACAACCTCGACGGCACCCTGCGCGGCCCGGCCCGGCCAGAGGCATTCGGCCGGATGGACCGGGCGCAGTTCGGCCTGAAACCGCTGGAGCTGGAGGTCTGGCACGGCTTCTTGTTCCTGCGGTTTCATCCCGGCCCGCAACCGGCAGTGGCCACCCTGCTGGCGCCGTTTGCCGCCGATTTTGCCGCGTACCGCGCCGCAGGGCTGCTGCCGGTGCAGACGCCGGTCTGGTCGGCAACCTTGCCGGTCAACTGGAAATCGGTGCGCGACGTCGATAACGAGGGCTATCACGTCGCGATGGCGCATCCCGGGTTGCAGGAGCTTTACGGGCGCACCTATGTCGACCGGGTTCTGGAGCACGGGCTGTCGTTCTCGACCGGCAGCTTTGGCGATGCGCCGGGGCGGGGCTGGTCGGTGCGGCACTACCTGGAACTTTCGCCCGAGCAGGACGGGCTGCCCGACCACCTGCGCAAGTCGTGGACGTATTACGGCCTGTTTCCCAACAGCGTGTTCGCCTTTACCCCCGAAGGCGCGCAGTTCTATCAGGACCTGCCGCTGTCGCCGCGTGAAACCCGGTTGACCGGCCGGCTGTACCGCCACTCCCACGAGTCACGGGCCGCGCGCGCCGCCCGCTATCTGGCGACGCGGATCGACCGCGACACCTCGGCCGAGGACCGGCAACTGTCGATCTGGTCGAACGAGTCGATGCGGTCGCAGGCCTTTGACGGCTTCCACCTGTCAGACCTCGAATACGGGGTGCGCCGTCACCACGATCTGCTGCGCGCGGCCTTGCCGGTCATGACCCTGCAAGCGGCCCCGCCCGAGGCTGAAATCGCCCGACGTAACGCAGAAATGCGTTGTGCCGTGCCGAATGTCGCTTAACCTTTTTCGAACTGTCACAAACCGTGGAGGATCCGCCATGAGATTGACCCGCAGAACGGCCCTGACCGCCTTGGGTGGCGCACTGGCCCTGCCGTACGTCCGCCCCAGTTGGGCGCAGGCGGGCACGGTGAACGTCTACAACTGGTCTGACTACATCGGCGAAACCACTGTCGCCGATTTCGAGGCAGAGACCGGGATCGGGGTGGTCTACGACCTTTATGCCAGCTCCGAAGAGATGCAGGCCAAGATGCTGGCCGGATCGACCGGCTATGACGTGGTGGTGATGGCCGGGTTATCGCTGCCGCAACTGGTGAAGGCGGGGATCTACGAGCCGCTGGACCACGCAAAGCTGACCAACTATGGCAATCTGGACGCGGACATCCTGAAGATCGTCGAAGGCTTCGATCCGGCGAACGTGCATGGCGTGCCCTACATGTGGGGTTCGGTCGGGTTCACCTATAACCTCGACATGGTGAAGGCGGTGCTGCCGGATGCCGATCTGTCCAGTCTGGACACGATCTTCAAGCCCGAGAATGCCGCCAAGCTGGCCGAATGCGGGTTGTCGATTCTGGACAGTCCGACCGACATCGGGTTCATGGTGCTGAAATATCTGGGGATGGACCCCGACACCGCAGGTCCGGAGGAATATGCCAGGATGGCAAAGGCCTTTGCGCCGATCCGGCAGTATATCACGACTTTTGACAATTCGAGTTATCTCACCACGATCCCCAATGGCGAGGTTTGTGCGGTCAACAGCTGGTCGGGCGACTATGGCGTCGCCAAGGCGCGGGCGACCGAGGCGGGGATCGAGATGAACCTGGGCTATTTCGTGCCGAAAACCGGGGCTCCGGCGTGGTTCGACATGCTGTGCATCCCGGCAGATGCGGCCAGCAAGGACAACGCCTATGCCTTCATCGACTATCTGCTGCGCCCCGAAGTGATCGCGGCCTGCACCAATTACACAGGCTATGCAAATGCCAACAAGATGGCGACGGCGCTGGTTGATCCGGCGATAACGTCTGATCCGGCGGTCTATCCCGATGCGCAGACCCTGAGCCGGATGTTTACCCCCAAACCGCAGACCGAAGAGCAGGACCGCGACATCACCCGCGCCTGGGCGCAGATCAAGGCTGGCTGACCGGTGACCGCACCGTTCCTGATCATCGACGGCGTGTCGAAGAGTTTCGGCACGTTCGAGGCGGTGCGGGACGTGTCGCTGACCATCGAAAAGGGCGAGATCTTCGGGCTTCTGGGCGGGTCGGGCTGCGGCAAGACCACTTTGCTGCGCATGCTGGCGGGGTTCGAGGAGCCGACGGCGGGGCGCATCACGCTTGATGGTCAGGACATGACCGGGGTGCCCCCGTGGGAGCGCCCGGTGCACATGATGTTCCAGAGCTATGCGCTGTTTCCGCACATGAGTGTGGAGCGCAATGTGGGCTACGGGCTGAAGCACGAGCCGATGACCCGGGCGCAGCGCGACGCCCGGGTGCGCGACATGCTGGACCTTGTGCAACTGACGCCGTTTGCCCATCGCAAGCCGCACCAGATATCCGGCGGCCAGCGGCAACGGGTGGCGCTGGCGCGCGCGCTGGCCCGACAGCCGAAATTGCTGCTGCTGGACGAACCGCTTGCCGCGCTGGACAAGAAGCTGCGCGAGCATACCCAGTTCGAGCTGATGAGCATTCAGGAGCGCACCGGCGTCACCTTCATCGTCGTCACCCATGATCAGGAAGAGGCGATGACCCTGTCCGACCGCATCGCCGTGATGGACAACGGTGTGGTCCGCCAGGTCGGCCGCCCGGCGGAGGTCTACGAAAATCCCGCCAGCCGGTTTGTCGCGGGCTTTATCGGGTCGATCACCAGTTTTGCCGCCACGGTCGGCGCGCTCGACGGCGACACCGTGCGGGTCGAGGTGCCGGCCTTCGGGCAGGCCGTCACGGCCCGGGCCGTGCCGGGGCTGGCCGTCGGACAGCCCGTCACCCTTGCCCTTCGCCCCGAAAAGCTGGCGATCACCCGATCGGAACCCCTGACCGGCAACCGGATTGCGGGCGAGGTCAAGGATCTGGCCTATTTCGGCAAGGACAGCCTGTATCGCATCACCTTGCCGTCGGGCGATCTGATTTCGGTGCATGCCGTGAACGCCCGACGCGCCGGCGAGCCGCAACCCGACTGGTACGACAAGGTGTGGCTGACGTTCGAGCCCGCCTCGGCCATTCTGCTGGTGGAGTAGACAGATGCCTTCGGCGAGGATATTTGGGCCAAGATGAAAGCGCGCAGCCCCGGGACAGATGGCGCGTTCGCCCGCTGGTTTCACCGCACCGGCTGGGTGCGGCTGCTGATCGGAGTGCCCTATATCTGGCTGCTGGTGCTGTTTGTCGTGCCGTTTCTGATCGTTGTGGCGATGTCGGTGGCGACGCGCACCCCCACGGCCCCGCCGTTCGGCTATGGCGGCGACAACCCGGTCCTGAACTTCGAAGGCTATGCCCGGCTGTTCACCGATGATCTCTATATCCGCGCGTTCACCATCTCGTTGTCCAACGCGGGTCTGGCCACCGGGCTGTGTCTGGCGCTTGGCTATCCGATGGCGCTTGGGCTGACGCGGGTGCGCCCGGCGTGGCGGCAGATTCTGCTGATGCTGGTGATCCTGCCGTTCTGGACCTCGTTTCTGCTGCGGGTCTACGCGTGGATGGGGCTGATGGGGTCGAGTTCGTGGTTCAACCAGATGCTGACCGGCTGGTACAACGCCGCGGTGCCGGCCGATTGGGCGCTGCGGTCACTGCCGATGATGCATTCGAACTTTGCCGTCGTGCTGGTGATGGTCTACACTTATCTGCCATTTATGATCCTGCCGCTTTATGCCAGTCTTGAACGGTTGGACCCGGTGCTGGACGAGGCAGCGATGGACCTCGGCACCCGGCCGTTCGGCGTGTTCTTGGACGTGACGTTGCCGCAGTCGATCCCGGGCATCATCGCGGGCGGGTTGCTGGTGTTCATCCCGGCGGCGGGCGAGTTGGTCATCCCGACGCTGGTCGGCGACGCCGGATCGCCGATGATCGGGCGGGTGATCGCGGACGAGTTTTCGCAGGCGCGCGACTGGCCGATGGCGGCGTCGGTTGCGGTGGCGCTTTTGGTGCTGATGGTCGGCCCGATGATGCTGTATGCCCACTACCAGTCGAAATCGGACGAGGCCGCATCATGAACCGCCGCCCGGTGTTCCTGATCTGCGTGCTGGGTTTCGGCTTTGCGTTCTTCTACATCCCGATCCTGTCGATGATGGTCTATTCGTTCAATGCCTCGCGGCTGGCGACGGTCTGGGGCGGGTTTTCGACCAAGTGGTATGCAAGCCTGTTCGCAAACCGGCAGATCGTGGCGGCGCTGGTCCTGTCGCTGAAGATCGCTCTGCTGTCGGCCACGGTCGCCACCATTCTCGGCACGATGGCGGGCATCGCGCTGGCCCGGTTTCGCCGGTTTCGCGGCCGGACGCTGTTTGCCGGGCTGGTGACGGCACCGCTGGTCATGCCCGAGGTGATCACCGGCATCTCCAGCCTGCTGCTGTTCTTGCTGATGGCCGACTGGATCGGCTGGCCGGGGCAGCGCGGGTTCACCACGATCACGCTGGCGCACATCACCTTTTCCATGGTGTTCGTGACCACTGTCGTGCAGGCGCGGATGATCCAGGCCGACCGCGCCATCGAAGAGGCGGCGATGGATCTGGGCTCGCGGCCCTGGCAGGTCATGTTCGATGTGACGTTGCCGGTGATCTTTCCGGCCATCCTGTCGGGCTGGCTGCTGGCGTTTACCATCAGTCTGGATGACGTGGTCATCACGTCGTTCACGACCGGGCCGGGCAGCACGACGCTGCCGCTGTTGATCTGGTCGAAGGTCAAGCTGGGGGTGACGCCGGACGTCAATGCGCTGGCCACGCTGACCGTGCTGATCGTCGGGGTGGGGGTAGCGCTGGCCGGCTGGCTGCTGAACCGCGCCGCGCGGCGGCGCGAGCGCGAGATGCGCCTTGCCTACCGGGCCAACGAATGACCGAGCCGGACCCCTGGGCGGAACTGTCGACGCCGCCGGGCCCGCCGGGGTCGGGGCGGCAGCGCTACGGAGCGGCGATGGCGCTGCACCGCGCGGGGTCGCTGGGCGACGCCGCCCTCGAAGTCTACCGGATCGCCGCGGCGAGGGACGCCATCGACCCGCGGTTGCTGCTGGCCGACCGCGGGATCGACCTGCCTGCTGCCGCCGCTGCAGCCTTGCCCGAAGCCCTGATCTGCGCCCTGGTGGAAGAGGCCGACCGTTACCTTGCCGCTCTGCCCGGTCCCGGCGTGGCAGAGGTGCGCGCCGGGTTGGCCGCCGCCCGGGGCGGGGCGGTCACGCCGCGCGCCGCCCGCCCCGATCCGGTGGTGGCAGCACATCTGCCGGCGGCCTTGCACGGGCTGACCGCCAGCCACCCCGCGCTGGCGCAGGCCATCGCCGCCGCCGCCCCGGTGCTGGCGTGGCAGCCCTACGACGGGTATCCGCCCGAGGCGATCGGCGACAGCTTTTCGCGCAGCCACTCTGCCGCCGTGATCATCGGCGGCGCTGCGCCGATCGCGGCGCTGGATTTCGATTTCGGTCTGTTCCTGATCGCGCCGCATGTCCTGTACCGCGACCACCATCATTCCGCCCCCGAGCTTTATGCCCCGCTGACCGGTCCGCATGGCTGGCGGTTCGGTCCGGACCGGCCGCTGGCGATCCTGGCTGCGCACACGCCGGTCTGGAACCCGCCCAACCGGCCGCATCTGACCAAGGTCGGGCCGGTGCCGTTCCTGTGCCTGTACGCCTGGACGCGGGATGTCGATCTGCCGGCGCATGTCCTGCCCGCCCACGACTGGCCGGTGTTGGAGGCGCTGCGGCTGGTGGTGTGACACGCCGTGCCGCCAACGGTTTGCTCGGGTGGCGGCGGCCTGCAAGCCGGCCCGGCAGCCCCACTCCACGTCCGGGCGCCGTCGCTGGCAGGACTCGCCGGATCATGTCGGGCTGATCAAGGGTGCCCCAGGCTTCGGGCCGTTTGCGCCCGGCACGTGAAGCCGGGCGGGCGCTTCATCGCGTCGGACCGGGTGATCGGGCACGACAGCCCCCCGAGCCCTGCGATGACCGCCCGTATCGCCGCCGAAGGGCCCGACTTCGGCAGGGCGAGCCGGCGCGCTGCAGGGGCCGGACGGGGCGGCCGCTGCTGCCAAGGTCGCACAGGCCTTTGGCGCGCCCGGCATCGCGCTGCAGGACCGGATGATTGCACCGCCCGACAGCGGCGAGCACTGCCCGGCCTCCCTTTACGCGCGAAAGTCCTGCGCCCCTGCCGTCCTCTTGCAACCGGCCCGGGCTTGGTCTATCTCGAAAATGACCTCGGTGGCGAGTTGGCGGAGAGGTTACGCACCGGATTGCAAATCCGTGAAGATCGGTTCGATTCCGATACTCGCCTCCAAGGATATCAATGGGTTACACTCTGATGGTCCTTTTTCAGCACGGTTTTGAAGCTTTTTCGAAGCAGTTATCTGTTGCTGCGGCGGGGCACGACCGGGCGCGTCGGCTTCCGGGTAAGATCGGCGAGTTGAGCGATGGGGCACGAATACCGCAAGGCTTTGCAATTGAACGAACCCGAACCGCCCGGATCACATCGGTCGTCCAAACGCGGTTTTGCCTCAGTCGCGGGAAAGTGTGGCCGGGGGCCCGCCATCTGGGCGACCGTCTGGCGGAAAGGATCGCCAATGGCTCAGTCTTTGTGCAGAGCCGGTCTCCGTCCCGCAAGGCAAAACCGACGGGTTCCTGCCCGCAGGCGCCGTCGCGCCCGGGGCGAAGCTTGATCGCATCGAAACTTGACCTTCATCCACGCCGCCGCGGGGGTCGCCTTCAAGCCGACGACGGACCTGCCGGTCAGAGATCTGCGGCTGGCAAACGCGAAGAGAAACACCGCCGAGCCGACGAACCGAAACCCCTGCCGCCGTCAATCGCTCCGCGGGTCCTGCGGTCAGCGGATGATGGTGGGCAGGTCCTTGCGCGATGCCCAGGACTCTGTGAGCAGCGGCAGGCCGAACAGCGACGAGAACAGAAACCCGCCGCGTATGGCCGATGAACGTTGCTTTTGCGCCGAAACCAGTCGGGTTGGCCAGAAAAACCGTGACATATGGCCGCCGCCGCGAATCGCAGATGTGCGATCCTTGCTGTGAATGATCGGGTTGTTGCCGAAGATATGCCCGTGCGGCAGCCGTCTGAACGGGTTCGACATGAGCAGGGGATGTGTCTCCAGGATGCTGCGTGAATACTGTTCGCCGGCGTTCTCGCGCAGGTACTCGTCCTCATCGTCCAGTCCGACATCCATCGCGGGATGCTTCCGCAGCACCTTCATCGCGTTCCGCGCGGTGCCGATCGGGCTGAAGGGGGCCTGCACGACCAAGAGCGCCCGATCGCCCGTCAAGGCCTCGCCATAAGCCGCCGCCGGGACGGAACTGATGCGCGCGGCCTTCATCGCCGCCGCCGCTCCGCCAGCGGTGCTGCCGGTGATGACCTGGATTGTGTCTTCGTCCTGCCCGTCGTCCAGCAGGGCCGCCATGGCAGCACTCGCCGCCGCCGGATCAGAATAGAGTCGCGTGATGATCGTCGTCATGTTGCACCTGTTGCTCCAAGGGCCGAATGGCCGGTTGACCTGTCCTGCAATTAGCCTGCTCGTCCGTCCGCAAAAGGCGCTGCTGCACCATGCGGGTCCTGCTTTCCCAAAGCATAGGGCATCCGGGTCTGCTTGTCGCTGCCCGCGATACCCGCATCCCTGCCCCGCAGAGGCAAGGCCAACAGCAGGGCCAGCGTCAACAGTCCAACTTCCAGCACAAAGACCGCGGTATATTGGGTCGCCGCCGACGCCCCGACAGCACCGGTGGCAACGATGGTATCCCGCATCACCCCGCCGATGGCGATGGCGAGGCCGGCAGACGTCGCCTGCACCGCCCCCCAGGCCCCCAGCGACAGACCGATCTGATCGCGCGGAGCCGACCGCATGGTCGCGGTCAGCGTTCCATGTCCGAAAAGCCCGGCTCCGAAGCCCGCAAGGAGTGTCCCCGCCATCAGGACCGGCACCGAAAGAATCGTCGAGGACCACACGATCAGACCAAAGGCCGGGATCCCGGCGATCACACCATAGATCGCCATGTCCACCGGGCGCGCGCCACGGCCCAGCCAACGCGAGGCGAGCGTAAACCCGATCAGGCTGCCACAGGCCAGATAGACCGTCAGCCGCGTCGTCTCGGCGATGGTCATCTGCAGCACCTGACCGCCGAACGGCTCCAAGAGCACGTCCGCCATCCCGAAACCCGCCGTCCCGAACCCGATGACGGTCAGGAGCCGGAACATGCCCGGCCGTTCCGTCAGCCGCGCCCAGGCTTCGGCGAACCCCACCTGCGGGCCCCGTGGCGCTGTGGCCCGTTTGCGGTCGCGGGCCTCTTGCTTCCACATCGCCCAGAAGTTCAGCGCAACCGTGACGACCGCCGTGCCCTGGATGACCTGGATCAGACGGCCCGGCGTGTAATTCTGAAGGAGCGCGCCGTAAGAAAACGCACTGACGATCATGCCGACCAGCAGCATGACATACATCAGCCCCACGACCTTGGGCTGATCGGCTTCCGGCACCAGATCGGTGGCCAAGGCCAGACCGACCGTCTGCACGATATGAATACCGGCACCGACCAGCAGAAAGGCCAGCCCAGCCGAAGCGAGGCCGATCCACCGCGGCGCATCTATCGCCTCGCCGTAGCCGGACAGCACCAGCAGCGCAAACGGCATGATCGCAAAACCGCCGAACTGCAGCATCGTGCCCTTGAAGATGTACGGCAGCCGCCGAAGCCCCAGCGCAGACTCATGCCGGTCTGACCGGAAGCCGATCAGCGCGCGGAACGGGGCGAACACCAAGGGCAATGCCAGCATCACGCCGACAAGGGTTGCAGGCACCTGCAACTCGACAATCATCACGCGGTTCAGGGTGCCGACAATCAGCACCAAAGCCATGCCGACGCTGACCTGAAACAGCGACAGACGCAGCAAGCGCGACAGCGGCACCGCTTCCGAGGCGACGTCCGCAAAGGGCAGATAGCGCGCGCCGACCCCCGAAATCTTGCGAAGCGCGAAACCCTTGTAGTTCAACATCAGACGGCTCGATCATTCTGGGGGAGATGATCTTCCCCGCGCGGAAATGGCAGTGTGAGACCCTCCTGCCGGAGGACACGGGGCCTCACACCGTCGTCCACCGCCCCTGGCACAGGGCGGAGCCGTTTAGTTCATCGCGAGCGTGTCGGGCGGTTGCAACACTGCGCGCGCCGTCGTGCCGTCCGGCATCGTGATCAGGATCACCTGCCCGGCCGACGTCGAGTAAGAGGCCTTCGCGGCATCCTGCTCTGGCAAGACCAGTGATGCTGACGCCATGCCCGCACCAAGCGGCTTGCCGGACAGGAAGTCGGCAACCCAGGTCGTGTTGCTGAGAACAGCGACGTGGACAGCAAACGACCCGACGGCCACCGCCGACAGGAACAAGGGGATTCCAACGGTCGGCTTGACGACGAGCCACATCTTTGCGTTGTTCATGATGTGCTCCTCACCCAAGCCACGGCGTGGAGACCGCAACCAGCAGATGCGCGATGAGGGCGATGACGCCGAACACGCGGGTGCCGTCGATCAGATAGCTGTGGACTTCTTCTGCTTCTCTCAAGTTCAAGCCAGTCGGCCAGACCTTGTCAGGATCGTTGGACATTGGTGTTCCTCCGTGCCCTCGTCGTCTCTTTCAGTCAGGGGCAGAGTGACGACATTGACTCCACCCGGCGCAGACACATCACAGACTCGCGTCCTGCTGGCTGGGCCTGCGTCAATCTGTCACTTTTGAATTACAATGACAACTGTCTAGTTAAGTTGACACTTGGCCTGAGGACTGCGCGCTAATTGGCCTCCGGGTCTGATTTTATTATGCAATATCTTCATTTTGCGACCGCGCCCGGATTGACCGACCGTTATTGTCCAATTGCAGCGATCAATCGGAATTGTGCAAAGTTCGTGTGATGAGGCGCTGCAGGGCATGGGCGCGGCAGACCTCGGTATCGGCGAGGGACGTCGTCGCGCAGCCCGCCGGGCGCGGGACGGGCGGCGGCGGAAGATCCGCCGGGGGATTCGCCGATTCCGGTGCGGGACAGCCTTCGACCCGGACCCTGGTCTCAACCCCGCGAGCGCAGCCCCTCGCGCCGGGGGCCACCCTGATTGACGACAAGGTCATGCACGATCATGCCGCACAGGACGGCGGTCAGAAAGATCGCGGCTCCGGGCGCGAACAGCCCGAGGGCAACAAGCGCGGCCAGGGGGAAGTAGCCCGCAAGCCCCCAGCCAAGGCCAAACAGCACACCGCCCGCCATGCTTTTCCATGACGGTCCCTCGGCGAACGGCTCCATCTCTCCCCCCAGATACGGGCGGGAAAGTCGCCGGGTCAGCGCGAAGACAAGGACGGCGACGCTCAACGCCGAAAGGAGCCCGAGGCCAGCCGACAGATCCAAGGCTCCTTCAGGACCAGCAAAGCCCTGCAGGAGCACAGGCTGAAAAAGCCCTGACAAGATCATCCCGGCGCCGCACATCATCCCGCACAGCAGGGCCGCCAGCCGGATCATGCCGCACCTCCCGCGCCCAGAACCTGACGCAAGACGAACGAGACGGCAGCGCCTGCCAGGATCGCGAGGATCGCGGCGACGGCGCGTCTTGATCGCTGGGCCGCGCCGTAGATCGACCCGAGCACACCGGCATTCGCAAGGCGCGCCCCGAAGCCCACAAGCAGTCCTCCAACCACAAGCAGCGGCCAGCCCGCCTCGACGGCAGGTGGTCTGACAGACCCCAAGGCGATCAGCACGGAAGGCGAAATGAACAGTCCGGCGACAAAGGCAATACTGGTTGCAGCCAGCCCTTCGCGCCCGCCCAACAAACTGCCAAGCATGCCTGACGCCGACATCAGCCGCCCGGTCAGGATCATCAACGCGGCAAACGCCAGCCCGATCAAGGCACCGCCCAAAATCACCTGGCCGAACGTTCCCAGCACCATGTCCAAACTCAGGTCCCAGCTTGTTTCGCGCTTACTCTACGTCAGACATACCCAATTGCAAGCGGTGCCTTGCCGGCAACGACAGGCTTTGTTGCGCGAATGAAGTGACGGCGGATCGTCGGGTGTCGCGACCGTGCCCGGTCCGCAACCACGTCGTCGCAGAGCATCTCGCGAAGTGGGGCCAAGCGCGGCCAACCGGTGGGAACGAGACAAGGAAACCGCACCTCGATCTGCCGGGTCAGTAAAAGCCCACCTCGCGCACGTCGATCCGGGCGTCATGATCGCGTCCATAGGCGACCACAGCAACCGATGTAAGGCTGCGCGGGCGGGGCACGCTGCGCAGCAACGCACCGGAGCCGGCAAATGCATCGAAGGGCAGGCGTATCTCGCTCCAGCTTTCCAAGACGTCGAACCCCGCCTGGTAGTACTGCCAGGGCAAGGCCGTGCCGTTCGTGCGCAGATGCACGAAATAGCGCTGACCATTGCCGCGCACGATCAGCCGCACGCCGGTTGCACCCTCGGGCGGCGGGCTGGCCAGGTCCAGCCGTATCTGGATGAACCCACCCCGGTTCGCGGTGCTGACGCGGCCGGTCATCCGGGCATAGGGTTCGCCGTCTTGCTGCGCGAACGCCAGCGCGCCGGACGACACGCCCCCCATCACCTGATCCGTGAAGAACCGCCAGCGCGTTTCAGGCTGCATCGTGAAATCCTCGGTGATCGTCTCGTCGGCAGACGCAGGCGACAGGGCCCCGAAAATCAGTATCGTCGCAAGAACAAGCAGGATCAGGCCGCGCATCGACATTTCCTTGTTCCGAACGGTCTCGCGCCCCGCGTCGGTGACTGAAGCACGCAGACCGCCGCTTTACCAGTGCCGCGTTCCGGGCGCGCCCTTGATGCGCCCATCCAGATCGGGTGTGACCCATCCGCCATAGAAGTCGCCCGGTTGCGGGATGACGCGCAGGTCGCCGACCCAGGCCTCGTCCATCAGGCCGGCGTAAAAGGCCACATGGCCGGCAAGCGCCTTGAAGCCTGCGGTGGGGCGGTCATAGGCCCAGGCGGCGCGGAGGGCGGTCGCTGCTCCGGAGATCACGTCGAAATAACGCGCGACACCCTTCCATTCGCACAGGCTGCTGCCCTCGGCCGGGCGCAGCGTGGCGTGGATGTCTTCCGGCGGCAGATAGTAGGTGGGGGCGTGGTGGGTCTCCAGCACTCGCAAGGCGCGGGTCGTCTCGGCCACCCACAGCCCCCCAAGGCGGACCTTGATCCGCTGCGGCACCACCTCCAGCGCGGGCGGGCGGGGGTAGGACTGGACGTTTTCGCGCGGCATTTCGGTCATGCGGTTCCCCCATGAGGCCGGATTGTGCTGTCCCGGTCGCGGTGCCCTTGGCGAAAGATGCGCCCGCGGCCGGCCAACGCGGGTACGGCCTCGTCAAGCCAGCTCCGCTGCGGCCCTCGGGTGACCCGGCTGTCGCGATCCGCGCGGCTGCGGTCATTGCAGCCCGGATGGCCGGACATTCGGGGGCGGCGGTGCGCAAGCGCGCAACCGCAGGCAGCCAGCACATCTTGACCAGCCGCGCGGGTGAGGGTTCGACGTGTCATCGACATCCATCCGGGTTCAACTCCATGGAAATGACCCGCACGGCTGCAATATCAAGCCGGCGCGATGGGAATGTCGCGACAGGCCTCGACCAGCGGTCGCAGGGCGACGCGGGCGCGCAGTTTCGCCGCCATAAGATACATTCCGCCGATCTTGCGATGCAGGAACAGCGTCGCTGCCGGCGGCACATGGCTGAGGTCGCGGTCATTGCCGATGGCAAGGCCCTTGTCGCGCAGGCGTTCCAGCAGATCGCTGCGGCCGAAATCGAAAGGGGCGTCCTGCCGCAATGGGGTCATTGCCGCATCGAACATCGACTGGATCAAATCCTGATGATAGGGGGCCGTACCGGGACCGAAATACCCGATGCGCAACATCGCGGCGCGCGTGTCTTCGGCCCCTCCGTCCAGTGCCGCCCGCGCAAGGCTGCGGAAGTCTGCGGCCAAGGCAGGGGTGATAAGTTGCACCGCTCCGAAATCCAGCAACACAACGCGGCCGGTCACAGGCTCGTAACGGTAGTTGGCAAGATTGGGATCCGTCTGCATTGCGCCAAAGACGAACAACTCGCGCAACACAAGGTCGATCAACGCTGCGGCAACCCGGTCACGGACCGCCTGAGGTGCCCCGACCAGACTGTCCAACGGCGCGCTCTCCACATAGGTCATCGCCAGAACCTGCGGCGTGCAGAGATCTGCGTGCAGGTCGGGCAGCACGAACATGTCAGACCCCGCCAGCAACGCGCCGAACCGCGCCAGATGCTGTGCTTCGGCCAGATAGTCGGCCTCGGCATGCAATTGTCGCTTTGCCTCGGCCATCAGCGGCGCCACGTCCATCCCGCGCGGCAGGAGGCCCGGCAGGCGCATGAGAGCGGCCATGTTGTCCACATCACTGTCGATGCTGGCCCGCACACCGGGATACTGCACCTTGACCGCGAGGTCCTGACCGTCGCGCGTGATGGCGCGGTGGACCTGCCCGATCGACGCCGCCGCAAAGGGGCGCACATCGAACCGGGCAAAGCGGCCATACCACCCAATGCCCCATTCGGCATTCAGCACAGTTTGCAGTTGTTTTGGCGGCATGTGGCGGGCGTCATCCCGCAACCGGCCAAGGATCGCCGTCAACTCTGCCGGCAGCACCAGCCCGGTGTCCATCGACAGCATCTGGCCCAGTTTCAGCGCAGCACCCCGCAGATGCGACAGCCCGTCTGTCAGCCGCAACGTGTTGGCGGGTGTCAGCAAGAGTTGCGCCAGATCGGGCCGCCTGCCCTGTGCCAGAGCCCGCAACCCGCCCGCCGCGACGCCGCCGGCAATTGCCGAGGCCATGCTGCCAAACCGCAGGAAACGCCCGACGCGGCCGGTTGGCACGGCAGCGCCATTGTCATCATTCTGCTGTGGCAAAGCCTGCTCCGTGGTCGCTTTGGCAGTAGATGGAGCAAAACGCCCGACAATCGAGCGGATTTCCCCGGCACGTCGGACCGCAGCGAGGTGCAGGCGCCACAGGTTCTGCTGGTGCGCGGGCGGCGCGTGATCGTTCATCCTTCGATCCGGACAGACAAGCCGCGGCGATGCCGGTCAGCTTGAACACCTTAACCGGCCCTCGAATGCCCTTCAGATTGAGTTCGCCCCTTGAAACGACAGGAAAGCGGTCCTCTACCGCGATGCGGGCCCGCGGACTGAGCAGGATCTCGCCATCATTTGCTTCGTCGCACAGGCGCGAGGCGAGGTTGATGGCAGTGCCGGACGCCGTGTAATCGAACCGTCCTTCGAAACCGACCATTCCGACGGTCGCGTAGCCGAGCGACACTCCGACACCGAACCCGAGCCGGTGGCCGAGGCGTTTCCACTGCAGGCACAACTCGGCCATCCGCGCGCGCATGGCGATGGCCAGCCCCACAGCGTCGCCTGCCGGATCGTCGCAAGGCAGGGGGTCGTTAAACAAGACCATGATGCCGTCGCCCATCCGGTGATCGACTCCGGCACCGTGGGCGTTGATCAGGCGGCCCATTTCCTCGTGTCAGGTCTGCAGCACCTCGATGGTTTCTTCGGGCTCCGCCGTCTCGCAAAAGGCGGTCAAACCCCGGATATCGCAGAACAGCACCCTCAGCAGGGCGCGGTGGCTGGACAGCATTTTTTCCGACCCCGACGACACCACGGCATCGGCCACGGCGCCAGTCAGGAACCGCTTGAGCCGCCCCATTCGCTCGATCTCATCCACTTGCGCCTGAACCCGGTCACCGAGCTCGGCATTCAGCGCCTCCAGTGCCTTGAATTGGCGGACATTCTCGATGGTGATGCTGGCCTGTGCGGCAAAGCTTTCGACGAGTTGGATATTTGCGTCCCGTATCGCCCGATCCGCTGGCCACATGCGGTTGATACTTCCCCAGACGTCGTCGCCGACAAAGGTCGGAACGCCGATCAATTGCCGCAGCCCCGTCGCCCGTGCCCATTCATGATCGTGGTAGCTTTCCGCCATGCCGTCTTCGATCCGAGCGACCGCCCGCGTCTTGACGACCTGACCCGTCAGGGCGTTGCCCTTAAGCGGGATGGGCGGGATGGGCGGGCCCTTCAGGGTCAACAGGATGTCCTCGAAATCCGCGTTGTCCAAGCCCTGACTTGCGCAGGAATGGATCATCCCATCTTCGACGCGCCAGAACGTGCAGACCGCTGCACCGCACAGGCGGGCAGCAATTCGCGCGATCATGTCGAATACCGGCTTGTCGTCATCGCGGCTCCGGCTGATGACCTCCAGAATCTCCCGCGTCGCGGCCTC
>Ga0105044_10002289_pt1 | contig 26041 bp, 25 predicted proteins | sample MAT01_FD_78092 | JGI IMG/M metagenome (GOLD analysis project Ga0105044, IMG submission 78092) | Freshwater microbial communities from Lake Fryxell liftoff mats and glacier meltwater in Antarctica - MAT-01 | ecosystem: Environmental > Aquatic > Freshwater > Ice > Liftoff microbial mat | place... | reverse complement strand
TGACGGCGGCAATGAGGCAGTCGACCATCGAACGCACGGTGACGCCGTTGACCCGACACGTCCGGTACAGCAGTGCGGCCTCGGCCCAGTCTTCGACTTCGACAGGCAGAAGCGTGGCGGAACCGAGCAGGGCGCGGAGCTGGACGCCATGCCGGCTGGATCGGGCGCCGGCCAGCACCTCCATCACGACCGGCTCCGTGAGGGCCCCGTCGCCGGCCAGCAGCCCACGGACCCGAGCGCGGATGGCGGGGTCTCCGCCCGCGCGTCCACGCAGGAACTCGATCCAGGCCGAGCTGTCGATGAGAATCACCAGGGCGCGCCCATGCCGGAGCGGATCTCGTCGAGATCGCCGTCCCAGCCCGTCCCCTCCATGGCCAGGGCCTCATCGAGGGTCATGGTGGCGGCGGCTTGGCGCAGGGCCAGGTTGACCGCATCACGCTTCGTCCGACAGCCGTAGCGCCGCATGACCGCCGCGCAGGCGTCCTCGTCGATGTCGATGTTGGTGCGGGCCATACACCAACGCTACACCTACAATACACCAACAACCGGCCGCGTCAGTGGCCGGTGAGCGCCTTGACGTGAGCCTCGAGGACGGCGAGGTCTGCGGGCTTGGTCTCGTAGGACTCGTCTCGGTCGAACAGGTCGGCGAGGTGCTCGGGGAGTTCCGGACGGATGCCAATGGCCGCTTCGACGGCATCGGGGAACTTGGCCGGGTGAGCGGTGGCCAGGCAGATCATGGGCACATCGAGATCGCGTCGTGCCTTCCGTGCCGCGGCCACGCCGACTGCAGTATGTGGATCGAGGATCTGACCGGTGGCCTCGTAGGTGCGGCGGATCTCGGCGCTGGTTGCCGCATCATCGAACGAGGCGCCATCGAAGATCTCGGTGACCGACGCCAGCCGGGTATCGCCCGTCTCGACCCGGCCCTCCTCGCGGAACTCGGCCATGCGGTCCTCGAGCAGGAGCGGGTTGCGCTCGTAGAGCTCGAACAGGAGCCGTTCTGCGTTGGACGACACCTGGATGTCCATGCTCGGGCTGATGGTCGGGTGGACGCCGGTCTTTTCCATTACCCCGGAGGCGAGCCACCGCGTGAGGATGTCGTTGCTGTTGGAGCCGACCACCAGTTGGCTGATGGGCGTACCCGTGCGGCGGGCAACCCAACCGGCGAAGACATTGCCGAAGTTCCCGGTGGGCACCGAGTAGGCCACCGGTGCCCCAGCACCCACGGCCTGAGCCGCGGTGACGTAGTAGACGACCTGGGCCATGACCCGGGCCCAGTTGATGGAGTTCATGGCCGAGAGGCCCACGGCGTCGCGGAACGCGGCGTCGGCGAACATCTGCTTCACGAGATCCTGGCAATCGTCGAAGGTGCCCTCGACCGCCACGTTGTGCACGTTGGGCTCGTGCACGGTGGTCATCTGCTTGCGCTGCACGTCGCTCACCCGGCCAGCAGGGTGCAGCACCACGATGTCGAGCCTGTCGCGACCCCTGCACGCTTCGATGGCGGCTGAGCCGGTGTCGCCCGAGGTGGCCACGACGATCGTGGCCCGCTCGCCGCGCGCGGTCAGTTCGTGATCGAAGAGCCGACCGACCAGCTGCAATGCCACATCCTTGAACGCAATGGTGGGCCCCCAGAACAGCTCGAGCAGCCAGAGCCCATCGTCGAGCGGCCGCACGGGGCACACGTCGGGATGGCTGAAGGTGCCATAGGCTTCGGTCGCCATGGCGCGGAAGGTCGTCTCGTCGATCGAAGGCGCAACGTACGGCGACATGATGGCAACGGCCGCGTCGACGTAGCTCGCGTACCCCAGACGGGGCTGGGCTGGCCACTCGTCGGGCACGTAAAGGCCGCCGTCGGTGGCGAGGCCGGCAAGCAGGGTGTCGCCGAACTCGAGCACGGGCGCCCGGCCGCGGGTGGAGATGTACTTCACGACCTCACACCCCCGGGTCGTCGCCGATCACGCGCAGCACCGAGGTGATGCGGTGGATGACGTCGAGGCCGCGCAGATCCTCGAGGGTGGCCTGAACGTCGGCTTCACGAGCCTGGTGGGTGATGAAGATCAACCGTGCGCCTGCCCCGACGCCCTCTTGCTCGAGCGAGCGGATCGACACGCCGTGTCTCTCGAATGCCTCGGCCACCGCTCGCAGCACGCCCGGCTCATCGACCACATCGAGGTTGACGTAGTAGCTGCTCTGCAGCTCGTCGATGGGGCGGATGGGTCTACGGGTGAGCGACAACAAATCGGCATGGGTTCCCTTGCGGAGGTTCACCGCGGCGTCGACCAGGTCTCCGAGAACGGCGGATCCCGTGGGGTCGCCGCCTGCGCCCCGGCCGTAGAACATGAGGTCTCCGACCGCAGCCCCCTCGATGAAAACAGCGTTGAAGGAATCGCGCACGCCGGCCAGCGGATGAGCGAGCGGCACCATGGCAGGGTGCACCCGAACCGCTACCTGGTCGGGTCCGCCTTCGACGGCGACGAGCTCGGCGATGGCCAAGAGCTTGACGACGTAGCCGAGTCGAGCGGCGAACTCGATGTCGGTGGCACCGATGCCCGAGATTCCCTCGTGGTACACGTCGCCCGCCACGACCTTGGCCCCAAAGGCCAGCGACGCCAAGATGGCCGCCTTCGCCCCTGCGTCGTACCCCTCGACATCAGCGGTGGGATCGCGCTCGGCGTAGCCGAGTTGCTGCGCCTCGGCCAGCGCTTCGGCGTAGGAGGTGCCGTGCTCGGACATTTGGGTGAGGATGAAGTTGGTGGTGCCGTTGACGATGCCCATGATGCGGCGCACGTCCTCGCCGACCAGCGATTCGCGCAGCGGCCGCATGATTGGGATTCCCCCGGCAACCGCCGCCTCGAACAGCAGGTCGACCCCACCCGCCGACGCCGCCTCGAACAGCTCCGCTCCGTGGTTGGCCAGCAGTTCCTTGTTTGCGGTAACGACCGGCTTACCCGACGCCAGCGCGGCGAGGATCAACTCGCGCGCCGGCTCGATGCCACCGATGACCTCGACGATCACGTCGATCGACGGGTCGGCCACCACCTCTGCGGCATCTCGAGTGAGGATCGACTCATCGAGGTGCACTGGCCGCTTCCTGGCCAGGCTGCGCACCGCAACGCGGGCCACCTCAAGGCTGATGCCCGTTCGGGCCGCGATCTCCTCGCGCCTGGTCTCGATCTGGGCCACGAGCGCAGCGCCCACATTGCCGCATCCCAGGACGCCCACCTTCACCACGGACTTGTCAGCCATCGCATCGGTCACCGGGCCGAGGCTACCGGGACGCTCCACGTCGCCCGAACGAGATCAGCGTTTGTCGACCAGTTCACTGTTCAGTACGTAGAACTTGCGGGTCCCATACTTCGACAGGTGGGCCGGCTCGATCACCTGCACCGACTGGAACCCGCTGCGCTCGAAGATCGTGAGCAGACCCTCCTCGTCGGGCCAGAACGAGGTGGGGTTGCCGATGGACGCCATGGGGTTCTCGTTCTCGGGGTAGACGACGCCACGGATGCCGGGCATCTCGGGCGCTTCGACGATCTGGTGTCCCCACGGCTCAGCGGCGGGCGGAACGATGCCTTCGGTGTGCACCTGCGTTTCGAGGATGACCCGCTTGCCGGCGCACCCAGCCAGCAGGTCAGCCTGCTCGGTGAGGGTGAGGTGATAGAGCAACCCGAGGACCACAACGGTGTGAAACGAGCTGACGTCGAACGAGCGGACGTCGGACTCGATGAACGTGATTTCCTCCATGTCCTCGGGGAGTCGCTCAGTCCTCGCGTCCACCGCCGTGACCTGCCATCCGGCGTTACGCGCCCGACGGGCGAACCAGCAGGGTCCGGCACCGAGGTCGACCAGCGGACGACCCCCGCCCTCGCCCACCAGGGTGGAGAAGATCGGGCCGCGCACCTTCGTAGAGACGACTTCTTCGATAACCCCTGGCCAGGCCTGTTTGATCTGCATCGGTGCTTGCTAGCACGGGATCCGCCTACCTGCGAGCGGTGGCGCTCAACCCACGTCGGTGGCCAACAGATCCTCGGTCGTTTCGCGACGGATCACCAGGGTGGCCTCGCCGTCGGCGACGAACACAACCGCGGGCCGGGGCAACAGGTTGTAGTTCGATCCCATGGATCGCCCGTACGCGCCAGTCACTGGTGTAGCCACGAGGTCGCCGACTGCGAGTCCGTCTGGCACCTTGGCCTCGGCGACCAGCACATCACCCGACTCACAGTGCTTGCCCACGAGGCGGACCGTCTGTGTGCGGACGGCGGTGACCGCAGCAGGAAGGAAGGTCTCGTAGCCCGACCCGTAGAGCGCCGGGCGGGGGTTGTCGATGAATCCTCCGTCGACTGCGACGTAGGTTCGGATACCCGGCACGTCCTTGATGGTGCCGACCCGATAGATGGTGATGCCGGCCGCTGCCGCGATGGAACGCCCGGGTTCCGCGGACACCGCGGCGGTGATGCCGGCCGCCGCACATGCAGATCGCACGACGGCACCCCACTCGGTGATGGTCGGGGCTTGTTCCCCCTCGATATAGGCCACGCCGATTCCGCCTCCGATGGAGAGCTCTGGGAGCCCGGTTTCGTTGACGAAGGGGGCCAGTACGTCGACAGCCTGCTCGAAGAACCCGGCCACGAACACCTGCGAACCGATGTGGGCGTGGATGCCGATCACGTCGACAGCCGACGAACCTCGGGCTCGCACCACGGCTCGGGCGGCATCACCCACCTTGAGGCCGAAGCCGAACTTCGAGTCATCCTGGCCGGTCATCACGAACTCGTGGGTGTGTGCCTCGATGCCGGGGGTGATGCGCAACAGCACCTTCGAGACGATGCCGTCGACAGCGTGCAGCCGCTCGAGGCGGTCGAGCTCGTCGAAGCTGTCGACCACGATGCGACCGACGCCCGCGGCGCGAGCAACGGCCAGTTCCTCGTCGCTCTTGTTGTTGCCATGGAGCACGATGCGCTCGGGTGGCACCCCCGCAGCGAGGGCAACGGCCAGCTCGCCGCCACTGGCCACGTCGAGGTGCATGCCCTCCTCGTGGGCAAGGCGAGCCATCGCCCGGCACAAGAACGCCTTGGTGGCGTACGCCACCCCGTCGCCGAACGCCGCTACGGCCTCGCGGCATCGGGCCCGCAACTGCGCTTCGTCGTAGACGAACAGTGGTGTCCCGAACTGCTCGGCGAGCTGGGCGACGTCGCACCCGCCCACGAACAGCTGACCGTCGGACCCAACCTCGGCAGAGTCCGGCAGCAGTCCCCACGGCAGTGCGGTCACATCGACTCCGGAGCGCTCACACCGAGCAGGTCGAGACCGATGGCAAAACCGATCCGAGATGACTCGACCAGCTGCAGCCGGGCTTCGGTCAGCTCGGGGCTGATGCCCTCACCGACCACGTAGCAGTCGTGATAGAAGCCGTGGAAGTTGCCGGCGAGCTCGCGCACCCAGGTCGTGATCTTGTGCGGTGCCCGGTCCCGGGCAGCCACCACGACGACCTCGGGAAGCTCCGACAGGGACCGCAGCACCTCGAGCTCCCGCTCGTGGGTGAGCAGCGACAGGTCGGCGCGGGCAAGGTCGCCCCGGGTGAACCCCGCCTCGGCGGCCTTGCGGGTGATGCCATGGATCCGGGCATGGGCCATCTGGATGTAGAAGACCGGGTTGTCCATGCCTTGGCTGGCGACCTCAGCGAGGTCGACGGTCTGGCGGGAATCGATGGACTGGAGCAGGTAGGTCAGGCGAGCGGCATCGGTGCCGACCTCGTCGACGATGTCGCGGAGGTCGACCACGGTGCCAGCCCGCTTGGACAGCTTCATGGGCTCGCCGTCCTTGAGTAGATCGACCATCTGGACGATCTCGACCTCGAGCTTGTCCGGGTCGTGCCCGAGCGCCGCCATGGCCGCCTTCATCCGAACGACGTAGCCATGGTGGTCAGCTCCCCAGACGTTGATGAGCCGATCAGCCCGAGAGAACTTGTCGCGGTGGTAGGCGATGTCGGGCAAGAGGTAGGTGTACTCGCCATCGCTCTTGACGAGGACCCGATCCTTGTCGTCGCCGTAGTCGGTGGACCGCAGCCAGGTCGCTCCGTCCTGCTCGAAGGCGACGCCCTTGTCCAACAAGGTGGCCAGCGTCTCGGTGATGGCCCCGCTGTTCACGAGGGTCAGCTCACTGAACCACCGATCGAAGTGCACGTTGAACGATCCCAACGCCTCTCGCTGGTCGACGATGGCCCGCTCCTCGCCCCACACGACCGGGTCGACCTCGTCGGGCAGTTCCTGGGCCCACTCGGTGATGTATTCGCCCAGGTACCCGCCCTCGGGCACCTCCTCACCCGCCTTCCGGGCCGCGAGCGAGGCGCCGAACTTCTGCATCTGAACGCCCCGGTCGTTGATGTAGAACTCGCGGGTCACGACGTGGCCGGTCCGGGCCAGGAGCCGGGCGACGGCATCGCCGTGAGCTGCGCCTCGCGCGTGGCCCGCGTGCACGGGCCCGGTCGGGTTGGCCGACACGAACTCGACGTTGACGGACTCGCCTTCGCCGACGTCGGGCCGGGCGTAGCCCTCTGAACCGCCGTCGACCACGTCGGCAAGTACGTCGTGCAGCCACGTGGGGGCCAGCCGGAAGTTCACGAAACCCGGCCCGGCGATCTCGACCGACGTCACATGGGTGGGGGGATTCTCGTTGAGGTGCTCGACGAGCTGGGCGGCCAGCTCGCGGGGGTTGCGCCCGGCCCGCTTGGCCGAGGCCAGCGCCACGTTCGAGGACCAGTCGCCGTGGCTGCGATTGGCCGGCCGCTCCATCGACACCTGCTCTGGGAGCGGGTCGACGGCCAACGCCACCAGGGCGTCGCGCACGGCGGAGGCGAGGGCATCGCGGATCACGAACGGTCCTTCCAGGACGAACAGGGACGGGACCGGCAGGTTACAAGTGCAAGGTGGCCCCCTTCCCAACCGAATCGGGGTCGCGAACCAAGTTGGGCGCCCCATCGCGCTGATCTAGGGTGACGGCCCCCGCCCTCGTAGCTCAGGGGATAGAGCATCGCCCTCCGGAGGCGTGTGCGCAGGTTCGAATCCTGCCGAGGGCACTCAGCGGCGTGGCGGTTCCACGGCGGCGGCAAACACTGCGGTGACTGCGTCGGCGTAGGGAAGCGCGGCGCCGGGCCCCAGTTGCACCACCGCCATCAGCAGCGACAACACGATCGCCACGATGCCGTTCGCAAGGTCCATCGGGTCGATGTCGTGGCGAACCCGTCCGGTCGCCTGGTCGGTCCGGAGACGCTCGGCCACCGCCTTGCGCATCTCTTCGAGCGCCGGAATGTCGAGCACGCGCACCGTGACCTCGGGCTCGAGGCCGGCCAGGAGCCGCTTTGCGAGCGGGTGGCGCTCGAGTGCATCGAGCAGGGTGAAGAGCAGGCCCTGGCGCCAGTCATCGACGCTCGATCCGCCGTCGGCCAGGTGCGAGAGACCTTCGGTGATCGTGGCCGCCGCATCGGCATCGACCGCGGCGAAGAACAGGGCTTCCTTGTTGGGGAAGTACGCGTAGGTCGCCGTCCCGCTCACCGCAGCATCTCGAGCGATGTCGGCCACCGAAGTAGACCGATAGCCATCGCGACCAAAGCGCACGACGGCGGCATCGAGAATGGCGGTTCGGGTCTGCTCGCCCTTGGCGGTGGGGCGGGCATCGGGCTGACCGGTCACCGTGACCAACGTAACACAATTGAGGGATTGAGGAAATCACTCAATCCGTTGTACGTTGTCTCCATGACCACGATCGAAGCGACGACAACCCAAACGAGTGACCCGACTCGCATGGTCCCCACGCGGCGCATCTCCTTTGACACGACGTTGACGGACATGCCACAGCACTTCGCCGCCAACGGCGACCTGATCCGCTCGCACCTCATCGCATCGCTCTCGGCCATGTTCCCCGACGGCGAGGACTTCTTCGTCCGCTCTGTCCGCCACTACCGCAGCCAGATCACCGACCCCGCGCTCAAGCAACAGGTGAGCGGCTTCATCGGACAAGAGGCAACCCACGGGCGCGAGCACCGCGACCTCAACGATCGCCTTGCGCATCTGGGCTACCCCACCAAGCGCATCGAGAAGCTGGTTCGCGTGTCGCTGGGCCTTCGCTCGAAGTACGTACCGGCGGTCGCCAACTTGGCGCTCACCGCTGCGCTAGAGCACTTCACTGCGACCCTCGCCGAATCGCTGCTCAGCACACCCGACCTCGGCGAAGAGATGGCCCACGAGGGCGTCCGGAACCTCTTCCTTTGGCATGCGCTCGAGGAGTCCGAGCACAAGGCCGTGGCCTTCGACGTGTACCGAGCAGTCGGCGGCAGCGAGCGCATCCGGGTCATCACCATGAAGATGCTCCGCCCCGGCTTCGTCGTGTTCACCGCGGTGCACGTCGCCCTGTCGCTCCTCGGTGACCCAGCGGCCCGCAAGCGCGGCGCGCTTCGCCGCAGTTGGAAGAGCTTCAAGGGTTCGCCGCTGCTCAGCAAGGACCTGTGGGCGCAACTGAAGGCCTACGACCGACCAGACTTCCACCCCGACGACCGCGATACCCGGGCACTCGAGGAGCAGTGGCGCATCCGGCTCTTCGGCGACGAGGGAACTCTCAACGAGTTGCTCGTGGCCAAGAGTGCCGCGTGATCGATCCGTCGGGGCGCGAGCACCTCGATGTCCTCGTGGTCGGCGCAGGCCTGTCGGGCATCGGTGCCGCCCACCACCTCCAGAGCACCAGCCCGTGGGCCACGTACGCCATCTTCGAGGCCCGCGGAGCGATCGGCGGCACGTGGGACCTCTTCCGCTATCCGGGCATCCGGTCGGACTCCGACATGTTCACGCTCGGGTACTCCTTCCGGCCGTGGGCCGGGGCCAAGTCCATTGCAGCGGGAGCCGACATCCTCCAATACCTGCGAGACACCGCAGCCGACGAGGGCATCGACCGCAAGATCCGCTTCCACCACCGCATCGTGCGGGCCGAGTGGAGCACCGAGGACGCCCGTTGGCTGGTCACCGCGGAACGCTCCGACACCGGCGCTTCGGTTGAGCTCACCTGCAGCTTCCTCTTTTCATGCTCGGGCTACTACCGCTACGACCGGGGATACCTGCCGGAGTTCGAAGGCATGGATCGCTTCGGCGGGCAGATCATCCACCCGCAGTTCTGGCCCGAAGACCTCGACCTCGACGCCAAGCGCGTGGTGGTCATCGGGAGCGGTGCCACCGCCATCACGCTCGTCCCCTCACTCGCGCGCCACGCCGAGCACGTGACCATGCTGCAGCGTTCCCCCACCTACGTGATCGGGCTGCCCACCACGGACCCCACCGCGGATCTGTTGCGCAAGCTGCTCCCCGAGCGAGTGTCGGGCCCCATCATCCGCTGGCAGCACGCCCTCATCACCCAGGGTTCGTTTCGCCTGAGCAAGCGTCGACCCGAGCTCGTGAAGCGCATCTTGCGCAAGGGCCTCGAGCGGATGCTCCCCGACGGCTACGACATCGACACCCACTTCACCCCCACCTACGACCCGTGGGACCAGCGGCTGTGCGTGGTGGCCGATGGCGACCTCTTCACGGAGATCCATCGGGGTCGGGTCTCGGTGGCCACCGACCACGTCGACACGTTCGACGCGACCGGCATCGTGTTGCGATCCGGCGAGCGGATCGACGCCGACATCGTGGTGACCGCCACCGGCCTGGAACTGCTCTTCCTCGGCGGCATCGAGATCTTCGTCGATGGCGAGAAGGTCGACCCGGCCACCCGCCTCAGCTACAAGGGCATGATGCTCGAAGACCTCCCCAACCTGGCCATGGCCATCGGGTACACCAACGCTTCGTGGACCCTGAAGGCCGAGCTCACCTGCGACACCGTCTGCCGCATCCTCAATCACCTTCGAGCCACGGGCATGCGCCAAGCCATGCCCGTCAGCGCCGAGCCTCACGGTGAGGGCGGTGCCACCGTGCTCCCCCTCAACGCCGGATATGTGAAGCGCGCCGCCGGACTCCTGCCGAAGCAGGGAAGCCGGTTCCCCTGGCAGGTGCACCAGAGCTACCTTGCCGACTACCGCGCCATGAAGCGCAAGCCCGTCGACGATGGCGTGATGCGCTTCACCAACCCCCCGCCAGTCCCCACGCCAGGCCCCAGCCCGTTCTTGTCAGCCACAGCGACGGTCCCGGGCCGTTCTGGCTGACAAGAACGACGCCGCTCGCTTCTTGTCAGCCACAGCGACCATCTTGGGCCCGCCCCGCTGACAAGAACGGCGACGCGTCACAAGCGCGGCCATCATCGGGGGCGGGTACCGTCGCTCGCCATGACTGCGATCTTCGTCCACGGGGTTCCCGAGACCACCAGCGTCTGGCACCCGCTCGTCGACCACCTGGGCCGCGCCGACTCCGTACTGCTCGGCCTCCCGGGGTTCGGTTCACCGCTCCCCGACGGGTTCGACACCACGATGCACACCTACGCGTCGTGGCTCACCGAGGAACTGGCGGCCTACGACGAGGTCGACCTGGTCACCCACGACTGGGGAGCGATCCTGGCCCTTCGGGTGCTGGCCGACCGTCCCACCAACATCCGCAGTTGGGTTTCAGACATGGGCGACCTGGGTCCGGACTTCGAGTGGCACGATACGGCCAAGACCTGGCAGACCCCGGGCGACGGTGAGGCCTTCATGGACGGCTTCATCGGTGCGACGATCGGTGACCGCGCACTGCTGCTCCAAGCGGTCGGGGTGCCCGAGCCGGGAGCAACGGAGATGGCATCACACCTCGACGAGACGATGGGCGCGGCCATTCTCGGGCTCTACCGTTCGGCCACCGACGTTGGCAACGAATGGGGGCCAGGCATCGACTCGATTCGTGGGCCGGGCCTGCTCATCGAGTCCGTGCAGGACCCGTTCCGCAACCCCGCACGCGTGCAGCGCTTGGCGGCCCGGACCGGCGCCGAGGTGGTGACGCTGCCCGACTCGGGCCACTTCTGGATGCTCGACGCGCCCGCCACCGCAGCAGCAGCCATCAGCGACTTCTGGGCACGCGCCTGACTACTTCTTGTCGTCCTTGGCGGGCGGCTTGGGTTCGCGTGGGAGGCCGAGGAAGCGCTCGCCAACGATGTTGCGCTGGATCTCGGCGGTGCCACCCCAGATGGTCTCGGACCGGCTGAAAAAGAACGACGACATCATCGGGCTGGGCTTGTAGGTGTCGCGACCCTTGGCTCGCATGACCGCCGGCCAACCGCCGCCCGCCGGTCCGCTGTCGACCAGCATCGATGCCGAACCGAAGATGCTCAGCGCAAGCTCCATGGCGTCGCGATGCATCTCGGACCAGAACATCTTGTTGGTGAGGCCGAGCGAGATGACGCCCATGTCCTTGGTGCCGTTGAGGGTCTGGGTGAGGCCGCGCAGGCCGTTGATCCGCAGGATCTGGATCTTGGAGTAGTAGCGGGTCAGGCCCTGGCGGACGATGGGATCGCTGATCTTGCCATTCGCGGTGGCTTCTTCGACCATGTAGTCGAACTCCTGCTGGAAGCGTCGGTATCCGGTGGTGGCGGACATGCCCCGCTCGTGGCTCAGGGTGGAGTTGGCCACCTTCCAGCCGTCGTTGAGCCCGCCGACCACGTAGTCCTTGGGACACCGGGCGTCGGTGAAGAACACCTCGTTGAACTCGGCAGTGCCGTCGGGCTGGGTAATGCCACGGACCTCGATGCCGTCCTGCTGCATCGGCACGAGCAGGTACGAGATGCCCTTGTGCTTGGGTGCATCGGGGTCGGTGCGGGCGAGCAGGAAGCAGTAGTCGGCGAACTGGGCCTGGGTGGTCCAGACCTTCTGGCCGTTGATGACCCACTCGTCGCCGTCGAGCACGGCGGTGGTCTTGAGCGAGGCGAGGTCGGAGCCGGAGTCGGGCTCCGAGAAGCCCTGGCACCACGCCATCTCGCCCTTCATGATGGCGGGCAGGAAGTACTTCTTCTGCTCCTCGGTGCCGTACTGGAGGATGGTCGGGCCGACGAGGGTGTCACCGAAGAAGTCGGCGCGCAGCGGCGCCTTGGCCCGGGCGAACTCCTCGGCCAGCACCACGTTCTCCATGGTGCTCAAGCCCTTGCCGCCGTACTCGGTGGGCCACGAGGCGCAGATCCAGCCACCGCCGTACAGCTTGGTGGGCCACGCTTCGTTGAACGCATTCTTCTCATCGGGGGTCTGCTCGAACCCCTCGTCGAACCAGCCGTCGGGGAGGTTCTCGGTCAGCCAACCGCGGATCTCGGTGCGGAACTGCTCTGCTTCGGGGGGATAGGTCAGGTCCATGCCCATATCTTGACCCGAGGGTCAAGGCGATGCCACCCGGAGGGGAGCGACTTGTGCTTCGGCGGCATCGTCGATCGCTCCTCAGGTCGGTTGTGCGGGCAAAGCGCCGCTAGGTTTCCGACCATGACGGTGACCGAAGCCCCCGCCGGTGACGCCCCAGCCCCAGAGCCCTTCTTCACGCGTGAAGAGGGCCGCTGGACGCACCAGTGGAAGGAGCTCTACGAGGAGGTCATAACCTCCGGACTCTGCACCGGGTGCTCGGCCTGCGTGATCGCGTGCCCCCACGACGTCATCGGCTACAAGCATGAGGAGGGCGGCTACAAGCCCTTCCACATCGAGGAGGAGCTCGGCCTCTCGGACTGCACGCACGGCCAGAAGGGCTGCACATCGTGCACCCGGGCGTGTCCCCGCTTCCGCGACTGGGAGCCCACCGCCGACGAGCACCTCTTCGCTCGCACCCGCGAGACCGAGGAGATCCATGGGATCGCCGAGCAGGTGCTGCTGGTGCGCGCCGCGGACGATCACGTCCACGAGACCGGCCAGGACGGCGGCCTCGTGTCCGCGATCCTCATCTGGCTGCTCGACGAGGGCTACATCGACGGCGCCCTCGTGTCGGGCCTCGAGGGCGACGGCTCCACGTGGAAGGCCAAGCCCATGGTCGCCGCCACCAAAGACGAGGTCCTCGCCACCGCCGGCAGCCGCTACACCTACTCGGCCAACTGGCTGGCCTTGGACGAGGCGACGGAAAGGGGCCTCAAGAACCTGGCCCTGGTCGGGATGGGCTGCCAGTCCTCTGCAGCGCCGGTGATGTGGGCCCGCAAGATCGGCAAGATCGGCAAGCCGGTGAAGTTCAACATCGGATTGCTCTGCTCCAAGACCTTCGACGACCGCATCTTCGACGAGCTCTTCGATGCCAAGTACGGCATCAAGCGCGAGACCATCAAGAAGATGAACATCAAGGGCGTCTTTCAGATCTGGACGCACGACGACGAATACCACGAGGTGCCGCTGAAGGAGTGCCACGCCTGGACCCGTGAGGGCTGCATCCACTGCCCCGACTTCGCCGCCGAGCACGCCGACATCTCGACGGGGGGCATCGGCAAGTTCAACGACTACACGCTCACTGTCGTCCGCACCGAACTGGGCCGCGAGGTCATGGCCCGCATGGCCAAGGCCGGGGTCATCGAGGTCAAGCCAGCCGAGGAGGACCCCGCGGCCATCTTGCTCATGGACCGTCTCTCCCGCATGAGCCGCAATCGCTGGCCCGAGACGGCGATCGGCTTCCCGAAGCTGATGCCGCCGCCCCCGCCCAAGAAGAAGAAGCCCGCACCCGCTGACCAGGCGTCTCCGCCGAGCACCTGACCGAAACGTTCCCCGGGACTCGGGTCCGGGAGCGCTGGGCCAGATCAGCCCGACGCGCCCTCAGCGGGACGGCACCCGTCGAAGGCATCGGTGATCTCGGTCGGCAACTCGCCGCCCTCCTCGCGCAGTGCGCCGTTGATCTCCTTGAACCGATCGAACTTGACGTTGTCGACGATCGCATCGAAGGCACACTGGCAATAGTTCTCGGGGGACTCGATCGCGGTGGCGCCATCGAGGGCGTTGTCTGCCTCTGCGGTCTGGATGCAGCCCGCCAAGAAGTCCTCTTCGGTGTCTCGATAGCTGCCGGCGTCCTTCTGCACGCCCGTGCAGCCCGCAAGGACCACCAGGGACAAGGCTCCGGCCAGCACGGCTCGGGTTGCTCGACGACGACGGCTGGGGGTTGCGGACACGCCTGGCTCCTTGTTCACGACCCGGTCACGCTAGTGCCGGCGATGCCCGGTGCCGAAACCGCGGCGCACATCGGACCGACGCCAAGACGCGGCTCGGGGGTGCCGGTGAACCGACACCCCCGACACCATTCCGACCGACGCTCCCCCCGAACCGTCTGCCGGACATCTCCCCCCACACCCCAAGGTGCAGAACGTTCCTCGCCCGAAGAGCGAAGTCCGCTAGGCAGAGTCAACACGTTGCCCCTCAGGTGCGCATAGGTCAAACGACTTATTTTCGAGTGATTGTTCGGATCTAGTGAACGCTGATCACACGAGCGGAGGTGGCGGGTCGCGTCGAACGATGCACAGGCTTCCCGACGGATCGTCGGGATCGAGCATCAAGCGAATGGGCAACTCGTGGGGCTCGCCGTCGGCATCGACTTCGATCACGATCTGATCGTCGCGACGCGGTTCGAGGACTTCGCGCAAGCCGAGCGCAGACCCAGTGATGACGGCACCGAGGAGCGAGCTTCGGCTCCAGGTGACAAGCCGAGAGGGCATCGGCCGCTCCTCACCGAACCCGCTTGGTTCCCACGCATCGATTGCGGCCAGTACCTCGGCGTCGGTATACGCGTCGATGCCCTCGACGGCCCACCGCTCGGGGCGTTCCGGCACCGGATCCATACCCGCCATGCTAGGGCTGCGTGCCGGTCAGGCGTCGGGCGAACCGCACCTCGTCGAACGCCACCGAGCCCAGGTCGACGTGCTCCATCTTGCCGGTTGGCTCCCAACCCCGAGACCAGTAGAACGCCTGGGCCAGCGGGTTGGTGGCCAGGGTCGATAGTTCCGCTCGGCCGTAGCCCACGGACCGGAACCAGTCCTCGGCCGCCGAGAGCAGGCGCGCCCCCCCACCTTGGGCCTGCGCCGTCGGATCGACGTAGAGCTCATACACCTCACCGGCCTCGGGCCCGTTGGGATCTGCGTCCGCATCGTGGACCGGACCGGCGTCGAGGTACCCGTACACGCATCCCGGCCGACCCCAGACCAGCAACCGGTGGCGACGGCTGGGCGGCACCATGGCTCGGCCCACCCAGAACGAAGCCGGCGGCACCACCTCGCGCCCATCGAGGAATGCATCGGGCAGCACACCGCCGCGATAGTTGCTCCCGAAGGCCCGCCACTTCACCGCAGCTATGGCCGCGCCATCGAGCGCGACCGCCACCCGCACCGGCTCCATTGATCCGGGTGGACCGATGAACGGCGGCGGAAGGGCGAGACCGAAGCGACGACGAACGAGCTCGGCGGACTGCACCTCTGCTGGACCAGCCGCTGCTGGCGGCGGATCGCCCCCAGCAGTGATCAGGCGCAGGAGCTCGGCACTCGGGTCGGCGACGACCACGGCTCAGCCCGTGGCCAGGTCATAGACGCGGCGCTTCGCCACGCCGAGTGCGGCGGCCACCTCGGCCACGGCGTCGCGTGTGGTGGCGCCCATCGACTTCGCGTCAGCCAGTGCTGCGGCAATGACGATATCGGTGACCTCGTCGGGAGCTGGCGCCCCATCGATCACCAGCACGTACTCGCCCCGAGGCTCGACCGCAGCGACGTGGGCGACGGCATCGCCGAGCGATCCTCGCCAGTGCTCCTCGTGCAGCTTGGTCAGTTCTCGAGCGAGGGCCACACGGCGCGCCGCCCCGCACGCAGTTGCCAGATCGGAGAGGGTGCGCGCTACGCGATGAGGCGCCTCGTACAGCACCACTGTGCGCGGCTCGACTGCCACGGCCGCCAGACGAGCGGTTCGTCCCGAACCCTTTCGGGGGAGGAATCCCTCGAAGACGAACCGGCCGGCGGGCAACCCACTCGCCACCAGCGCCGTGATCACGGCCGATGGTCCCGGCACCACCTCGACCCCATACCCGTGTGCAACGGCGGCAGCGACAAGGCGTTCACCTGGGTCAGAGATGCCCGGCATCCCGGCGTCGGACACGACGGCGACCACCTCGCCGCGATCGAGGCAAGCGACGACATCGGCCACCGCCGCTTCCTCGGTGTGGTCGTTGACGACCCGCAGCGACGGGGCGCGCACGCCGATGTGCTGCAACAGTCGACCGGTGCGCCGGGTGTCCTCGCAGCACACCACGTCGGCGGCCCCCAGCGCTTCGACGGCGCGCGGGCTGAGGTCGTTCAGGTTCCCGATGGGCGTGCCCACCAGCACGAGTCGCCCAGTTCGGGCAGGGCCCCCCGTCGGGGAAAGGGGTTCGGGGGGCACACGGGGGGCAGAGCCCCCCGTGCGTCTAGACGTTGAACCGGAACTCGAGGACATCGCCATCGGCCACCTCGTAGTCCTTGCCCTCAACCCGGATCTTGCCCACGTCTTTCGCCTTCGCCCAGGATCCGAGTTCGAGCAGTTCGTCCCACCGGATCACCTCGGCGCGGATGAACCCTCGCTCGAAGTCCGAGTGGATGACACCAGCGCACTGCGGCGCCCTGTATCCGGCGCGGAAGGTCCACGCGCGGGACTCCTTCTCGCCGGTGGTGAGGTACGTGCGCAGGCCCATGAGTTGGTACGCGGCATGGATGAACCGCTCGAGACCGCCGTCGCCCAGACCGAGGGCACCCAGCATCTCGAGGCGCTCCTCGCCGGTGAACTGGGCCGCTTCGGCTTCGAGCTGCACGCACATGCCGATCACCTCGGCGCGGTTGCCGAGCTCGGCCTCGACGGGGGCGATGATCTCGGGGATGCGCTCGAGGTCGCCCTCGCCCACGTTGACCAGGGCCAACACCGGCTTGTTGGTCAGCAAGAACTCCTCGCGCAGCACGTCGCGCTGGTCAGCGCTGAGGTCGCCTCGGTAGATCGGCGTCCCATCGGCCAGCAGCTTGTGGGCGGCATCGAGCGCCTCGACGAGTTCGGTCAGGCTCTTGTCCTGCTTGGCCGCCTTGCGCCGCTTCTCGACCCGGCTCTCGACGGTTTCGAGGTCGGCAAGGGCCAGTTCGATCTCGAGCACCCGTAGGCAATCGAGCGGATCGTCAGGTCCGGGGACATCGCTGTCGGCGAACGCCCGAAGGAGGAAGACAACCGTGTCGACCTCGCGGATGTGGGCCAGGAACTGGTTGCCGAGGCCTTCGCCGGTGCTGGCCCCTTCGACCAGGCCACCGATGTCGACGAACTGCACGCTGGCGGGAACGACCTTCTTCGACGCGGACATGACCGCCAGGAGGTCCAACCGCTTGTCGGGGACCTTGGCCACGCCCACGTTCGGATCGGTGGTGGCGAAGGCATAGGGCGCAGCCAGCGCGCCCCCGCCTGCGAGGGCGTTGTAGAGCGAGGACTTGCCCGAGTTGGGGAGGCCGACGAAGCCAAAGCGTTCCATTGCGGCGCACGCTACCGGTCGCCCCACTCCCAGCCCGCAGCCAGAGCGTGGTCAGGGGCCGGAGAGGAGGCGTTCGATGACGAGGGCGACGCCGTCATCGTCGTTGCTGGCCGTTACCTCGTCGGCGGCGGCGCGCAGCCGGGGGTGAGCGTTGGCGACGGCGACGCCGAGGCCGGCCCACTCGATGAGCGCGAGGTCGTTGGGCATGTCGCCGAACGCCACGACCTCGTGGGGGGCGATGCCGGACCCGAGCAGGAGCCGTTCCACGGTGGACGCCTTCGAGATGTCTGGCCGGGAGAGCTCCAGGAAGGCCTCGTTGGTGGAGTGGGTCACCAGTGCCCGGTCGCCGACCACCGCCTGGACCGCGGCGGCGGTCCCGGGTTCGGCGGGCTCGGGCAGCCGGACGATGAGCTTGGTGACCCCTTCGTCGAGCACCGACCTGATGGGCGCGACGCGCAATCCCGGGAGGCGCCAGCTGTCCATGCGGGCGAGATCGTCGGCGCGATGCTCGATTGCGGAGTCGACGGAGAACCGGAACCCCTGCTCCACGCCGAAGAGCGCGGTCGGGAACGCCGCCTCGATCTCGTCGACGAGGTCGACCACGACCACGGGGTCGAGGTCGTGACGGACGACCAGCTCGTGGCGGGCCGGGTCGTAGACCGAACCGCCGTTGGCGCACACCACCAGGCCGCGCTCGCCCAGCTGCTCGATGACCGGAGGGATCCACCGTGGTGGCCGACCGGTGGCGATGATGAACAAGATGCCCGCATCTTCGGCGGCGTCGACGGCATCGCGGGTGCGGGCCGATACGGACCTGTCGGTCCGCAGCAGGGTGCCGTCGAGATCGGTGGCGATGGCCCGGAACTGCACGAAGGGCGACGGTAGCGGCGCAACCTTCGGTGGCCGCGCTCCGGTGCATCGCTACCCTCGCCAGGGATGGATCCTCTCGAAGCGCTGCTGCGCGTGGCGTACCTCCAAGATCGTGGGCTGATGCCCTCCCAGAAGACCGCCGCCTTCCTGCGCGCCGCCGACGTGGTGAGCCAGCTCCCCAAGGGCGAGATCGAGCGCCGCATCGCCAACGGGACCCTGCTGGAGCTGCCCGCGGTCGGGGCGAGCACGGGCGAGGTCATCGTCCAGGCCCTCGCCGGCACGGTGCCCGACCGCATCGTCCGGCTCGAGGCGGAGACCGCCATCCCGCTCGGCGAAGGGGCGGACCTCCGCTCGGCCATCAAGGGCGACCTCCACGCCCATTCCACATGGAGCGACGGCGGCGCGTCCATCGAGACCATGGCGCGTGCTGCGATCGCACTCGGCCACGAGTACCTCGTGATGACCGACCACTCGCCCCGGCTGACGGTCGCCCACGGGCTCAACCGAGACCGCCTGCTCGCCCAGCTCGACGAGATCGAGACGCTCAACGCGCACCTCGCGCCGTTCCGAATCCTCACCGGCATCGAGGTCGACATCTTGATCGACGGCGGCCTCGACCAGGACCAGGACCTGTTGGAACGGCTGGACATCGTCGTGGCATCCGTGCACGCCAAGCTCGGCATGGAGGAGCAGCACATGACGGAGCGGATGCTGCTCGCGGTGGTCAGCCCGCATGTTGACATCCTCGGCCACTGCACCGGCCGCAAGGTAAAGGGCTTCGGTGCCGACCAAGTCGAGATCCGCAAGCGTTCGACCTTCGACGCCGAGCTCATCTTCGCCGCCTGCGCCCAGTTCGAGACCGCCGTCGAGATCAACTGCCGACCCGAGCGCCAGGACCCGCCGCCGGAACTGCTCGACCTCGCGCTGGACTCGGGCTGCCTCATCAGCATCGACACGGACTCGCACTCCCCAGGCCACCTGGAGTTCCTCAACTACGGCTGCGACAAGGCCGTCGCCCACGGCATCGACGCCACCCGGATCATCAACACCTGGGGGGCCGACGACCTCCTCGCCTGGACCCAGGACCACCCGGCGGCGTAGCGTCAAAATCCATGTCGAAGAAGACGGACAAGCGCAAGACCAACGCCCGCCGCAAGAAGGCCAACCACGGCTCCAAGCCGAACGCTGGGCGATAGCACAACCAACCCGAACCTCGGCCGGTGGCCCGGTCAGCTCCGCACGGCGCAGCCTCGGCTGCGCCGTCGTCGCGCCCGGGAACGCCTCGATCTGCCCGGGCATCGACCGGGTTCTCGCGCGGGACGGTAGGGTTCCCCCATCAAGACCCAGCGGTGCGCCCACCAGCGCAGTACGCGTCGGATCTCCCGGAACTGCGAGCTGCAGGGTGGGGCCGTCGACAACCAGGCCCGACGATGGCCCGGCGCGCCCACCCACCTGGGTAGGGAGCAGCTCCGATGAGCGGGACCGCGATCGAGCTCCAGGGTGTCACGAAGTCGTTTCCCGGCGCGGAAGTTCCGGCGGTCGCCCCGCTCGACCTGATCTTGAGCGCCGGCCAGATCACGGTGCTGATCGGTCCGTCGGGCTGCGGCAAGACCACCACCCTGCGGATGATCAACCGGCTGGTCGACCCGACTGACGGGGTGATCACCATCGACGGTGTCGACATCCGGCAGCAGTCGCTCACCGAGCTGCGCCGCAGCATCGGCTACGTGATCCAACAGGTCGGCCTGTTCCCGCACCGGACCATCGCCCAGAACATCGCCACCGTCCCCAAGCTCCTCCGGTGGGACAAGGCTCGTACCGGGGCCAGGGTGGCGGAACTTGCGGAGCTGGTCGGCATCGACCCGTCGATGTTGGCGCGCTACCCAGCCGAGCTGTCGGGCGGCCAGCAGCAACGAGTCGGCGTCGCCCGCGCGTTGGCTGCGGACCCGCCGGTGTTGTTGATGGACGAGCCCTTCGGTGCGGTCGACCCCATCGTCCGGGCCCACCTGCAGGACGAACTGCTCGCCCTCCAGGCGCGCGTCCACAAGACGATCGTGCTCGTGACCCACGACATCGATGAGGCCGTCCTGCTCGGTGATCGTGTCGCCGTCCTCAACGTCGGCGGGATCCTTGAGCAGGTGGCGGCCCCCGATGACCTCCTCGCCGATCCGGCCAACGAGTTCGTCGCGTCCTTCGTGGGCAACGAGCGCGGCATCAAGCGACTATCTCTTGCCACCGTGTCGGAGCTGGCGCTCGAACCCGGCCCCGTCGTCGAGCGGTCCGCGTCGGCGCACGAGGTCCGGGAGGCGCTCGCCACCAGCGGGCTGGACTGGCTCGGCGTCACCGAGGGTGGACGGCTTCAGGGGTGGGTCCGGTCCGAGGCCATCGACGCTTCGCTCGCCCGCAACGACGGTGTCGCAACGCTGGCCGACGCCCCCCTCGAGCCGGTCTTGGCCCAGTTGCGGCCGTCCTCGACGCTGCGGGCGGCACTCGAGCTGATCCTCACCGCCCGCTCCTCCACGGCGCTCGTGGCCGAGGCGGACGGTACCTACCTCGGCTCTGTGACGCTCGAAACGATTCGCGCTGGGCTGGCGGCATGAGCACATCGCGCAGGGTCACGTACGTCCTGGCCGCGGTCGTGCTGGTCGTCTTCGGGGTCTGGGCCGCAAACCGAATCTCCGGGCTGAGCGAACCGACCCAAGCCACGAACCCGTTGTTTCGCTGGGAGTACCTGTTCGAACGCCAACGCACCCCGACCGAGCTCTGGGAGCGGACCCGCGAGCACCTCGGCCTCACCGTCGTGCCCGTGGTTCTGGGCATCATCCTCTCCGCCGCGCTGTCGGCGCTCATCTTGCGATTCGGCTGGCTCCGGGTAGGCGTCTTCACCTTCACTGGCGTGCTCTACACGATCCCGAGCCTGGCACTGTTCGCCATCCTGGTGACCTACAACTCGAACTGGACCGCGGCGGTCATCGCCCTCACCAGCTACACGCTCCTGATCCTGACGCGGAACATCGTCGCCGGCATCGATGCCGTGCCCCAGGCGGCGCTCGACGCGGCCGACGGTCTGGGCATGAGCCGGATCCAGCGCCTGGCCAAGGTCGAGATCCCGCTGGCCATGCCGGTGATCCTCACGGGGATCCGGGTGGCCACAGTGACCGTGGTCGGGCTGGTGGGGATCTCGGCGGTGATCCAGCTAGGTGGGCTCGCCACGTACATCTTCGACGGGTTCAATCGCGACTACACGACGCTCCTGGTCCTCGGCACCGTCGCCACCGTGGTGCTGGCGGTCGCGCTCGATCTCGCCCTACGCGGCGTCGAGTGGCTCGCCACCCCGTGGGCGCACCGGCAGGCGCCCCGGCAGGTGCCCCGATGAGCTCCGCCGCCCTCCTCGCCCAGGTCGCCGACCCGACGAACCTCTGGGAGTGGCTGAACGACAGTTCTCAGCGCACGGTCACGGGAGACATCCCGGGCCAGGTCTGGACGACGCTGTGGCACTCCGTCTTGGCGTTCGCACTCGCAGCTGGCATCGCCATCCCAGCCGCAGCGGTGCTGGCCCACTTCCGCAAGGTCGAGGTGTTGTCCACCTGGCTGGTGAACCTCGGGCGGATCATCCCCACGGTGACCATCGTCGCCGTGTTGGTGATCATCTCGCTGCGCAACGGGTACGGCTTCGAGCCGTGGCCGATCGTCATCGCCCTGGTCCTGCTCGCCCTGCCACCGCTGTACGCCAACACCTATACCGCCGTGCGAGACGCGTCGCCAGAAGCGGTCGGTGCGGCCCGGGCCATGGGCCTCACCGAGATCCAGATCCTCCGCCAGGTCGAGTTGCCGCTCGCCACCCCGCTGATCCTCGCCGCCAGCCGCATTGCCATCACCCAGGTGGTAGCCACCGAAGCAATCGCGGCCCTGTTCGGAGGCACCGGGCTCGGGCAGTACATCACCTTCGGCCTGGCCAATCGTGACATCTACGAGGTACAGGCGGGGGCCGTCCTCGTCGCTGGGCTGGCCACGTCCGTCGACCTCGTCTTCTGGTTCGTGACCCGCTTCCTCGTCCCGGCACCGCTGCGGCCAGCGCCGTCGAACCGCCAGGTTGTCCGACCCAGCAGCCCCATCAGATCCAGACCAATCCAAACCACATCCCTTGGAGGGACCACATGAAGACCACATCCACCTCCCGCCGCTGGCGGGTCCTGAGCCTCTTCGCCATCATCGGCGTCTTGGCCCTGGCATCGTGCGGCGACAACAACTCAGACAGCGAGGGTTCCGACGGCAGCACCGAGACGACTTCGGCGTCGTCTGGAGACGCGATCCGCATCTCCAGCGCTGACTTCAGCGAGCAAAAGGTCCTGGCTCAGGTGTACGGCCAGTACCTCGAGGCCCAGGGCATCGCAGTCGACATCCAGAAGCCGCTCGGGCAACGGGAGCAGATCTTTGCCGCACTTGAGGACGACAAGCTCGACCTCCAACTCGACTATTCGGGTGTAGCCGTCGGCTTCCTCGGGGGGACCCCCTCCGCCGATTCGCAGGAGAGCTACGACGCCCTGATCCCCCTCCTGGAGGCCAAGGACCTCGAGGCGAGCGAACCGTCCCCCGCGACCAACGCCAACGCACTTGTGGCGCTGAGCACCTGGGCCGATGACAACGGGGTCACGACGATCTCCGACCTCTCCGGCGTCGACGGCCCGCTCATCCTGGGCAGCTCTGCCGAGTGCGCCGAGCGCGTCGAGTGCCTGAAGGGGTACCTCGACGTGTACGACCTGGACTTCGAGCTGAAGGCCATCGACTACGGGCCCCCGCTCGTCGCCGCCCTCGAGGCCGACGAGGTCCAGGTGGCCCAGTACCAGACCACTGCGCCGGAGATCGCCACCGGCCAGATCGTGGTGCTCGAGGACGACATGGGCCTCCAGTCCGCCGCCAACATCGTCCCGGTGTTCCGCTCCGCAGTGAGCACGCCAGAGCTGATCAAGGCCCTCGACACCATGAGCGCAAAGATCACCACCCAGGACCTGGCCGCCTGGAACCAGGCAACCGACGTCGAGAAGGAAGACCCCATCGACGTAGCCACCGCGTGGCTCGAGGACAACGGCCTGCTCTAGGCCGACGGTCCGTCGGGCCGTGCCGGCCGTCGCCGCCCTCGGGTAGCGGCGGCCGGTGCGCGTCGGGACCCAACGTCAGCTGAGCTGGGTGAAGAACATCTGCTGGCAGGCCCAGGCCACCAGGCGGGGACCGCCCGGTGCACGCGGGTCCCAGAGGGCCATCTCGGCCGAGGCGTACCCGTCGCCGGCGTGATGCGCCTTGGCGTGGGCCAGGATCCAACCTGGGGTGGCGTGGCCGAAGAGATGGGCCGTGAGGTCCACGCTCGGCGCGAACCACCGAGGCTCATCGGGGCGTCGGGAGCCGAGCCGCTCGAATACGGGGCCGGGCATCATGTCGGCGTAGACCAGCAGCGCCAGCGGATCGAGCGTGCCGTCGTCGCTGATGGGAGGGTCCTCGAACCGATACCAGTTGGCCACTTCAGCCGCGCCACGCGGGGACGGGTCCCATGGCGCATGGCCCAGCGCTGACCGGCCATCGAGGACGTCGACCCAGAACGCCCAAGGCCCTGAGGCCTCGAACCCCGACTCCGGTGGCGGCGGTTCACGAAACGAGGTGCACTCGTCGGGATCGGGCACCGTGGGGGGCACCAGTTCTGTGAACTCGAATCCAGGGCGGTCACCGCCGAACACGGCGAGGGCGCTGAACCCAGCCGCTCCGCCCGGTGCACCCAGCTCCACCCGGGCCTGCGACACCGACCGACCCCGTCGGAGCACGGTCACCACGGCCTCGACCGTTCCCGCCGCCACCGGGCTAGCGAAGACACCATGGATGGTACGGAGGGGTTGGCCCGTCGCCAGCTCGGTTGCCATGGCCCGAGCGCCGATCGCCGCCAGCACCCCGCCCTGGGGCACCATCGCCAGCACCCACTCGTCGCCGATCGTGGCCCGGTAGCGGCAATCGCCGATCGCCGTGACCGCCGTCGAGTCCCACGCCACCTCGCCCATGGACGCCGACGCTAGGCCCATCGCTCGCCCTACCCCTCTCGCATTTCTTCACCTGGCGCGATCACGCCGACGCGGCGATGGAACCGAGCCAGGCCACGACCGATGCGTGGTGTGGGGCAAGGCCGTTCATCTCGGTGAGCTCCGATGGCTGCGCGACCAATCGATTCGCCAGCCGTTCGGCGGCCCGAGGGTGGTCGGCGAACGCGGCGAAGGGTGCCTGTTGCACGCGAATGGTGAACAGCACCGCGCCGGTCTCGGGGAGACGACGCAGGGTCTGGCGCTCACTGCGCAGCCACAGCGAGGTCGGGACCTCGTGCACCGTGACAGGCCGGGGCGCAAGCGGCGCATCGGGCGCATGGAGCGCATCGTCATCGTGGACCGACCAGTTCCTCCGGGCGACCACCACGTCGGGGCGGAGCCGGTCGAGGAAACGGTCGACCTTGTCTGCCAGCTCCTCGCGGTAGCGCGGCACCGGGCCGTGGATGGCGAGCGCGCTCCCGCCCAGCTTGTCCACCAGCCGCCAGTGCGACGGGAAGCAGAGCACCGCCGCATCGAGGTGGTACCCGTCGGGGTGCGCCACCATCAGCACGAGGTCCTCTTGCACGCGCCGACCCGCTGCCTCTAGCGGATGGAGGTGCTCGTCGATGGGCAACCCGGCGAGGTCAGGGCGGTGCTCCTCCTCCCACGCCACCACCAGGTCCAACACCTCTCGCCCGGCCGGTTCGAGCCCTTCCAACGCACCGAACACCTCGCCGTGGCGATCGTCGAGCAACGCCCGACGCTGGGCCAACTCGGTTGGCCGATGCTCGTCGGGGAGCAGCCACTCAGCATCACCGATCCGCGTCAAGCCCATCGCCAACCACGGCGGCCCCTGCGCTGGCCAGGCCACCTCGTCTATCCACGCGGTCATGGCAGGGGGAAGGGGTCGGGGTCGAGCCAGAGGGCGAGGACCACCACCAGCGCCACCACGATCCAGCCGATCACCAGCCGCTCCGTGGTGCGGCCGCCAGGCACCGAGCGCCTCACCACCTCATCGAGACCGAGGCCCGACGGGAATCTCGGCGAGCCTTCCCACGAGGTCATGAGCAGCACCCCAACCGTGCTCGCCCCGATGACACGCAGCAGGCCGTCGACGATCGCGACCGAGAGGTTCGTCTCGGCGACCACGTACCAGAGGGCGAGGAGGACCGCGCCCACGCCCACCACGGGCGAGGTTCGCAGCACCGAGATGATGACGTTGCGCACGAAGCGCACCGGTGCGAGCACTGGTCTCGACAGGTGGAATTCGGCCCAACGTTCTTCGACGCCAGCATCGGCCCTGAGCCGACGCGCCACGCCATCGCCCGCCGTGGCGAGGAGCGGCAGCACCAGCACCACGATGAGCGCCACGGCCACCACAGGAGCGGCGATCGCGACAGCCAACGCTGCGGCCACGAGCGGGATGGTGACCTTCCGGCGGCCAGGTCGACCAGCACCCAGGGGCGCGACGCGTTCCGCAGGCGAGCCGTCGAGCGCTTCGAAGCCACGCGGCCCATGGGGCCGCAGCGCCGGGGGTTCGCCTATCAGCGGCGCAGTGGCCGGCAGTCGGCCCGGCAGGAACGTCGCATCCTCCGAGGCATCGACACCTGCCGCCTCCGAGCCAGGCTGGGTGAGATCCATGCCATGGGCCACGTCAGGCGCGGGGCCCGGGTCGAAGCCGCCGACCACGCCCGCGTCGAC
>Ga0105044_10002287_pt1 | contig 26056 bp, 17 predicted proteins | sample MAT01_FD_78092 | JGI IMG/M metagenome (GOLD analysis project Ga0105044, IMG submission 78092) | Freshwater microbial communities from Lake Fryxell liftoff mats and glacier meltwater in Antarctica - MAT-01 | ecosystem: Environmental > Aquatic > Freshwater > Ice > Liftoff microbial mat | place... | reverse complement strand
TGGTTTCAGCTGGCACCGGAGGGGGATTTATTTTTGCAGAATACCTTAAAAACGCCACATCAGCCGTCACGCAATATGACTACAGCGGCAAATCTGTTCGGGAAATCAGTTTTCCAGGACCTGGAAGTGCCGGTGGTTTCAGTGGAAAGAAAGAAGATGAAACACTGTTTTACACCTTTACTTCCTTCACCTATCCATCCACAATCTTTGAATACAATATCAAATCAGGGGCTTCAGAGATTTTTGAAAAACCGGATCTTAAATTCGATCCGGAAGATTATGTGTCTGACCAGGTGTGGTATACGAGCAATGACGGGACTTCGATTCCCATGTTTATCGTCCATAAAAAAGGTCTTGAATTGAACGGCCAAAATCCCACCATGCTCTATGCCTACGGTGGATTCAACATAAGTCTCAGCCCGTCATTCAGCACTTCCAATATGTTTTTTCTCGAAAATGGCGGGGTTTACGCTTTGGCAAATTTGCGTGGAGGGGGTGAATTTGGCGAAAGCTGGCACCAAATGGGCATGAAGGAAAACAAACAGAACGTTTTTGACGATTTTATAGCCGCAGCCCAATATCTGATTGATAAAAAATACACGAGCTCCGAAAAGCTCGCGATCAAAGGCGGGTCGAATGGCGGTCTCCTGGTTGGCGCGGCCATGACCCAAAGACCTGATCTTTTCGCTGTTGCCCTGCCTGCTGTGGGTGTTATGGACATGCTTCGTTACCAAAAATTCACTGTTGGCAAAGGTTGGGTACCGGAATACGGTTCAGCAGACAGTTCGCTGGTTGAATTTAAATACCTCGTGGCCTACTCTCCCCTGCACAATCTGGCTGATGGCACAGATTATCCATCCACGATGGTGACCACTGGCGATCACGACGACCGGGTGGTACCTGCGCATTCCTTCAAATTTGCTGCGCGATTGCAGGAAGCACACAGTGGCGACAATCCCGTATTGATCCGGGTGGAAGTTGACGCTGGCCACGGCGCAGGCAAACCGATCAGTAAAGTGCTCGATGAGCAAGCCGATATCTGGGCATTCACCCTGTATGAAATGGGGCTGCGCGAACTACCGGCATTGAAAAATCTGAAAGATTAACCACACGAATCCGGAAAAAATGAAATCCCCCATCTTGCGCTATGCGGGTTTGTGGCTCATGTTCATTGCCCTCTTTGTCCGGTTTCTTTTTTCTTTGTTTCCCAGTTTGTTTGAGCAATTTTACTTCAATGGATTGTTCCGGTACATCCGAAATTTTCAGGATGGCTTTTCAACTTGGTTGCCGATATCCGGGTATGCGATACTCATTCTTTTTTTATTGGTTTGGTTGATTTGGCGCAGACCAACTCCCTGGAAAAAATCAAAGTCCTGGTTGATTTTCGGTCGGCGCTTGCTCAACCTGATGGGAGGCGTGGTATTTCTCTTTCTTGCACTTTGGGGCTACAACTATCTGGACAGGGGTCTGGGTGAACGGCTACAGTTAAAGGCAGCAACCGATCGAGCACAACTTGCGCAAGCGTATCTGGATTGTATGGATAGGGCCATGGAAAGGCGCGCAGCCATTCCAGGTATTATGCACTTTGAAACCATTGAGGATTGGGATCAATTTCCCGCTGATACGACCATCAACAGTTGGTTGGAAAATGAATTAAGCGGCCTCGGCTACCCTACTGATGCCCGAATCCGCGTGAGGCACATCCGTCCGGATGGTGTGCTCAGAAGGATGAGCATTTCCGGGATTTACAATCCATTCACCGGAGAAGCCAATGTAGACAACGCTTTGGGGCCTTTGCAAAAGGTTTTTACAATCGCGCACGAGTTGGCACATGGGTATGGCATCACGGGTGAGGCTGAGGCAAATTTTGCCGCTTATCTGGCCTGTCTTCGGAGTGGAAACCCGATGGCCGCGTATGCTGCCGAATATGTGTTATGGCGCCACCTCGCTTCGGAAGTAAACAAAAATTATCCACAGGAAACTGTTCTGGCATTGGCAGCAAGAATACCCGAAGTATTACAGAAAGATCGGGAAGCGATCTGGAAAAATTATTACCGGTATAAAGGATATTTTCCGGAAATTACAAACACAATGAACGATGCCTACCTGAAAGTGCAGGGCGTGGAAGCCGGAGCAGACGACTACGATCTTTTTGTGAACCTATGGTTTGACTGGGCGGCACAGACTACTGAATGATGGTGAGGGATTTGGACTGATTATACACCACGCCATCTTCTCCTTCGGCTCGCACAACTGCGATATAGATTTCAGATTGGCTTTCGTGCACAGGTAAATCCACATTCCAGACCTCATTGATATTTCTCGTTTCGAAAATCACTTTTCCAGTGCTGTTTACCACCGTCAGATGGAAAGATTTAATGTTGAAACCTTCCACCTTGTAGGTTTTGTTGATACCAGCCGGATACACGGCAGATGGCATAAACAGACGCGATCCTTCTTTTACTTCGATGGTCACAAATTTTGATTCTGTATCTCCGGCTGTGTTGAAAGCAGTGAGCGCAATCTCATAAATTCCTGGGTTATCAAAAGTTTTTGTAACAGCCTGACCTTCCATTTTTCCAAGCGCTCCAAAATCCCAGAGATGCGCATCCGCGTGACCGCTATTTTCGAAAGTCACGATAAACGGTGCATATCCTTTTTTGGCAGAAGCGGCGATTTTTGCCGATGGTTTGCTATCAACTGTTTCTGGTTGTGGGATATTCCCGGCGCTTTTTGGAGGCTCTGAAAATTTATCTACCGATACAGGGACCTGTGTAACAGAATTACTTCCCAAACGGATGGTAGGTGGGTTGCGCACTGGTTCCACATTTGCTAAACTTTGTTCTGAAGGAAGTGGTGAAGTTTCAGTAGCCGCCACAGGTGGATTGGCCGGAGTTTCAAAAGTGACTGTCGCTAATTGCCCTGCTGTGGTTTCCGCAAGCGCAATCGGAGCGGATTCTGACTCATTTTGCGAAAGCTTAATAGCTTCAACCATCACTTCCGGCTGTGAAGCTTCGCGCTCTGTCAATAAGATGGTTGATCCAGTATTTTGGGGCTCGCGAACAGCGCTGTAGTATCCCAAACCGATCAACATGGCTGTACCCACCACAGCGGCCAGTCCAAAACCAAAATTGAAATTCCCGGTATTTGTTGGCGCTATTTGCGACTGAATGGCCGACCAGGCACCGGAAGGGACCGGAACCTGGGCATCCCTCAATTGCTTACCTATGTATATGTCAAAAGTATCTTTACTCACTGAATTCTTTTTTTTGTTCGTTTGTTATCAATTTTCGCATAAATGCCTTGGCCTTCCGATACTGGGTTTTTGACGTGCTTTCCGTTATCCCCAGGTGTTCGGCAATTTCTTTGTGGCTGTATTCTTCCACGGCGTACATATTAAACACCGTTCTGTATCCCATCGGCATTTTTTGAACCAGATTCATCAATTGAGCTTGGGAGATGGGGTCTTCATCCGGATCGAAAGCGGTATCAAATTCATCCTGTTCATGCAGGAAATCCTGCTGATAATCGTATATCTGTTGCTGATCTCGTTTATTTTTTCTGATAAAATCCAGGCAGTTGTTGGCAATCGTTCTTCTGATCCATGCCCCGAGAGGTCCTCTCCCGTCGAACATGTCAAGTTTGCGAAAAACTTTGACGAAACCTTCCTGAAACAAGTCCTGGGCTTCATCATATCCATTCGCATACCGCATGCACAAGGCCATCATTTGTCCGGAATACTTTTCAAACAGTTGGGTTTGGGCTCGCTCATCACCAGACAGACACGCTTTCGCCAACTGAACATCTTCCAATTCTGTATTCTTTTCTTTTGCCATCTTGACTTTCACAATCTCAAAAAGTTGTCTGCCAATCTCAATTCAGGACAGAATTTACAGAAAATTTCCGAAAGGTTCCAAAATCTTCAGAAATGTTACAATGACTGATTTTTAATTAGGATGGAAGAATTACCTTTTTCATCTTTAGGTCCGCAATCAAAAAACGCTATAAATGAAGATTTTCAATGCCATAATCGTCCTTTCCATAAGTTTGGTTTCTTGCACTGAATCAAAGAAGCCAAGCGAAAAATCGTTGGAGAGAATTGAGAAAAAGAACGGACCATTTGACCATTTCTATTTCCAACGGGCCTTCCCGGACGATCAAATCAACTTTGAGGCGATGGAAAGGTCGCTCAAAGAAGCGAAGGCATTTGCCCAGTCCTCCTCAAAATCGTCAGATGGAGAATGGACCGAAATAGGTCCTTACAACCTCGGCGGACGGATCAACTGCATCGCCATTCACCCTGACAATGACAATATCATTCTTTCCGGCACGGCAGGTGGCGGGGTTTTTCGCACGGAAGACGGCGGAAATACCTGGACACCGCTCACCGATGATCTGACCCATCTACCCATTGGTCACATAGTTTTTGATCCGGTCGACCCTTCCATTATCTATGTGGGCACCGGTGATCCAAACATTGGGGGAACGGTATGGGTGGGAAACGGGATATACAAAAGCACAGACAGCGGCGAAACATGGACATACCTGGGGCTGGAGGAATGTAAAATTATCTCAAAAATTGCTGTGAATCCGCTGAATACGGATCAAATATTTGCCGCAACTATGGGTGTTCCATTCGAGCGCAACAACGATCGGGGGCTTTACCGGAGCAATGATGGTGGTTTGTCCTGGGAACAAATCCTCTTTGTAAATGATGAATCAGGCATTATCGATCTGGCCATGAATCCTGAAAATCCCAACGTAATCTACGCAGCCAACTGGAACCGCATCCGCACCAACCTGGAAAGCGTGGCATCCGGCCCAGATGCAGCAATATATAAAACCATAGACGGCGGAGATACCTGGACACCTCTTTCAAATGGACTACCAACGGGCGAAATGAGCCGAATTGGGTTGAAAATATGGGAGGGCGATCCCAATGTGGTTTTCACTCAATATGTAGGTACCGATTTCCAACTTCACGGTATTTACAAATCAGTAGACGCTGGAGAGAATTTCACGGAAGTAAATACCACCGGCATCAACGAAGGAGCGCTAGGTGGCTTTGGATGGTATTTTGCCAAAATTGGGGTAAGTCCTTACGATCAGAACGAAATAAGCCTTCTCGGGATCGATCTTTACACCACTTTCGATGGAGGTGACAACTGGTCGATGACCACGCCGGAATGGTGGCAATATGAGGTACATGCCGACAAACACGCCATAGAATACCTCGGTCCCGATGAGATTTTGCTCGCGACTGACGGCGGGCTCTACCGCACTACGGATGGTTACCAAACCTGGTCGGATATTGATCAAATCCCAAACACGCAGTTTTACCGGATTACGTCCAGCCCCCACTTTCCGGGAATGATTCTCGCCGGAGCGCAGGACAATGGGACTGCTATTGGAAATGCCACAGACCCGCAGGAAGATTGGCTCAGGTTATGGGGAGGCGACGGATTTACCAGTATCGCAGACCCCGTGATCAATCAGTTGTATTACGCCGGCTCTCAATTTGGAAACTTCGTCGCGATCTTCACAGACATCGAAACAAATTTTGACTACATATCATTAACAGACGGCATTAATGCCAGTGAAAGGGTGAACTGGGATGCACCATTGATCATGGATCCACTAAACCACACACAACTTTACACCGGAACAGAGCGGGTGTATAAAATGTCGGATGCTCCCTGGGGCATCTGGGAACCAATCTCCCCTGTTCTGGTGAATTCAGATCCGACATTTTTCACAAGAAGAAATATCAGCACAGTTGCCAAATCCGGCCTCGAACCCGAACTTATTTATGCAGGCACCTCTGACGGACAGGTTTGGGTGTCCCAAAATGATGGGGGCAGCTGGGCGGCGATCAACGCCTCGCTTCCGGAATACTATGTTACGGATATCAAAACCTGTCCATTTCAGGATGGGCGCGTGTTCGTGACTTTTTCGGGTTACCGCGACAACGACAATACCCCGCATATGTATCGCAGCGATGACTATGGAGTCACCTGGACTGGCATTTCTGGCGACCTTCCGGAAATGCCCGTAAACCACATTGAAATTTACACCCTGAACACTTGGTTCATTGCAACGGATAATGGGGTATATATCACTACAAACGGCGGTGAAAACTGGGAAAGATTGGGAAGCAATATGCCTTATGTCGTTGTGCTGGATTTGCACATTGATCCTTTGCAAAACGCGCTGATTGCTGCGACTTTTGCCCGTTCTGCACTGATGTTCGATCTCGACAATATCTTTGTTTCGACGGCCACACCTCTACCCGCTCAAACCGCATTAAACCTCTACCCAAACCCGGCTTCTGACTTCATGACCGTCGAAACGCCCGGCAAGCAGGTTCAGTCTTATCGAATTTTTAGTCCCAGGGGGACCGTCGTGTCAGAAAAACAAAAGAACTATACAGCAGGGGAAAGTTTTCAAATCAACCTGACCAGTATGGCGGCTGGGGTGTATTTTATTGTGACCTACGATGTGAAAGGTGAGCGATTGGCAACGGAGAGATTCATCATTTCAAGATGATTTTCCGTCTCAACCTATCGTTCACTCAAACCTTTTAAATGGTCTGATAATTAATCTTATATCTCTGTTGTAATTAAAGAAATTCCAGGTCCAGTTGATAAATACGACCAACTTGTTCCGAAAGCCGACGAGGGCTATAATGTGTACAAACATCCAAATGAGCCATGCCATGGCACCCTGGGTTTTGAACCCTGGTAGTTCAGCTACCGCGTGTGTGCGTCCGATGGTGGCCATAGAACCCATATCCCGGTAAGTATAGGGCTTTAACGCCAAACCTTTGCGCAACCTGTTGAGATTTTTGCCAAGCAAACGCCCTTGCTGAATGGCTGGTTGAGCCACCATGGGGTGCCCTTTCGGAAAATTGGGAGTCGGCATATGCGCCAGATCGCCAATGGCATACACGTTTTTCATACCAACCACCTCACTGAATCTGTCAACATGTACCCTACTGGGCCCAACGAGAGATGCTGCGGGAATTCCGCTTGGCGGCAAGCATTTCACACCTGCCGCCCAGATTAGGGTTTGTGTGGGCATGGATTTGCCGGAGGTAGTGATCATTTTCCCATCGTAACTGCGCACCTTGGTATTTAACCAAACCTGAACGCCGAGCTTTTCCAGGTATTTCTGGGCTTTTTCGGAAGATCGCTCAGACATGGGCGGCAATACCCGATTGGCAGCTTCCACCAAATGGATATCCATTCGACGAAAGTCAAGGTCGGGATAGTCGGCTGGCAGCACGTGGCGTTTCAGCTCTGCGATGGCTCCAGCGAGCTCGACACCTGTCGGGCCGGCACCCACCACTACCACATTCATCAAACTTTCCCGTTCTTTGAGGTCATCCGTAAGCAGCGCAGCTTCAAAATTTTGCAGCAGCAGAGAACGGATATTTAAAGCTTCCGGAACACTTTTCATTCCCATGGAGCGCTTTTCGAGTTCTTCGTTTCCGAAAAAGTTCGTGGCACTGCCAGTGGCAAGGACCAGATGATCATAATCGAGCGTGCCAATGGAAGTTTCAATTCTTTTGGTATCGGCATCTACTGAAAGCACTTCAGACATGCGAAAGTAAAAATCACCGCGCTTCTTGAAAATTTTCCGCAAAGGATAGGCGATGCTATCCGGCTCCAAGCCAGCCGTGGCAACCTGATAGAGAAGGGGTTGAAAGGTGTGGTAATTGTGTCGGTCAATCAGAACAACCTGAAATTTGCCGACAGGCAAATTTTTTACAACCTGCATTCCTCCGAAGCCACCACCGACAATGACCACACGTGGCATACTGGTATCAGGAATATTCATGTGCTGCTTTTAGCTGGCAAAGCTAAACATTTAAAAGAGGATCAGCCTTAATTGCTCTCTGCGCCCATCCAAAGATCAAAAAAACATCGACCTCGACACCATCTTCATTTGACCTTTGCAATAAGGTGTTGTACAACATATTATGATCTACATATAATTTGTCTATATGGCCGGATTCGGCCAAAATGATGGGTGATTGACCAGAGATGAAGAAATTTCAGGCGAGATGAATGCTCAGAGCGCCGAGATCTTTTTCCTCATCCACATCAGATAATGTCGGCAACAGTGAATAACTCAACTTGAGTTTTTTTAGATCAAGGATGGTATCGAGTAAAACGTTTTCGGAGCTCCAAACCTTATTTCGGAAAAGGTGAGAATAGTGACGGTCCATTCCCAACAGGTAATATCCCCCATCATGGGCTGGCCCCACCGCCACATTGTGGTTGTCGAGCGCGACGAGTGCATCTTCAATTATTTCGGATGTGAGTTCATAACAATCGGAACCGATGATGATCACTTTTTCATAGTGTTGACCAAATGCCTGACCGAAGGCGCGGTCCATCCGATCGCCGAGATTTTCGCCTTTCTGCAAAAATTTGGGAAACTTGTAATAATCAAGAATATCAAACTCCTGAACCTTTTCAGAGTAAAAGACCGCCTTATCGGCAAATACCTTATCGGCAATGGCATAGGTATGTTCGAGAAGTTTTAAATAGATCATCAGCGCCTTTTCGTCACCGATGGTTTTTGCAAGACGGGTTTTCACCTTCCCTATTTCGGGATTTTTGGCGAAGACCATTAAAAGGCTATCGTGGTTCATAAGATTTTTCGTAGTTGTTCACCCAAATTCCCCACAATTCATTGTAGGGATGCACACGTTTTACGGGTCTGTTGTTCATATCGAGCACTTCCATACCTCGGTTGGTCCAGTCAAAAATTCCACCCCAGTGATTGAACACGTGTTGATAACCCGCGGCTTTCAACTTCGCACCGACGTCTTCACTTCGTTTCCCGACAGAGCAGTACACAACCACCGTGGAGCTTTTGGGAATATCTTTCACCACGCTTAAATCGAAGTCATCATACCCGACATGTCGGGCTCCTGGCAAATGGCTCACCTCAAATTCGGATTTTTGTCGGGCGTCGAGCAGTACAACGCGCTCATTCTGAATCATTTCCAGAAGGGCTACAGAATGAATGGTGTCGATGCTGCCTTTCAACAGTGTATTCACGGCCGTTTCGAAACCCCATTTATTCTGCCCTTTGGCAAGGAAGGAAAACATGGAAAGGGACAGCATGATCAAGAGAGTTCGCATGGATAATATTCGGTTCGAAGTTAGAAAGTTTTTAAACTGCAACACATATCTCAAAATAGTAACCAATCTAAGCAGACCAGATTGAATTGGATAAACTGCTATTGTGGCGGGAAAATGCAAGAGGTTTCCGATCCATTTTCTGAAATATGGGTCTTTCGGTTGTTTGACTTTGCACAAACTTTTGGATCAGATAGCCGTGGGCGCTCACAAAACGACTGAAACGATAGACCGAAAAACGAACCTGACAGAAACTTATTTCGTAGTATGCACTGCCGAAGACAGTCTCCAGAAGCATTTGCTGATAACAGCAGAAAATTACCTGATCGGCATAGTCAAAAAATGAAAACGCCACCAAAGCCCGTGAACGAAAAGCTCAGAATTGAAGCCTTGCGTTTATACAAAATTTTGGACACCCTTCCGGAAAAAGAGTACGATGATATAACCCGCATCGCTTCTGAAATTTGCGGCACGCCCATTTCGCTTTTGAGCTTCATAGATAACGACCGCCAGTGGTTTAAGTCAAATATTGGCCTGGACGCAACTGAAACACATCGGGATCTCGCGTTTTGCGCACACGCCATCCATACACCCGATGAACTCATGGAAGTTGTGGATGCCAGAAAAGATGAGCGCTTTTACAATAATCCGTTGGTAAAAGACCATCCGGGTATTGTGTTTTATGCGGGCGTGCCGCTTGTAGACAGCAATGGTTGCGCACTTGGCACACTCTGCGTGATTGATCAAAAACCGCGCGTACTTAGCCCAACCCAAAAATCCAGCCTCAGAGCCCTGGCCGATCAGATAATGCGGCTTTTGGATCTTCGATTGGCATTTGCAAAACTTGAACAGAGAGAAAAAGCCCTTCAAAACCGGTTCAATGAACTGGAGAAATTCACCTATGTGGTTTCTCATGATCTGAAATCGCCGCTGAATAATATTTTATGCCTCTCGGATTTGTTGCGGGAATCATCGGACGTTTTGGGTACAGAAAACAGCAACCACCTGGGCATGATTCACGAATCAGCCGAAACGTTGCGCGGATTGATAGACGGGATTTTGAAATACTATAAGTCAGAACAAATTTTTTCGGATCAATTGGAACAGTTTGATGTAAAAAAACTGCTGAATAAAGTTGTGAATCTCTACAGGGGAGCAGATCAGATTGAGTTTACAATAGAAGCAGGAGCGGATAACATTTTTACGCATAAAATCGCCCTCAAACAAATTCTGATCAATCTTATAGGCAATTCTTTGAAATACAATGACAAACCTGTGATAAAAGTCGACATATCGATGACTGAAACAAAGGATTATTACATTTTTCAGGTAACTGATAATGGACGGGGAATCGCCTTGAAAGATCAAAAGAGAATTTTTGATTTGTTCACAACTTTGGACGACAAGGATCGAAAAAATCAGCCTGGTTCAGGTATCGGATTGGCCACAGTGAAAAAACTGGTCAATCAATTGGGAGGAGAGATTCATGTCCACTCCGAACTTCAAGAGGGGTCGCGGTTTGAATTTACATTAAAAAAAGCGACAGGTGCTGTGGTCATTCCACCTTTGCAGTATATCGAACAGCATATGCGGCTGTAATGCCGTGAATAAAAACGGAGGCAATCATCAAAAAAATGACTAGCAGAAACATATCCTTTTCCCGCTCAAAATCTGCAGAATATATGGCATAACTCACGTAATAGAGGGAGCCCACTCCGCGTATTCCGTAAAATGACATGGTGAACTTTTGGCGCTTTTTCAGATCCGTGCCGAGCAAACCAAGATATCCGCAAACAGGCCGCACGGCCAGAATCAATATCAACGCAAAAATTGCGAGATACCAATCAAAGTCATTGAAGTAACTAAACGAAATATATCCACCGATGAGGATGAATATTACAGCGACCAAAACGCGTTCAATTTCTTCGGAGAAATCATGAAGAAACTGCTGGTATTCGTGTTGTTCTTCTGAATTTTTAAATACCGCAGCAGCGATAAAAACGGCAATGAAGCCATAAGAAACGGCTATCTGGGCCGCCGCATAAGGAATTAAGGTTAGTGATATGGTGAGTATGCCCGTAGTTAAACCGGAGGATTTCGAAGCACCAATTACATTGAATAACAATTTCGCAATACCCCAACCCAAACCGGCACCGATGAGGACCGCAACGCCAATTTTATAAAGCACATCCATCAGAAACCAACTCCACACCCACTCTATCGAACCGGTGCCGAGAATAGCCACACCGATGGCCAGATAAGTAAATGGGAAAGCGAGACCATCATTTACTCCCGCTTCAGAAGTGAGCGCCAGGCGCGTGGGTGAGCTATCTTCTTCATGCGGAGCACTGGTTTGAACCTCATTTGCCAGCACCGGATCTGTGGGAGCTACGACGGCTGCAATTAAAATGGCCGAGGCAAGCGCAAAACCAAAAATCCAATAGCCCAGTGCAAACGTGATAAGCATGGTAAGCGGCATGGTAAAAGCCAGTAGACGCCAGCTATATTTCCATGTAATTCTTTTAAACGGATTTTTCAATTTTAACGCCGCACTCGTAAGCGATATAACAACGGTAAACTCGGCTAATTTTTTGACCCACCATATGTCAGCAATGAGATCGGGTCTTTCAATATTGATGGGAAGTAAAAAAAATGAATATCCCAATACCAAATAAACGATGGGCGCGCTGAGCGTATATTTGCTCAACAATTTTGGCAGCAGAGCCGCTACCAAAAGCAGCAATCCGGCATACAACAGATATACGTCATAATTATCAACAGAGAAATAGGCCTCCCAGTCACCATCACCTATCAGGGCCTCTGGCTTGTATTTATCCATGTTTCATCGCTTAAGTGAGCGGATTACCGATATATAATTATCTGGGTCTGTAAAGGATTAAGGCACTGTAAGCAGGTATAGCTATTCTCCCAGCTGAGGTCAATTCACTCGATCCGTTTCCGTCCCACGCCATGATCCACTTCCCTTCGAGCGGCAGACTCTGGCGCAAATTTTCTCCATTGAAAGCCACTACGACTTCGGCCCATGAATCATTCTCGGGCGCCTGGATATGATATGCGATTACGCCGGGTGCTGTTTCCAGAAAGTGGAGTTTGGACTGCACCAGGTCAGCGGATCCCATTCGAAACGCCGGGTGGGCTTTTCTCAGGGCAATCAGGGTTTTATAGGCTTCATGAACTTCCTTGTTTTTCGCCAGCAAATTCCAGTCAATCTGATTGATATGATCTGGAGATTTATAAGAATTTTCCACCCCATCCTTTGATCGCATAAATTCAACGCCCGCGTGCAAAAAGGGTATAGCCTGTGATGTCAGCACTATCGCATTGCTCAGGATGTGCATTTTTCGAAGTATATTTTCGTCTGCCTCCGGATTCGCGATTTTTAGCTTGTCATAGAGGGTGTGATTGTCATGGCAGGAGACATAGGCGATACATTGGGTAGGCTCGAGCGCCCATGCCGTATCGGTGTTGTTGACTTTTTTGTAGTCGATATCCGGATGCTGAATGGCGCCCACAATGCCAAATTTTACAGATTCCTTCAGTTCTGTATTTCCACTGACAAAACCTTTGGAATCATGGCTGCTCCAATGACCTTTGATCCCGTCCCTGATTTCATCACTGAAAGCGGCAATCCCCGGCAGTTTGTACGTGTACTTTTTCAAAGAGCGTTTATTTTCCGGAAGGGGAGACTGATCGGCTGTCCAGCCCTCGCCATACAGCAACATGTCAGGACGAATTCTATGTAGAGTGCTTGCTACCTCCCGCATGGTTTCCTGATCATGTATGGCCATTAAATCAAATCGAAACCCATCGATATGATACTCTTCCATCCAGTACTTCAGACTTTCTACCATGAATTTTCGCACCATTGGACGCTCCGATGCAATCTCGTTGCCACAACCGCTGGCGTTGCTGTATTTTCCAAAATTCCATTGCCGGTAATAATATTCTGGCACCAATTCGTCAAAAGGCAAACCTTCCGTGCGGCCTGTGTGATTGTACACCACATCCATGATGACGCGAATACCTGCATCGTGCAGAGATTTCACCATTTGTTTGAATTCGAGGATGCGCACACTTCCATCGGCAGGATTGGTGGAATAGCTTCCTTCCGGAACATTGTAATTCTGGGGATCATACCCCCAGTTGTATTGTGGCTGCTCAGGTTTTGATTCGTCAACGGACAGAAAATCAAATGTGGGCAAGAGATGTACATGGGTGATTCCCATTTCAATAAGGTGTTCCACTCCCGTGGTGATTCCCTTGGGCGTGGTGGTTCCCCTTTCGGTAAAAGCCAGGTATTTCCCTTTGTTTTTCATACCCGATTCCGGATGGATCGAAAAATCCCGGATGTGTAGTTCGTAAATCAGGATATTGGCCAATTCGGGCATTTCCGGGATCCAATCGATGTCCCAGCCTTTGGGATTAATTTTTGAAGGATCAATCAATTGTCCCCGCTTGCCATTGGTACCCACTGCGCGTGCATAAGGATCTGGCACTTCTGCGCCCCAGGTCTTTTCCAATTGAGCCTGCACTGTGTAGTACTGGCCTATGTGTTCGTTCGGTAAACGCACCGACCATGCACCGTTTTCAGATTTTTCAAATAATATCTGCTCTGATGCAATTTCGGTTTGGTCGTCGGCATAAAGATTTATTCTTACACTGTCAGCTTCCGGCGACCAAATCTTCACGCCGATATACTCATTCAAAAACCTGACACCTAAATCATCACCCGTATAAACTGGATAGGCATTGTATTTCATATTGACTTTTTCAGAAGTTTGAGCGAAGATTGGTGATACCCCATAAATCAACCAAATACAGGTGATCAGTATCATGCAACTTTTAAAAGTATATTGTTTCTTCATGGAAATGGCGTAGATAAGGATCATTTATAAAAATTATTCGCAGTCGAAGATAATGCCAAATTTAAATTGGTACACCGACAAAAACCGAATAAAACACAATAGAAAACACAATACCGCAATGCGCAGCCATGCCACACTTTTGGCGGGCGTGGTTGTAAGACGATGCCGTGGGATTGAATTGTCAATGGGGGTCTCGATACACGCTCCTGCGTCGTGCACCCGACCTGCCCGCGATCATCTATATTCCACATGCCAAAATTTGGGCACATCCCCGCCTGGCCGGCCTGCAGGGGGTGTTTTTCAGGCTCACACGAAGCTTCAGAATGACGCATTATTAACAGCCTGAAAAATGTATCGGGATGTCTTGAATTCGGAGAGCTCAGAATTTCGGTCAGGTTGCTTGCATATCACCGCAAAACCATAATTTTTAGAGCAAATACGAACCATTTCTTTTGATTTTCAGTAAAAGGAGATTGAAAAGTTTTGAAACCAACTTTTCTCATTTCATTTTTAAATGTTCACTTAGACACAACTGCTTATGAAACAATTTTTTACAAAAGAAAGCGCTTTAAAAGCTGGAAGGAATGGAGTTTGGATACTTCTCTTCGCTTTGGCAACTGCTGAAATATCAGCGCAGGTGGTATTTATCAATCAGGTACGACCTGTCAGTTGCGCCGGAGGTGCCGATGGCGCGCTCTCCGCAGGCGGCTCTGGCGGTACACCACCGTATTCTTTTTTATGGAGTACAGGTGCCCAAACTTTTTCGATTTCAAACCTTGCGGCAGGACCATATACCCTGACTGTAACCGACAGTGATGGATTGCAAGCCACCGCATTTTACGAACTGGCAGATCCCGTCCAGCTCACCGTATCACTTGCCACCACCCCCACTTCCAATTGCGTGGGAGTTGCTACTGGTGAAATAACAGCGGTGGTTACCGGTGGAAAGACACCGTACACTTATCTCTGGAGTACCGGAGCCACTTCAGCAGCTCTTTCCGGTCTCCCGGAGGGAACATACATGGTTGAGATCATGGATGCCAACAATTGTCAAACTGGAAGTGTGGTCGAAATTGTGGTTCAGGATCTCACTGATCCGGTGATTGCTGCCAAAAATATTGACGCATATCTCGATGCGGATGGCAATGTCTCCGTTTCGGCAGAGGCGGTTGACGACGGTTCGACCGATAATTGTGGAATTGTGAGCATGACATTGGATCAGACAAGCTTTAACTGTGCCGATGTTGGTGATGTAAATGCGACCTTGACCATAACCGATGAAGCTGGTAACAGCAGTTCAGAAACAGTAACCATTACAATCATTGACAACATAGCCCCATCTGTTCCGACAGCGGGATTAACGCTGTCGCTTGATGATACTGGATTTGCAACCCTTTCTCAGGGAATGGTGATGGCAGGTGCTGTGGACAATTGTGGAATCGTATTGGCAGCAATATCGCAAACTGAATTTAGCTGCACCAACATTGGCAATCCACAAATGATTTCAGTGATCCTTTCTGATGCCAGCGGAAATTCCACGGAGGTTGTTCGGGAGTTGATGGTAGCGGATGTTACCCCACCAACGGTTGAATTTGTTCCCAATGCAAAGTTGTATTTGAATGACAATGGTCTGGCTTTTCCGACCATGGCATTTATGATTCTGGAAAACGGCGACAATTGCGGCGTGGATCAGGCCTCATTTGATGTCGTTTCTTTTAGTTGTGCTGATATCGGTATGAAACAAGTAAATTTTACAACCAGTGATGTTTACGGCAACTCAATAACGTTGCCCCGTCAGGTTCAGGTGGCCGATACAACCAAACCAAAGTTTACGCTGCAGTCGATCACGATCCCCATGGATGCCAACGGAAATGCAAGCCTCACCCCTGCCATGTTGATGCCTTATGCAAGCGACAACTGCGGAATAGCGGAAGTGGCCGTACAGTTCCAATCGTACAGTTGCGACAACATTAACAATGCACAGACAGAAATAATCGTCTTTGACCTCAACGGGAATTTTGTTCAAAAAACGTTACAGGTCAATATCGAAGACAACATTCTACCCACAGTAAGTGTGGAAAATATCACTGTGGAATTAAACCTGATCGGTGAGTATATCCTGACAACAGATCAATTAATCCTCGAAATCACAGACAATTGCGCCATTGCAGACGTATCTCTTTCCCAAACAATTTTTACCTGTGCAGATTTCCCAGCCGTGACTACCACATTGATGGTGACGGATGCGGGAGGAAATGAGGTTGCTCAGACCTTTACGGTAAATGTACTAGACAAAATAAATCCTACCATTCAATGCATTCCTTCCGTCAATCGATGTGCAGGTCCTTTTGAAGCTGGAAATTTGGTGGAAGCCCAGGACAATTGCAGTTTTATTGTGAATCAAACTTCAGGACCGATGGAAGGCCAAATATTGGCTCCGGGATCTTACACGCTCAACTATTTGATTGTGGATATTTCCGGAAACGATGCTGCTTGTAGCGTTCAGGTCAACGTTGGCGAAACTCCGTTAGTTGATCTGGGTGAAGACATGGAAGTGACATTGGGAACCATCGTCACTCTGACCGCCGGTGCTGACAACAGCTTGAATTATCTGTGGAGTACCGGTGAAACCACTTCTTCCATTGCTGTAAATGTGACAGAAGATGTTGAAATCTCTGTGATTGTAACCGCGAGCAATGGATGCGCCGTAACTGATGACATCTTCATTCAGACGCAGATCATTTCGGGAATTGCAGACGCTGAAAACAACAATGCGCTTCAGTTTTATCCAAATCCGACCAATGGCATCCTACACATTGCTTTCGACTTGTCGGAAGTGCAAATGGGCGCCAAACTGGCAGTGATGGATATGAATGGACGTATGGTTCATCAACAGGTTTTGAATACCGTAGCAAAAGATCAGGTAGTCGATTTAGACTTGTCCGGTCTGACAAAAGGCATGTATTTGATCACCGTAACCTCAGATAAAAGTCAATACACCGGCAGGATTGTTAAACACTAATCAACCATCCCGAAAAATAAAATGCCCTTGCGCCTATTGGTGTGAGGGCATTTGATTTGAATATATAACTTTACCAACTAGATTTTCGTATGTCGACAGAATCGAACACTGAATTGTTGATGGATAATCTATTAAATTTCAATTCTGTGACGTGTCGAACGTAAATTGGTCTTTTTTAGAAACAGCCTTTCAAAAGGGGCTCTTCAATCTTTTGAACTTTAAACTAAAAAATTTATGAAAAGAATTCTCCCCTTCTTTTTGGTCTTCATGTCTTTAACGGGTGCAGCCCAAATAGACACCGAATTTTGGTTCGGAGCACCGCAACTTACCAATGGCAACGGAGCCGAAGCTCCGAGAAACAGTCCCATTTTTATCGTGGTATCTGCGTTGAATCAACCATCACAGGTCATTATTTCCCAGCCTGCAAATCTCAGTTTTGCACCCATCATTTTAAATCTGGCTGCCAATACTACCCAACAGGTGAACCTTTCAACCTGGCTCAATCTGATCCAGACCGAGCCTGCGAATGAGGTGGACAATTCCGGACTTCTTATCAGGGCTACAAAGCCAATAACCGCTTATTATGAGGTGCGCAGTGCAAACAACACGGATTTATTTTCCCTTAAAGGGAAAAATGCCCTCGGCACAAAATTTTATACACCTTTTCAAAATCTTTACGGAAATCAATTCATATTGAACGGATTATTATATGATCCAAGCCCCCGGGCTGGTTTTATTGTAGTAGCATCAGATGACAATACCACTGTATCGATCACACCGAGGGTCGACGTATTGGGCCATCCGGCCACTGAAACTTTTCAGATAAACCTGAACCGTGGACAAACATATTACGTGGAAGCATTGGATAATACCCTGGCAAGTAAACCTATCGGAACTTTGATCGAAAGTGACAAGCCCATTGCTGTGACAACAAAAGATGACATGATTGATGTGGATATTACTACCGACGGAAATGCGGATATTGCTGCTGATCAATTAATTTCGTATGAGCACACGGGGCTTCGACACATCGTTATAAAAGGAAATTTGTCGAATAATGCCGATCTTGTGGCAGTCCTGGCCACAGCCGACGGGACGGAAGTTACAATCGATGGTAGTGGCACCCCGATTATTCTGAACGAAGGCGAGCAGCACGTTTACAATATGGATTTTGCTGCCTCATTCATCGAATCCACCGAGAAAGTATACGTTTTTCACACTTCCGGAGTCGGTGAACAACTTGCCGGAGCCCTTATCCCCGCTTTGGAATGCACCGGAAGTAATCAGGTCGGATTCGCACGAACCAATGGTCAGATTTTTTTGCTTACCCTTACAATACGTGCCGGAGCCGAAGGTAATTTTTTACTAAACGGAAATCCGAATCTTATTCAGGCCAGTGCTTTCTCCCCTGTTCCAGGTAGCAACGGAGAATACGTATATGCCAAAATTGAATTCCCAACTTCGGCGATTCCCGCTGGAGGTGCCACGAGTACCGTGACCAACTTTAGCGATGAGTTATTTCATCTTGGCATAATCAGCCGCCCTACTTCAGCCGCTGCCAATTACGGCTACTTTTCAGCGTTTAGTTTTTTAAATATTGGCGACAACAGTCAGGTTTGCCTTGGTGACACCATCGAACTCGATGCCGGTCCCGGTAAAACTTCTTATTTGTGGAATACGGGTGAAACCACCCAGAACATTGAAGTAACAAGTCCCGGAGAATATTATGTGGAAGTTTTTAGCGGAAGCGACTGCGCGGCCACGGATACCGTCCAGGTGACCTATTACGAACCACCCATCAACCTTGGAGAAAATGATACAATTTGTGACGGGACTTCTCTTACCTTTTCGTTTGAAGGCAATTACCTCTTCGAATGGCAGGATGGTTCTAACAGCAATTCGTACACTGTGGATGAGGAGGGTATTTATTGGGTTCAGGTTTCCGATTTCCAGCAATGTGCACTCAGAGACTCTGTAGAAATCTTTACGAGTCCCCGCCCCGATCCTGAAGACATCAGCGGTGAACTCCAATACTGTGCGGGCGAAACCATCAGTTTAGAATTACCCATCATCGACAATGCAACATACCGGTTTATAGATCCGGACGGCGTGATTTATTTTCAGCAAAATCTGACGATACCAAATGCCCAGCTCGAAAACTCCGGTACGTATGAGGCGTACTTCATCGTGGAAGGATGCGAAAGTTTTTCTGATTTCGTCGAAGTTGTTGTCAATCCCAATCCGATTGTACAACTCCCGGATGATGTATCTTTTTGCGAAGGTGAAAATTATACCATCACGCCCGTATTAGCATCAGGTGATTTCAGCTGGCAGGATGGAAGCACTGCTGCGACATTTGAAGCGACCACTTCTGGTACGTATTATCTGGATGTCGTAAACGAATTTGGTTGTGCAGGCGCGGATACGATGATGGTAGAGTTCCGACCCCTTCCGGAAAATCCTGTTATCTCAGGAGAAGAATTGTTTTGCGAAGGAGAATCAATCACCTTATCAACATCAGCCCAGGATGGGGCGATATACAGTTGGACCGGACCGGATGAAGCTGCAATACCAGGAGAAAACACGATCACGATTGACAATGTTACCCAAAACTCATCTGGGGCGTATACTGTCTCTATTGAACTGGACGGCTGTTTTTCTGAATCTGCGAGCTTTTCCGTACAAGTATTATCGATTCCAGTAATTTCGCTTCAGAATGACACGACCGTCTGCACCGGAAATGAAATTACCCTTGAAGGACCTGAAGGTTTTGAAACTTATGTTTGGAATACAGGTGAAGAAACACCCTTTATCTCGGTTGGTGCAGGTGAATATAGCCTCACAGTGACGAATGAAGCTGGATGTGCCGGCTCAGCAAGTGTAACAATTTCGGAATCCAATCCGGTAGCCGACTTTCAAATTTTCCCGGACACCGTGGTCGCTCCAACGACTTTGATCACATTTGTTGATACTTCCGAACCTGGGGATTTTGATTTAACCAACTGGTTTTGGACTTTTGGAGAAGGCACTCAATCAAATCTCCAAAATCCAGCGCACGTTTATACCGCTCCCGGAACCTATCAAATCGTGATGGTGGTCTTTGACAGCGAAGGCTGCACGGATGAAGCCAGTGCTTCTGTCGTGGTAAAATTTGATTTCGAAATCCCTGAGGGATTCTCTCCCAATGGGGATGGCATCAACGACTTTTTTGTGATCAATGGATTGGAAGAATTTCCCGGAACCGGTTTTCAGGTATTTAATCGCTGGGGACAGGAAGTGTATCGATCTCTCAATTACCCCAACAATTGGGATGGAAAAGATGCCGTAGATGGAACTTATTTCTTCATTCTCAATTTGCCGAATGGTGAAAATTTGAACGGAACTGTTTTTATCAACCGCTGATGCAAATTAATTTTAAAATGTTAAAATACACGCAGTGAATTCATTACGGGCATTTTATATTCATCAAATATTTCAATATAAAACAATTTAACAAACAATGGGTTGTTCATTACTTCCAGCCAGAGGCACAACAAAGCCCCGTCATTGTTAGGATATTTCACCCCACAATTTAAACCATTATTTTCAACCAAATTCAAAACAACATGAAGAAAGTTTTAATGATTGCAGCGGTAGCGCTATTCGTAGGTTCTGTTGCACAGGCTCAGGACATCTACAAACAAACCGGAGGAGAGCAAAACATCGAATTTTTATTTGCTCCGCTCGGATCATCTCCGATAGGTATTAATGGAATCAAATACCGCAAATTTACTTCTGCTACAACGGCTTGGAGAGCGGAGGTATTTCTTGGATTCAATAGTTCTACGGATATTACTGTAGGTGGAATAGATGACGATATTGAATTGAAAACGACGAATTCTGATTTTAGTATCAGCATCGCTCCTGGTATTGAAAAGCATTTCCCAGGAACTGACCGATTGTCTCCTTACGTTGGAGGCGTTGTCCTGGTTGGTTTTGGCCGGACAGCGACAGGAAATGAAGTGATAGTAAACGCAGACGAAGACATAGAAAATTTAGTTTCTTCAAACGGTAATATTACTCTTGGTGCCAATGCAATTTGCGGTGTAGACTTTTATTTTGCAGACAATATTTATGTTGGAGCTGAACTCGGATTTGGTGTGGCTTTTACGAGCGAGTTGGATTCGAAAACTGAAAATATTGTGTTTGACGATAATTTGATTGATTATGAAATTGAAACAGAAGAAGTTCCGAACGGTAATTCTTTTGGTATCGGACCAAATGTCGTTGCTCAAATCCGTGTTGGCTTTTTGTTCTAGAATTTCCTACTTTTAGGGATTCAAACAAATAATTTATATGAAACGATTAAAAACAAATTATAAAGTGACTGCAGCCAGCCTGGTTGTGGTCACTTTGCTTTTCAGCACATCGTGCTCGAAAGATGACACCGCTACCGCACAAAAGCAGTCAGGCGAGGTAAAGGCATTGACAGACAAAGAAGATCAGGGCAAAGTTTCTGAACTTGTAAAAAAGTCGCCAGCTATTTCATGGTATAATTCGACCATGGATAAGATTATCACCGTAGATCCGAACAGTCAAGAAAAGTCTTTCAACTTCTCGGATCCAAATCCGGGCTGGAATTTCAGTAGTTACCAGGAAACTTATTGGGTTCCTTCCGAAAACGGTGGAGGCATCTTGTTTCTTGGAGCGGGATCTTTTGGCGGCAACGCAGGTGGTACTGTAGTAGCAGGAAATTCTGAGTTGGATATCAATTATACTTTTTGCTTCTCAGCGTCTGAGGAAGCATTGGGTCTTGACCTTTTCGATATTGGGGGAGAAGATTTTACCGGAATTTCTGGTGTGGTAGGATTTGCCGGTGATTTTGAAGCACTTCAAACCGGGGAATTTACTGAGGATGACGATATCCTGGATTTCTTTCAGGGGATTGCCTATTATGTGGTTTATGACAATGAGGCCAGCGGCAATTATCCTATCCTGAATTGGTTTGATGATCTCGACGAATCTCCTGACAATCTTCAAGGCAATGGTTTCGCGTGGGTTTTTGCCTTCAGTGAACCGGCAGGGATTTATTTTTCTCAAAGTGGTGACCTGAATGTTTCTGGTGGATCCATCGATTTTGAAGGAACTTATTTCGGTCTTGAAATCAGTGATTTTGATTTGGAAGAATTTGAGGATTTTGAATTCGTGGAAGTGGAAGGTTTCGGCACGATGGGATGCAACTAAAATCGCTCACTTAACATTTTTAAGGCTCCTTTATGGAGCCTTTTTTTTGCGTTAAAAGCAGTTGGAGGTATCTTTGTCGATTTCGCCCCTTTCCAAAACGAGCTTCATTGAAATTCATCCACATTGCTCTCTGTATTGTTTTTACTTTTCTAATTCATACTGTTCAGGGTCAAATTCTCAACATCGAACGCCTCAGACTTGAGAAAGACACAACCAAAAGTTTTCTCGCCAAAGGAATTTTAAGCCTGAACGCCAATAACCGAAGCGCATCGGAGGCAGAGCCAGTCCAGGTTTTTGGAATCAATACAGCACTGAATGCGTTGTATCAGCCAGGTCAACATGCCTACATCTTTGTTGGTCAAACGGACTACTTAAATATCAATGACAACGACGTGCTCAACTTCGGTTTTGCCCATTTTCGGATCAACTTTTTACGCGACAGAAAAATCAGCTACGAAGTTTTTTCACAATACTCCTATGACGCCTTCCGCGGTCTTGACCCCCGGCTGCTCGGTGGAGGAAGTATCCGTTTTCAACTGATTAAAACGGAAAAGGCAGATTTGGAAATCAGCACGGGTGCCTTCTACGAACATGAAACCTGGAAAAATCCCATCACGGAAGAATTTGTAGAAGTAGGCTTATGGAAATCTTCGAATTATGTAAAATATCAAAAAACCTTGAATGATATCATCGATCTGAATACCATCATATATTATCAGGTTGGATATGATGGAGGCGCGGAAGTTTTCCGCCACCGCGTAAGTGGCAGCGTAAATATCAACACACAATTCACCCGAATTTTGTCTCTGAATACCACTTTTGACATGAGTTACGAGGACAAGCCGATTGTTCCCGTAACAAAATTTATTTTCTCCCTCAAAACAGGTTTGGCAGTAAATTTCTGATTTACAATTTCATCAAAATCTTATTATTGGGCATTTTTTACACAACCAAGGTACATAATACCACACCTCCCACAGATCCCTATTAAGCGTATATTTATAATAGTCAGTAAATTACATAGATTTACAGATGGGGTATACTTTTTGGCCTCTGCACGGTGAACCAAACTTAAAATCAATATGAAAAAGTACCTTATTCATCCATTCCTATTATCGCTGTTTGTAATTGCAATCAGTTGCGAAAGTAATCCGGACAGCAAAGAAGTTGCAGAAGAAACGAACGAAGAACAATTTGATGATCGCGACACAAAAAAGGATGCTGAATTTGCTGTGGATGCCGCTGCATCTGGTATGTTTCAGGTTCAGGCCGGACAATTGGCCGTTTCAAACGGTATGAATCCAAGGGTCAAAGAATTGGGCCAAATGATCGCTACGGATCATGAAAAATTAAACGTTGAGTTGAAAGATATGGCCGCAAGTAAAAACATTACTTTGCCGACGGCACTCAGCGACGACAAGAGAGAAATATACAATGATCTTTCTGGAAAAACCGGCAATGAATTTGACGAAAAATTCGTGGATGCCATGGTCAATTCACATGAAAAATCTTTGGACAGATACGAGGATATTGCTGAAAACGGAAATGATCAGGATGTACGCAACTGGGCCTCTGGAAAAATTCCGGCATTGCAAGCACACCTGAGAGAATTTGAAGCGTTGAAAGACCAAATGAAGAACAACAACACGGTAAACTAGTTTTAAGATTAAAGTCCCTGTTGGAGGGTTTTTTCCGAAAGGAAGAAACCCTTTTTTTTTGTCAAAAAAATGTTGATTTCATATGAAACACTTGCAAGTGTAACAACCTGAGTCTTTCCAGTGAATTGATTTTGATCTCGCTCAGCGTTTACGTTCGGCGAGATCGTTTCGCAGCATTTACCTTTGGTGAGAACGCTGCTTTGTTGCAATGCTGCAGACGAAAATTTCAGATTCACTTTTCTCAGTTAGACCTCGCGGTATTTATATTGGCGAGAAAGTTCCGAAGCATTGCAAATGCTTCGGAGCCAATAGTATAATGATCGCAGTGATCACTACGTCGAAAACAACCTGGTTGTTGATATATTTCCGAATAACCCTTTGTTTATTTTCTTGAAATCGGAAACCGAATAGCCGTTTCCATTTTATTTCTAAAATGCTTCGGTAAGCGATATATAAAAAGCCTGCGAATCTCTTCCAAAACCATAATCAAACCGCACGTTGATCCCTTCCCGTTTGCTGACCAGAAATCGCAAGCCGCCCCCGAAAGAATATTTTAATGTTGACATAGTCACCTCTGACGGACGGTCGAATACGTCGCCCAATCCTGCGAAAGCTACTCCGCCAAACCGCCATACGAGTGGGAATCGATACTCAACCTGCCCACCAATGAAATTCTTGTCCCGGTAGCGGTTTCTCGCGTATCCACGCAAAATTTCCTCTCCTCCCACACGTGCCATATCCAGAAATGGTACATCTCCGGTATTGAAATTTCCAACCAGATTGGTTGCAAATACCTGTCGTTCGGCAACTTTAAAATATCTGTTATACGTGATGTTGTAATTATTAAATTTAAAATCGCTGCCTAAAAAGGGATGGTCGATATATGTGGCTACCTCAAGGAGAAATCCACGGGAAGCATTCACAACATTGTCTCGGGCATCCCATGTAAAAACCCCTCCTGCACCTATACCAAGCCCACCATCATATCCAGTAATATTTCCCTGATCAAGTTCTCCGTCAGGCTCGCGTTGCAAACCATATTCCTGCACCACCTGTATATCCAGGCCTGCAAACATTTGTGGCATGATCTTTTTAAGTGCCAGAAATTTAAATGACAGCAGATTGTATTCATACCGCTCCATTTGATCCCCGGAAGTGGTGTTGCCTACCCCATAATACCTGTCGGGAAAATTCCGAAAGCGAAATTCACCTTTAAAAAGATAAGCCTCGTCCTTTAAGAAAATATTCCAGGAGGACCACACATCTGTTTGCCTGTTTTGGGTGTAATCCGCCAAAAGTTTTACGTACGACAAGCGCGTACTGTCCTTCTGATCTGCATGTTCATTTTTTAAATGAAAATAATACACCCCGAGAGCTCCTGCCCCAAAGCGCGTATCGGGTGAATAATAAATAAGGGGAAGCACGAAAAGACCAGCTTGTTTGGAACCACGCATGAGACTGTCATCGGCTGTTTCGAAAATGTCTCCAAAAATCTGACCCCGGAGATCGAAGGTGCAACAAAATAAAAGGAACAATAAAATTGCAGACAAATAACTTCTCATAAACTATTCAATCAACTGCCCTATTTGACTCCATTTTTTAAAGCAAAACGCCAAATCTACATAAATGGTGCCATTGAAGAGCTAAGATGATTTGTCTGTAAATAGATATTGGCTACGCTTAACTTTCGATCAATAAAATGTAGAAAATTATGTGACGGCCGATTGGCGTAGTAAGCACAAGTATGGGGAAGCTAACTGTCCAATGAAGCTTTCCCTCGCTGCGCATCGGGATGACAGTGGCGCTTTTTAAAATTGGGGGAAATAAGGGATCTCTTGGTTGGTTGCTTACCGGGACTTTGTTGCCTTCCGACCCACCACCAGCGCGTGACATCCCGGGTTTCAAAAATGCGACATCTACAGAAAGATGATGACGTATGGACTGTAAGCGTAATCCCGAAAGCGATAAAAAACATGTCACTGGTAGCGCGACCACCCGGTAAAATTCTCTTTTTGTTCAGCCTTCCAGGCTGTGCACCGATTGCGTGGCATTACCCCATACGCAAGCGTATAGGGTTAAGCATGGTTTGGCGCTCCGCGCCAGGATCCCACAAGT